>Ga0136633_1002473_pt1 | contig 12697 bp, 12 predicted proteins | sample AntDrymeUQ832206_2_FD_105494 | JGI IMG/M metagenome (GOLD analysis project Ga0136633, IMG submission 105494) | Polar desert sand microbial communities from Dry Valleys, Antarctica - metaG UQ83 (22.06) | ecosystem: Environmental > Terrestrial > Soil > Desert | place: Antarctica: Dry Valley... | reverse complement strand
TCGGGTTGTCGGCGTCGTCAGCCACGTGGCCGAGCTGCAGATGAGGATTCCGACCCAGCTTCATGTCCGCAAGAACCGGGCGGGGTCGACACTCCACCAGGATGCGGTCATATAAGTTTCCGTGTGTGACCGGAGCCGAGCTCGACCCGACCTTCCTGGCGCTCCCCTACCGTGACCTCGGCGACGTCAGCCTGACCCGGGCCCGCGAGCTGGGAGCCAGCCACGCCGACTTCCGCTTCGAGCGGATCCGCTACCAGCACCTCGGTGTGCGTGACGGTGTCCTGCAGGGCGCCGCCGACACCGAGGACCTCGGGTTCGCGGTCCGGGTGATCCACCACGGCGCGTGGGGGTTCGCCGCGGGCGTGGTGCTCACTCCGGAGGAAGCAGTGCAGGTCGCCGAGCGGGCTGTCGCAGTGGCGCTCGTAGCCGCCGAGATGACCACCAGCCCGGTCGAGATCGCCCCGGAGCCGATTCACGATGACGTCACCTGGGTCTCGGCGTACGACGTCAACCCGCTCCACGTGCCGACCTCGGAGAAGTCGGCGCTGCTGGTCGACTGGACGAACCGGCTCCGTGCTCACGATGCGGTCCAGCACGCCTCCGCGTCGCTCCAGCAGGTGCAGGAGAACAAGTACTACGCCGACCTGACCGGCACCCGCACCACCCAGCAGCGGATCCGCCTGCAACCCCACTTCGCGGCGATGGGCACCGACCCATCCTCGGGGGTGTTCGATTCGATGTCCTCCATCGCGCCCCCGGTCGGCCGGGGTTGGGAGTACCTCACCGACGGCGGCTACGACTGGGACGCCGAGCTCGCCGAGATCCCCGACCTGCTCGCCGAGAACCTGGCGGCGCCGTCGGTCGAGGCAGGCACCTACGACCTGGTCATCCACCCGTCCAACCTGTGGCTCACCATTCACGAGTCGATCGGTCACGCCACCGAGCTCGACCGCGCATTGGGCTACGAGGCCAACTACGCCGGAACGTCCTTCGCGACCTACGACAAGCTGAACACGCTCCAGTACGGCTCCTCCGTGATGAACGTGACCGGCGACCGCACCGTGCGCCACGGTCTCTCGTCCATCGGCTACGACGACGAGGGTGTCGCGGCGCAGGCGTGGGACATCGTGCGGGACGGGGTGCTGGTGGGCTACCAGCTCGACCGCGCGATGGGACACATGAAGGCCGAGCTCAACGGTGGCCGCTCCAACGGCTGCGCCTACGCCGACTCCTCCGGCCACATCCCGATCCAGCGAATGGCCAACGTGTCGCTCCAGCCCTCCCCCGACGACACCTCCACCGACGACCTGATCGGTCAGGTCGAGCGCGGGCTCTACGTCGTCGGCGACAAGTCGTGGTCAATCGACATGCAACGCTTCAACTTTCAGTTCACCGGGCAGCGCTTCTTCCGGATCGAGGACGGTCAGCTGGCCGGACAGGTCCGAGATGCCGCCTACCAGGCGACCACCACCGACTTCTGGAACTCCATGGCGGCGGTCGGTGGCGAGGACACCTGGATCCTCGGCGGCGCGTTCAACTGCGGCAAGGCGCAACCCGGACAGGTCGCGGCGGTCAGCCACGGCTGTCCGACCGCGCTCTTCCGTGAGGTCCGGATCCTCAACACGACCCACGAGGCAGGCCATTGATGATCACGAACACCTGGACTCCGCAGTCGCTGGTCGAGCACGCCCTCGCGACCTCGACGGCCGATGACTGCGTCGCCATCGTCAATGACTCCACGAGCGCGAACCTGCGCTGGGCCAACAACACGCTGACCACCAACGGCGTCATACACGGGCTCAGCGTCACCGTGGTCAGCTTCATCCGCACCGGGGACGGAGTGGCATCGGGCTCGATGAGCGGCAGCGCGACCACCCAGGCGCAGGTCACTGCCCTGGTCGATGCGGCCGACGCGGCCGCCCGCGCGGGAACTGCGGCCGAGGATGCCCAGGACCTCACCGTCGGCGGTTCTTCGGCTGACTGGGACGACGCCCCCTCGCCGACCGACATCCATGTCTTCGACACCTTTGCGCCGGCCCTGGGCGAGGCGTTCGGCCGGGCCGGGAGCGAAGGACGGGTCCTCTACGGCTTCGTCAGCCACGACCACACCACCACCTACCTCGGCACCTCGACCGGGTTGCGGCTGCGCCACGTCCAGCCGACCGGCCACTACGGCTGCACCGGCAAGGACACCTCGCTCACGCGGAGCGCCTGGGTGGGCGGCGCCACCCGCGACTTCTCTGACGTCGACGCCCTCGTGATGGACCAGACGGTCGCGCAACGGCTCGGCTGGGCCGAGCGGCACATCGACCTCGAGGCCGGCCGTTACGACACCATCCTGCCGCCGAGCGCCGTGGCCGACCTGATGGTGGACGCGTACTGGTACGCCGGAGCCCGCACCGCCCACGAGGGGCAGTCGGTCTACAGCAAACGGGGTGGTGGCACTCGGGCCGGCGAGCGGATCGCCCGCGAAGGTGTCACGTTGTTCTCCGACCCGGCACACCCGGGGCTGGAGTGCGCCCCCTTCGTCACCGCCGGCACGTCCGACAACGAACAGTCAGTCTTCGACAACGGCCTGCCGCTCGGTCGCACCGACTGGATCGCCGACGGTTTCCTCAGCTCGCTGATCCAGACTCGCCACTCGGCCGGGCTGACCGGCCTGCCGGTCACGCCGTACGTCGACAACTTGGGGCTGACGGTCGACGGGGCCAGCGGGGGCCTCGACGACCTGGTCGCCGGGACCGAGCGCGGCCTGCTGCTGACGTGCATGTGGTACATCCGCGTGGTCGACCCCCAGTCGCTGCTGCTCACCGGGCTGACCCGTGACGGCGTTTACCTGGTCGAGAACGGCGAGATCACCGGCGCGGTCAACAACTTCCGCTGGAACGAGAGCCCGGTCGACCTGCTCAACCGGTTCACCCACGCCAGCGAGACGGTTCCGAGCTTCAGCCGCGAGTGGGGCGATGACTTCTTCTCGCGTACCGCCACCCCGGCGCTGCGGGTGCCCGACTTCAACATGTCGAGCGTGTCTCAAGCGCTCTGAGTCGTGGCGTCAGCGGCGTGGGTGACCGCCGGGGATCGGTGCTTCCGGGTCGTACGGCGTACGCGTGAGGATCCAGGTGGCGACCTCCAGGTGGCCGATCGAACCGTCGGGTCGCCGGTGCAGCCGTAGCGTCTCGCCACGGTGGTAGCCGGAGACCCCCACCAACCGGTCGCCGTCGAGCTCGAACCGATCGCCGCTGGTGCCGAAACGGGCCAGCGGTGAGATGTCGAGACCGCCGTTGTGCCAACGGGCCTCGAGGGCGCTGTTGCCCCAGAACCACAGACCCGGCACCCCCTCGACCTCCGCAGGCAGTGCGACGGTCGGTGCCCAGCGGTCGGGGACGTCGTCGATGAAGTCGCCGTCGATGAGGTCCATCGCCAGTTGCTGGGTGTCGATGCCGGTGGTCGCATTGGTGAGGACGGCCGCACCGATGCCCGAGCCGGGATCGACGAACAGCGCCGCCATGAAGCCAGGCATCGAGCCTCCGTGGCCGACCAGTACTCCACCGGCGTTGGCCGAGAGCTTCAGCCCTAAGCCGTAGTCGTCGGCCACCGGCAGCGACATCTCATGGAGGGTGGAGGGGTCGAGCAGGTCCGGCCGGGCGCCGGCGAGGAACTGACCCCACGTCACGAGGTCGGGCACGGTCGACCACAGCTGCCCCGCCGGTGCCATCGCACCGGTGCTGGTCAGCGGCTCCAGTGTCCTGATGCCGGTGAAGTGGTCGACGCTCCAGCCCGGCTGGGCGTGGGGACGAGGCAGATGCGACGTCTGGCTCATGCCGAGCGGCGTGAGCAGCACGTCATGCACCAATTGCCGCCATGGCCGGCCGGTCACCCGTGCCAGCACCTCGCCGAGCAGTCCGTAGCCGAGGTTGGAGTAGTGGTGGAACTCCCCCGCGCCGGCCACCCGTCCGCCGCCGTCGTTGGCTCGCACCAGTGCGTCGAAGTCGTCGCCGCGGGAGCGCTCCCACCACGGTCCGGCCGGCTCGCTCTGGGCCCCCGACGTGTGGCTGAGGAGCTGGCGGATCGTGGCCTCGGCGTACCCGACGTCGCCGAGATGGCGATCGATCGGGTCATCGAGGGACAGCAGTCCGGCGTCACGCGCCTGCATCACGAGAACGGCGGTGAACGTCTTGGTGATCGAGCCCATCCGGTACTGGCCCGCCACGCCGGGGCACGCGCCGGACGACCCGACCCACACCACGCCGTAGCGGTGGAAGACGGCCCCCACGACCGAGGTGAGCCGCCCCGTCGCCTGGGCAACGTCGAGGCAGACCTGGCGACGCTCCACGACTGGCTCGCTCACACGTCGACCCTAGTCGCCCCACCCCGGGTTGAGTTTCCAGAAATCCGCGTCGAGTTGCCACTTATGCGGAAGTTGTCGTGCTTCTCTGGCAACTCAACCCGGATTCTTTGGCGATTCGACCCGCATTTGTGGCGACTCAACCTGCTAGGCGAACGCTTCCGGGGGCGGGCAGGCGCACACCAGGTTGCGGTCGCCGTAGGCCTGGTCGACCCGGGCCACCGGCGGCCAGTACTTGTCGGGGTCGATGCCGGTCGGGAAGACCGCCAGCTCTCTCGAGTAGTCCCGCTGCCACTCGCCGACCAGCGTGCGGGCGGTGTGGGGCGCGTGGCGCAGCGGCGAGCCCTCCGGGCTCCACTCCCCCGCGCCGACCCGGTCGATCTCGCCGCGGATCGCGATCATCGCCTCGATGAAGCGGTCCAGTTCACCGAGGTCCTCCGACTCCGTCGGCTCGACCATCAGCGTGCCGGCGACCGGGAACGACATGGTCGGCGCGTGGAAGCCGTAGTCGATCAGCCGCTTGGCGACGTCGTCGACGGTCACACCGGTCTGCTTGGTGAGCGGCCGCAGGTCGAGGATGCACTCGTGGGCGACGAGCCCGTTGTGACCGCGGTAGAGGACCGGGAAGTGGTCGTCGAGCCTGCTGGCGACATAGTTGGCCGCCAGCACGGCCACCGAGGTCGCGGTGGTGAGGCCGGCGGCCCCCATCAGCCGCACGTAGGCCCACGAGATCGGCAGCACGCCTGCGGAGCCGTACGGGGCGGCGCTGATCGGACCGATGCCGTCGCGCTTGGCCGCCTCCGGGTGCATGGCGTGCGAAGGCAGGTACGGCGCCAGGTGCTCGCGCACCGCTACCGGCCCGACCCCTGGGCCACCGCCGCCATGCGGGATGCAGAACGTCTTGTGGAGGTTGAGGTGGGAGACGTCGCCGCCGAACTCACCGGGGCGGGCGTGACCGAGGAGCGCGTTGAGGTTGGCGCCGTCGACGTAGACCTGACCACCGTGCTCATGCACGAGCTCGCACAGCGCACCGATGCCGTCCTCGTAGGCGCCGTGGGTCGAGGGGTAGGTGACCATGATCGCCGCGAGGGTCTCGGCGTGCTGCTCGCACTTCGCGCGCAGGTCGTCGAGGTCGACCGACCCGTCGGCGGCCGCCTTGACCACCACGACCTTCATCCCTGCCATGACCGCTGACGCGGCGTTCGTCCCGTGGGCCGAGGACGGGATCAGGCAGACGTCGCGCTGCTTGTCGCCGCTCGCGCGGTGGTAGCCGCGGATCGCCAGCAGCCCGGCGAGCTCGCCCTGAGAGCCGGCGTTCGGCTGGATCGAGACCCGGTCGTAGCCCGTGACCGAGGCGAGCCAGTCCTCGAGCTGGGCCACCAGGGTCAAGTAGCCCATCGCGTCCTCGGCCGGTGCGAACGGGTGGAGGTCGGCGAAGCCGGGCAGCGACACCGGCTCCATCTCGGTGGTCGCGTTGAGCTTCATCGTGCACGAGCCGAGCGGGATCATGCCGCGGTCGAGGGCGTAGTCGCGCGCCGACAGCCGTCGCAGGTAGCGCAGCATCGCGGTCTCGCTGTGGTGGGACGAGAACACCTCGTGGGTCAGGTACGGCGTCTCCCGGCGGAGTGCGTCCGGCAGCGCGTCCCCGGTGGCCTGGTCGAGGCTGTCGAGGTCGAGCCCCTCCCCTGCTCCGAAGGCGGCCAGGACGGCGGCCACGGTGCGGCGGGTGGTGCACTCGGAGGTGGACAGTCCCACCCGGTCGGCGTCCACGAGGCGCAGGTGGAGCCCGGAGTCACGGGCCGCGGCGACGATCTGCTCGGCCCGTCCTTCGGCGTGCACGACGACGGTGTCGAAGAACTCCGCGTGCTCGGTGTCGAAGCCGGCCCCCCGGAGTCCGGCGGCGAGCAGGGCGGCGTAGCGGTGGGTGCGGGTCGCGATCGCCCGAAGTCCCTCGGGCCCGTGGTAGACGGCGTACATCGAGGCCACCACGGCTAGCAGCACCTGGGCGGTGCAGATGTTCGAGGTCGCCTTGTCTCGGCGAATGTGCTGCTCGCGGGTCTGCAGCGCCAGCCGGTAGGCCGGGCGGCCCTCCACGTCGACGGAGACACCCACGAGCCGGCCGGGCAGGTGGCGTTCGAGGCCGGACGAGACCGCCATGAAGCCGGCGTGGGGCCCGCCGTAGAACAGGGGTACGCCGAAGCGCTGCGAGGAGCCGACCACGACGTCGGCGCCGAAGCTGCCCGGCGCCTCCAGCAGGGTGAGGGAAAGCAGGTCGGCGGCGACCACGGCCAGGGCGCCGCGCTCGTGTGCGGCCGAGATCACCGGGCTGGGATCGAGCACCCGACCGCTGGCGCCGGGATACTGGACCAGCACCCCACACAGGTCGCCGTCCGGCAGCCCGCCGGCGAGATCGGCCACGACGACGTCGATGCCCATCGCTTCCGCACGGGTGCGGATCACGTCGATGGTCTGCGGCAGCGCGTCGGCGTCGACGACGAAGGGCCCGTCGGTCGTGCCCCCCTTCGATCGAGGTCGTGCCCGGCGTACGAGCGTCATCGCCTCGGCCGCGGCGGTTCCCTCGTCGAGCAGCGAGGCGTTGGCGGTCGGCAGTCCGGTGAGGTCGCCGATCACGGTCTGGAAGTTGAGCAGCGCCTCGAGCCGACCCTGGGAGATCTCGGGCTGGTACGGCGTGTAGGCGGTGTACCAGCTGGGGTCCTCGAGCACGTTGCGACGGATCACGGCCGGGGTGCGGGTCGGGTGGTAGCCCAGGCCGATCAGGGCCTCCGCCGGATTGTTGCGCGCGGCGAGGTCGCGCAGTTCGCGAGCCACGGTCGTCTCGTCGGCCGCGACCGGCAGGCCGAGTTCGGCGGTGCTCCGGATCGATTCGGGCACGGCGTCTCGCATCAAGGCGTCGAGCGAGTCGTAACCCAGCTGCTCCAGCATGGCCGTGACGTCGGCAGGGCCGGGACCTACGTGGCGCTCGACGAACGGTGCGGCTGCGTCGAGTCCCTCGAGGGTGGGGTGGTCTGACACGGGTGGCTCCTCAGATCGCCTGCGATCGGCTCGATCGGATTTGCCTCCCCCTCTGTCACTCCACGGCGGGCTCCAGAGTTGCCTGGTCCGCACGGTCCGGGTGCCTGAGAGGTTCCGGGGAGGAGTTGCCCCTTCGGCGTTCCGTTCACCACGCCCCAGGGCGTGGTGCGAAGACTCTCCCGTGCGGGTTAGTCAGCAGCGCTAACCTACCACCGGCAGGTCAGCCGGTCTGGCGGGCGGCGCGGCGTGCGGCCAGCTCGTCGCTGGCCGACGGCGCGGCATTCTCGTCGACGGTGCGCTCGCTGGGCAGCTCCGCGAGGGTGCCCTCGATCTCGCGCCACACGCCGCCGATGGCGATGCCGAAGACGCCCTGACCGCCCTGGAGCAGGTCGATGACTTCGTCGTTGCTGGTGCACTCGTAGACCGAGACGCCGTCGCTCATCAAGGTGACGCGGGTCAGGTCGTCGGTGCCGCGGGTGCGCAGGTGCTGGACGGCGGTGCGGATGTGCTGGAGGGAGATACCCGCATCGAGCAGTCGCTTGATGACCTTGAGGATCAAGATGTCGCGGAAGGAGTAGAGCCGCTGCGAACCCGAGCCGGTCGCGCCGCGCACGCTCGGCTCGATCAGACCGGTGCGGGCCCAGTAGTCGAGCTGGCGGTAGGTGATGCCGGCGGCGTTGCACGCGGTCGGGCCGCGGTAGCCGGTGTCGCTCGGCAGCGTCGAGACGTCGTCCGTGAACAGCAGCCCCTGCTCCTCGGCCTCGACGGCAGCGTCGAGGTCTGCACCCTGGGCGGCGTCCTGCCCGAACTCGTTACCGGCCACGCGGTCCTCCTGAGCTACTCCGTTGTGCGTAACTCACGGGAAGTGCCGACCGCCGGACCAAGAGAGCCACAACGGTGAAGTTACAACAGAGACAGTTCAAGGTAAGCCGCAGGTGGAGGGTGGTCAACGACGACGGCGGCGTGTCGCAACCCTCAACCTGTGGTTGAGGGTGAAGGTTCGGGGGTCAGCTCGACTCGAAATCGTCGGGTGTGACCTGGTCGAGGAACTCCCGGAACTTCTCGACCTCGTCCTCCTGCTCGGCAGGCACCGCGAGACCCACCTCGTCGAGAACATCCTCGCTGCAGACGATCCGACTGCCGGTGCGCAGCGCCAACGCGATGGAGTCGGAGGGCCGGGCACTGACCTCGGCACCGGATGCAAGCACGAGCGTCGCGTAGTAGACGCCGTCCTTCACATCGGTGATCCGGACCTCGCTCAGCTCGTTGCCGGTTGCGGCGAGGACATCCTTGAGGAGGTCGTGCGTCAGCGGCCTCGGCGGTACGACGCCCTGCTGGGCGAAAGCGATGGCGGTGGCCTCGACCGCGCCGATCCAGATCGGCAGGTAGCGATCGCCCGAGACTTCGCGCAGCAGCACGATCGGCTGGTTGGACGGCATCTCGACCCGGACACCCATCACGTCGACTTCGCGCACGCATTCACCCTACTCCCGGGTCCTGACGTCACCGCGCCGCCGTACGGCGGACGGGAAGGCATCGTCACATCGAGCGGAGGCCGGTCTTCACCAAGGTGGCGTGGAGGCGCACCGAGAGGGCCGCGATCTCGCTGACGGTCTCCTCGGCGCGGGCCTTGGCTCCTGCGTCTTTGCCGCGCTTGTGTGGGGCAACGACCTGCTCGACCAGCCCGACCTCGCGGTCTGCGGCGGTCTTGAACGCCCGCAGGTGACGGGGTTCGAAGCCGAACTCGGCCAGCTCCCGTGCGGTCTCGGCGATCACCAGGGCGTCGGTGTCGTAGTGGCCGGTGCCCGGACGCGGGACGATCAGGGCGTACTGCTCGAGCTGGTCGAGCAGTGCCTCGTCGACGCCCGCGATCTTGAGCAGCTCCTTGCGCGAGAGACGGACCTCGTCGTGGCGCCGGAACGACTCGGGGCTCGGCAACCCATCGGCCGTCAGGGAGACCTTGGGCACGGTCGGGACGACCGAGTCGATGGGCGGCGGCTCGAGACCACGATCAATCGCGTCGAGGTGTTCCCCGATCACCTTCAACGGCAGGTAGTGGTCGCGCTGCATGGTCAGGATGTAGCGGAGCCGGTCGACGTCGGAGCCGGTGAACTTGCGGTAGCCCGCGGGGGTGCGCTCCGGCTTGATCAGCCCCTTGTCCTCGAGGAAGCGGATCTTGGGGATCGTCACGCCCGGGAAGTCGGGTCGTAGCCGGTCGAGCACCTCCCCGATGTTCATCCGCCCCCCGTGGGCGTGCGCTGCCGCCTGCGACATCACTCGCCCGTGTGGCCTGAGAAGAACACCAGACGGTACTTGCCGATCTGCACCTCGTCGCCGTCGTTGACCTGGACCTTGTCGATCCGGTCGCGGTTGACGTAGGTGCCGTTGAGGCTACCGGCGTCGCTCACCGTGAACGATTCGCCCTCGCGTCGGAACTCGGCGTGACGGCGGGAGACGGTGACGTCGTCCAGGAAGATCTCGCTGTCGGGATGGCGACCGGCATTGACGGTGTCGGTGTCCAACAGGAACCGGCTCCCGGCGCCCGGGCCTCGTTGCACGACGAGCAGCGCATGGCCCGGAGGCAGCGCGTCGACCGCGGCCGCGTCGACCGGGTTGAGCTGCCGGTCGGAGGTGTCGGTCTTGTCCTTGGAGACCCCGAAGGTGATGGTCGCCGTCGACTCACCAGCAGGATCGGGGGCGCCTCCGGCATCGGACGTAACGAGCTTGGTCCCGCACTGCGAGCAGAAGCTGGCGTCGTCCGGATTCTGCCGGCCACAGGCGGTGCAGTACGGCATAGATGATCCTCCCGGTCGGTCCAACCCTCACCACGGAGTGGAGGGTGACGGTTGCTCCAAAACCTATCAGTCCGAGACAGCCGATCAAGCCGAACCGATCAGGAGTCCAGGCTGCCCCGGTAGGAGGCGGAATCCATCAGGCCGTCGACCGCGCCGGCGTCGCCCGGCACCAGCTCGAACAGCCACCCACCGCCGTACGGATCGTTGTTGACGAGCTCAGGCGTGGCGTCCAGGGAGTCGTTGCGGGCCACGATCTCACCGGAGAGCGGCGCGTAGATGTCACTGACCGACTTCGTCGACTCGAGCTCGCCGCACGGCGAACCGGACTCCACACTGTCGCCGACGTCGGGCAACGACACGTAGACGATGTCACCCAGGGCCTCTTGGGCGAAGTGGGTGATTCCCACCCGCACGGAACCTTCGCTCTCGCCCGGGACGCGGACCCACTCGTGCTCGGCGGTGTACTTCAGGTCGTCGGGGTACACGGGTGGCTCCTTCAAGAAGATCGCAGTGGTCGAGGGCAGGTTACCGAGGTCGGGGTCACGGCGTGCCGCCCGGTTCGGCGAACTCAGTGCGCTTCGGGCTCGTGACCGCTTCGATGTCGAGCGACTGGAGCTCCTCGACCACGACCGCGGCCCCGTCGTTCTTGAGCTGCTCGCTCGGCCCCTCGGGGAAGACCATGCCGCCGTTCAGGGTGGCCGGGTCGCCGATGACGTCGATGACGTACGGCGGCTCGAGCAATGTCCCGTCGACGTAGATCCCGCCGACGCCGTCCTCGAACGACGTGGACGCCACGATCCGCACCTGACCGTTCATCTGCATCGCCTCCGCGAAGGCGGTGCGCATCTCCTGGACGGTGTCGAGGAGCGAATCGATGTCGACCTGGCCGGTCACCTCGGTGATCGTGATCCGGATCCCGGGGCCGCTCACCGGGACCACGCCCGCCAGGATCTCGAGGGTGTCGATCTCGGTCCGTGCCTGCTCGGTGGCTGCTTGCTCGGCGCTGGTGTCGGACTGCAGCCGGGAGCGCGTCTCCTCCAGCCGGGCGAGCTCGGTCTCGGCGCGCTGGGTGGTCCCGGCCAGGCCGTTGAGGACGTCGATGAGCGCCTGCTGACCGTAGCCGGCGTAGGTGTCGTTGACCTCGTAGGAGCGCATCTGGGTCACGACGCCGAACCCCAGGATCGCGAGCAGCACGGCGACCACGAACTGTCGGCGGCTAGGCTGCCGGAAGGCCGTCGCCATCCTCCCTCGGCCGGTGCGGCGAGAGTCAGGAGTCTTCGCGGGCTCAGGCATGGAACAGGTGACGGCGGATCGCCGCGACATTGGAGAAGATCCTGATCCCGAGCACGACGATGACGCCGGTCGTGAGCTGTCCGCCGACGCCGAGCTGGTCGCCCAGGTAGACGATGGAGGCCGCGATGAACACGTTGCTGAGGAAGGAGACGACGAAGACCTTGTCGTCGAAGATCCCGTCCAGGTAGGCACGCAGCCCTCCGAACACGGCATCCAGGGCGGCGACCACGGCGATCGGCAGGTAGGGCTCGAGACTGAGCGGGACGTCGGGCTGGAAGACGAGCCCGAGCAGGATCCCGACCAGCAGGCCCAGTGCGGCGATCATGATTCCTCCTCCTCGGCCCCGCGGTCACGGCGTTGTTCCGCAGTGCCGCTCTCGACGCTGCTGAGCGGCCGTTGACGTGCCGCCGGCAGCTCCAACTCGGACACATTGTCCATGCTGTACTCGAACCCGAGCTGATCGGCCAGGGAGAAGAACTGCGCCCCGTGGGTCGTGTTGAGGAGATCGGCCTGCAGCGTGCGGGTGTCACCGATCGCCCGGACGACGTACGGCGGCGTGAGCGGGACCGTGTTGACGTGGACGGCCAATCCGACGTTGCGGATCGACCCGAGCGGGTTGAGTCGCTGGTCGTTGATGGCGATTGCTTCGGCTCCTGCCTCCCAGAGCCCGTCGACCAGCATCGCCAGATCTGCATCGGTCACCCGTTGCACCGCGTCGCCGATCGGGTTGTCGTTCACCACGACTCGCACGCCCTCCCCCGCGGCCGGGAAGTAGCCGGCGACCACCTGCAGCCCACGGAGCCGACTGACCGCCTGTACGCGCACGGTGCCGAGCTCGGCGAGCGAGTCGGTGAGCTGACGGTTCTCCCGGGTCAGGTCCGCGATCCGCGCCTGTCGATCCTCGAGGTCGTTGCGGGCCTCGCCGATGCGCGCGATCAAGGTCGTCCGTCCGGCCGTCTCGACCTCCTCGTTCCGGGAGTTCTGCACGGCGGCGACGCTGATCAGGATGCCGAACACGGCGATCACCACCGCCGCCACCGCCCGGGACGGTGGCCGCTCCTGGGCGCCGCCCTCCCGCAGGCGACGTTCGGCAACGGAGCGGTAGTCCTCCTCGAGCGCCTGCTGGGTGATCAGCGAGAGCAGCGGGGTCGTGACGTGCTCCGGGAGCGACCGGTCCTCAGCCATCGCGTGCCACCGCGCGTCTGGGGGTGGTCTGGACGAACCGGTAGAC
>Ga0136633_1002472_pt1 | contig 12698 bp, 13 predicted proteins | sample AntDrymeUQ832206_2_FD_105494 | JGI IMG/M metagenome (GOLD analysis project Ga0136633, IMG submission 105494) | Polar desert sand microbial communities from Dry Valleys, Antarctica - metaG UQ83 (22.06) | ecosystem: Environmental > Terrestrial > Soil > Desert | place: Antarctica: Dry Valley... | reverse complement strand
GGAGTCACTGTGCGTCGGTTCGCCCGCTTCGAGGTCGGACAGCCGTAGGGCAGGATCGCGGCCATGCAGCCACTGGGATATCGACGGGTCCTGCTCAAGCTGTCGGGTGAGGCCTTCGCCGGCGGAAGCCCGATGGGCGTCGACCCACGCACCGTCAGGTCGATCGCGGTCGGCATCGCCGATGTCGTCCGGGCCGGCACCCAGGTGGCGATCGTCGTCGGTGGCGGCAACTACTTTCGCGGCTCGGAGCTGACCGAGCAGGGCATGGACCGGCCACGCGCCGACTACATGGGCATGCTCGGCACGGTCATCAACTGCCTGGCGCTGCAGGACTTCCTAGAGAAGCAGGGCATCGATACCCGGGTCCAGACCGCCATCGCCATGGGTCAGGTCGCCGAGCCCTACGTGCCCCGTCGTGCGATGCGGCACCTCGAGAAGGGCCGGGTAGTGATCTTTGGCGCTGGCCTGGGCGTGCCGTTCTTCTCCACCGACACCTGTGCAGCCCAGCGTGCGCTGGAGATCGGCGCCGAGGCGGTCCTGATGGGCAAGCAGGTGGACGGTGTCTACGACGACGATCCCCGCACCAACCCTTCGGCGATGCGGTTCGACGCCCTGTCCTACGCCGAAGTGCTCGAGAGGCGGCTGAAGGTGGCGGACGCGACGGCCATCTCGCTGTGCATGGACAACGACCTGCCGATCGTGGTCTTCGACATGTTCGCCGACCAGGGCATCGCCCGGGCCGCCGCCGGCGACAAGATCGGCACCCTCATCTCCAGTGACAAGGCGAGATCATGATCGACGAGACCCTCTTCAGCGCCGAGGAACGGATGGACAAGGCCGTCACCGTCGCGCAAGACGACTTCGGTGGCATCCGCACCGGCCGGGCAACCCCGCAGATGTTCCAGAAGATCGTCGTCGACTACTACGGCGCGATGACCCCGATCATCTCGCTCGCCTCTCTCACGGTGCCCGAGCCGCGGATGGCGGTCATCACGCCCTACGACAAGAGCTCGCTGGGGGTGATCGAGCGGGCGATCCGCGACTCCGATCTCGGGGTCAACCCCACCAACGACGGCACCATCATCCGCATCTCGTTCCCGCAGCTGACCGAGGAGCGCCGCCGCGAGTTCATCAAGGTCGCGCGGTCGAAGGCGGAGGACGCGAGGGTCTCGATCCGCAACATCCGGCGCAAGGCCAAGGACGAGCTGGACAAGATGGCCAAGGACGGCGACACGGGCGAGGACGACGTGGCCCGCGCCGAGAAGGAGCTCGACCGGCTGACGACCCAGTACGTCAACCGCATCGATGAGCTGCTGGGGCACAAGGAAACCGAGCTGCTCGAGGTCTGATGCCGTCCCCCGAGACAGACCTTGACGAGCAGCCTCCAGCTCCGGTCAGCCGGGCCGGACGCAACCTGCCGGCCGCCATCGCCGTCGGGCTCTCCCTCGGCGGATTGATCCTCGGCACGATCTGGTCGCCCTACCCCTGGCTGTTCATCATCGTCGTCTGCCTCGCCAGTGCGGTCGGGACGCTCGAGGTCGTCACGGCACTGCGGTCGTTGGGTGCGCAGCCGGCACTGGCCCCGCTGCTGCTCGGCGGTGCCGCCATGATCGTGGTGGCCTACCGCTACGGCGCGACCGAGCTGTTTCTCGGCTTCGCCGTGACGGTTGTGTGCTGCGTGGTCTGGCGGATCGGCGAGACCGAGCTCGGTGCCTTGCGTGACCTGAGCGCTTCGGTGTTCACCGCTGCCTACGTGCCCCTCCTGCTGGGCTTTGCCGGGCTGATGACCGCTCAGGACGACGGTCCGGCGCGGGTCACGGCCGTGGTGGCGACCGTCGTCGCCAGCGACACCGGCGGCTATATCGCTGGAGTCCTGTTCGGCAAGCACCCGATGGCGCCCTCGGTCTCGCCGAAGAAGTCCTGGGAGGGCTTCGCGGGGTCGACCCTGTTCTGCGCCGTCGCCGGCGCGATCTTCTTCTGGACCCTCTTCGACGCGTCCCCCTGGCTCGGCATCCTGTTCGGGCTGGCGGTCGTCTGCTCGGCCACCCTCGGTGACTTGGGTGAGTCGATGATCAAGCGCGACATCGGCATCAAGGACATGGGCAGCCTGCTGCCCGGCCACGGCGGTCTCATGGACCGGCTCGACTCGATCCTGCCCACGGTCGCGGTCGGCTGGGCCCTGCTGACGGTCCTGCTGTGACCTCGCTCCCGCTGGTCTCGCTGTGACCTCGCTCCCGTTGGTCTTCGACGCACCGAAGCGTGGCTTGCCGCCGCAGCACCTGGCCGACCTTTCCGTGGCTGAGCGGAAGGCCGCCGTCGTGGCCCTGGGGGAGAAGGCGTTCCGCGCCGAGCAGCTGTCCCGGCACTACTTCGCGGGGCGAGCCTTCGACCAGATGACCGACCTGTCTGCCTCGGCCCGCGCGACCCTGTCGCCACTGATGCCGCCGTTGCTCACGCGAGTGCGCGACGTTGACTGCGACGACGGCGCGACGGTGAAGACGCTCTGGCGCGCCCACGACGGCACGCTCGTCGAGTCGGTGACGATGCGCTACAAGGCCCGCACCACGGTGTGCATCTCCAGCCAGGCGGGCTGCGGGATGGCCTGCCCATTCTGCGCAACCGGGCAGGCCGGCCTCACCCGCAACCTGTCGGCGGCAGAGATCGTCGACCAGGCCGTCCAGGCGCATGCCGACGAGATCTCCCGGGGCCACGAGCGAGGGGTCACCAACCTGGTCTACATGGGCATGGGGGAGCCGCTGGCCAACTACTCCCGGGTGCTGACGTCGCTGCGCGCGCTGCTCACCGCGGCCCCACACGGGCTCGGCATGTCGCAGCGCAACATCGTGCTGTCCACCGTCGGGCTGGTCCCGGCGATGCGGAAGCTGACAGCGGAGGGACTGCAGGTCACCCTCGCGCTCTCCCTGCACGCCCCCGACGACGAGCTGCGCGACACCCTCGTGCCGGTCAACACCCGCTGGCCGATTCGTGAGGTCCTCGAGGCAGCATTCGGCTACGTGAAGGCGACCGGCCGCCGCCTGTCCATCGAGTACGCCCTCATCCGCGACGTCAACGACCAGCCCTGGCGCGCGGATCTGCTGGCCAAGCGACTGCAGGGCAAGCTGGTCCACGTCAACCTGATCCCGCTCAACCCGACGACCGGCTCCGACTGGGATGCCTCGCCCAAGCCGGTCGAGCAGGAGTTCATGCGGCGGCTGCGCGCCGCCGGCGTCAACGCCACCGTCCGCGATACCCGGGGTCGGGAGATCGCCGGAGCCTGCGGCCAGCTCGCCGCCCTCGAGTAGCCACGGCCCTTCCGCCGTACCTCGGTGCATGAACGGAATCCGCAAGGGTGGATTCCCGGATCGAAGCACCCGTGCGGATTCCGTTGATCATGGCCGCAACGCTTCCGCGGAAGCCCGGCGAGGAACGGATCCGTTCATGGGTGACACGCGTCAGGAAGCCGAAGAAGGCTTCCGTGGATCACCGCATCAAGGCATCATGGTGCGATGCCGACTCTGCACATCGAGCACGAGATCACCGACCTTGCGACCTGGCTCGGGGCGTTCAACCGCTTCACCGATGCGCGCCGGGACGCCGGTGTCACCGCGCACCGCGTCAGCCAGCCGGTGGAGGACGACACCTACATCTATGTGCAGCTCGACTTCGACGACGTCGAGGCGGCCGAGCGCTTCAAGGGCTTCCTCGAGACGGTGATCTGGAAGACCCCGGAGGCATCGCCGGGGCTGGCCGGCGCACCGCGCGCCCGCATCCTGCGCGCCGTCGCGACCTGAGGCGGGCGAAGAACGGATCCGTTCACGGGCGACACGCGTCGTCAAGCCGAAGAAGGCTTCCGTGGATCACCGCGATAGTCAGGCGACGGTGTAGGTCTTGATGTCGACCTCGCCGTCGAGCAGCTCGCCCGCGAGCCCCATCAGCTCCGCGACGTGCGGGGTGCCGAAGTGGGCGTCGAGCGAGGCCTGGTCTTCCCACAGCTCGACGGATACGTAGTGGTCCGGGTTCTCGACGTCGACGGTGAACGTGTAGCCCAGGCACCCGGCGTCTCCGCGACTGGCCGCAGCGGCCTTGGCGAGCGCAGCAGTGGCCTCCGCGCGCTTGTCGGACTTGCCGGACAGGGAGGCGACGACAACCAGCACGGGGGCTCCTCAACAGGTAGGTGACCGCATCATGCCTGACAATGAGCAGGTGACTGTCCGGGACGTCGTGCTGCTGGGGTCGACCGGGTCGGTCGGCACCCAGGCGATCGATGTCGTCCGGGCCAACTCGCAGCGGTTCCGCGTGGTCGGCATCGGCGCGGGTGGGCAGCGCCCCGAGCTCCTGGCCAAGCAAGCCCTTGACCTCAAGGTCGAGGTCGTCGCCGTGGCGCAGGCGACCGTGGCGGAGGACCTTCAGCTGGCGTTCTACGCCGAGGCGCAGGCCAGGGGCTTCAGCAGCGGGCAGTTCGCCGTACCGAAGATCCTGGCGGGGCCGGAGGCGATGACAGAGCTAGCGGGCTGGCCGTGCCACACCGTCCTCAACGCGATGACCGGGTCCGTCGGGCTGGCGCCGACCCTGGCGGCACTGGAGGCCGGGCGCACCCTCGCCCTCGCCAACAAGGAGTCGCTCGTCGCCGGCGGGCCGCTCGTGACGCCGTACCTCGACCAGATCGTGCCGGTCGACTCCGAGCACTCCGCACTCGCCCAGTGCCTGCGCGGCGGCGCCCGTCAAGAAGTCCAACGGCTGATCCTGACCGCGAGCGGGGGACCGTTCCGCGGCCGCAAGGACCTCACCGGCATCACGCCAGAGGAGGCCCTCGCACACCCGACCTGGGACATGGGGCCGGTCGTCACCATCAACAGCGCGACGCTGGTCAACAAGGGGCTGGAGCTGATCGAGGCGCACCTGCTGTTCGGCGTGCCCTACGACCGGATCGAGGTCGTCGTCCACCCGCAGTCGGTCGTCCACTCGATGGTGGAGTTCGTTGACGGGTCGACCATCGCGCAGGCAAGCCCGCCGGACATGAAGCTGCCGATCGCCCTCGGCCTCGGCTGGCCCGACCGCGTCCCCGGCGTCGCGCCCGGCGTGGACTGGACCCAGGCCCTGGCGTGGGCGTTCGAGCCGCTCGACGAGCAGGTGTTCGGCGCCGTCGCCCTCTGCCGTGAGGCGGGCACCAGAGGAGGCACCGCGCCGGCTGCTCTCAATGCCGCCAACGAGGTCTGCGTCCAGGCCTTCCTCGACGGGCGTCTCGGGTTCGACCGCATCGTCGACAGCGTCGCTGTAGTCGTCGAGGAGCACGACTTCCGGGAACGCCCGACCCTCGCCGAGGTGTTGGAGACTGAGCAGGCCGCACGCACCGCGGCCACCCGACTGACCCAGGGAGCAATCGCGTGACGACCATCGGTGTCCTCGCGTTCATCGTCGCGCTGCTGCTGTCGGTGATGCTGCACGAGGCCGGCCACTTCCTCACCGCCCGCCGCTACGGCATGAAGGCGACCCAGTTCTTCGTCGGGTTCGGGCCCACCCTGTTCTCACGTCAGAAGGGCGAGACCGAGTACGGCGTCAAGGCGATCCCCGCCGGTGGGTTCGTGAAGATCATCGGTATGACCCCGCTCGAGGAGGTCGAGCCGGGTGATGAGGACCGCGCGTTCTACCGGCAGTCGATCGGCCGCAAGACGGTGGTGCTGGCCGCCGGATCCACCGTCCACTTCCTGATCTGCATCGTGCTCGTGTTCGCCGCTGTGCTCGCGATCGGCGTGCCCGACCCCGACGCTGCCGTCATGTCAAAGCCGCAGGACTGCCTGCCGCTGAGCATCACCGCCGCCGACACGGACGGGCCGGACGGCACCAAGGTGGGGGGACTTTGCCCGGCCGGCACCGTGCCCGGACCGGCTGCCCAGGCCGGCTTCACCTACCTGGACAAGGTCGTCTCGGTGCAGGGCCGGTCGGTCAAGGACTACACCGACTTCCGCCAGCTGGTCCGCCGTTCGCCAGGCCAGACCCTCGCGGTCGTGGTCGAGCGCGACGGCGCGCAGCGCACCCTCTCACTGACGCCGGTTCTGACGACCCGACCGGACGACGACAAGCCGGAGAAGCCGGTGCGCGTCGGCGCGGTCGGACTGGGTCCGAGCTTCACCGCCATCAGGGATGTAGGGATCGTGAATGCGGTGCCGGAGACCGGCACGGTGCTCAAGCTTTTCGTGGTCGCGACCTACAAGAGCCTGACCGAGAAGCTCGACAGCATCACGAAGGTCTACAGCAAGGAGCGGGACCGCGAGGGCTTCATCGGAGTGGTCGGCGCCGGCCGGGTGACCGGTGAGGTCTTCGAGCAGCCGGTGCCGTTCACCAACCGGCTGCTGACGTTCCTGATGCTGATCGCGAGCCTCAACCTGTTCATCGGCATCTTCAACCTGCTGCCCCTGCTGCCGCTCGACGGCGGCCACATCGCCGTCGTGTGGTTCGAGAGCGTCCGGGACCGGCTGCGCCGGGCGCGCGGCTACGTGGGTGAGATCCAGCGCGTCGACTACAACAAGCTGATGCCCGTGACCCTCGCCGTCGTCATCCTGTTCGCCGGCTTCACTCTGTGGCTGCTCGGTGCCGACATCGTCAACCCGATCAGGCTCGGCGGATGACGTCTGTCTCGCTCGGCATGCCCGAGGTGCCGACGAGGCTTGCCCCGCGCCGGACCACCAGGCAACTCGACGTCGGAGGTGTGCTGGTCGGCGGTGGCGCTCCCATCTCGGTGCAGTCGATGACGACGACGGTCACCGCTGACGTCGACGCGACGCTCCAGCAGATCGCCGAGCTCACCGCGACGGGCTGCCAGATCGTCAGGGTGGCCGTGCCGGACCCAGTCGACGCCGAGGCTCTGCCGCGGGTCGTCAGGCAGTCGCAGATCCCGGTGATCGCCGACATCCACTTCCAGAGCAAGTACATCTTCGCGGCCATCGACGCTGGCTGCGCCGCGGTCCGGGTCAACCCTGGCAACATCCGCGAGTTCGACGGCAAGGTCGGCGAGGTGGCGAGGGCGGCGAAGGACGCGGGCACCCCGATTCGCATCGGTGTCAACGCCGGCTCCCTCGACAAGCGGCTGCTCGCGAAATACGGCAAGGCCACACCGGAAGCACTCGTCGAGTCGGCGTTGTGGGAGTGCTCGCTTTTCGAGGAGCACGACTTCACCGACATCAAGATCTCGGTCAAGCACAACGACCCGGTGGTGATGGTCCAGGCCTACCGCTTGCTCAGCCAGCAGTGCGACTACCCGTTGCACCTGGGGGTCACCGAGGCCGGTCCGCAGTTCCAGGGGACCATCAAGTCGGCGGTCGCCTTCGGGGCGCTGCTGGCTGAGGGCATTGGCGACACGATCCGGGTCTCGCTGTCCGCCCCGCCGGTCGAGGAGATCAAGGTCGGCCTCGCCATTCTCGAGTCCCTCAATCTGCGCCAGCGCGGGCTGGAGATCGTGTCGTGCCCGAGCTGCGGCCGGGCCCAGGTTGACGTCTACACCTTGGCCGAGAAGGTGCAGGCCGGTCTCGAAGGCTTGACCGTCCCGCTGCGGGTCGCCGTCATGGGCTGTGTCGTCAACGGACCAGGAGAGGCCCGCGAGGCTGATCTCGGGGTGGCGTCGGGCAACGGCAAGGGCCAGATCTTCGTCAAGGGCGAGGTCATCAAGACCGTTCCCGAGGACCAGATCGTGGAGACGCTGATCGAGCAGGCCCTGCTGCTGGCTGCTGACTACGACGGGCCGAGCGGGACGCCGTCCGTCTCCGCCTAAGTAGGCTCGCGCTGTGCTCAGGACGCCCACGGCCCGCGTCCTTGACGCGCGCGACATGGCAGAGGTCCGCGCTCTGCTCGACACCGATCCGGTCGTCAACGTCTTCGTCGCCTCGAGGCTCGAAGTGGCCGGCCTCGATCCCTGGCGGCTCGGCGCCGAGATGTGGGGCTACGGCGACCGCGGCCGGCTCGAATCGGTCTGCTACTCCGGGCCCAACCTAGTGCCGGTCCGTGCCTCGCATGACGCACTGCGTGCCTACGCCGACCGGGCCAAGCGGCAAGGCCGCCGGTGCTCCTCGATCGTCGGGCCGGCGGAGCAGGTCAGCCAGCTCTGGACGCTGCTCGGGCCGCACTGGGGCAGCCCGCGCGAGCAGCGCATGAGCCAGCCGCTGATGGCCATCGACGGCCCGCCACAGGTAGCGCCCGACCCCGAGGTCCGGCTGGTCCGGCCCGACGAGCTCGAGGTGCTGCTCCCCGCCTGCGTGCGGATGTTCACCGAGGAGGTCGGTGTGTCTCCGCTCACCGCGGACGGCGGCTCGCTTTACCGCGCGCGCGTCCAGGAGCTGATCGAGCAGGAGCTGGCCTGGGCCCGGATCCAGGACGGGCAGGTGCTGTTCAAGGCCGAGGTGGGATGTTTCACAGAGCGCGCCTGCCAGGTGCAGGGGGTCTGGGTGCACCCGACCCTGCGACGATTGGGCATGGGTACGGCGGGAACTGCCGCAGTCGTCGAGCAGGCGCGCGTGTCGGTCGCCCCCGTAGTCAGCCTCTACGTCAACGACTTCAACAAGGCCGCACGCAGGGCGTACGAGAAGGTCGGCTTCCACGAGATAGGTACCTTCGCGAGCATCCTGTTCTGAACGGAAGGCACGCCGTGACGCTCTCCATCAAGCCCGGTACGACGTGGGCCGAGGTCTACGCCCGCGCCCGCGCGGCTGCCCCTGAGGCCTTCGACGAGGACCGCATCCTCAACTTGGCCGGTGGTGAGTGGAAGCGGATTGGGAGCCCCGGCGAGCATGTGACGCCTATCGACGGCACCTCGATCCAGGGCCCGCCGCGGATCGACCATGACGACGCCGTGACGGCTGTCAGCCAGGCCGCCGACGAGCACAAGCTCTGGACCTCGGTCGACCTTGACGAGCGCAAGTCCCGCGTCGCCGCGGCCGTCGCCGAGATGCGCGAGCACCGCGACACGTTGGCGCTGCTGCTGGTCTGGGAGATCGGCAAGCCCTGGCGGCTCGCCTGTGCCGACGTCGACCGCGCTCTCGATGGCGTCGATTGGTACCTCGGGGAGATCGAGCGACAGCTGCAGGGCCGCACCCCGCTGCCGGGTCCGGTCAGCAACATCGCATCCTGGAACTACCCGATGTCGGTCCAGGTGCACGCCGAGCTGGTGCAGGCCCTCGCCGGCAACGCGGTCGTCGCCAAGACCCCTTCGCAGGGCGGCTTCCACACCCTCACCCTGGCCCACGCGATCATGAAGCGAGCAGGGCTCCCCGTTACCTTGCTGTCCGGCGTTGGGGCCCAGCTCGGCGACGCTCTCATCAGCGCTCCGGAGATCGGCGCCCTCGCGTTCGTCGGTGGCCGGGCCAACGGCCGCAAGGCGGCGACCACCCTCGCCGACACCGGCAAGCGACACTTCCTCGAGCAGGAGGGGCTCAACGCCTGGGGCATCTGGGACTTCAGCGGCTGGGACGACCTGGCCGGGCACCTCAAGAAGGGCTTCGAGTACGCCAAGCAGCGCTGCACCGCCTACCCGCGTTACGTCGTGCAGCGCGAGCTGTTCCCGGAGTTTCTCGAGATGTACCTGCCGGTCGTGCAGTCCCTGAGGTTCGGCCACCCGTTGGCGGTCGAGACGTCCTCAGACCCGTTGCCGGATCTTGACTTCGGACCGGTCATCCACGCCACCAAAGCCGCTGAGCTGCGCGAGCACTACGCCGCAGCAGTCGCCGGCGGCGGTATTCCGCTCTACCGCGGTGACCTGTCCGACGGGCACTTCCTCGACGGTCAAGACACGGGCGCATACGTCGCGCCAGCGGCTGTGTTGGCGCCGCCCTCGAACTGGACGCTGCAGCACGCGGAGCCCTTCGGGCCGCTCGACAGCGTCATCATCGTCGACACCGAGTCCGAGTTGCTTGCGGCGATGAATGCCTCCAACGGCGCGCTGGTCGCGTCGCTCGCCACCGATGACGCTGATTTCGGGGCTCGCGTCGCCGAGCAATTGCAGGCCTTCAAGGTCGGCATCAACAAGCCGCGCAGCCGGGGTGACCGCGAGGAGGTCTTCGGTGGCCGCGGCGCGTCCTGGAAGGGCGCCTTCGTCGGCGGTGACCTGCTCGTGCAGGCCGTCACCCAGAGCGGCGATGACGAGCAGCTCTACGGCAACTTCCCCACCTACAGCCGCTACCCCGAGAACGTCTAGGAGCTCAGCAGCTCCTGCTCCTTCTCGCGGGTGATGGCGTCCGGCATCTCGGGGTGGCCGCGCTCGGTGTCCCAGGCCAGCACAGCCCGGGCGGTGTCAACCAGTGGCGTCTTCGGCATGCCGGCTTCGTGCGCCGCCGATGCCCCCCGGCGGAACATCACATCGAGGCTGCCGTCGGGTGGCAGGGCTAGCGGGAAGCCCGGCTCGGGACCGACCGGCACCACGTCGACCGACGTGCCGGCCGCCTCGGCGCAGACCTGCGCCAGCTCGCCGAGGGTCACCGCCGGCCACGGGCCGACCGCGTTGTAGATGCCGCCCTGGTCTTTCTCCAGCAGCATCGTGACCAGGCGCGCGAGGTCGGTGGAGTCGACAACCTGCACCGGCTGCTCCGGCCGCGGCACCGCGACCCGACCGCCCTCAGCGGCCCGCCGAACCCAGTAGGTGAACCGGTCGGTCGGATCGTGCGGACCCGCGACCACGCCGGGTCGGACGATGGTGCCCGCGTCGCCGTACCGGGAAAGGACGTCGTCCTCGCAGGCCACCTTCAGCGGCCCATAGGTCTCACCCGTGATCTCCTCCGACTCCCGGTACGGCGGTAGCCGCGGCGTTTCCTCGGTCATGCCGTCAACCGCGACCGCGGCGTCGTAGACCGATCCGGTGGAGATGAACAGGTAGCGGCCGGCCCGGCCCTGCACAGCCGCGCTGGCCTCAGCGACATGGCGCGGCACATAGGCGCACACGTCGACGACGGCGTCCCACGAGCCCTCTGCCAGCGATGCGTAATCCCCGCTCTCGCGGTCACCCCGCAGGTGGGTCAGCTCCGGAAAGAGTCCGGGACCGGTCTTGCCGCGGGTGAACAGGGTCGGCGTGTGGCCTCGGGACACGAGGTCCTCGACGATCGCGCGGCCGACGAACGAGGTCCCACCCAACACCAGGATCTGCATGACCCCAGACCGTACGTCAGGGCCGTGAGGAGGCCAGGCCATGCAGCAGCAGGTCGACCCGGTTGCCCTCGACCTCCACGGCATCGCACACCGTCCTGCCGACCTCCGCCACATCGGCTGCACAGGTGACCACCTCAGTGCACAGCGCCCGCGCCAGCAGCCCCTTGGTCCACTTGTTGTCGTGGCTGACGACGGTCCGGCTGCCGCCGTCATCACGGAGTACCCGCACCTGCACCGCATCCGGCACCCTTGCCAGAGCGGCGTAGGCACCACTGCGCAGGTCGACTACGAAGCCCTCCGCAGCCAACAAGGGCTCGAGCACCGGCCGCCAGAGCGGTGCCAGCCCGCCCAGACCCGGCAGCACCGTCTGACCCGACAGCCGGTACGACGGAACCTGGTCCGACGGGCGCAGCAGGCCGAACAGCGCGCTGGCCACGACCAGTGACTCGTCGGCCCGCGTTCGCCCCCGGCCGCGCAGGGAGCCGTAGTCGAGGTTGTCGTACACGATCCCGGTGTAGAGCTGCATCGCTGGCAGGGTCGGTGCACTCAGCAGGAGCGCATCCTTGTCGACCTCCGATCGCTGTCCGGGGGAGAGGTCGAGGGCCTTCGCCAGCGCCGTGCGCTGCCGCCTCGCCAGACTCGCCAGCCGGGTCACCAATCGCTTGCGCACCGGTGCGAGCGAGGCAAAGGAAAGGCAGGCCAGGTCGAGCGGTGGGCCGTCCGTGCCCACGGCCTTCGACTCGGACGGCGGGAGGAGCACGAGCACGCGGCAACAGTAGAGGCGGAGGCGAGGTTGGGCGCGCACTCAACATCTGTGGATGGCGGACGGCCTTGTGGACGACGGTGCGCGCCCTAAAGCTTTTTCGACTTTCCTTGTGGAGCAGGGATTTTGGCGGTGGGAGCTGGTATAATTCGCTCATACATTCTAGTAGCAAGGAGGGCGCGCTATGCATGTTGCGGCCTCCATGCTGGTGGAGCGGGTGGAGCCGATCGGCTGCGCCTGTTGCGAACCGACCGATCCTGATCCGGCGTGGGTGTGGGCGCTGGATGCCGGCGATCCGGGCTGGCGCGAACTGCTGGCCGCCGGTGACCTGGAGGTCTTGCGCGAGCTGGAGGCCGACCTGCACCGCCCCACCCCGGCGGCACGGCCGGAGGCTCCGATCGGTTGGGCCATCCCGGGGGTGACGGGACTGCGTCGGGAGACCGAGCAGGTGCTGCCACCGGTGAGCCCGGCGATCGCTGCGTTGCAAGCAGCGGTCGAGCGGGTGGTAGCGGCCGACCCGGCCGACACCCCGGCGTTGCAGGCGCTGGTCGACAGCGAGGCGCTGCTGGCGATCGAGCAGCGCCTGCGGGTGCATGGCATCCGCCGGATCGCCGATGTGACCCGACGGGGCTTGCATGACCTGGTCGGGTTCAGCTCGGTCCGTACCTGGTTGCGCAAGCGCCGGCCAGATCGGGACAGCGCCGATGTCAACCTGGGCATCAGCCTGCGCGACCTGCCGGTCCTGCACACCGCGATCGAAGGTGCTCGGGTGTCACTGGCAGCCGCCGGTCAGGTGATCAAGGCAGTGCGG
>Ga0136633_1002471_pt1 | contig 12699 bp, 12 predicted proteins | sample AntDrymeUQ832206_2_FD_105494 | JGI IMG/M metagenome (GOLD analysis project Ga0136633, IMG submission 105494) | Polar desert sand microbial communities from Dry Valleys, Antarctica - metaG UQ83 (22.06) | ecosystem: Environmental > Terrestrial > Soil > Desert | place: Antarctica: Dry Valley... | reverse complement strand
CGATCGCGCTTCGATTGACCTCATTGCGGAGACAACCTGAGCTATGAGCCACGCGGGTGTCGTCCCCGAGCTGCGCATCACATTGCCCGCGTCTCGCGGCAGCCTCGCGCTGCTGCGCCACGTCCTGCGGGGCTTCCGCGACGCCTACGACGTGTCCTCGCCGACGATGGACGACATCGTGCTGGCGGTCAGTGAGGCGGCGGCGAACGTCGTGCTGCACGCGTACTCCGGGCGACCTGGCACGTTGACGCTCGTAGCCCGCGTCGACGACGGCGTTCTGCACACGCTCGTGCGCGATCACGGTTGCGGCATCCAGCCGCCCGCCGACACGCCGGTCCTCGGCCACGGACTCGCGTTGATGGAGCATGTCGCCGCGTCGGTGCAGGTTCTCGGCAGCCCAGCCGGCACCGACGTGGTGATGAGCTTCCAGCTGAGCGCCGAGCACGGCTCGACCACCCTGAGCGACTTCGGCACGGCCTCGTGATCGACGCCGCCGAGCGTGAGCTGACGATCCAGGTCAGCGCGGGGCGCGGCGAGGCGCGACTGCCCGTCCTGCGTCGCGCCGTCGCGGCGACGTCGTCGAAGGCGGAGCTTCCGGTGGACCGCATCGACGATGCGCTGCTGATCCTCGAGGCGCTGCTCGCCGACGAGCGTGTCGCCGAAGCCGACGAGGTCCACCTGATCCTGACCGCGCGTCCCGGGAGCTTCGAGCTGCTCATGGGCCCGCTTCCCGGAGTCGAGGCCGAGCGGCTGCTGCTGCAGGCGCAGCTGCCGCTCGTCGGCCCCGTCATCGACCGCCTCGCGACGAGCGCGACGACCGTCGATGGCGGCAGCCACCTGCTGATCGTCGTCGGCGTCTGACGCGCTCGCCCGCGGCGGCCCCTCAGCGCTGCCTGCGCAACGGTCCCCAGCGGGACCTGGCGGCCCCAAATACCCGAACTGCCAGCGGGTTTGATGGGTATGTAGCCTGTCGAGCCATGACCTACGTCATCGCCGGAAGCTGCATCAAGGACGACTCGTGCATCGAGGTCTGTCCCGTCGACTGCATCCACCCCAAGCCGGGGGCGCCGGACTTCGAGACGGTGGAGCAGCTGTACATCGACCCCGCCGTCTGCATCGACTGCGACGCCTGTGTCGAGGCGTGCCCCGTCGACGCCATCTTCGCGCAGTTCGAGATCCCCGCGAAGTATGAGTACGCGCTGGATCTCAACGATGAGTTCTTCGCCGAGGCGAGCACCGCCGAGCGCGGCACGCGCTGATGGCTCCCACGCCGGCGCGAGTGGCGATCGTCGGAGCCGGACCTGCCGGGGCGTTCGCGGCCGCCTGCCTGCTGCGAGCACGCGGAGACGCGGAGATCGACCTGTTCGAGCGGCTGCCCACGCCATGGGGGCTGCTGCGCGGCGGGGTCGCCCCCGATCATCAGGAGATCAAGCGCCTGCAGGACACGTTTCACCGCGAGACGCTCGCGCGCGGCTGCCGGTTCTTCGGCGACGTCGAGGTCGGCGTCGACATCTCGCACGCCGAGCTGCAGCGCCACTACACGGCCGTGATCTACGCGACGGGCGCACAGACCGACAAGACGCTCGGGATCGCGGGCGAGGATCTGCCCGGCAGCTGGGCCGCGACGGAGTTCGTCGCCTGGTACAACGGCCACCCGGACTACCGCGGGCTCGAGTTCGACCTCTCCGCGAAACGGGCCGTGGTGATCGGCAACGGCAATGTCGCCGCGGACGTGACGCGCCTGCTCACGCGCAGCCCCGACGAGCTGGGGCGCACCGACGTGGCCGACCACGCGCTGCGCGCGCTGCGCGACAGCCGCATCGAGGAGGTCGTCGTGCTGGGCCGGCGCGGCCCCGCGCAGGCGGCGTTCACGAGCGCCGAGCTGCGCGAGCTGGGACACCTCGACGGCGTCGACATCCGCGTCGACGCCGGCGAGATCGAGCTCGACGCGGTGTCGCGGGAATGGCTGGCGGGGAGCGGGACGTTCACCGCGCGCAAGAACGTCGAGCTGCTGCGCGAGTTCGCGGCTCGCCGTCCGCGCCCCGATGCCCGCCGGCGGATCGTGCTGCGCTTCCTGCGCTCTCCCGTGCAGATCCGCGGGACCGCCGAGGTGGAGGCGATCGACGTGCGCCGCAACGAGATCGCGCTCGCCGGCGACGGCTCGCTGCGAGCGCGCGCCGTCGACGAGGACGTCGAGACGATCGAGTGCGGGTTGGTGCTGCGCTCGGTCGGCTACCGCGCGGTGCCGCTGCCCGGCGTGCCCTTCGACGAGCGCCGCTTCGTGCTGCCGAACGAGCGCGGCCGCGTGTTCACGCCCGCCGGCGAGCCGCTCGCCGGCGTCTACGCCGTCGGCTGGATCAAGCGCGGCCCGACGGGAATCCTCGGGACCAACAAGCGCGACGCCGAGGAGACGGTGACGTGCCTCGTGGACGACCTCGAGGCCGGCGCGCTGCCGCAGCCGCCGAGCCCCGGCCGCGGGCCGATCGACGCACTGCTCGCCGAGCGCAAGCCGGGCATGGTCACGGTCGACGGCTGGCACGCGATCGACGGCCACGAGCTCGAGCGCGGCCGCGGCGAGCAACGTCCACGCGTCAAGCTGGCGTCCCGTTCAGAGCTGCTGGCGGCGGCAGCGGCGCCGGCATAGGGTCCGTCTCAGGAGGGTGCGCCCCGGTGTGACGACCGAACGCCCCCGAGAATGCGGAGCTGCTCGACGTAGCACTCCGCGAAGCGGCGGGCCGCGTCGGGGCTGAACAGGCGATGCGGGTAGCGGAACGTCAGGTGCAGGCGCCCGCCGACCGTGACCGCCCCGAGGCACAGGCTCAGCGGGGCCCTCGCCGGAGTCGAGAACCACAAGCCCAGCGTCTCGCCGGCCTGCGGGCCGAAGTGCGGCGGCTCATCCAGCCATCCGAGGTTGCACAGCACCGTCGTGTCCACGAGGTGGTTGCCGGTCAGCGGCCGCAGCACGACGATCGACTGCTTGGCCCACAGCGCGAGCAGCCCCGCGCGTCCCATCGCCGCGATCAGCGCGACGCCCGTGCGGGTGCGCTTGTTGCGGGCGATCTGGGCCGTGATGGCCTCGAGTGCCGAGGCCGCACCCGCTCGGTCGCCGTGATCGGTGGACACCCGCGCGGTCACCGAGAAGTTGGCCACCGGGCTCGGCCCCCACTCCGGGGGACGCAGGTCGGCATGGACGAGCACGCTGATGCGCCGCTGCGACGTGCCGTGCCGGTGGTTCCAGTCGCCGATCGCCAGATGCACGGCCGCCATCAGGACGTTCGTGTTGTCGCGGGAGTGGTTGACGCCGACCACGCGCTCGGTCTCGTCGCGCGAGAGCGCGACCAGATGAAAGCCGCACGCGTCACGGTCGCCGGGCTGGTCGGCGGCGACGCGCGCCGGCCGGTCGCGGGCGTCCCGCAGCCGCTCGACCACCCTCGTGTAGGCGCGCAACGCGCTCGGAGGGGACGTCGATGCCGGACGGATGGGCAGGTCCCGCGTGGCCAGGAAGTCCAGGGGAGCGCGCGCATCCGCGTCGCCGGCGTAGGCCCGGGCGATGGACTGCAGCACGTCCAGCGCGCCGAACCCGTCGACGGCCGCGTGGTTGAGGCTCAGCATGAGCACGTCACCGCCGGGGCACCGCGCGAGGCAGGCACGCAGGGGTGGGAACGTGGTGACCGGGATGACCACGCTGCACGCGCGGGCTCGGACCGCGTGCAGAGCGTCGTCGTCGGGGCAATCGACCACTTCCAGGACATCGTGCTCGAGCCTCGGGCGCCCGAGCGCCACGGGCAGCGCCGCTCGCAACCGCGCCTCGTCGAGCACGCCGCCCACGCGGGCCTCCAGCTGCACGCTCCACGCGCCGGTCGTCGGGTCGAGCAGGTCGAGGTCGTCCGGCGGGTCATGCGCCCCGCGCGGAGCCCACTCGCAGTCGAGCGCGCAGCGGTGATCGCCCTGCCGGCCGCGGAGTAGCCACAGCAGATCCTGAGCCATGCCGGCCAGGCCGTGCGCGACCGTCCCGCGAAGCGAGTAGCTCGACGCACCGCCCGGTCGCGATGTCAGCGGCGAGACCTTGTCCACATGGGCTTTGAGCACGTTGCCATCGACCGACACGTGCAGGCTGTTCGCGGCGACGTTCTCGCGCAACGAGACCATGCCGCGGTGAAAGATGCGGCCGAAGCGGCCATCGCGGCGGAAATGACCGTTGGCCTCGAGCCGGCGCAGCAGCCCGGCGGGGTCGCCGATCGTCGCTTCTGCGGCGCTGGGGTCGCAATCCCCGCCGGCCCATTCCAGGCGAGACTGCAACGTGGCCGGCTCGTCGCCGGTGAGGTTTGAGGATTTCACAGCTGCGTCGAACGAGCGCCGGCGCACGAACGCAGCCACGAGATGGGCGCCGCCCGCACCCCCGCTCGAGGCGATCATCCTAGATGAGTGGCGGGCGTCAGCCGATGCGCACCGGCGTGGCGAGGCGCAAGTGCTCGCTGAGCCACGAGACGTCGCCGTCGTCGATCCGCACGCAGCCGTGCGAGCGCGCGCTGCCGAGCGGGTCGAGCGGGCTGGCGCCCGAGCGGCCGTGAATCGCGACGCGGCCGGAGCGCGGATGGCATGCATGGCACCGTGCCGCTGCTCCCCGCGCCCGCCGCCGCGGCGCTGGCCCCCGGTCCCCGCCTCGAGCGGGCTCACGCGCGCCGCCGTCTGCGTACACTCGCGCCCGATGCCACGCACCGCGAGACCTCGCTCCCTCGCACCGCCGGCGCGGTGAGGGCGGCCCGCGCGCTGGCAGCGCTGCTCACGATCGCGGCGACCGCCGCGATCGTGCCGGCGCTCACCGCCGCGCAGAACGTCCCGTCAGCGGTCTCCGGGCAGCCCGAGGCGCTGATCGGCGGCTGGTCGTACCGCGCCGACCCGAAGAACGTCGGCGTGCGCCGCGGCTGGCCCGCGCGCCCGCCCGAGATGGCCGTCGTCGAGGTGCCGAACGTCGCCAACGCGACGCCGCTGCGCGGAACCGCCGGCAAGCGCGCCCACGAGGGCACGATCGGCTGGTGGCGCGGTGTGCTCGCGGTCAGGCCCGCGGGCCGCTACGAGGTCCGCTTCGGCTCCGTCCATCACCACGCGACGGTCTGGATCGACGGCAATCAGGTGTGCGAGCACACCGGCGCCTACGAGCCCTTCGCCTGCCAGGCACAGCTCGACACGGGCCTGCACAGCGTGATGGTGCGTGCCGACTGGCGCTCGCCCGCACGCCAGGCACGGCAGGGCTTCGATCGCGCCTGGTGGAGCTGGGGCGGCCTCGCCTGGCCCGTGACGGCGGCTGCGGTCGATGACACCGCCCTGCGGCTCGTCGGCGTGCAGACGAGGCTGCGGGGCGACGCCGCGCGCGTCACGCTCACGCTCGACGCGCGCGACACGCGCAGCTCCGGCGCAGCCGCGCCCGTGAACGTCGCGGGAACCATCGACGGTGGGGCCGGGGCACTGCCGGTGCAGTTCGCGCCCGTGCTGCTGAGTCCGGGCGAGCGCCGCCGCATCGAGGCGAGCGTCGTCGTGGCGCAGCCGAACCTGTGGGCGCCGGGGCGCCCGGCGCTCTACGAGCTCGCGCTTTCCGGAGGGCCGGGGACGACCGCGCTGCGCCAGGCCGTCGGGCTGCGCGAGCTGCGCCGCGCCGGTCGCCGGCTGCTGCTCAACGGCCGACCGCTGCGGCTCGTCGGCGCGGGCCTGCCAGCCGATGCCGAGGATCACGGCGACGCCCTCACCGACGCCGACCAGGACCGGATCATCGGCCTGCTGCGGCGGATCGGCGCGAACACCGTGCGATCCCAGATGCCGCTGTCCGACGAGATGCTCGGCCGCCTGGATGCGGCGGGCATCTTCGTCTGGCAGCAGATCGGGCCGTTCGACAAGGCCGGCAAGTTCTGGGCGCAGACGACGCGCCGGCGCAAGCTCGCGACCGCCCGCGCCTTGCGCACCGCCGACCGCCAGGCGGCGCATCCGTCGATCCTCGCCTGGAACCTCGTCAACGAGACATCCGGCCAGGGTCACCCGCGCGGCCAGGCGACGTACGTCGACAGCCTCGCGCGCCGGCTGCACGCCCGCACTCCGGGGATCTTCGTCGCCGCGGACGTCTGGGGAACGCACCTGCCGCGCTCCGGCGGCCTGTTGTACCGCAACCTCGACGCGATCGGCCTGACGGAGTACATCGGCAACGCCGAGGGCGCCGGTGCCCCGGTGCGCGAGCTCGACGAGCGCGTGCGCCTGCTGCTGCGTCGCGTGCGTCGCGCGCTGCCCGACAAGCCGCTGGTGATCACCGAGCTCGGGGCCAACGGCAATGCCCGCAATCGCGCCGGCCGCCCGGGCAGCCTGTCCTACCAGGCGCGCGTGCTGACGCGCCGGATCGGCTTCTACGCCCGCCGCGACGACATCGTCGGGATGCTGATCTGGGTGCTGCGCGAGTACGCGGTAAGCCCCGGCTTCCGCGGCGGGGCGCTGCGGACCGCGCTGCCCGGCGTGCGGCTGTCCGAGGCGTTCAACGAGAAGGGCCTGTATCGGTATGACGGCTCGGCGAAGCCGGCAGTCGAGGCCGTCCGGCGGGCGTTCGCACGTGCCCCGGCGACCGGCCGCTGACGGACCTCGACCGCGCCTACGCGCCAGCGTGCGAGATCGGTGCGAACCAGCAGCCGTCCGCGGGTAGCGCGGCGGCCTCCAGCAGCACCGCCGCCGTGCGCTCGTGCAGCCGCGCGGCCGCCTCGGCGCTCGTCGCGATCGCGGTGAAGCCCACACCACCGGCGCCCGCAGCGCCGCTCAGCATCTGCAGCACGACGCCGCCGCCGCGAGCGTCGTCGAAGCGCAGGCCACGCCGCTCCACGATCAGCAGCGACGCGGGCGTCTCGTGCCCCGCCTGTTTGCGCGCGGGCCAAGCAGCTGTCGTTCGGTGGCGGGTGCAGCTGCGAACTGTGCTGACATATCGACTCCTGAGACCAGCGATTGCAGATGGGGTGAGTGCCACGAGCCGGCTGTGCTCCCGCCTCCGAGGGGGCGGACATGGGAGGTCCCGATCGTCCGCGCACGCGCGCCCGGACGACAGGCGCCGTGGGTGGCGCGGCCCACACCCTGCGCAACTTCGCCCGGCAGGCAGGCGTTAAGACTCCGATGAGCACAGAGCCGGCCCGAATGACGGCGCGTCGCGTGACGGTGCTCGCCGCGACGATCGCGACGGCCGTGGCCGCCGGAATCACGACGACGACGAGCGCGGCCCCGCACAGCGAGCCGGCCGCGCGTGCGAGCGCCGCGCCGCCGGCCCAGTTCGACAACGCCGAGAAGGCGTCGCCGCTCGACGTCTTCGGCGCCCGCTTCGGTCAGATCGCGAGCAGCGAGCTGACGCTCTCGGTGCGCACGTATGAGCCGTGGGAGCCCGAGCAGGTCGTCCCGTCGCCGGTCAACGGTCTGTGCGTGTACCTGCGGCGCGACGGGACCTCCACGCCCGGCGGCCGGTTGTGCGTCGTGCCGAAGAAGCAGACCAATTCCGGCGTCGGGCTGCGCTACACGGCGCTCGACCATGCCGGCAACCGTCTCGGCATCCGCGACCTGTCGATCGACGTGCGGCGCCCGCTGCCGACGATGATCAGCACGACGTTCTCGCCGGCGCTGCTGCGGCTCGTGCCGGGCAAGTACCACTGGTACGTGCGCAGCGTCTCCGGCGGCGTCGAGGACCGTCTGCCCGACAGCGGCGACCTGCCGCTGCGCGTCGCGGTCTCGACGGCGCCGGCCGCCGGCGCGCGCTGCTTCGGCGCGGCTTCGCGCGATCGACGCAACCGCTGCACCAACAAGGATCTGCTCCGGGCCGTCGTGCCGACTCCCGACGAGGCGGTCGTGTCGCAGAACTCGCCGTGCACGCCGATCGAGATCGCCAAGCTCGTCAGCCCGTGCGAGTTCGGCCTGCCCACCGCCGACGCAAAGGACAGGATCGCCCTGATCGGCGACAGCCATGCGTCGCACTGGCGCTCTGCGCTGGAGCACGTCGCGCAGGGCAAGCGCTGGAGCGGCGTCTCGATCACGCGCTCGGGCTGCCCGTTGACGCGCGTGTCACCGGCAGTCGAGCCCGAGAGCCGGCGCCGGGATTGCCGGCGCTGGAATCGCCAGGTGCCGCAATGGCTGCGCCGCCACCCGGAGATCAGCACGGTCTTCGTCGTCGCACACGCCGCCCTGCAGATCGCCGACGTCAACGGCCGCAGCCCGCTCGACGCCAAGGTCGACGGGTTTCTGCGCGCGTGGAAGGCGCTGCCCAAGACGATCAGGCGCATCGTCGTCATCCGCGACACCCCGTCGATCAGCCTCAACGCGTTCGACTGCGTGGCGCGCAAGTACACCAGGGGCCGCGACGCCGGCCGCGAGTGCTCCGTCCCGCGCCGCAGGGCGCTGGACCCCGACGCGGCGGTCATCGCGGCGCGCCGGATGAAGACCAAGCGCGTGCGCGTGATCGACATGTCACGCTACTTCTGCGGCAGGACGCGCTGCTACCCAGTCGTCGGCGGGGCGCTCGTCTACAAGGACGATCAGCACCTGACCGAGGTCTTCGGCGCGACGCTCGGGCCGTACCTGCAGCGCGCGATCGACAGTCTGTAGCGCGCTCAGCCTGGATCCACGCTGAGTGTCCGTCTCAGCCTTCGATCCGGAAGGACATCCTCAGCTCGGTGCCGCCGCGGTCGTTGTGCCCGATGTCGAGCGTGTCGCTGTTGTAGGCGATGAACGGCAGGCCGACGCCGAGCCCGGGGCTGTCGAGCCGCGGGACCATCCCGCAGCCGTCGTCGGAGACGGTGACGTGCATGCGATCCCCCTCCAGGCTGGCCCACAAGCGCACCTCACCGGGCTCGTCGGCGCCCTCGTAGGCGTGCACGACAACGTTCGTGACCGCCTCGGAGACCGCGAGCTTGACGCTCGACAGCAGCCGCGGGTCGCCGATGCCGGCCCCGACCACGAATGCGGCCACCTCGGTGCGCAGCGCCGTCACCGTGGAGGGCACGGCGGGCAAGGCGCGGCGAAGCGGCTTCGCTCGAAACGGCACTGACACCCCTCTTTTGCGGATATCCGGCAGACCTTTCCCCGAGAGCGAGGTTACCCGCGTCGGCGGCAGGAGCTATTGCGACTCTCGCGCGATCAGGCGGCTGAGCACGATCGTCGTCTTGGTTCGCGCGATCGCGGGGTTCGAGCGGATGCGCTCGACGGTCGCCTCGAGGTGCGCCACATCGGTGGCCCGCACGTGCACGACCGCGTCAGCGTCGCCGCTGACGGTGTACGCGGCGATGACCTCCGGCTCCCCGGACAGCGCGTCGCGCAGCGCGCTCGGGCTCATGTTCGCTACGCAGTGGATTTCGACGAACGCCTCGGTGTGCTGCCCCAGCGCGCCGGGATCGACGAGCGCCGTGAAGCCGGTGATCACGCCGCTGGAGCGCAGCCGGTCGACGCGCCGCTTGACCGCGGGCGAGGACAGGCTCACGCGCTCACCCAGCTCGGCCAGGCTCAGCCGCCCGTCCTCGAGCAGCTGAGCGACGATGTGGCGGTCGATCTCGTCTATGCCGCAAAGGATGCCGGGTGGGGCGGCGGCTGCGTGGCGGCGCTGTCGTCGGCGGCGAGCCGCAACGGCTGTGCCGGCGCGAGCACCGCGAGCAGCCGCTCGGTCAGCCAGTCGGCCTCCGCGTCGGTGATCGTCAGCGGCGGCGCGAGCCGGATCGTGCGCTCGTGCGTGTCCTTCGCCAGCACGCCCTGTGCGAGCAGCTCCTCGCAGGCCGCGCGGGCCGTCCGCTCGCCCGGCGCGAGATCGAGCCCGAACCACAACCCGCGCGAGCGGATCTCGTGCAGCGCGGGCGGTGCCGCCGTGTCGAGTCGCGCGCGCATCTTCGCGCCGAGCCGGGCGGCGTTGGCCTGCGGCTCCCCGGTCCGCAGCAGCTCGAGCACCGCACGGCCGACCGCGCAGGCGAGCGGGTTGCCGCCGAACGTCGAGCCGTGCGAGCCGGGGCGAAAGACGCCGAGCACCGCGTCGTCGGCGACGACCGCTGAGAGCGCGAGGATCCCGCCGCCGAGCGCCTTGCCGAGCACGTAGAGGTCCGGCACGACGTCGTCGTGGTCGCAGGCGAACGTGCGCCCGGTGCGCCCGAGGCCCGACTGGATCTCATCGGCGATCAGCAGGACGTCGTGGCGGGTGCACAGCTCCCGCGCCGCGCGCAGGTAGCCGGCGGGCGGCACGATCACGCCGGCCTCGCCCTGCACCGGCTCGACAAGAAACGCGACGACGTCCGCGTTGGATTCGAGCACGCTCGCGAGCGCCGCGGCGTCGCCGAACGGCACGCGCACGAAGCCGGGGGTGAAGGGCCCGAAGCCGTCGCGCGCGAGCGGGTCGTCGGAGAACGACACGATCGTCGTCGTGCGGCCGTGGAAGTTGCCGTCGCAGACGACGACCGTCGCGTGGCCCGGCCGCACGCCCTTGACCTCATGGCCCCACTTGCGCGCCGCCTTGATCGCGGTCTCGACGGCCTCGGCGCCGGTGTTCATCGGCAGCACGCGGTCCTTGCCGCACAGCGCCGCGAGGTCGCGGGCGAACGGGCCGAGCTGGTCGTTGGAGAACGCCCGGCTGGTCAGCGTGACCCTGTCGAGCTGGTCGCGCGCGGCGGCCACGAGCTTCGGGTGGCGATGGCCGAAGTTCAGCGCCGAGTAGGCCGACAGCGCGTCGAGGTGGCGCCGCCCGCGGTCGTCGGTGACCCAGGCGCCCTCGGCGTGGCTGACCGTGACGGGCAGCGGGTGGTAGTTGTGCGCCGTGTAGCGGTCGGCGATCGCGGCGGCGTCGTGCTCGCCGAGCTTGACGTCGAGCGCGAGCGTCAGGCAGCGCGGCCCGCCGCCCGCCTTGAGGAACTCCGAGACGTCGACGACGACGGGCTCGAAGCCGCGCTCGTGCAGCTCGTGAGCGAGCCGTGGCGAGCACGCCGGCATGACGACCGTGCGCCCGACGACGACGGAGTTGGCGCTGAACTGCGCGGCCTCGTCGTCGGTCAGGGCGATGGCGTCGCCGACCAGCTCGGCGATCGCGTGCGCGCCGTCTGCGTCGAGCGCGCTGGGGGCGTAGATCGCGGTGCGCGAGTCGAGCGGGCAGAACACGATGTCGACGTGGTAATAGCGCGGGTCGGACAGCTCGACCGGCACGATCCGCCCGTCGACGAGCCGCGCCAGGTCGACGTAGGCGCCGGCCGACGAGCGAGCGCGGTGCCCGGCGACCAGCGTGTCGCCGAACGGCAGCGCGTCCCCCGCCCCCTCCTGCGTGACGCGCTCGCCGAGCCGGCGGATCGTGAAGCCGTGCTCGCGAAACCAGCGCTCCGCATGGGCGGTCTCGGGTCGTCGCTCGGGATGGCGCATGCGCGCCGGCACGAACGCGGCGCCGTCGACGATGCCGAGGTTCGCCGCGAAGACGAGGTCCGGCAGCCCCGGCTGCGGCGCGAGCAGCTCGATCTCCGCGCCGGCCTCGCGCAACGTCTGCGCGAGCCCCTCCCACTGGCGCTGCGCGCGCTCGCGATCGACGGCGATCGTGACGTCCATCCACGGATTGATCGCGTACGAGACGTCGAAGTGCGTCGGTGGGCACATGAGGTAGCGCCGGCCCCAGCGAAGTTCTGAGCTCATCCCCACAAGGTGCCATCCCGAGCCTTCGAGCGCCAGACGCAGAACTTGCGAATTTGGACAATATTCAGATGTTTGAAGAGGTGATGCAGCTGGTTTCTTGCGTTCTCCGGCACAGTGACGGCTGTTATGGTCTGTCCCAGAGCAAGTCGACGTAGCGGGCGTGGTCGGAGACGTCCAAATACACGACGGTTCTCGCCACACCTCCCAGTGGGCCGGGCCCGGGCGACGCGTCTGGTGCCGGGGGCGCTGCGCGGCGCTTCCGAGTCACCCCGTCGCCGGCGCCGGCGTGCGACCTACGGCGAGGCGGCTTCCCAGCGTGCGAACGCCTCTTCGACGGCGCGCTTGGCCGCCGTGTGCCGCGCGCTGGATTCCTTGGACGCCTCCGGCGTCGCCCATGCGCCCGGCAGCGCGAGCTCGACGTCGAGCGCGGCGAGCGCCGCCTCGGCCCGCTCGACCTCGCGCTCGAGCTCGCGGATGCGCCGGCGCGCGTTCTTCGACAGCCCGCCTCCACCGTTGCCGTTCCCGCCACCGCCGCGGGCGAGCTCGCGCGCCGTCGCGGCCGCGAGGCGATCGCTCGCGCAGCCCGGCTCGACGCTCGGCTTCAGCTTCGTATTCGGAGAACGATCCGGCCGCCCCGCGCCGCCGCTCTTCGCCGGGCGCCGCCCTCCGGGCGCGACCTGCTTCGGGGGCGGACCGGAGGCCGCCTGGGCGACAGCCTTCGCGGCGGCCCGCCCACCCTTCGGCGCCCGCTCGGCGACCCGCAGCTCCTCGCGCACGCGCAGGTACTCCTGCCAGCCACCCTCGTAGGAGCGCAGCTTGCCGTCGTCGACAGCGACCGTCCGCGTGCCGACGGCCTCCAGCAACGCGCGGTCGTGGGAGACGAGCAGCATCGAGCCCTCGAACGCCAGCAGCGCGTCCTCGAGCGCCTCGCGGCTCTCGATGTCGAGGTGGTTCGTCGGCTCGTCGAGGATCAGCACGTTCGCGCCCGACGCGACGAGGATCGCCAGCGACAGCCGCCGGCGCTCGCCGCCGCTCAGGCCGTCCAGG
>Ga0136633_1002470_pt1 | contig 12701 bp, 16 predicted proteins | sample AntDrymeUQ832206_2_FD_105494 | JGI IMG/M metagenome (GOLD analysis project Ga0136633, IMG submission 105494) | Polar desert sand microbial communities from Dry Valleys, Antarctica - metaG UQ83 (22.06) | ecosystem: Environmental > Terrestrial > Soil > Desert | place: Antarctica: Dry Valley... | reverse complement strand
TGCTCGCAGGCCGGGCGCGGGCCCAGACCACGGACTCGGACACCGGCTTCTATGCCGACCCGGCCGGAAGCGGGCGCGGCCTCACCGACAACGATACGGGGCCCGATGCCGATCTCGCCGGTCAGGGCCGCGGCGGCGTGACCGACAATGACAGCGGCGCTTCCGCGGACCCGGCGGGCAATGGCCGGGGCCGGCGGCGACGCGCCTGCAGCGGCCACACGGACAATGATGGCGGCGTCTATGCGGACCCCGTCCGCTGCGGGCGCGGCCCGCGGGCCTGACACATTGGCCGCATGAACCGCCCCAAGCTGATACGCCCGTAAGTAGGGGACTTGCGCACCGCGGCGGCTTGGGGCTTCATGTTGTTCAGTGCGGTTCCGTCGGAGCCGTCGAGGGGGGCGGTCAACGGGAATGGCGAGCGCCACCGTGGATTTCGAAACGCCGCCCTTTGAGCGGATCGTCGGCGAATTCGGGCCGCTAATCTCCCGCATCGCAATGACCTATGAAGCGGATCCGGGCCTGCGCGAGGATCTCGTCCAGCATATCCTGCTCGCGGTCTGGCAGGCCCTGCCCTCCTTCCGCGGCGACGCGAGCCTGAAGACATTCATCGCCCGTATCGCCCAAAACCGCTCGATTTCCTATGTCGCGCGTCAGGTCCGCCAGCCCCCGACGGCAGAGATTCCCGAAAAACTAGAAGCGGATCAAAATAATCCAGAAGAACAGGCGATGCAGGCAAATGAACGTGAAGTGCTGATCTCCGCAACGCGCGAATTGCCGATGCCACAGCGCCAAGTCATCAGCCTTGTGCTCGAAGGCTTTACTTATCCCGAAATTGCCGAAATGTTGGAGATCGCTCCGAACGCGCTGGCGCTGCGCTTGTCTCGCGCCAAGACGGCGCTAAAGACGATCCTGGAGCGGACCCGATGAGCGAAATCGACCTCGATCGCCTCGGCGACCTGTGGCGGGCATCACCCGACCCGGCCGAACTCGCTCAGCTTCGCCGCAGCGCGGAGGCGGTGCGCCGCCGCGCGCGGCTGGGCCAGGTTACCGATTTCCTGTTGGCGGGCATTGTCTCGGCGATCGTCATCGCACTGATCGTCTCCAACCCGCGCCTGGAAACCGCGGCGCTCGGCGGCGCCGCGATCCTCGCGATGCTGATCGGCACGATCCGTCAGCGGCGGCTGCGGGAGGCGGAATTGAGAACGCTCGCCGGGTCGACCGAGCAGATGCTCGATCAGACGGTGGCTCGCCTGCAGGCGACCGTAAAGCGCGCCCGCTTCAACCTGCTCAGCGCGGCTCCCGCGATACTGATCGGCATCGCGTTCGGCTGGGCCCTCGACAGAGGCACAGGAAGCCCGCTGCTCACCCGTTTTTCGGCTTCGCCGCTAACCTCGCTCCTGGTCGGCAGCACGCTCATCCTGATCGGCATTGCGTCGGTGATACATTTCACCCGCGCGCTGCGCCGCGCCCGGCACGAGCTTCGGCACATCGCCCGTTTGCGGGATGATTTTCAATCCGAAACGGATCGAACAACCGACTGATCTCCGCCCGCGTTTAGCAAGTTTCAATCATTCGCTGGCAAATGCCCTTCCCGTGGGATGCTAAAAACATACGGGAAGGCAAAGCACATGAACAAGAACAGCGAAGTCATTCGCTTCACGGTCGAGGAGCTCCCGGAGCTCACGACTGAAGTGGCCCTCTCGGGCAGCGTGAAGCAGAAGGAAGTCGGCGGCGCGCTCTGTCTCGGCGTCGCAATCGGGATAGCGGTTTACGCAATGTCCTAAGCCCGCGTAGATGGACGACGAGCGGCTGAATCCGATTTTCTGCCGCACGCCATCGCATTGATATTTCGTTCGGCCCGATTGGAAGACCTCCTCTTCCACTCGGGCCGCGCGAGCATCGTCGTACGCTTGGTGAAGTCATGCCACAGGAGTTGCCGAATGACCCCGGAAGCCGATTCCACGATCGAGGATCAGCGCCGGGATTTTCGCCCAGCGCGGCGGGTTCGACGCAGCATCCAGCGACTGCGCAATGATCCGCTGTTCGAGGCTGTTCTGGGGCTTGCGGCCTTGGCCTGCATGTTAATTCTGAAAGGATTGCTGAGCTAAGATCGAGCGTGGTCCGGCCCGGTTTGGCGCCTCGAACCACTTTGGTCAGGATCAGATGGTGACGCGCGCATGATCGTCGAACCGGAATTGCAGGCTTGGCTTGACGATCGCGCCGCCCACCGGAGGGCGCGCGCGAGCGCCGACGCCTTCGCGCGCGAGTGGACCGACGGTGTCGTCCATCAAGGATTCGACACCACCTTCGTAACGCTCGGCGATTGCAGCGCCGAAGCGGTCGTCGATGCTGCCCGCGCGCTCTTCGCGGACGATGCCTGGCTCGATGCGCTCGTCGCCGGCCTCGCCGAGACGATGCGTGGCGACCGCTATTTCGAGGCGCCGTTCCGCGCCCTGCACAGCGACATTCATACCGGCCTGCTTGTCTATGAGGACGATCACGTCACAGTCACCGCCGGGGTCAGCCGGCTCGCCGCGCTGGCGCGGCGCAAGCAGGCCGGCGGCAAGGGCTCCATCCATTTCAGCGGCCAGCTCGCCGTGCTCAAATTCCTCAAGGCCGGCGGTGCGCGCCTCGCCTTCTGGGAAGCCGACCCGATCGGCCCTACGTTCAGCGCGGCCACCGCCGGCCTCTGCCGCACAAGCATAGTTCGCGAGATCGGCGATGGTGAGGTCGTCACGGTCGACGGCCGCCGCGAAAGCTATATCATCGACCATGCACGCTCGAACCTGCTCGTTCTTCAAGCGGCGGTGAAGACGGGCCAGGCGCCCGTGAGCGTCGAATATGACGCCGCCAGCCGCGGCTTCATCGGCTGCTCGGCCGTCGATGAAGGCGATTGCCGGATCCAGATGATCGCGACCCTAGCGCGCAAGCTCGGCGCGCCCGGCGCCTTCGCGGCGATCGCCGCCTTCCTCGATCATCCCAGCTTCTTCGTGCGCTGGCATGTCATGAAGGAGCTGCTCGGCGTCGACGCCGCCGCGGCCCTCCCCCATCTCCGCCGCATGTCGGCGCGTGATCCGCACCCCGATCCGCGCGCCGCGGCCCGTACCGTCCTCGATCGAATCGAAGCGACGGCGCCGAAGCGAAAGGCCGCCTGATGCCGCGCATCATCGCCTGCGGCGAGGAGCCGGCGCTCGAGCTCGGCGACGTCATCGCGGCGCTCAACGACGAGCGCTTCGACCCCTCCGACGAAGAGAGCTTCGCCGCCGCCGGGCCTTTGCTTAAGGGCCTCGCCGCCAATCGCAGCTTCCTCGCCGACATCGCGGTTGCCGAACTCAAGGACCGTTGCGGCCGCCAGGCGCGCGAGAACCGCTATTCGAGCCAGGTGGTGATGCTTCACCGGGCATCCGAGAAATATTTCATCCGCGCGAATTTCTGGCCCTCACCCCAAGACAGCGTCTTCAAGGCGAGCGGCAATTCGCCTTTCTTCTACCACGTCCCCCACGATCACAATTTCTCGTTCCTGACCGTCGGCTATCTCGGCTCCGGCTATTGGAGCGAATATTATGAATATGATTATGAGAAGGTCGTCGGCCTGCCGGGCGAGAAAGTGGACCTGCGCTTCGTCGAGAAGTCGAGGCTCGATCAGGGCAAGGTGATGCTCTACCGCGCCCATAAGGACGTCCACAATCAGATGCCGGCGGACGAAATGTCGGTCTCGATCAACATCATGGAGGCGAGCCCGCGCTTGCCCTTTCTCAGCCAGTATCGCTTCGATCCCGCCAAATGCGAGATTGCCGGCATCATCACCCGCACCTCGAGTGAGGCCTTGCTCGCCCTCGCTGCCAATCATGACGGCGGCAATGCCCGCGACCTGGTCGAGGATTTCGCCGCCCGCCATCCCTGCGACCGGGTCCGCTTCGCCGCTTTGCGCGAGCTGGCGAGCGCGCAGACGAGCGTGGATGAAAGCCTACGCGTGCTGGCTGGGGGCGCAGCTTCGTCCAACGCCCTCGTCGCCGGCCTCGCCGCGCAGGAAATGGCCCGCCTCGAAACGGATCGAGCCTGGATCGAGCTCGCCTAGCCGGCGATGAAGAAGTCCCAGAGCAGTTTCAGGTTGAGCGTGATGATCACCGTCGACGCGATCCACGCAGCGGTCTTCAGCCAAAACGGGCTGACGAACCGCCCCATCAGCTTCGTGTCGCTGGTGAAGGTGACGAGCGGCACCACCGCGAAGGGTAGCTGAAGGCTCAGGATCACCTGACTGAGCACCAGCAATTTCGCCGTTCCGCTCGCGCCGTAATAGCTCGCCACGATCACCGCCGGGATGATCGCGAGCAACCGCGTGACCAAGCGCCGCAGCCAGGGCGGCAGGCGGATGTCGAGGAAGCCTTCCATCACGATCTGCCCGGCAAGGGTCGCGGTCACCGCGCTGTTCTGCCCGGACGCAAGGAGCGCCACCGCGAACAATGTGCTGGCGATGCCGGCGCCGAGCATCGGCGTCAGCAATTCATAGGCCTGGCCGATCTCCGCGACGTCGGTGCGCCCGGCGCTGTGGAAGACCGAGGCGGCGAGGATCAGGATCGCGCCGTTGATGAAGAGCGCAAGGCCGAGCGCTATAGTGCTGTCGATCGTCGCGTAACGCACCGCCTCACGCTTACCGGCATCATCGCGCTCGAAGGCGCGGGTCTGCACGATCGCACTGTGCAGATAGAGATTGTGGGGCATCACGGTCGCGCCGAGGATGCCGATCGCGATGTAGAGCATCGCCGGATTGGTGACGATTTCGGTGGTCGGGATCAGCCCGCCGGCGATCGCCGCGATGCTCGGCTGCGACAGCGCCAGCTCGACCGCGAAGCAGCCCGCGATGATGATCAGCAAAGCGACGATGAACGCCTCGAGCTTGCGAAAGCCATAGCGCTGGAGGAGCAGAATGAGCAGCACGTCGGCGGCGGTCAGCACCACGCCCCAGACCAGCGGAATCCCGAACAGCAGTTGCAGCGCGATTGCGGTGCCGATCACTTCGGCGAGATCGCAGGCGATGATCGCAAGCTCGCACAAGACCCACAGAGCGAGGCTGACCGGCCGGCTGTAGCGGGCGCGGCAGGCTTGGGCGAGATCGAGCCCCGCGACGATGCCGAGCCGCGCCGACAGCGCTTGCAGCACCATCGCCATCAGATTTGAGAGCAGGATGACCGAGAGCAAAGTGTAGCCGAAGGCCGAGCCGCCGGCGATGTCGGTCGCCCAGTTTCCCGGGTCCATATAACCGACCGCGACCAGATAGCCCGGCCCGGCAAAGGCGCCGAGCTTCATCCAGATACGCCCGGCGCCCTGCGGGATCGGGATGGTGCGGTAGACCTCGGCCAGGCTCGGGCGCGGCGGAGTGAGCATTGCCGGGTCGGGCGGCAACGCCATCACATCGGCGCTGGGCGGCGTCGTCATCCCCGCTCGTTTCCCTTACTTAGCTTGCCGCGCTCAACCGGATATTACCATTGACGCCGGCCGGGAAGAAGCCACCGCGATCGGTTGCAGTGCGTGTCAAATATGCGATGTTCAGCACCTGGCCGGTCGTCCGGCTGAACGCGATCGCATTGCCGTCGGTGGGCACAATATTCGAGGTGTTGCCGTTCGACGATACGCCCTGATCGAGATCGGACGGGCCATCCAGGCTGTCGCGCGCGTTCGAGATAGCGTCCGTCGCGGTGCGCAGGCTCGGCGCCGGCAGACCCTTGGCGTAGAGCACGGTGCGGATCAGGCCGGCATGGTAGGCTTCAGCGGCAAGAATGCCCGCCGCGGCTTCAAGAAACGTCTTGCTGGTGATCAGCGGCGCCGCGCCCTTGTAGGCGGTGACCCCGACATCTTCGAAGATGAAGGCGCCAAGCAGGAAATTCTCGTCATTGGCGTAAACATCGAAGCTTGCGCCCGCGCCGATCAGTCCGGCGGCCCGCGCCGCGCTGGAAAAGGCGCCGGTGGGAGCGGTGCCAACGTCGATCGGGGGCTGGGCGACCGCGGCGGCGCCGAGTTGCGCGCGAAGAAACTCGACATGGGCGCGCTCGTCCATGGCGATCTCGCGGGCGTATTGCGCGACGAGGGGATCGGTGAAGGTCACCTGACGGCCGCCCGTCACTGTGCCCTGGGTACCGGTTCCGGTGGTAATGTTCGCGGGCAGCGGCGTCCCGAACGCCGCATAGAAATAGAATTGGGCTTCCAGGTATTCGAGATTCAGAGCGAAATTGAGAATGTCCGCGTCGGTCACGCCGCTCGGCGGCGGCGGAGGAGGCGGCACGACCACGACGGGCGGGACCGGGTCCGCGCCCCCGCCGTCGCAGCCGGCAAGAAAGGTCACGCTGGCGCTCGCAAGCGCGGCCGTGCGCAGAAACTCGCGGCGTTCGTCGCGGCGACGGGCGCAGCTTTCGAGGGTCGCGACGATCAGATCCTGGTCTTGCATGGATAGTGCCTCCAAAGCTCTTCGATCGAAGCGATCAATTGGCCGCGCTGGTGCGGATCGGACCGTTGACTCCGGCGGGGAAGAACCCGCCGGCGGTCACGGCCATTCGATTGAGATAGACGATGTTCAGCACCTGACCGGCGCTCCGGCTGAAGGCCAGGCCGTTGGCGTCGAGCGGGACAATGTTCGACGAGGTGCCGATCGGCCTGATCCCCTGATCGAGATCGGTGGCGCCGTCGAGGCTGTCGCGCGCGTTGGAAATCGCCTCGGTGGCGTCGATGAGGGCCGGCGTCTGAATGCCCTTGCGGAAGAGCGTCGTGCGCACGATCGCGGCATGATAGGCCTCCACCGCGAGGATGCCTGCCGCCGCCTCCAGGAAGGTCTTGTTGGTGATCAGCGGCGACGCGCCCTTGTAAGCGGTCACTCCCACATCCTCGAAAATGAACGCGCCGAGCAGGAAATTCTCGTCGCTGGCATAAGGATCGAACGGCTGGTTCGGGCCGACCAGGCCGGCCGCCCGCGCTGCATTTGAAAAGGCCCCATTGGGCGCGGCGCTAACGTCGATCGCGGGCTGGGCGACCCTGGCGGAACCCAGAGCGGTGCGCAGAAAGCGGACATGCTCCACCTCGTCCATCGCGATCTCGCGGGCATATTGCGCGACCAGCGGGTCGCTGAACGCGACCGCGCGACCGGGGCTGACCGCCCCCTGCGTGCCGGTTCCAGTCAGCAGATCGTTGGGTAGCCCTTGGCCGAAGACCGCGTAGAAATAGAATTGCGCCTCGAGATATTCGAGGTTGAGCGCGAAGTTGAGGATGTCCGCGTCGCTCGGCGCAGCCTGCGCATGGAGCGGGGTGCCACCCAGCGTCAGGGTCAGCACCGGTATCGCTGCGGCGGCGCCGATCATCGTCTTGAAGAAGTCCCGCCGTTCGCTGCGTCGGTCGACGCGCGCATCGAGAGTTTCGATCATTGTGGCTTGGTCGGTCATCCCGGCGGCTCCTCTGTCGCGACGGAGGCTAAAGCCCATGGGAAGCAATGCGTTCCGCACCGACCTTGATCAGCGTTGCGGCTCCGACCGCCTAAAGTTGTTTGAAATATTCCACGATCTTAACATGTTGAGTTCCTATTCCCAGACTAGAGCGGGCCTTGGACCGCCGCTTGGCCGCACAGCATTGGGCGTTGAGCGCACCGGCTATGACAACGTCCCGCCACTTCTCGAATGCGTGACGTCGCGGCGGTAATCGACGGGGTGCGCTTGCTCATCCTTTTGGCCCTCCGATTCCCGAAAGGCCGTGGGATCGCGGCCGTGGAGTGCTTGGAAGGCCTTCGAGAAATGGCTGCGGCTGGCGAAACCGACCTGCGCCGCGATCGATTTGACCGGCATGTCGGTGGAACGGAGCAGTTCCGCCGCTCGGTGCAGCCGCGCCCGGGCGACGAACTCCATCGGCGGCATGCCCAGCGCCGCGGCGAAGTGGCGCGCGAAGCTCGACGCGCTGAGGCCGGCGCGGGCCGCCAGCGAAGCGACGCTATGCGGCGCGGCGGCGCGATCGATGATGTCGGCGAGCGGCCCCGCCAGGCGCGGATCGGCGAGCGCGCTGATGATCTTCTGGTCTATGCCGGGCCGCTTGAAAAAGGCCCGCAACACCATCAGGATCACCGTCTTCATCGCCGCGTTGAGCATTGCGCGGGCACCTAGCCGCTGCCCAAGCTTCCCGGCTTCGTCGAGCATCAGGCGGCAAATTTGGGCGACGATGGGCGCGTCGCGCATCGGCTCGACGATCGGCGTCTTGGCTCTATCGAGCAGCCCAAAAGTCAGCGACAGGCGAACCGCGACTGCGCCGCTGGCAATCATGGGCAAGCCGTCCGAACCGGTCGGAGCCAGACGCATTTCAATACCCGGCGGCACGAGGATCGTCGCACCAGCTTCGCAGGCGACCGCCGGCCGGCCGGCGAAAAGGACGCGCACCGATCCCGCCACGACCTGGTGGACAAGGATCGTGCCCGGCGGGGGCGCGGGAAAGTGACGCTCCCCGTCCAGCGTCGCGGCCGCGAAGCCCTGAACCGCCACCTCCATGGTTTCCAGCAGCCGGTCCAGATCCTGAATGGATTTCATTGCATTCCCTGATTTTCAAATGACCTGCTGCACGAAGCTCGGAGTATCCCCCGAACAGGCAACCTCCAGCATGACCGAACGGCTGACCAGCCTAAAAGTACGCGCGAACCACGTCACGGCGTTTGCTGATCGCCTGACTTGATCCTATTGCGATTTTTGATCGAGCGCCACGATGAGCACATGAACGTCCATCTCCCCACCCTCAAGCAGCTCCAATACCTCGTCGCGCTGCGCACGCATGGCCATTTCGGCCGCGCCGCGCAGGCCTGCTTCGTCACCCAATCGACCTTGTCAGCCGGCCTCAAGGAGCTGGAGAGCCTGCTCGGCATCACCTTGGTCGAGCGCACCCGCCGCGTCGTCCGCTTCACGCCCCTTGGCGCACGGGTCGCCGACAAGGCGCAGCGTATCCTGCGCGAGACCGAGGATCTCGCCGACATGGTCCGCGCTTCGGGCAAGCCGCTCGCCGGCGAGTTGCGCATGGGCGTCATCCCCACCATCGCGCCCTTCCTGCTGCCGGCCCTGCTGCCCCGCCTGCGCGCCCGCTGGCCGGACCTGAAGCTCTATCTGCGCGAGGAGCCCAGCCAGGCCGCCTGCGATCAGCTCCATGCCGGCAAGCTCGATTGCGTGCTCCTCGCCCTTCCTTATTCCTGCGGCGAGATCGAGCGAGCGGAATTGTTCGACGATCGTTTCATGATCGCCTTCCCTCCCGGGGGTGCCGCCGGCCTGCCCGACACCATCAAGGCGGAGGCGATCGACGAGAGCCGCCTGCTGCTCATGGAGGACGGCCATTGTCTCAAGGATCACGCATTGGCCGCCTGCAACCGGCCGGAGCTGCGCGCCGAGGCCTCGATCCTCGGCACCTCGCTGCACACGCTCGTGCAGATGGTCGACAATGGTCTGGGAATGACGCTTGTGCCCGAAATGGCGGTGACGGCGGGAATCCTGGACGGCACCGGCGTCGTCGCCCGCCCGCTGGACGCAGCCCATCCCGCCCGCCGCATCGCGTTGGTGTGGCGCAAGGCAAGCCCGCGCGGGGAAGAATTCAAAATGCTCGCCGAGGCGCTGAAGGATGCGGCCTGAGCGTCAATCCATATGCTTCAGGCCGACCCGCAAATAATCCCAGCCGGTCACCAATGTCAGCGCCGCCGCCGCCCACAAGCTGCCCAGTCCGACCTGATGGACCCACGCCCAATGCGGCACAGCACCGGCGAGGATCAAGGCGCCCAAAGCGATGAGCTGCAGCGCCGTCTTATATTTGGCGAGCTGGCTGACCGGCACCGAGACCTGCAGCCCGGCGAGAAACTCACGCAGACCCGAAACGATGATCTCCCGCAGCAGGATGACGAGTGCAGGGATCAGATGCCAGTCGGCGATAATCGACCCGACAAATCCCTCCATCGGCGGTCGCGCGACGAGCAGCAGGATCACCGCCGCGACCATGATCTTGTCGGCGATCGGATCGAGAAACTGGCCAAGTCGCGAGACCGTCCCCTGCGCGCGCGCCAGATAGCCGTCCAGATAATCGGTGAGGCCGACCAGGCAATAGAGCACGAACGTAAATGCATATTCGACCGGGCTCGGCGCCCAGAGCAGGAAGACGAGGAGCGGCACCGCGAGGATGCGCGAAAGCGTCAGCAAATTGGGCAAGGTCAGCATGCGTGGCGCGGCTTTAGCGCCAAAGCGGGTCGATGGGGAGAGCCGCGCGTCGCGGATCGTCAGGACGGGCTTGCTCCGCCGCGCGCTGGCGGCTTATGACTTGGCCCAGCCGGAAACCAAGCCGGCGCGCATGATGGGGATGCCGCGACCTTGACGATCAGCCCGGCATCCGCCGCCGCCGACGCGCGAACCACTTGATGCACGGCGCCACCCACTTGCTCGGCTCACGCCGCTTCCTGCCGATCTTCGTCACCCAGATGCTGGGCGCGTTCAATGACAATCTGTTCAAGAACGCGATGGTGCTGTTCGTCGTTTACCAGGTCTATCAGAGCGAAAGCGACGAATTCTGGTTCAGCGCGATTACGACCGCCGTCTTCATCCTGCCCTTCTTCCTGCTCTCGGCGCTGGCCGGGCAGCTCGCCGACGCGACCGACAAGGCGCGCATCATCCGCATCGTCAAGGCGGCGGAAATCGCGATCATGATGGTCGGCGCGATCGGCCTCTTGATGGCCTGGCAGGGGGTGATGGTGCACACGCTGGCGATCCCTGTGCTGCTCGTCGCGCTCTTTGCGATGGGGGTCCATTCGACCTTCTTCGGTCCGATCAAATATGCGATCCTGCCGCAGCATCTCGAGAAGGACGAGGTGCTCGGGGGCACCGGACTGGTCGAAGCCGGAACGTATGTGGCGATCCTGGGCGGAACCCTGGTCGCCGGCGTGATCTCGATCCAGGTGACGGCGGTGGCAGTGATCCTGATCGCGATCATCGGTTATGTGTCCGGCCGCAATGTGCCGCCCGCGCCCGCGATGGAGGCGGGCCATGTCATCGATTTCAACGTCTTCCGCTCCTCGTACCGTCTGATCAACGCAACCCTGCACATCCCACGCCTCTATCTCGCTATTGCCTCGATCAGCTTCTTCTGGACGATCGGAGCCGTGCTCTTCATCCAGTTTCCGCCGCTCGTGAAAAACGTGCTGACCGCCGACCGGGCCGTCGCCAGCCTGTTCCTTGCCATCTTCTCGATCGGCGTGGCGATCGGCTCGGTGGCGGTGAACCGGCTGCTGAAAGGCGAGGTCTCGGCCCGCTACTCGACGCCGGCCGTGCTGGTGATGGGGCTGTTCGTGGTCGGCTTCTATCTCGTCTGCGCAAACTGGCAGGGGCTGTCGCCCGGGCAGCTCTACGACATCGGCGACTTCATGAACCATCCCGGCAACTGGCCCCTGCTCGGCTCGTTGCTCGGCATCGCCATTTCGGGCGGTATGTTCGTCGTGCCGCTCTACGCCTTCCTCACCACGACCGTGCCGAAATCACAGGCGGCGCGCACCGTGGCGGCCAACAATATCGTCAATTCGGGCGCGATGGTGATCGGCTCACTCATCGCCGCGGGCCTCTCGATCGGCGGCGTCGAGGGCGAGGATCAGTTGCTACTCGCCGCCGCCATGTGCCTCATCTCCGCCTGGCTCGCCTGGAAGCTCCACCGCGCCTGCGACGATGTAGAAGGCGCGGACAAGGAGGTGCTGCCGCCGACCGTATAGGCGTCAGCTCAGGAAGGTTCCAAAGACGACGAGCCCGCCGGCCCAGCCGGTCACGAACAGGCGCAGATCGTCGAACCATGCGGGTGGCCCCGCCTCGAAACGCCATTCCGACATCGGCCAGGGCAGGGCCACGGCGAGCGGTCCGACGCGGCGAACGATCAGGGGCGAGAGGCGGTTCATCACCGCCCTTAACAAATCATTCACCACGATCTTGCAAGCGCCCGCGAAGCGCATCAGTCCCGTCGGGGGACGGCTTAGACCATGGCCCTCGGGCGGGTGAAGACGCGCGTCACTTCGGGTTCGAAGCTTGCCAAGGGATCCACGTCGAAGTCCGGGTCGAAGGCCGGTGCGTCCCACTCGTCGACCAGTTTCTCGGCGAAGCCATACCAGCTTTCGCCCTTGAAGCGCCCACGCCCCTCCGGATCCTTGCCGAGATGGGCGAAGTAATAGCGGCCCTGGAATTCCTGGTGCCAATAAACGGCGTGATAAATGTCATCGCGCACATAGGGCTTGAGCATCTCGGCCGCGATCGGGCCGTGATTGGGGATCGAGAAGAGCTTGCCCAGATCATGGCAGAGCGCCGCCACCACCTCCTCGTCGCTCGCCCCCGCGCGCCGCGCCAGCGTGCCCGCCATCAGGCTATGGGTGAGCTGGTTCGCCGCGAAGCCGACCTCGATCGCCTCCAGCCGCGCGAGGCTGTCCATGATCTGCCGCGGCGCGGTCGCCTGCTGATGCTTGCCATGCTCGGCGGCGATATGGGCCCAGTCCTGCGCCTGGCCCTCGCGCATGTCTGTAAACATGGCCCGCTTGTATCACGGGCCGGCCACAAGGCATAGCGCGGCCATGCCCGCCCGCCCCGAACGCCTGTCGCTCGCCGCCGCGCGGCGGATCGCGCTCGCCGCCCAGGGCTTCGGCACGCCGCGTCCGGCAATGGTCGACCGCGGCCACCTCGCCCGCA
>Ga0136633_1002469_pt1 | contig 12708 bp, 4 predicted proteins | sample AntDrymeUQ832206_2_FD_105494 | JGI IMG/M metagenome (GOLD analysis project Ga0136633, IMG submission 105494) | Polar desert sand microbial communities from Dry Valleys, Antarctica - metaG UQ83 (22.06) | ecosystem: Environmental > Terrestrial > Soil > Desert | place: Antarctica: Dry Valley... | reverse complement strand
GTGCTCACCGCCACGCGACCCTCCTTCGACCGCAGCCACACCTCCAGGAAGTCCGCGAGGCTCTCGGCATCGGTCCCCGCCCGGCCGTCCAGCACGGCTCGCTGGTGGGCCAGCGCGGCCCGCTTGGTGGGGAACGTCCCGAGCTGCTTCACCCGCCGTCGGGCGGTGACCGGGTCGTAGCCCGCCTGGCGCACGACCCACTTCCCTCGTTGGCGATGTACCTCGGGCTCCCCCACCCGGACCCAGTCCATGCTGCCAGATGGCACCGAGTCGGCTGGCGTCTGCATACATGCTTCATACATGCCCTGAAAGCAAGAGAGCCGGTGCCTGGCGGCACCGGCTCTGACCTGCTGTTTTGTGGTCGGGCTGGGGAGATTTGAACTCCCGACCTCTTGACCCCCAGTCACTTTTTGGGCAATCTCCCGACCTGCCGCTTTTGGCATACCCGCAGGTCAACAGGTCTTTTTGCATGACCGTTGTTGACCCTGTTTCACCGCTGTTTGCCATCTCTTGTGGTGCAGATGTGGTGCAGCACCCTGCCGGTACTTCGCTTGTCGTTCGCTCTCCCCCGGTCAGGGGACGATCTCGAAGCCGTCGCAATGGGCGGGGCGAACGACGCTGAAGTGTCGATGATTCAGAGTGGCCACCCGGGCTGCGCCAAGGCGTTCGGCGACCGCGACAACAGACGCGTCGGTGCCCCCGAGCCGAAGGTCGGCGTACTGCTCGACCAGCGCCGCGACGCGCCGCCAGTCGCCCGGACCAAGGTCTTCGACGCGAAGGGAACCGTCGATGATCGAGGCGTACAGGGCAACCTCGGCATGCGGACCAAGCTGGCGGTCGATCAAGTAGGCAGCCTCTGCGACGACCAGGGCGGTGGTGACCAGAGGTCCGTCGTCACCTTCGAGAGGGCCCGGCACGTTCGGTGGTGCTTGTCCGCCCGATCCGCCGTAGCGACCAGCGGGCCGGTGTCGACGATGAGCACCCTTCAGCAGCTCAGGCTCAGTCGCGCCCGAAGCCCTCGGCCAGCATCTCGGCAGCCTCAGCCGAGCCCCGGCCACTCGACGATGCGCCGATCCCGGCAAACGCCAGGTGCCGTCGTGACGGCAGCTCCGCCGCCGGCTCGGCGAGGTGGGCGGCGACAAGCTCGGCCACCACCTCGGCGGCGCTGAGCCCACGCTGGGCGGCAACCTCAGCCACCCGGGCGGCGACCGCTTCGGGCAGATCCACGCTCAGGGACATGCCACCAGCGTACGGCTGTGTCAGCGGGGACCGCACGGCATCGCTGGCGCGCGAACCAAGGACCGCAGCTACGGGGACTCCAGCACCTTGCCCTCAATGCCTGGCTGTTGAGATTGCCGTCGACCTCGGTGCAGATCCCGTAGACCCGCTCAAGGCCGGCCCACCCGTTCACTCCTCCGCGGTTGTTGCCGATTTGCAGCCGGCAGCGCTCGCCGTCGACTGCCAGCACCTTGTGTAGGTAGACGTGACCGGCCACCCGGACGAGGACGATGTCTCCCGGTTCCAGGCGATCAACCTGGACCGGAGCGATCGTGACCTCGGATCGAGACGGGATCAGCGGTCGCATAGAGTTGCCGACCGGCCGACACGTCACCGTGGCGCCGCCGGCAACACGCTGAGCAAGAACGGCCAGATTCACCGTGGTTCATGGTGCCGCAACGGGTACCTCCGCGTCCTCGATTTCCCGCGACCCACCCGACCGGGGCCGTTGGAGCCCTCTTGGCCGACGACGTGTGGGAGATCATGGTAGCGGGATGCCAGGACCTGCCCGTTTGCGCGTAAACGCAGGTCAACCTGCACTTCGGCTTGACCGCTGGTGACCCTTGAGGGCCGCATTTCCCCGTCCCTTGTGGTGCAAATGTGGTGCAGTCCTCGAACCAACCGATGTGACAAGCCGTAACCCATGCGCCTCGAGACCCAGCGGAGCGAGCGCCTGGCGAGGTCGATTCCTGGCCGGCGCCCGTGGCGACCCTGGTGCGCTCGCACTCGCTGCGACCTGGCTGAGCTGGCGTGACCGGCCGCGGGCTGATGACGACCGGCGTGCGGTACGCCGCCTGGTTCGTCGTGGAGGCCCGGCGGGAGGACGCGGCGCGGGACCGTCCTGCTGCGGTGCCGGCCTCGGACATCGTGGGCGTGAAGCGGCCGCCGTTCATCGGCCTCGATACCGCCGACAACGCCTTCGTCGACATCGAGTCGGTCGTGCCCGCCGAGCGCGTGCTTGGCGCCGCCGAGGACCTCGTCGGCCGTCCCTACGAACTCACGGCCTCATAATTGTAGATTGATTGGCTGAGCGCGATTGATCAGATGAGACGCTATCAGTCCTCTAGCCACGGCATTAAGCGCTTGGCCCGCTCCTCTTGCGTCCGAATCAGTTCGGACACGTTGCTGAAGTCTCCCGCGAAATACCTCCCGCAGTACCGCCGCATGAGATCAGCTTGACGCTGAATCTCCTGGAGGATGGCAGCGGCTGAACCGGGAGCGATTGCACCAGACCGAAGTTCCTTAGGCAATCGAGGTGGCTTCTGCCTCTCGCGCACTCCTGCCGCGGCCAGAAGAGTCTCGAGATCGAACGACGGCGCCCATCCCGATCGATCTCGGCTGGGAATCTTCGGCCCAATGAACGTGATGATGGACGGGTCGCGGAACTCGAAGATAACGCGAACGGTCACGTCCTTTGACTCCAACCATAGTCCAGTGTCCGTTATTTCAGTGGCCTCAAAGCCGTCCTCGTAAAGAAAGGCAAAGGTCGGAAGAGCCAGAGATCCGAACGTCTCTCCGTCGCGACTATCTCTGGCCATTTCCTCTGACCATGTACTCGCCGAAGCGGCTATACCCTCTCGCCTTCAGATACCGCAGTTCTTTCCTATAGGCAATGCCTCTGTACTTGGCGATCCTCTTTGGGTCCGTCGCCAAAAGGAACTCGTCGTCTCTCGAGACAGCTTCTTTTAGCCACCGCCTATTCTTGGACCACTTCCAAGACGTTAGGCCGAGCGTGTTGAATCCGTCCCGGCCCACGAAAGGACGAACATCGTCTCTGATGCCGATCACCGTAGTCATCCTGCGCTCGACGCCGCAGTTGTGCACCAGAACCGGCTCGCCCGCCATCACGTAGTAGGTGTGAAGGCCGGCCACGGAGAGGTTGTGAACGGTGGCCGACGAGACGACGTAGGTCCGAAGACCCGTCACCGCCTCCAGGCCACCGTCGGCCTCGAGCACTCGGTCGCCCACTTCGAGGTCCCCGGCGTCGACCCACCCCCGCCCCGCCACCCAGAAGGGATGGTTGGCGGTGGCGACCACGACGTGGCCGTCGATGCCGACGGCGACGAGATCCTTGTGGCCGTTGCCCTCGATGAGGTCGGTGACAGCCTTGGCCGCCGTCTCCCCCGTGGTCGGGTCGGTCGCCTTCACGATGTCGCCTATGTCGACGTTCTCGATGGCCTTGGTGGTCCCGTCGGCCATGAGCACCCGAGTGCCGGGGACGAAGGAGTTCTTGCACACGGCAGCGGCTTCGTCGGCATGGCGGGCCAGGGCACCGGCGACCTTGGCTCCGCTCTTGGCCTTGGTGAGCTTGGCCGTCACCTTGAGCCCGGCCTTGGCCGCGCTGCCCGCCCCCGGCACCGCGCCGACTGCGGCGGTGGCCAGCAGCATCGCCCGTTCCGCCCCCGACAGCTTGCGCCCGCCGTTGGCCAGGTCGCGCCCGGTTGCGGCCGAGACCACGTCGATGCCGGACGAGACCACCGGCACGAACTGCAGGACCGGCATCGCCTTCTTGGCCACCGCCTTGAGGGCCTTGATCGGCGAGGGCAGCTTGGGAGCCTTCAGCCCCAGGATCCCGTGGCCGTCCTCGTAGAAGGCCACCGGGTTGGCGCCGGCGAACAGATAGCGGTTGGCGGTGAGCTCGTCGGTGCCGAGGCCCACGTCGAGGGCTGAGGCCACGTAGGTGTCCGGCGTGGTGAAGCGGGCCGTGGTCGGGTCGTACAGGCGCGCTCCGAGCATCACCGACCCGGTGGCCTTGTCGGTCATGGCACCCTGGAAGCCGAGCGTCGGCTTGGCCCCGCCGACGAGGTCGGTGCCCGATCCCCCCCGCTCGGTCTTGCCGTAGGGGTCGAAGGCGGCCTGCTCGACCACCGCCCCGGCGTCGTCCACGAAGGTCGCCGCGTTGCCGGCCAGGTCCGACAGCTGCCAGGTCCAGCGCGCCGTGGCCTCCGGGGCGCCAGGCACGTCGTAGCGCTCGACGGCGGTGACCTCGTCGTCGTCGTCGACCAGGTAGCGGGCCTTGGTGGCCCCGGCGGCGTCGGTCTCCTCGGCGATGGTGCCCCCGGCACCCCAGTAGAAGTACAACGTCGTCTCCAGCCCCTCGGTACGGGCCAGGAGGCGGTCGGCGGTGTCGTAGACGTAGTCGACGTCGGGGGCGATGCCGGGCTGGTCCACCCGGGCGGTGTGGCCGGCCGGGTCATACGTGGTGGCGGTGGTGGCGGTCGTGGGGATCGGCCCGGCCGTGGTGGTGGCGCGGGAGGACTCCTCGCCGAGGCCGGTGTAGGAGAACACGTCGTCGGTGGTGGGCTCGGGGCCGGTGCTGTGCCGGGACGCCAGGCGCCCGTGGTCGTAGCTCGGGTCCACGTTCCACGACGTGGCGCCGGCCGTTTTGGCCTCGGCCTCGATGTTGCCCCCGTCGTCGAGGCTGTAGGAAGTGGCGGGCTGGGCGGCGATGGTCGGCTGGGGGAACGGGCTCACCCAGCGCACCAGGCGGTCCAGGCTGTCGTGGTCGGTGGCGGCCGTCCCCGGCGCCGACGCTCCGGTGGTCTCGCCCACCGGCTGGGCCACCTGCACCGTCTCGGCCCGGCGCAGCCCGCCGGTATCGTAGGCGACGGCGGTGTGGGCCCGGAGCAGCGCGGGGTCGGGGACGGAGTCCTTGCGCCACACCAGCTCGGCCAGCGAGCCGTCGCGGTGGTAGGCCATGGTGGCCTTGGCCGCCCCGCCCAGGGCGTGGGTCGCCGGGGCGCCCGAGGGCAGGTAGGACACGGCGCTGGCCTTGCCCCGCCAGTCCTCCATGGCCAACAGCCACCCGGCCGGGCTGTGGTCGTAGGTGGTGGTCTTGCCGGCGTGGGTCGCCGAGGCGTGGGCCCCGCCCGGGTCGTAGGTGAAGGCCTGGGTGCGGGAGACCTGGTTGCCCGCCGGGGCGCGCAGCACCTGCGTCGTGTTCGTGAGGAAGTCGCGCCCGTCGTAGGCGAAGGTCTGGCTGCGGGTGGTGGTGCCCCCGGTGCAGCCGGCGGTGCCCGCCACCGTGCGGCTCACCAACAGGTTGCCGTCGGGGTCGAAGCCGGATGCCGGCGGCTCGCCGGCGGCGAAGTTGCAGCTGGCCAGGGTGGCCCCGGTGAGGTTGTCGGTGAACACCAGGGAGGCCTGGGTGTTGTCGGGGTTGTAGGCGTAGGCGGCGGTGCGCAGGGCGGTCCCGTTGGCCTTGTCCACCCGGCTGCGCTGCTGGCCCTCGCCGGTGTAGGCGTAGTCGACGGTGTGGCCGGGGTTGAGGGGGTCGACGGTCTGGGCCACGAGCTGGCCGATGGCGTCGAAGGCGAAGGTGGAGGTGAGTTCGGCCCCGGTGCCGGTCGGCTGGGAGGCGCTGGTCTGGTGACCGGCGGCGTCGTAGCCGAAGCGGGAGACGACGTCGCGGGCGGCCTGGCCGGGGGCCTTGAGCAGCCGTCGGCTCTGGGTCACCTCGCCGAAGGCGTTGTAGACGGCTGCCTGGCGCTGTCGGGTGCCCTCAACCTGGCGCGGTCCGGTCGCCTCGAGGGGCTCGCCGTGGGCGTTGTAGGCGTAGGTGACGAGCGAGTGCACGGCCCCGCCTGCGTCGGTGACGGCGGTGGTGGCGGCCTCGGTGGCGACCTGGCCGTCGGGGGTGAAGCTCCACTCCGTCTCCGGGCGTTCGCCCGCCGCGCTGGCCACCGGGCCCCGGGTCAGGCGCACCCGACCGGCCTGGTCATAGAGGTGCAGCGTCTCGGCCCGGGCCACGCCGGGGGTGGTGTCGGCTCTGGTGAGCTTGAGCGAGGCGTTCGGGTAGTACTCGAAGTCCACCACCGCCCCCGCCGGGTTGGTCTCGGACGCCTTGGTGCCGTCTGAGCGGTAGCTGGTCAGGGCCTCGGTACGGTCGGCCAGGCGGGTGGCGACGTCGGCACACGGATCGACGGCGGGGGCGGCGCCGCTGGCACCGGGCTCTGAGACCTTGACGACCAGGCCGGTGGCGTCGTGGCACCACATGGTGGTGTGGTCGTCGTCGACGGTGGCGGTGGCCGTGCCCCTGGGGGAGGTCTCCTTGACCTTGGCGTCGTTGGCGTCGTAGGCGAAGCGGGTGATTGCGCCGGCCGCGTCCTTCGCCTCTGTCAGGTTGTCCCGCTCGTCGTAGCGGCTGGTGGTGACGGCCTCATCGCGGTCGACCAGGTTGGCCACCAAGCCGTAGGGGGTGTAGGCGAGCGTCCTGGTCTTGTCCAGGGCGTCGGTGAGGCGGAGGGGCATGCCCGTGCGGTCGTAGCCGCCGTAGGTGGGATCGCCAGGGTCGCCGAAGGTGGTGATGTCAGCCTCGTCGGTCCGGGGCCCGTCGATGGACCCGAGCCCGCCCCGTGCGTAGTAGGCGAAGGCGGTGGTCCGGTCGGCGCCTGCGGGCGTCCCGGATCCGTCAGCCCGCTCGGTAACGGTGATGAGGTGACCGGTGTCGGCGTCGTAGGTGAAGTCGCTGACCCGGCGGGAAGCGTCGCCCGCGCTGTCGGCCACCCGTACCTGGGCCAGATCGGCCACCGCCTCGCAGTAGCCCTCGGTGCTGACCGGGCCTGGGCCGGGCGCCGGCGCGGTGCAGCCCGGGTAGCGCCACGGGGCGGCGAAGCGGTAGACGAGCACCGACGTGACAGGCACGGTGGGCGCGCCGGCGGGCAGGCCGGGGGTGCCGGGCGCGTTCGGGGCGGGCTGGGTGACGGTCTTGATCAGGCCAAGGTCGTTGTAGGTGTAGGAGGTGGTGGCGCCGGCGCCATCGGTGGTGGCGGTGAGACGGTTCTGTGCCCACGACATTTCGCTGACCACCGCTCCGGCGTCGGTGCCGGCGTCGGTGATGATGGCGATGTTGCCGCCCGCCACCCGCCGGTCGGTGTCGCTCACCGGGCCCCGCCCGGAGATGGCGTAGGTGGTGGCGCCCCCGACGGGGGCGGAGGCGGTGGTGGTGCGGGCGCCGGCCAGGTCGGCGGCGCCGTAGGCATAGCCCCAGGGCTTGGCCCGCCGGTCGGTGAGGGTGGTGAGGAGCTGGGCCCCGACCTCAGCGGTGTAGCCGAAGCTCGTGAGCTTGCCGTCGGCGTCGGCCACGGTCTCCAGGAGCCCGGTGACGGGGTGGTAGGAGAACCCGGTGGTCCGCTGGCCGGAGGCGACATCGGCGTGGGCGGCCTCGGTGACGGAGCTGAGGCGCCCGGCGGTGTAGGCCAGATCGGTGCGCCGCTCCCAGCTGCGGGGGTCGCCGGTGGCGGGGTCGGGGGCGGACAGGCCGGGCAGGGAGGTGACGGACACGAGCGCGGCGGCGGCGTCGTAGGAGAAGCGGACGATGACGGCGTCGGCCGTGCGGGAGTGCTTGATGCGCACCAGGCGCACCTTGGAACCCACCCCCGCCGCCACCGCCTCGTACTCGTAGGTGAGGCGGTTGGCGGAGCGGTCGGTGACCGACGTCACCCGCCAGGCGGTGGTCGCCAGCCCGAGGAGGCCCGTGACGTTCTCCGCCCGGTAGACCACGCCGTCGGGTCGGATGAGCTCGAAGGCCACCACCGCGCCGGAACCGTCGGCCACCTCGCGCAGGCGCAGGCTCACACCCGGAGGCGATTCCCAGCGAGAGCCCAGGGCGCCCTTGCGCACGAAGCGGTGGGTGGTGCCGTCGCCGTCGGTGAACTCGACGAGCTGGCCGGTGACGGTGGCCACACCGGCCACCAGATCGACCAGGTCGGCCACCACCAGGCCGGAGGCGTCGAGGGCCTCCACCGCTCCGTCGACACCCTCGATGCCGGCGTCGAGGTCCGACACCGACAGCCGCCACCCCCGGCCCATGCCGTCGGGATCGGTGGTCTCTTGCGAGTTGTAGGCGCGGCGCACCACCACGTTGAGGCCCTGGGAGGGGACGTCGACGTCGTCGTGTTGAACCACCAGGTTGCCGGTGCGCAGTTGCACGTAGCCGTCGGCGGTGCCCAGGTCATGACGGGCGTAGGGGTAGAACTGCTCGAGGCCGAGCTCGTCGGAGGCGGCCTCCGCCACTGACGGCAGCGTGAGCGACAGGCCGAGCGGCCCGTTGGGATCCACCACGATGGGCCCGTAGACCTTGTCGGCGCTGGCGTTGCCGGCGTTGTCGATGCTCTTCACGTGGAACCACGACACGCTGTCGGGCAGTGACGCCGAGGTGGCGCCCAGCGTCAGGGCGTCGCCGTCGCTGACGGCGTCCGCGGCCATGGTCTGGTCCTGGTTGAAGCTCCACGAGTACCCGGCCACGCCAGAAGTGGCGTCGCTGCCCGGGGTCCAGGTGACGGTGGCGGACCGGTTGGACACGCCCACGCCGGCCGGGTGGGTGAGGGAGACCACCAGCCCGGGAGCCAGGGGGCTGGTGACGTCGATCTTGACCTCGCGATGGCCGCTCGGTCCCCACGCCCCGGCCGCGTTGCGGGCCCGCACGTGGAAGTACCAGATCCCGTCGGGCGAGACGTTGGTGAAGTTGGCGGGCGGCGCCGTGCCGTCCGAGGTGGTGTCGGGGTCGGTGGCCGCAGCCTGGTCGAGCACCCACGAGTAGCCGGTGACGGGCGACACGCGGGCCGGCACCGTCCAGGTGAAGCTGGGATTGGCGTCGGCGTACCAGGTGGACGTCGAGGGATGCGTGGGCGACGAGGCCACCGGGGCGGCGGGGCCACCGGTGTCGATACGCAGCGTGTAGTGGGCCGGGCCGCTCCAGGTGCCGGCGCCGTTCTGGGCCATGACGTGGAAGTACCACACCCCGTCCGCCTTGGCCGGCGACGTCCAGGTGGTGGCCGTGCCCTCCGAGGCGGAGTCGGGGGTGGTGGTGGCCGACTGGTCGAGCACGTAGGAGTAGCCGGCGATGCCTGAGGTGGCGTCGGCCGCCGACCAGTTCAGGACCGGGGTGTTGTTTGGGTACCAGGCGTTCTGGTCGGGGTGCGTCGGCGACGACACCACCGGGACGCTCGACGCCGTGGCATCGACGCGCACGGTGAAGTGCACCGCCGGCCCCCAGGTGCCGGCCCCGTTCTGGGCCTGGATGTGGAAGTACCACACGCCGTCGGCCAGGCCGGCGAAGGACTTGGTGGTGGCGGTGCCCTCAGAGGTGGTGTCGGGGGCGGTGGTGGCCGCCTGGTCGAGCACGTAGGAGTAGCCGGTGATGCCCGAGGTGTCCGAGGCCGACCACGACAGCGCCGGCGCGGCGTTGTTGTACCAGCTGGCCTGGTTCGGATGCGTCGACGACGACACCGCCAAGTTGGCCGGCGCGCTGGCGTCGACGCGGATGGCGCACTGGGCCGCCGGTCCCCACAGCCCGGCGCCGTTGCGGGCCCGGGCGTGGAAGTACCAGATCCCGTCGAGGCCGCTGTAGGACTTGGTGGTGGCCGTCCCCTCCGAGGTGGTGTCGGGCACGGTGCCCGAGGCCTGGTCGAACACGTAGGAGTAGCCGTTGATGCCCGAGGTGTCGGTCGCCAAGAAGGAGAAGGTGGGCGAGTTGGCCGTGCTCCACGAGGCCATGGCGCAGGCCAGGGGCGCCGGCGACACGCCGATCGACGGCGCGGCAGGGCTGGTGGCGTCCACGAAGAAGGCGAAGCGGGCGTTGGCGCCCCAGTTGCCGGCCACGTCCTTGGCCCGGACGTTGAGGTACCACGCGCCGTCGCCCACCGTGGTGGAGTACGACGTCGCCGTCTGGGTGACCGTGTAGGGGGCCTCGGCGGCGCCGTTGGTGGTGACGGATACGCCGTAGCCGGCGATGCCGCTGGCGTCGCTGAGGGCCGGCCAGGAGGCGGCGAAGGCGCCGCTCGGGTACCACGACGACGAGCTGGGATGGGTGGAGCTCGACAGCGCCGGCGCGCCCGGCGGAGCGGTGTCGATCCCCAGCCACACGTCCGCGTAGCCGCTCGACCAGTTGTAGCCGTCGAAGGCGAAGGCGTGGTACCACATGTTGCCCTCGCCCACCCACCCGGCCGGCACGGTGGCGCATGGGCGGCTGCCGGAGGGCACCCAGCCCGGGGTCGTGACGACGCCCACGTAGGTCCCCGACGAGTTGTAGATGTCGAAGCGCAGGTAGCCCTGGTCGTTGTTGGGGTCTGAGTAGTCCGCGCACAGCGTCGGCGTGGTGGTGTTGATCCACTGCGACGCGGGCGACGGGTTGGACGGCGTGTTGGCCAGCGTGTTGTAGGTCATCAGGATGAAGCTGCGCTCGGCGTTGGCCTCGTAGGCGCCCATGCGCAGGTACTGGCTCTGCCAGTAGTTGTCGATCTCGATGCCGACGTTGGTCCACAGGCCATGGGTCCAGTTGTAGACCCAGGTGCGGATGTCGCGCGATGTCCACTGGCCACCGTTGGCAGCGCCGAAGACGTTGTCGCAGCACCCTCCGGGCTGGTTGGCCCAGTTGACGCTCCATTCGTTCCAGCCGGCAGACGCTGGGCGCATGACGAAGGTGGCGTTGGCCTGGCTGGTCGAATAGAAGTACCCGTACCAGTCGGCTCGCAGGATGTCGGCGCCGTTGGCCGGGCTGACGTCGTAGTAGGCGTAGGTCCGCCACTCCCACCAGCCGTTGTTGTAGACGCTGTAGCCGATCTTGTCGACGTAGTTGCCGTCCCATTGGCCGCCACCGTTGTAGGTGCAGTTGCCGCAGCCGCTGCCGACGAAGGCGTCCCCCGCGTAGGAGTCCAACCCGGCCCAGAACTCGGGGTCCACCCCGACGGGGTAGACCCTGGCGGGATCGTCGAGCCAGGCCCGGTCAGGGGCCAGCTCCACCACCCAGCGGCCCTTCTCGCGCAGCAGGCGGGTGGTGACGGGCGCTGCCGCCGGCTCGCTGCCCTTCGCCGCGTCGCCGCTCGAATCGTGCATCCGCCCTTGCGGGATGACGGCCACCTTGGTGCCAGCGGGGTCGTAGAACGCGATGGTGCCGTCCGCCTCGGTGCGCGGCGTCACCCCCGAGAGCGTCAACGGGAAGCGGAAGATCCCGGCGGCGTCGGGCCCCAGGGGGCGCTCCAGGACCACGACCTCTTTCAGCATGTCTGCGGTGACGGTGTACTGGAGATCGACGCCGTCGGCCACTGCCGGGTAGCGGATCTTGTCGCCTTCGGTGACTGGGGCACCGCCGTCCTTGGCCCCCTCGAGGCCGAACGACACCGACCAGCCGTCGCGTGAGGCCGTCACCAGCCCGGCAGCGTCGCCCTTCTTGGCGAAGGCGAAGTTGACCTCGCCCGAGCGGTTCTTGAATCCTCGCTCGCCGTCGACCACCAGCGATGGGTCGATGGCCTGCCAGCGACCGGCACTGTCCTTCCAGTTCGCCGGCCCGGAGAACGCCTTGAGGGTCCGGGTGCCGTCGGGGTTCTCGTAGACGTCGCTCGTACGGGTGCGCTCGACGAGCTTGGCCTTGGCCGGGTCGAATGTAGGCACGGGACGCTTGGCGGACGCATCGACGGGCGGGTCGGGCTGGCGCGGCGGCGACGGAGGCTTCGAGCTGGTGTCACCGGCCGCAGGGCCCGCAGCAGCGGTCGGCGGAGCACTCTCGGTCGCCGCCGGCGGCGACTCCTTCGCCGAGGCAGGCGTTGGCATCAGCGCCAGCAGGCTGCTGCTCAGCGCGATGACCACGACCAGGCTGACAGCTCGCGATACAGCGACCTTCATTGTCGAGCTCTCCCGCCCTCGTGCAACCAAGCGGGCGCGCTCGGGGACCTCCCACTGATCGTCACGTTGGTCCCGGAGTCGAGCGTTTCGGCGAAAGCTCGCGGATTTTTCGGATGCACTGTCGCACCTGCTCTGTGGCTCCGGCCGTGGCTGGCTGGTCCAAGGCGCGAACCACGGGTGCGACCTCGCCGATGGAGGCTTTCGTTGAATCTTTGGCGCCGGTGCCGATAAGGGTGGGTGCGAATCGAGATCAACGGCCCGAGAATCCGAATCGGGCGCAGCCCACGATTGGTCGTCGTGCTCGGCGCCGCGATCGCTGGTGTCCTCTTCGCCGCCGTCGCCGCCGCGGGCATCCCTGGCCTGGTGCAGGAAGGGCGCTCGCCGGCCGAGCGCCTCACCGCGGCCTCGGCTCCTGCGCCGCCACTGCCGAGGCCGCAACCGTCGGCACAAGACGTGGGCACGTCCTCCCCGGACGCTGGGCCGGCGCCCACCACAATCCCGGCGCCGCCGGTCTCGACCCCTCGGGCGCTGCGAGTCCCGGTCCAGCAGACTCCCCCGCCGACGCGCTCCGAGGTGCCACCCCAGCCCGGGGGTGCGGTGCCGCCTGCGCCGGCCTTCCTGCCCGGCCACCGGCCGTGCCCGCCGCCTGGGCCAGCGTGGGAGCCGACCGGCGACGGGCTGTTCCTTGTGCCCGCCGACGGCTCGGCCGTAGGCCCGCCCATCGTGCCCGGGGGGATGCAGCCGCAGGCCGTGAGCTTCTCGCCGGACGGCCGCGCCCTCGCCTTCACCGCGTGGGTGGGCGACCCGACG
>Ga0136633_1002468_pt1 | contig 12710 bp, 11 predicted proteins | sample AntDrymeUQ832206_2_FD_105494 | JGI IMG/M metagenome (GOLD analysis project Ga0136633, IMG submission 105494) | Polar desert sand microbial communities from Dry Valleys, Antarctica - metaG UQ83 (22.06) | ecosystem: Environmental > Terrestrial > Soil > Desert | place: Antarctica: Dry Valley... | reverse complement strand
CGCGACCACAACGACAACTGCGTGATCGTCTGCTCGATCGAGAACATCGACCCGATGGGCGTGCACACCGGCGACAGCGTCACGGTCGCGCCGCAGCAGACGCTGCCCGACCGCCTCTACCAGCGCCTGCGCGACCAGGCGTTCGCGGTCATCCGCGCGGTCGGCGTCGAGACCGGCGGCTCGAACGTGCAGTTCGCGGTCAACCCGCAGAGCGAGGAGATCGTCGTCATCGAGATGAACCCGCGCGTCTCGCGCTCGAGCGCGCTGGCCTCCAAGGCGACGGGCTTTCCGATCGCGAAGATCGCCGCGCGCCTGGCCGTCGGCTACGCGCTGGAGGAGATCGACAACGACATCACGCGCCTGACGCCGGCCTCGTTCGAGCCGACGATCGACTACGTCGTCGTGAAGTGGCCGCGCTTCGCCTTTGAGAAGTTCGCGGGCTCCGACCAGCGCCTGAGCACGCACATGAAGTCCGTCGGCGAGGCGATGGCGATCGGCCGCACGTTCGGCCAGGCCTTCGCGAAGGCGATGCGCAGCCGCGAGCTCGATCAGGAGGCCGACGTGGAGGGCTCGCGCGCGGACTTGCTCGCGCGCCTGGAGCGGCCGAGCAGCGAGCGCTTCGACATCCTTCTGGCCGCGTTTCGCGCCGGCGCCGAGGCCGAGGCGGTCAACGCGGTCACGCACATCGACCTGTGGTTCCTGCGGGAGCTGCGGGCGCTGGCGCTCGATCCCGAGGCGCCGTTCGCCGGCACGCGCAGCTACCGCGCCGTCGACACCTGCGCCGCCGAGTTCGCCGCCGAGACGCCGTACTTCTACTCGGGCTGGGAGCGCGACGAGACCCCGCGCCACGAGGTCCGCCGCGGCGACAAGCCGAGCGTCGTGATCCTCGGCGCCGGACCCAACCGCATCGGCCAGGGCATCGAGTTCGACTACTGCTGCGTGCACGCCGCGATGACGGTCCGCGCGTCGGGCCGCGACGCCGTGATGATCAACTGCAACCCGGAGACCGTCTCGACGGACTACGACACCTCCGACCGCCTGTACTTCGAGCCGCTGACGCTCGAGGACGTGCTCGGCGTCGTCGAGATCGAGCAGCCCGAAGGCGTGATCGTGCAGTTCGGCGGCCAGACGCCGCTGAAGCTCGCCGCGGGGCTGCAGAGGCAAGGCGTGCCGATCCTCGGCACGAGCGTCGACGCGATCGACCTCGCCGAGGACCGTGGGCGCTTCGGCGAGCTGCTGGACCGCCTCGGCTACAAGGCCCCGCCGTACGCGACGGCGCTCGGGGTGCAGGACGCGCTGAAGGCCAGCGCCGGCGTCGGCTTCCCGCTGCTCGTGCGCCCGAGCTACGTGCTCGGCGGGCGCGCGATGGAGATCGTCTACGACGAGGCCGGCCTCGAGGACTACCTGCGGCGCACGGCGGCCAATGGGGGCGCCGCGCAACGAGAGATCTTCCTCGACCGCTTTCTCGAGAACGCGATCGAGCTCGACGTCGACGCGCTGTGCGACGGCGAGGCCGTCTGGATCGGCGGCATCATGCAGCACGTCGAGGAGGCCGGCATCCACTCGGGCGACAGCGCCTGTGTGCTGCCGCCGCACTCGCTCGGACCCGAGATGCTCGAGGAGATCCGCGCCACGACGCGCGGCATCGCGCTGGCGCTCGGCACGCTCGGGCTGATCAACATCCAGTACGCCGTCCACAACGGCGAGCTGGTCATCATCGAGGCCAATCCGCGGGCGTCGCGGACGGTGCCGTTCGTGTCCAAGGCGATCGGCGTGCCGCTGGCGAAGATGGCCTGCCGGATCATGCTCGGCGAGCGCATCGAGGATCTGGGGCTGCCGTCGGAGGCGATGCCGACCGACCACGTCTCCGTCAAGGAGGCCGTGCTGCCGTTTGACCGCTTCGCCGGCTCGGACGCGCTGCTGGGCCCGGAGATGCGCTCGACGGGCGAGGTGATGGGCATCGCGCGCGACTTCCCGACGGCGTTCGCCAAGGCCCAGGCCGCAGCGGGCGCGACGCTGCCGCAGAGCGGGACGGTCTTCATCACGGTCACCGACGGCGACAAGTCCGGCGCCTCGGCGATCGCCGGGCTGCTCGGCGACCTCGGCTTCCGCGTCGTGGCGACGGCCGGCACGGCGCAGGCGATCCGCGGCATGGGCGTGCGGATCGATGGCGTGCTCGAGAAGGTGGGCGAGGGGTCGCCGAACGTCGTCGAGAGCATCGAGCTGGGCGAGGTGGACCTGATCGTCAACACGCCCACCGGCTCGGGGGCGCGCGCCGACGGCTGGGAGATCCGCCGTGCCGCCGTCGCCCGCGGGATCCCCTGCATCACGACGCTGTCGGGCGGCTACGCCGCAGCCCGCGCGATCGCCGCCGCGCGCGCCGGCGAGCCGGAGGTGCTCTCGCTGCAGGAGATCCATCGCGAGCGCACGAGGGTCGTGTGATGAGGGTCCAGGCGCCGTTCGGCCGGCGGCTGGTCCCGGTCACCGGTAGCGACGAGGTCGGCGCCTACCGCGTCCTGCACGTCGCCGATCTCGACGGCCCGGTGCCGTGGCCGGGGCAGTTCTACATGCTCGCTTCGCAGGAGCGCTGGGGGGGCGGCGAGGACGAGCGGCCCCACGTTCCACGCGCCCTGTCGTTTCTCGGCGCCTCCGATGGGGGGCTGAGCTTCATGTTCGAGGACGTCGGGCCGGGCACGCGGCGCCTCGGCGAACTACGCGCCGGCGACAACCTGTGGATCACGGGCCCGCTGGGCAACGGCTTCGAGCTGCCGCCCTCAGGGCCCCGGGCGCTGCTCGTCGGCGGCGGCGTCGGCATCCCGCCGCTGGCGGCATGGTCGAGCCTGTTGTCGGCTCACGGCGCCGCGCATGCGACGTTGCTGGGCTTTCGCGACGCCGGCCACGCCGAGGGCGCGCTGTTGCTGCCCGACGCCCAGGTTGCCACGGACGACGGCTCCGTCGGCCACCACGGCCTGGTCACCGAGCTGCTGGGGGAGGAGCTCGACCGCGACCGCGGCGCCGTCGTCTATTCCTGCGGACCGCCGGGCATGCTCGAGGCGGTGCGCGCGCTGTGCGAGGAGCGCGGGACGCCGGCGCAGCTCGCGCTTGAGGCCGGGATGGCGTGCGGCTTCGGCGCCTGTTTTGGCTGCGTCGTCGCGATCCGCGACGGCGGCTACGTGCGCGTCTGCGTCGACGGACCGGTGCTCGACGCCGCACAGCTCGAGTCGGTCCCCGCGCACTGATGTCCGGCGTCGACTTCTGCGGTATCGCGCTCGCGCACCCGATCGTCAACGGCTCGGGCACGTTCGACGCGATCGCCGCCCGGCGGGCGTTCGGCGATTCGCTGCTCGAGCGCTTTCCGTTCAGCGCGTTCGTCTCCAAGACGATCACGCTGGCGCCGCGCGAGGGCAACCCGCCGCCGCGGCTGTGGGAGGCGCAGTCCGGGCTGATCAACTCGATCGGCCTGCCCAACCGCGGCCTGCAGGGCTACCTCGAGCACGACCTGCCGCAGCTCGCCGCGCTGGGCGTGCCGCTGATCACGAACGTCATGGGCTCGACCTCGGACGAGGTGGCGCAGCTCGTCGAGGCGATCGGCGAGCGCGAGGAGGTCGCGGCGATCGAGCTGAACGTCTCCTGCCCGAACGTGCGAACCGGACTGGACATCGGGGCCGACCCCGTGTCGCTCGCGGCGCTCGTGCGCGCGGTCAGGCCGCTGACGGCGAAGGTGCTGATCGTCAAGCTCACGCCCAACACCGCCGACGTTGCGGCCGTCGCGGTGGCCGCAGAGGCCGAGGGCGCGGACGCGGTGTCGCTCGTCAACACCCTGCGCGCCACGGCCTTCACACCAAGATCCGGTGGGCGCCCCTGGCTCGGCGGCGTGACCGGGGGGCTGTCCGGTCCGGCGATTCGGGCGGTCGCACTTTCGCAGGTTGCCGCCGTGGCTCGCAGGGTACGTCTTCCAATCGTCGGGATGGGCGGGGTGACACACGGCACGCACGCTGGAGATCTGCTATCCGCGGGCGCACATATCGTCGCTGTCGGAACGGAGAGCTTCCGTGATCCAGCAGCGGGCGCTCGCATCGCGCAAGAGCTGAAATCCCTGCAAATTGCGGAAAGCACGCTCGATGAGGGTGAACGAATCTAAAGCTCAAGTCGAGGTCGACCCAAATTTGGCTGATTCGAATTGATTGACCCTTGCGGGGCCCATGTGAAGTTGTAGTATCGCGACGGTCTGATGCCGCCGACCACCGACACCGCCACGAAGCCCTCGGCGGCTCCCGAACGTTCGTTGATTCAGCGCATGGACGCCCTCGGGAAGGCAAACGAGGTGCGCACGCAGCGCGCCAAGGTCAAGCGCGAGCTCAAGGCCCGGCGCCTGAAGATCCATGACCTGTTGGCCAACCCGCCGGCCTGCATCGAGAGCGCCAAGGTCTTCGACATGCTGCTCGCCGTGCCGAAGTACGGGCGCGTGAAGGTCCAGAAGGTCCTCGGGGTCTGCCGCATCTCGCCGAGCAAGACGATCGGCGGCCTGTCCGAGCGCCAGCGCGAAGAGCTCGTCAAGCTGCTGCGGAAGTAGCGCCCGCCGCCGGCACGTGGCGCGCGCGGTCGTCATCACCGGGCCCTCCGGCGTCGGCAAGGGCACGCTGATCCGGTCGCTGCGCGAGCGAATGCCCGGGCTGCAGCTGTCGGTCTCGGCGACCACGCGGCGCCCGCGCACGGGGGAGACGCACGGCGTCGACTACCACTTCATGTCGCCGGTGCAGTTCGAGCGCCACGTGCGCGACGGCGACTTCGTCGAGTACGCCGACTACGCCAGCGCCCGCTACGGAACGCTGCGCTCGGAGCTCGAGACGCGCAGCGCGTCGGGCTCGCCGGTGCTGCTCGAGATCGAGGTCCAGGGGGCGCGCCAGGTGCGCCGGACGATGCCCGAGGCCGTGCAGGTGTTCATCGCGCCGCCGTCCGTCGACGCGCTGCGCGCGCGCCTCGTCGGGCGCGGCACCGACGCGGCAGAGCAGGTCGAGGCGCGCCTGCGGACCGCCGAGCGCGAGCTTGCCGCCCAGGACGAGTTCGACCTCGTCGTCGTCAACGACCGCCTCGAGGACGCCGTCGAGGAGCTCGTCGAGGTCGTCGGCCGGGCGATCGACGAGTAGACGCAGGATCGACCGGTCCCCCGCGGAAGCTGCCCCGCCCGCTACCCTGGGGGGCATGATCTCTCCTCGCATCGACCGTCTCCTCGAGAACGTCGACTCCAACTACGCCTCCGTTCTCGTCGCGGCCAAGCGCGCGCGTCAGATCAACTCGTACTACCACAACCTCGGCGAGGGGACGTTCGACGAGTTTCCGCCGCCGATGGTCGACACCGGCTCCAAGAACTACCTCACGATCGCCCTCGAGGAAGTCGCCGCCGGCAAGATCAAGTACCAGTACCGCTAGGCGGAAGGCTCCGCCGCCAGCGCCATGGCCCGGATCCTGCTCGGCGTCAGTGGCGGGATCGCGGCCTACAAGGCGCTCGAGCTCGTGCGCCTGGCGACCGCCGCCGGCCATGCGGTGCGGGTCGTGCAGACGCCCACCAGCACCCGCTTCGTCGGCACTGCCTCGTTCTCCGCGCTGACGGGCGCGCCCGTGCTCTGCGACGAGTTCGAGCGCGATCCCGCCCGCGGCGCCTTTGCAGGCCAGCCCGCGCCTGAGCACGACCCGCTCAGCCACCTCGAGCTCGTCCGAAACGCCGACGTCTTCGCCGTCGCGCCCGCGTCGGCGAACACGATCGCCAAGCTCGCGCACGGCCTCGCCGACAACCTCCTGACGAGCGCGGCGCTCGCCGCCGGCGACCGCCCGCTGCTCGTCGCCCCCGCGATGAACGACCAGATGTGGGCGCACGCCGCGACGCAGGCGAACGTCGCGACGCTGCGCGCGCGCGGCGTGACCGTGCTCGAGCCCGGCTCGGGGCGCCTGGCCTCGCACGGCGAGGCGGGACCCGGGAGGCTGCCCGAGCCGGCCGCACTGCTGGCGGCGATCGAGCTGCTGCTCGCCGGCGGCGCAGACGGCCGGGGCGGGCCGCCGCAGCGCCATCTCGTCGGCCTGCGCGTGCTCGTCACCGCGGGCGGCACGCGCGAGCCGATCGACGCGGTGCGCTTCGTCGGCAACCGCTCCTCGGGCCGGATGGGCTTTGCGCTCGCCGAGCAGGCGGCGGCGCTCGGCGCGGAGGTCACGGTCGTCGCGGCGAACGTCGCGCTGCCGCGCGACCCGCGCGTGCGTTACGTCGACGTGCAGAGCGCGGCCGAGCTGCAGGACGCCTGCACGGCGGCCTTCGAGCGCAGCGACGTGCTGCTGATGGCGGCCGCCGTCGCCGATTACCGGCCGGCTCGCAGCGTCGTCGGCAAGCTCAGCAAGGACGAGGAGCTGCTGCGCATCGATTTCGAGCTCACCCCCGACATCCTGGCCGGGCTGGCGAGCGGCCGCCGCGACGACCAGACGGTCGTCGGATTCGCCGCCGAGCATGGCGAGGGCGCGCTCGAGCGCGCGCGTGCCAAGCTCGTGCGCAAGCGCGTCGATGCCGTCATCGTCAACGACATCGCGCGCTCCGACATCGGCTTTGAGGCCCCCGACAACGAGGTCACGATCCTCACGGTGGCGGGCGAGATGCACGTCGCCCGCGCCTCGAAGGCCGAGGTGGCGCGGGCGGTGCTCGACGCTATCATCGTGCTGCGCGTGCGCGCCGCGGAGACGACCGGACCGGCGGCCTAGTGGTCCCTCACAAGGACTTACAGGAGGAACCACCAGTGCAGCGTTCTGGAGTCGTGGCGCACTAGTGGAGCGCGCGGGAGCCGAGCGCCGCCTGACCGATCCCGAGGTCGCGGCGGCCCGCGAGATGGCGCGGCGCGTCGCCACGAACGTCAGCCAGGCGGCGGAGGTTCGCGCCGCCGTCATCGAGCATCTCGTGATCGCGGTGCTGGCCGGCGGGCACGTGCTGATCGAGGACCTGCCCGGCGTCGGCAAGACGACCCTGGCACGCGCGCTGGCGCGCTCGCTGGACCTCGAGTTCGCGCGCATCCAGTGCACCGCCGACCTGCTGCCCGCCGACGTCGTCGGCACGAACATCTTCAACCAGCGCGAGAGCCGCTTCGAGTTCCGGCCCGGCCCGATCTTCGCGAACGTCGTGCTGGTCGACGAGATCAACCGCGCCTCGCCCAAGACGCAGTCGGGCCTGCTGGAGTGCATGCAGGAGCGCCGCGTCACGGTCGACGTCCACACGCACGAGCTCGCGCGGCCGTTTCTCGTGCTGGCGACGCAGAACCCGATCGAGTACGAGGGCACCTATCCGCTGCCCGAGGCGCAGGTCGACCGCTTCATGGTTCGCCTGTCGCTCGGCTACCCGGACGCCGCCGGCGAGGCGGCGATGCTCGCCGCGCACGAGACCGGCGACCGCGTCGCGTCGCTGGAGCCGGTCGCCTCCGCCGCCGACGTGCTGAGCGCGCAGGACGCCGCCACGCGCGTCCGGGCGTCCGAGGCGCTGCGCCACTACGTCGTCTCGCTGCTCGCGCGCACGCGCGAGGACCACCGCGTCGAGCTCGGCGCCAGCCCGCGCGCAGGGCTGCTGCTGCGCGCGGCAAAGGCCCGGGCGCTGCTGGCCGGCCGCGACCACGCGCTGCCCGACGACGTGCAGCAGATGCTCGTACCCGTGCTCGCGCATCGCATCGTGCTGGCGCCGGAGTCCTTCGACGCGACCGGCGCGCAGGTCGTCGCGGACGCGCTGGCGTCCGCGCCGGCGCTCTGACCGCGGTTGGCCTGAGATGCGGCCGGCGTTCGCCACGGGCCTGCTCGGGTGCGCCTTCGCCGCGGCGGCGGCGCTGTTCGACGCCGAGCAATTGTGGGTCCCCGCGATCGCGCTCGTGCTGCTGGCGGCGTCGAGCGCGGCCTGGGTGGCGCTTGCCGCCCGCGGGGTGCGCGTGCGGCGCACGCTCGGCGCGACGCGGGTCGTCGAGGACGACCCGGTCGAGATCGTGCTCGAGGTGCAGGCCGGCACGCTGAGGCTGCCGTGCTCGCGCGTGCGGGACCCGCTGCTCGCAGAGCCCGCGGCGCTGCCGGCCGGGCGGCGCGGCGGGAAGGTGCAGATCACGGCCCGCTTTCAGCGTCGCGGCAGCCGTGAGCTCGGCCTCACGAGCGTGCTCGTCAGCGACCCGCTCGGGCTCGCGAAGCGCGAGGTGCGCGCGCGGCTGTCGGCGCAGGACGACGAGATCCTCGTGCTGCCGCGCATCGAGCCGCTGCGCAGCAGCGCCTCCGGCGGCGACGCGGCACGCATCTCGCACAACGCCCGCCGGCTCGTCGGCGCCGAGGTCGAGCTCGACGGCATCCGGCCGCTGCGCGACGGCACGCCGGCATCGCGCATCTTCTGGCCCGCGATCGCCCGCGGAGCCGACGCCCAGGAGCGCTACCTGCGCGCCGACGGCGACAGCTCGCCGCTCGTCGTGTTCGACCCGCGCGGCGCGGAGAGCCTCGAGCAGCTCGACGCCGCGGTGCGCGCCGCCGCGTCGATCGCCCATGCGCTCGCCCGCGCAGGCGGCTGCGGTGTGCTGCTGCCCGGCGACCGCCGCGCGACCGAGCTCACGCAGTCGCTGACGGGCTGGCCGCACGTCCACGCGCGCCTGGCGCTGATCGGTCCGGCGGGCGGGCCGTCGCTGACCGCCACGGCGCAGCGCCGCGGCCCGATCGTGTTCGTCAGCGCGCGCATGCGGCTCGTGCTGCCGCCCGCGCTGGGTCCCGCGCACGGCGCGACGCGGGTGCTCGTCGTCCCGCAGGCGATCGCCCAGCGCGAGGTTGCGTTCACCGTCGCGGGCTGCAGCGCCCACATCCTCAGCGGCGCGCGCGCGGGCGCGCGGCGGCGCGCGGCGCGGGAGCCGGCGTGAGCGCCGCGGGCTGGACCGCCGGCTCGCGGCATGCTCGCGCGCGGACGTCGCGCGGCCGCGAGGTGCGTCTGCCGGTCGCCGCCGCGCGGATGGTCGCGTTCGGGCTGCTCGCAGGGTTCGGCGCGCGCGCCTGGGCGCAGATGGTCGCGCCGCCGGCGTGGGGCGCGCTGACGGCGGCGCTGGTCGCCGGGCTGGCTGCCGCGTGGCTGCTCGTCGCGGTCGCCCGTCGCGGACTCGGCCCGCGCCGGCGCGCGCTGAGCACGCTGCTCGCCGCGACCGGCCTGCTGGTCGTCGCGCTGATCCTCGCGGGGACCCCGGGCGAGCTCGCGGGACCGCGGGCCTGGGACGACCTGGCGGCGGGCATCGCACAGGGCATCGGCGCCGTGCCGAGCGTCCGCACGCCCTACGAAGGTGCAAACGCGTGGACGCGGCTGGTGATCGTGCTCGGCGGCTGCCTGCTCGTCGGCCTCGCCGCGCTGCTGGCGTTCGCTCCGCGCGCGAATGCGAAGCTCGGCTTTCCGGGGGCTGCGGCGCTCGTGCTCGGGGCGCTGTACCTCGTCCCGGTGATGCAGCACGAGGCCGAGCACCCGTTTGCGGGCGGCGCGGTCTTCGCGCTGCTGCTCGCCGTTTTTCTGTGGCTCGAGCGCGTCGAGCGACGTGCGGCCCCGGCGGCCGCGCTCGCCGTCGCCGTCGCGGTCCTGCTGGCGGTCGTGCTCGGCCCGCGCGTCGACGCCGAGCAGCCGCTGGTGGACTACGAGCAGCTCGCGCAGTCGCTGAGCTCGGTGAGCATGCGCTATGACTGGGACCACGGCTACGGCCCGCTGAACTGGCCGCGCGACGGACGCGAGGTGCTGCGCATCCGCGCGAGCGACCGGGCCTACTGGAAGGCCACGAACCTCGCGGTCTTCGACGGCACGCGCTGGGTGCAGGGCGGCGTTGCCGGACCGGCGCTCGACGCCGGCCTGGAGTCCGTGCATCGCACATGGCGCCAGACGCTGAACGTGACCGTCCGCGGGCTGCGCACCCGGCAGTTCGTCGGTGCCGGCTCGACGCTGTCGTTCATCGACACGCCGAGGACGCCGACGGCAAACGGACCGGGGGCGTTCGTGACCGCCGACAGGCCGTTGCGGCGCGGCAACGCCTACCGCCAGGTCGTCTACACGCCGCGCCCGACGGCGCGCCAGCTGCGCTCCGCCGCGCAGCGCCTGCTGCCGCGCGACGCGCAGCTGACGTCGATCGTCCTGCCGGCGGTCGCGCCGTCGGCGAGGACGCTCGTCGCCGAGATCCCGCCGTGGGGTCACGGCGAGCCCTCGCAGGAGGTGACCGACCTGCTCGCGGCGTCCCCCTACGCGCGCGCCTATGAGCTCGCGCAGCGCCTGCGCGCGCGCTCCTCCGATCCCTACGAGTTCACGCAAGCGGTCGAGCGGCTGCTCAGCCGCGGCTACGAGTACTCCGAGCGGCCGCGCCGCAGCGCCACGCCGCCGCTGATGGAGTTCCTGTTCGGCGGCCGCACGGGCTACTGCCAGCAGTTCTCCGGCGCGATGGCCCTGCTGCTGCGCCTCGGCGGCGTGCCGGCGCGGGTCGCCGCGGGGTTCTCGCCCGGCGTCTACGACCAGACGCGCAAGGAGTTCGTCGTGCGCGACTACGACGCCCACTCATGGGTGGAGGTCTTCTTTGCGGGCATCGGCTGGGTGACCCGTGATCCAACGCCATCCGCCTCGCCCGCGCGATCGCAGCTCGACGACGTCGTGCGCACCGCCGGCGGCCTCGGCGACGCGACCACCGCCGACGAGCCCAGCACGCCGGCGCCCGGCGGCGACGCCGCGGCATCCGGCGACCAGGCGCCGGCGGCGCGGGGCGATGGCTCACGCCTGCCGTTGATCGCAGTTGTGCTCGCCGCCGCGCTCGCGGCCGCTGGCCTGCTGCTGCTCGCCGTCCGCCGGCGCCGGCGCGAACGCGCGCACGCCGCGGACCCCGTCGCGGGACCGCTCGCCGAGCTGCAACGCGCCCTGCGGCGCAGCGGGATCGCGCCGTCGCCGCAGACGACGCTCGAGACGCTCGCCGCGCGCTTCCGCGAGACCCCGGCCGAGGGCTACATGCGCACGCTGGCGGCGGCGCGCTACGGCTACGGCACCGACCGCCCGACGCCGGCGCAGCGGGCGGGCCTGCGCCGCGCGCTCGGCGCGGGGCGCGGCGCGCGCCGGCGCCTGCGCGCCTGGTGGGCGCTGCCCCCGCGGCCGTCGGGACGCGGCTTGCGAACGCTCCGGCGCGCCAGCCCGGCGCAAGAGCGGATCTCGCGCTGACGCGGAGCGTGCGAGCCGTCGCACGCGCGGCGTATCCTCGAAGGATGGCTCCGCACGAGGTCTACGAGCTCTTTCAGAACGGGATGGCGCTGCTCGAGCGCGGCGACTTTCACGCTGCCGCCGTGCCGCTGGCCCGCGTGCGCGACGTCGAGCCCGACAAGACGTCGATCCGCGAGGCGCTGGGCCGCGCACTGTTCGGTGCGCAGCGCTACGCCGAGGCCGCGGCCGAGTTCGAGGCGGTCGTCGAGCGCGCGCCGACCAACGACTACGCGCTCTTCTGCCTGGGGCGCTCGCTGCAGCAACTCGGCCGCCACCAGGAGGCGCGCAAGCCGCTGGCGCTCGCCTGCTGCCTGCGCCCGGAGCGCAACGACTACCGCGTCTACCGCGACCGCGCCCGCGAGCGCGCGGCGTAGCGCGCCGCGGGCAGCCGCCCGGAGGAGCCGGACCCGCGCCACGCTGTCCGGCCGCGGCGCCCCCTGCGGCGCGGGCATGCAGGGGGCGCCCAAGGCCCACGGTGCTATCCTCGCCAGACAGCTTTCGCATCGGCTTCGGGCCGGTGGCAGGACCGGAAGTGGGCGCTCGCCCGCTTTTTTTATTGCCCGAGAAGGAGAGGTCCGTGAGCACCATCCAAACCGATATCGAGGCCCGGCTCGCCGCCAGCGAGCCCGATGTCGAGGTGCTCCTGGCGGAGGTCCTCGGAGGCCACACGCTGCGGGTCTTCATCGACCATCCCGACGGCGTCACGCTCGCGCACTGCGAGCGCGTGACCCATGCGCTGGGCGATCTGCGCGAGCGTTATGCGGTCGAGGTCTCCTCGCCAGGCACCGAGCGCCCGCTCTCCAAGCCCCAGCATTTCCAGCGCTTTCTCGGGCGGCGGGCGCGTGTACGCACTCGTGGTGACGTCAGCGACGGCGAAGCCGGGCGCGTCCACCGATCCTTCACCGGAGAGCTCGTCGGCGCTTCGGATGACGAGGTGACGATCGCCGCAGAGAGCGGCGTCGTCGCGATTGCGTATGCCGAGATCCAGCGTTCCAACTTGATCGAGGAGTGAGCCCATGTCACGCGACATCCTGGATGCGATGACCGTTCTCGCGAAGGAGAAGGGCATTGCCCTGGAAAAGCTCCACACCGCCCTCGAGGACGCGCTGCTGTCGGCCTACAAGAAGCAGCCCGACTCGGCGAAGTACGCGCGCGTCGAGCTCGACCCCGAGACGGCGGACTTTCGCGTCATCGAGCTGATCATCCCCGAGCGCCTCGAGGCGCACCTGATCGTCGAGACGATCGACGAGGGCACGACCTATGACCCCGAGACGGGCGACATGGTCGAGCCGACCGACCCGGAGATCGATCCGGCGAAGTTCGAGGAGTACAAGGACCAGATCACCGAGCAGGACGTCACGCCCGGCGACTTCGGGCGGATCGCCGCGCAGACGGCCAAGCAGGTCATCCTGCAGCGCATCCGCGAGGCCGAGCGCGACATGATGTTCGAGGAGTACCGCGACCGCGT
>Ga0136633_1002467_pt1 | contig 12722 bp, 7 predicted proteins | sample AntDrymeUQ832206_2_FD_105494 | JGI IMG/M metagenome (GOLD analysis project Ga0136633, IMG submission 105494) | Polar desert sand microbial communities from Dry Valleys, Antarctica - metaG UQ83 (22.06) | ecosystem: Environmental > Terrestrial > Soil > Desert | place: Antarctica: Dry Valley... | reverse complement strand
TCGTCGTCACCGGGGGCGCGGTCGGTCTTGTAGTCGACCACGACCAACCCCTCGGGGGTCTCGACCAGCAGGTCGACGAACCCCTCGAGGGTCACGCCGTCGATGTTCACGGCCACCGGAACCTCCCGCCAGAACCGCCCGCCGTCGACCGCGGCGCGCACGATCGGCGCGTCGAGAACGCTGCGGACCAGGTCGCGGACCTCTGCCTCGTGCGCGGGGACCTCCTCGGCCCAGGCCTGCGCCCGGGCGGTGTCATCGAGCCCGTCGCCGGTGTCGAGGGCGATCGACTGGAGCGTGGCGTGGACGGCGCGCCCGACCGACGTGCCGGCTCGGCCCCGGCGCCACGCCGGCACCTCGTCCTCGACCGGCTCTTTCGCGAGATCGGGGTCGAGCGCGCCGTCGCCGGCGACGTGGGCTGCGAGGGCGGTGGCGGCGACGGTCGCCGCCCGGGCCCCGGCGGCCAGACGCTCCGCCCGCTCCGACCGCCAGCGGGCGCGCGCCGCGAGCACGTCGTCCCCGTCCGAGTGGGGCACGCCGACCGCCTCCTCCTCTCTTCCTGCTTCTTGCCACTCGCCGGTCGGGCCCGGTGCCGTCATGGCCCGAGCGAGACCAAGCCCGCCGGCGTGCTCCGCGAGCCAGGCAGCGGCGCACGCGTCGCGCTCTCGCCGATGCATGCTCACGACGAGATGGTCGCGCGCCCGGGTGGCGGCGACATACAGCAGGCGCACCTTCTCGGCCCGGTCGGCCCGACCGTCACGCTCGTGGACCTCGGCCCATCCCGCGGTCTCGAATCCCGAGTTGGGACCAAGCCGCACCTCGGGGTGCGAGTCGCGCCAGAGCACGGGTCCGGGCCGGTGTTGGTAACCGACGTTGAGGCCGGTGAGGACGACGATCGGGAACTCCAGGCCCTTGGCGCCGTGCACGGTCAGGATGCGCACCGCGTCGTCGTCGGCCTCCGGGACCACGACTTCGACGGCGCGAGCCTCCCGTTCGATCTGGTCTTCGATCCAGTCGACGAAGCTCCGGACGCTCGTGCCTCCACCGTCCACGAATGCGCGTGCCATGTCGACGAAGAATCTGATGCGGCGCCAGTGGTCGCGCGGGCGGCGGTATGCGAGTGACAACTCGAATAGGCGGCGCTCTCGGACGATGCGCTCGACCGTCTCGCTGACCGTCTCCCACCAGCGCTGCTCGTGCAGCGCGCCGAGCGCCGTCATCCCCGAGACCACCGGGTGCTCCGGTGGAAGCTCGGGCGGCGCCGAGCGCCGGTAGTCCCAATGACCACCGGCCCGGCGGAACTCCACCAACTCGTCGTCGCGGCAGCCGAAGCCGGGCGAACGCAGCGCGGCGACCAACGCGACCTCGTCGGTCGGGTCGTCGACGGCCGTGAGCACGGCCAGGAGATCGCGAACCTCGGCGGTGGCGAACACCAGCGACTGGCTTTCGACCCGGGCAGGGATGCCGGCGCGCTCGAGCGCGTCCTCGAGGTAGGGGAGCGTCGTCCGGCTTGGCACGAGCAGCGCGATGTCGGCGTACCGTGCCGGACGGGTGGCCTCCGGGTCGTCGGACTCCGGATCGTGGACCGGCCACTCCTCTGTCTTCGCCTGTGCGATCACCGCCGCGATCTCGTCGGCCTCGCGCTCGCGGAGCTCGTCGAGCAGCGATCCCTTCGGCACCTCGCCGCCGAGGAGGACGACGGGAACCGGCGCGCCGGCCAGCCCGGCGCGGGTGGCGTGGAGGTCTTCGTAGGGTGCCTGAAGATCGGGGGGACCTGCGGCCATCAGCGCCGAGAAGGTCGCGTTGACCCAGTCGATGATCTCTGGAGTCGAGCGGAAGTTGCGGGTGAGGTGGAGCTGACCCCGGGCGAAGACGTCGCGGGCCCGCAGGTAGAGCTCGATATCGGCGCGCCGGAAGCGGTAGATCGACTGCTTCGGGTCGCCGACGAAGAACATGCTCCCCGCGACCGGCGCTGCCTCCCACCAGTCGCCGGCGTCGCCGCCGGCATCGGCGATCAGGAGCGCGATCTCGATCTGGAGGGGGTCGGTGTCCTGGAACTCGTCGAGGAGCAGCGCCGGGTAGCGGGCGAACAGCGCTTGCCGGACGTCGGGTCGTGATCGCAGCAGGTCGCGCGCCATCACCAGCAGATCGTGGAACTCGAGACGACCTTCGGCCCGGCGCTCCGCGACCGCATGCAGCACGAACCGACGCAGCACGGCCAGGAGCTGGTGGAGCGCGGCCTGCTTCACCCAGTGGACGGTCGTTTCGAACACGGCCTGCGCCTCGTCGAGCAGGGACCGGATCTCCGCCTTGCACCCGTCGGGCCATCGAGCCGCCCGGGTGATCTGCGGGCCGACCGTCAGCTTGGGGACGGCAGCCAGGGCCTCCAGCACGGCGATCTCGTCATCCTCGGATTGCGCCAATCGATCGCGCACCGGGGCGAGACCCTCGAGATGGGCGACCAGCTTGTCGCCGGTGGGATCGAGGCACTCCTGCGAGCGGCTGACGACCGCAGTCAGCGCGGCGACCAGCTCGCGGGCGTCGGGTGCGGGCACGGGCTCGACCACAGGTTCGGGCCCCTCGAGCCGGTCCCAGTTGCGGTGCAGTTCGCGCGCCACCTCCTCCAGTCGGCGCGGTGACAGGCCGAAGACGAATGCCACTACCAGTGCCCGCTCCAACTCGGGGTTGTCGAGGAGGGCGTCGAGGAACGAGTCCCACCGCCGGTCGAACTCGATCGCGGCCTGGATGTCGTCGAGCACCTCGAACCCGGGGGGAAGGCCCGCCTCCACGGGATGATCGGCGAGCACGCGTTGCGCGAAGCCGTGCAGGGTCGAGATCGCAGCCTCGTCGAGCGCGGCGACGGCCTCGGCACAGTTCGCCCGCTGCGATGGCGACCGGGCCGGATCCCCGTCTCCGCGCGCGGCCGCTTCCAACTCCCTGCGCACCCGGTCGGCCAGCTCGGCCGCGGCCGCTTCGGTGAACGTGATGACCGCGAGATCCCGCACCGCACGAGCCCCCGAAGCCACGAGCTCGACGATCCGATCGACCAGCGCCGATGTCTTCCCGGTGCCGGCCCCCGCCTCGACGAACAGCGTGTGGGCGTGGTCGAAGGTGATCTGCTCGCGGGCCGCCTCGTCGGTAGGAAACTGGCCCCCAGTCACGTCGCCGCTCACGACCGGGTCTCCGCGTCGGTGTCGTCGGCCTCGGCGAGGTGCACGTACTCGCGGATGCGGGGATCGCCTCGCTTGCGTTCCCAGTGGGCGGCCCGGTCGACCCCGCACAGACGATCGAAGTCGCACCGACGGCAGTTGTCGTAGCCGCCGAAGTAGCTCTCTTTTCCGGGCCGAGCCGGGAACAGGCCTGCCCGCACCGACTCGACCGCGATCCGGAGCACTTCGTGTACTCGTCGGAGGTTGTGGTCGTCGAGCTCGAAGCCGGCGGATGGGTAACGCCCCTCGTGGCGCGTGAACCAGTACTCCGCGTGCACCGGGACGTCGCCGTACGCGGCCCGGGCCGCGAGCGCGTAGACCGCGAGCTGCAGCCGGGTTCCGCGGACCACCGGGTCTTCCGCGATGACCGCGGGATCGTCGTGCGATCCGGTCTTGTAGTCGACGACGGACAGGTGCGAGTCGTCGGGCGCCCGGTCCACCCGGTCGATCCGACCCCGGAACGCGACCCTGACACCGTCGCCGAGATCGACGGGCACCGCCGGCGGGCCGTCGTCGTCGAGGCCGAAGGGCACTTCGACGGCCAGGGGTACCACCCCCAACTCGGACCGGTAGATCTCGTCGGCATCGAGGGCGGCGTCGAGATCGCGAAGGATGCGGCGCTTGGCCAGCCGCCACAGGAGCGGCTTGCCGGTGAGGCCGGCAGCCTCGACCTCGTCGCAACACTGCTCGGCGATGGCGCGCAGGCCCGCCCGTTCCTCGGTCGACCAGGGCTCGGAGGGGTCGCGGCGGGGGGGTACCGACTCGATGAATCGCGCCAGGACCGCGTGCACGAGCGAGCCCTGCTCGCGCGGCTCGATCTCGGTGAGCGCCTCGGGACGCGGCAACACCTCGAGCCCGAGCACGCGGCCGAGCAGGTACCGGAGCGGGCACGTGGCCCAGTCCTCGAGGGAGGTGGGCGAGACCGGCCGCTCTGGCGAGGGGGCCAGGTCGCCGAGCGGGCCGACGAGGCCGTCGTACGGCGACAACCGGCGGCCGGCGCGGCCCGCGTGCGCCGCGAACCCGGCCCGCAGCGTGGGGTCGTCGGCTGCCAATGGGTGGCGGGCGACGGCCCCCTGGTCGCGACTTTCGCGCCACGCGACAAGTGAGGAGAGGTCGAACTCCGACGGCGACGCGGGCGGGTCGGCGCGCGTCACCGCCGCCTCGAATGACTCGATGACGCGCAGCCACGCGCTGGTCTCGATCCGGTCGAGGTCGTCCGCGTACACGGTCGCGCCGTGACGGGCGGTGGCGGTCTCGAGGAGCCAACGGGAAGGCCGCAGCTTGCGCTGGCCGCGACTGTCGGCGCGGGAGAAGCTCAGCACCCGCTCGGGAGCAGCGAACAACGCACCGAGGTAGTCGCGTCGCTCCTGGACCGAACGGTTCGCCCGCGGCGCGAGGTGGGTGCCGGTTCGTTCCCGGTCGGGGACCAGGGCGTCGTCGCGGGGGCGCGGCGGGAACGACCCCTCGTTCATGCCGACGACGAAGATGGTGTCGAACTCGGTACCCGCGGCTTGTCCGAGGGACCCCACGAACACACCCGTGCCGAACCGGCCGATCGGCGTTGCCGGCACGTCGAGCTCAGCCTCGACTGCCCGGCGGAAGATGGCGACGTCGACGCGCTCGTCGATCTCGGCAACACCGGCGAGGCCTGCCACCCGCTCGCGCACCTGCCGGTACCCCATCGCCTCCGCCTCGGGCCAGCTCGCGAGCCGCCGTTCGCTCCCGAGCACACGGCTGAACAGGTCGACGGCCCACCGGGCCAGCGCCGACCAGGTCGGATCGGGCGGCGGCTCGAGTGCGGCCGCCAGCCCGGTGACGAATGACCGCAGGCGGGAGAGATGGTCCACGTCATCGCGCAGGCGGGCGACTCGAGCATCTTCCCCGGCGGCTTCTCGCGCGGCGGCGTCGATCTCGAGGCGCGCCGCCAGCCGTTCGAGGCGCTCGTCCCACTGCTCGCTCCCGCCGACCACGTTGGCGAGGCGGGAGAGGGCATCCCACCGTGACGCCGGCGCGCGCCCTGGGCGGTCGGGCTCGACGATCGGCGCGCTGGCGAGCCAGGCCATGACGTCGTCGCGGCGGAAGTGACGCTCGGGCAACGAGAGTGCACCCAGCAGGGCCCGGCCGGCAACCGAATCGGCGAGCGTGCGCGCGCCGGGCCCGCTGGCGGCGATGCCTGCCGCCGCGAGCTGCTCGTGGATGATCCGGACGTACGGCTCCGCCGACCGGTACAGCACGGCCATGCGGTGGAGGGGCGTGCCGGCCTCGACGCGGCGGCAGATCCCCCGGACAACCTCGGCGATCTCGTCGTCGGGTTCCGGTGCGCTCACAACGACCTGCCCCGTCGGGACTGCTGCTAACGGCAACTGCGGTGCCGGGTCCGACGCCAAGGCCGGGCTCAGGCGGTCGGCCAGCTCCGACGCGGGCTCGTCGACGTCGGGGTCACCGGTGAGGCCGATCACGATCCGGGTCCGGCGCGTTGCCGCCAGGGCGTCAAGGAGCGCGACCTCGGGCGGGGTGAGGTCCCCGGGCAGGTGCACGACCACCGTTCCGACGTCGTCGAGGGCGGGGGTCCCGTCGCCGACAGCTCGGGCAGCCGCCTCGAGCAGGTCCTCGACGTCGTAGAAGGCGGCCGTGTGCCCGCGGAAGCTGCGGTAAAGCGCGACGACATCGCCGGCTCGCCGCGACCTTCCGCCGAGCAGGGCGAGCTCGGCGTCCGGTACCAGTCGGAGCTCGCGGAACGTGCGCATCAGACTGCGCTCGGTGGCAGCGTGCTGGGCGACGGGGCGGAGGCCGCCGGGCTCGGCTGCGAGTGCGGCGCGGATGGCGGCGGCCCGCAGGGGCGCGGTGAGCGGCCGGCGCCCCTCGGCGGCCAGCGCGGGGGCGCCGAGCAGCTCGGCGACCCGGGCGAGGGGCAGGAAGCGGACGTTGACGAGGCCCGGACACCCCATGTCCCGACCAGGGGGGCGCGCCGCCAGCAGCCGCCGCAGCGAGAGGCCGGCGTAGACCGAGGCTGCGGCCACGGTTACGGGAGCGAGCGGGTCGTCGCCCTTGGCGTCGTCGATCGCCGCCCACAGGGTCTCCCGCGCCGGAGGACCGTGGGCGCTCAGGGCCAAACCGGGCATCGACCGAGCGTACCGACAAGGTGTGACAGGGATCCCGGGGGCTGACCCGAGGGGGTCAGGCGGCGTGTGTAATCCTTATGAGTCCTCCCTGGGGTCCTTGTGAAGTCTTTCGCTGCACCCATCCGCACGTTCATCGTGATCGTCGTCGTCGGCGGGTTCAGCGTCGGCGCCTGCCTCGCCGCGGTCATCCCCGGGGCCCAGGTCATCGGCGCCGCCCACCACTACACGGGCGAGATCAAGACCCTGGGCGAGCTCTCCCAGCGGACGACCGTGTTCGACGCCAACGGAGCGCAAATCGGCGTGCTGGGCACGCAGGACCGCCAGCCGGTGACGTTCGAGGAGATCCCCAAGCCGATCATCAACGCCGTCATCGCGATCGAGGACCAGACGTTCTGGGAGAACCCCGGCGTCGACGTGAGCGGGGTGTTCCGGGCCTTCGTCGAGAACGTGACGTCCGGGGAGATCGAGCAGGGCGGTTCGACCATCACCCAGCAGCTGGTGAAGAACCGCGTGCTCGGGGCCGAGCGCGACCTCGACCGGAAGGTACGCGAGGTGGTGCTCGCGTACCGGCTCAACGATCGGTACACGAAGAAGGAGGTCATCACCCAGTACCTCAACACCGTGTACTTCGGGCAGGGCTCCTACGGGATCAAGTCGGCGGCGGAACGGTTCTTCGTCAAGCCCGACATGGCCAGCCTCACCGTCGGCGAGGCGGCGCTGCTCGCGGGGGTGATCGCCAACCCCGAGGGTGACAACCCGTTCGTCTACCCGGAAAAGGCGATCGAGCGCCGGGCCGAGGTGCTCAAGCGGGAGGTCAAGGAGGGCTACATCACCCAGGAGCAGGCCGATGCGGCCAACCTCGAACCGCTCCCCACGGTGAAGCCGCCGGCCGAGCTGCGGCCGAGCAACGACTTCGTCGAGGAGGTGCAGGCCCGGCTGCTGACGGACGAGCGCCTGGGCGCCACCGAGAAGGAGCGTCGCGACGCGGTCCTCCAGGGTGGCTTGACCGTGCACACGACGCTCGACCCGACGATGCAGGCCCAGGCCGAGGAGGCGGTCAACGCGATCACGCCGGAGAAGCCCGGGTTCACCGCGTCGCTCGTGGCCATGGACCCGAAGACCGGCCACGTCAAGGCGATGATGAAGGGGAGCGGGTTCGCCGACAACCAGTTCAACATCATCACCGACGGCATCGGCCGCCAGATGGGGTCGACGTGGAAGGTCATCACCCTGGCGACGATCCTGGCGAGCAACTACTCCGCCAACGACATTGTCGAGGGCACGTCGCCGTGCCGGGTCAACGGGTACGACGGCGAGACCCGCAATGCCGAGGGCGGCCGCGGCATTATGACGGTCCGGGCTGCCACCGCCAACTCGGTGAACTGCGCGTTCGTACGCCTGTCGACGAGCGTCGGGCTGCCCAAGGTCATCGAGATGGCCCACAAGCTCGGCGTCCGCACCGACGACCCCGACCAGCTGCGCCCGTTCCTCACCCTGACCCTCGGCGTCATCGAGTCGACGGCGCTCGAGATGGTCACGGTGGACTCGACCCTCGCCAACGGGGGAACGCGCCAGGACCCGGTCTTCGTCTCCAAGGTCCTCAACGCCAAGGGTGAGGTCGTGTTCGACGACACCACGCCGGCCGGGGAGCCCGTGCTCGCTCCCGAGGTCGCGGCGTGCGCGGTCGACATCCTCCACGGGCCGCTGTCGGGCGGCGGGACCGCGTCCGGCAAAGCTCCCTTCGGTCATGACGCCTTCGGCAAGACCGGCACGACCGACGACGAGACCAATGCCGCGTTCCTCGGCGGCACCGCCGGGCTCACGGCCTTCGTCTGGCACGGCGCGCCCGAGGGCAACGTCCCGGGCGCCGGATTCGGCGGCGAGGTGCCGGCCACGATCTGGAACCGTTTCATGAACAACGCGCTCGCGGGCACGCCCGACGAGAGGTTCCCGGCGCCGGGCCCGCAGTGCAATGCGCCCGGCCAGTTCGTGAACCCCGAGGGGCGACGCGTCGACCTCGCCGGTCTCCTCCCGCCGGAGACGCTGCCGGCCGCGCCGCTGCCGACGACGCCGCCCACGGCGCCGGCGCCGGTACCGACCGCACCGGTGCCGACCGTGCCGACCGTCCCGGTGACGACCTCACCACCACCACCACCACCACCACCGTTGACCTGAGCGCGGGCGGGTCGCGCCGTTCCCGTTAGGCTCGATGCCGTGGGATCGGAAGTCGGCAGCGAGGTGACGCTCGACACGCTGCTCGACCTCCAGGAGCACGACACCACCATCGACCGGCTCCGCCACCGCCGCGAGACGCTGGAGGAGCGCGCCGCACTCGAGGCCGCCCAGGGTCGCCTTGGCGACGTGCAGGTCAGGCTGGCCGAGATGCGCGCCCGGCGCGACGAGGCGGCCCAGGAGGAACAGCGCTTCGACGACGAGGCGCAGTCGCTCGAGGCCAAGGCGGCCGAGGTCGAGCGCAAGATGTACTCGGGCGAGGTCGCGTCACCCCGCGAGCTCCAGGCGATGCAGGCCGACGTCGAGCAACTGCGCCGCCACCGCCGCGGCCTCGAAGAACGCGAGCTCGCGGTCATGGAGCGGCGCGACGCGCTCAACGCCGAGGTCGCCAAGCTCGACGGGGAGGCGGCGACGCTGGAGGCCGAGGCGCAGCAGCTGCGTGACGCCCTCGCCCGCGAGGAGTCGAGCATCGACGCCGAGCTCGGCAGCGAGACCGCGGCCCGCGACGAGCTCGCGGCCAAGATCAGCTCCGAGCTGCTCGAGGAGTACGAGCGCTGTCGCAGCCGCGCCCGCGGGGTGGGGGTGGCCCGGCTCGTGGGTGGCATGTGCCAGGGCTGCCACCTCTCGATCCCCGCCACCGAGGCGGAGCGGATCCGCAAGGGCCCCCCGGGCACGGTCGCCCACTGCGACAACTGCGGCTGCATCCTGGTCCCGTGAGCACGCGCGACCGCGTGGTTGTGTACTGCGACGGTGGCGCGCGGGGGAACCCGGGGCCGGCGGCGATCGGTGCCGTCGTCCTCGACCCCACCACTGATCCGCCGACCGAGCTAGCCACCGTGAGCGAGCGCATCGGCACCGCGACCAACAACGTCGCCGAGTACCAGGCGGTGATTGCGGGGCTCGAGGCCGCCCGCGAGCTCGGGGCCCGCCGGGTCTTGCTGCGGGCCGACTCCCAGCTCGTCGTGCGCCAGCTCGAGGGCAAGTACCGGGTCAAGCAGGCGCACCTGCGGCCGCTGTACGAGGAGGCTCGGGCGTTGCTCGGCGACTTCGACGAGGTCGATCTCGCGCACGTACGCCGCGACGACAACGTCGTGGCCGACGCGCTCGTCAACGCCGCGCTCGACGGTGTCTGAGCCGTGCTGCTCTGGTACGCCGGGCTCTCCGTCCTCCTCGTCCACTATGTCTTCCGCAGCGGCGGTGTCGACTATCGGCTCATCGCGCTCGGGTCACTCCTTCCGCTCGCCCTCGACCTGCCGCTGCGGCGTTTGGCCTACGGACACACGCTCGCGGCCGGCGTGGCACTCATGTTCGTGGTGATGGTCGGGACCATCGGCCGGCCGCGCCTCCTGCGCCGTCGGCTCATCTGCATCCCGATCGGGTTTCTCTGCGGGCTCGTGCTGTCGGGCGCCTGGACCGACGCCGGTGTGTTCTGGTGGCCCTTCAACGGCGCCCTCCCGCACGAGCCGTTGCTGCCGCCGGCCCCGATCGTGGCGCTGGAAGAGCTGGTCGGACTGGGCGCGTGCGCGTGGATCGTCGCGGAATTCGGGCTCACGGACCCGGTACCGCGTCTCGCGTTCCTGCGCAGCGGTCGGCTGCGGGTGAAGTGAGCGGTGATCGTCTTCGTGCGCCACGGCGAGACGACCCCGAACCGTCAGGGCCTGCTACTCGGGCGGGCCGACCCCGCGCTGACCGACCGCGGCCGGCGCCAGGCCGACGAGCTGGCCGAGTGGATCGGCGCGTGGGAGCCGGTCGCCGTGCTCGCCAGTCCGCTGGCGCGGGCGCGCGAAACCGCCGCGCCGATCGCCGCCGCCGTCGGCTGCGACGTGGAGATCGACGACCGGCTGATCGAGATCGACTACGGGGAATGGGAAGCGCGGCCGTTCGCCGAGCTGCCGCCGGACGTGGTGGCGCGCTGGCGTGACGACGCCGACTTCGCCCCGCCCGGCGGCGAGAGCTTGCGGGTGGTGGGCAAGCGCGTCGCTGCCTTCTGCGAGGAACGGCTGGACCAGCGGGTCACGGTGGCGGTGAGCCACGTGTCACCGATCAAGGCGGCGGTGACGTGGGGGCTGGGAGTGGGCGACGAGCTCGCATGGCGCATGCGTCTCGACGTCGCCTCGGTGACGAGGATCGGGCCCGGCCCCGCCCTCCTCTCCTTCAACGAGTCCCGGGGCTCACTCCACCCGTAGCGGGATCGTCTGAGGGCGCGCCGGGCGCGCGTGGGCGCCGGCGCCGTCGACGACGAAGCGGCCCTCGCCGGGCCCGGCGGCCACCGGCATGCCCAGGGCGTCAAGCAGGGCGTGGTCGTCTTCGGGCGACCGCCCGATCGTCGTCAGGTAGTTGCCGACGATCAGCGCGTTGGCTCCCGCCAGCAGCCCCATTGCCTGGAGCTCACCGAGCACGCGCTCGCGACCACCGGCGAGACGGATCCACGTCTTCGGCAATACCAGCCGGAACAGCGCGATCGCCTGGAGCGCCTCCCTTGGCGAGAGCAGCTCCCGGTCATCGAGCGGGGTGCCGGGGCGCGGGTCGAGCAGGTTGATCGGCACCTCGCACGGCTCGAGCGCGGCGAGCTCGAAAGCGAAGTCGATGCGCTGCTCGAGCGACTCGCCCATGCCCAGGATCCCGCCGCAGCAGAGCTCCATGCCTGCGTCGACCGCCCGCCGCGCCGTCTCGACCCGGTCGTCCCACGTGTGCGTCGTGCAGATCGACGGGAACACCTCTCGACACGTCTCCAGGTTGTGGTTGTAGCGGCGGACGCCGGCAGCCGCGAGCCGGGCCGCCTGCTCGTCGGTCAGTAGGCCGAGCGAACACGCCACCTCGAGCCCGGTCTCCTCGTGGACGGCATCGACCGCATCGAGCACCTTCGCCAGCAGGCGCTCCTCGGGGCCGCGCACCGCGACGACGATGCAGAACTGCGTGGCACCGGCGGCGCGCGTCGCCCGGGCGGCTTCGACGACCTCGTCGAGGTCGAGGAAGGCGTAGACGTCGACCCCGGTCTCGAACCGGGCCGACTGGGAGCAGAAGGCGCAGTCCTCGGGGCATGCGCCCGACTTGGCGTTGATCAGGCTCTCGAGCTCGACCTCGGGGCCGCAATAGGCGAGCCGGACCCGGTGCGCCAGCGCGACCAGGTCGGGCAGCTCGTCGAGGGGGAGCGCGGCCACCGCCGTCACTTCGTCGCGCGTCAGCGGGCGGCGCTCCTCGAGCAGCGCCCGCTCGGCGGTAGCCAGCGGCATCAGTTCGTCCCCTTCGCGTCGTCGGCATCCCAGCGCACAGAAAGAAGGTGGCGAGGCTGGGGCACGCCCTTGAGCTCGCGCAGGCCCTTGTCCTCGAGCCGGAGCTTGCCGCCGAGATAGTCGGCCACCGGCTCGGTGACCAGCACTTCGCCCGGCTCGGCTTCGCCGGTCACCCGGGCGGCGAGGTTGACGACCCGACCGATCAGGTCGCCGTCGTCCTCCACCGCTTCGCCGGCGTGGATGCCGATGCGCACCTGGAGGTCGAGGTCGGACTGCTCCTGCACGCCGTCCAACTCCCGTTGGATGTCGACGCCGCACAGCACCGCTTCGGCGGGGCTCGGGAACTTGCCGAGGAAGCCGTCGCCCTGGGTGCCGACCTCCTCGCCGCCCCGCACCGCGAACGCCGCCCATACCAGGGTGCGGTAGCGGGAGATCACCTTGGTCCACTCGTCGTCGCCGATCTGCTCGGCGTGGGTCACGGAGTCGGCGATGTCGGTGAACATCACCGACACCCAGCGGCGGGAGGGGGTGGCCGGCGCCTTGCGCTTGTCGGCGAGCGACTGCAAGGCCTGGGCCGACCGGGCCATGATCTCCTCGCCGACCTGCGCCGCGATCTTCGCCGCGTCGGGTCTCGGCCGCCTCGCACGGTGGCGTTCGCGTGCCTTCCGCCGGCGTCGTCTCATCGAACCGGGAATTCCCACGATCGTCGCCGCCAGGTGGATCACGACCGCGACCCCCCAGGCGAGGATGACCCAGATGGGCCAGAAGCCGAGTTCACGCGCCAGGCCCGGATCGCGCGCGATCTGCGACACCTCGTCGAAGGAGCCGGTCGTGAGCGCCCAGACGCAGACGAGGAAGCCGCACGCCGCGACATAGGCGAACAGATGGATGACGAAGCCGCCGATCGGCCCCCGCGAGTCCGTCCCCAT
>Ga0136633_1002466_pt1 | contig 12724 bp, 14 predicted proteins | sample AntDrymeUQ832206_2_FD_105494 | JGI IMG/M metagenome (GOLD analysis project Ga0136633, IMG submission 105494) | Polar desert sand microbial communities from Dry Valleys, Antarctica - metaG UQ83 (22.06) | ecosystem: Environmental > Terrestrial > Soil > Desert | place: Antarctica: Dry Valley... | reverse complement strand
GGGGGACGAGAGCGAAGGAGTGCGGCGAGATGGGCACCGCGAGGCCCCGCCGAAAGCACCACGACCCGGCATGAGGGCGGAGGTCCGCCATGGCAGCCGGGTACTTCAGAGGTCACCTAGGTGCTCCCTGGGTCATCGAGCGGGTGTCGTGCTCCAGGTTCTCGTCGATCCTGGGCGAGTGCTTGTCGCTTCCGCGGGCCATGCGCACCTCCTACCCACCGGGGCGGGAATGACAAGCTTGTAACTGTCTCAGTACCTTGGGATGCTGGTGGCGATGGTATCGATGGCTTTGCAGACCGCCGCGGAGCGGCTGGCCGCCCTGCTCACCCAGGGAGGTGGCGGGCTGGCCGACCCCGGGAACGGCCACCTGGAGTTCGACGCGGAGATCCGTCTGCGCCCGCTCGCCCGCGCTGGCGCGGTGCCGCCCGAGGTGTGGGCCGTCGACGGTGGGCAGGCGGTGGTGGCCGACGCCCGCTGCCTGCAACTCGTCGTCGCCAGGGCGGCGCGCACGCGGTTCCGTCACGGCGTGTGCGACCTGGAGGACGAGGGTGACCTGCGGGCCTTCCTCCTCGGCGGAAAAGAGAACCGGGCGGTCGCCGCCGGGCTGGGGCTCGGCATCGCCGAGGACGCCACCGTCGACCTCAACCTGCTTCGCGACCACGAGGAGTGGGTGGCGGTCGACCGCTGTGTAGAGGAGGCCTCGGCCGGCGCCGTGGTCCTCGTCGACGGCGATCTCGAGACGGACTGGCGGGTGCCGCCCTCGTGGCTGGCCTACCTGCTGGCCCGGGCTGCGAGCCGTGAAATCACGGTGGCGGCGGTCACCAAGCGCTCGTCGCTGTCGCGAGGGGGCGCGCCGCTGTTGGGCTGCCTCGAGATCGAGGCCGCCCACGAGCTCGGTGCCCGGTCCACGTGGTGGGCGCCCGTCGCCCGCAGCCGGGCCGGCGCCCGGGTGGTGGCCGCCCGCCTCGACCCCGACGCGCCCTACGCCTTCCGGGTCGACCTGTCGCCGGGCGTCGATCCGGAGCACGCCCTCGCCGGCCTGGCCACGCTGTGCGACGACGCCGGCTTCCCCGGCTATCCCTACCCGCTGACCGTCGCCGACCGCCTCGCCGCCTGCCCGGGCTGGCTCCGCCAGGACACCTGGTTCGAGGTCGACGAACTTCTCGACCGGGCCGGCGTCCCCCAGGAGGTCCGCGAGCGCGCCTTCGCCGACCGCCACGACCTCATGGAACGATTCTGATGTCGCCATCGCAGGCGGAGCTTGCACGGCGAGGCAATCGCGCTCCGGCCGACCGGCGGAGCCGGTCGTCCTCCGCCGTTGATTTCGCCCGCTTCGGCGGCCACCGACGTTTGGGAGCCTGTTGAGCACTGGTCGCCTGTTCGGGAAGAACGTGCTCGAAGGCGTGTTTCGGGCTGCGCCTGACGAGGACCTGTTCCTTGGTGAGCTGCTGGTGGCGGTCGACGAGGCAACCGGCCGGCGGTACCTGTTCCGGATCGTCGACGTCACCTACGGCACCGAGCACCGGGAGCCCGGGTGGGCCGAGCGGGTCGCCGGCACCCTGCTGGTCGATGATGCCCGGGGCGAGGCCGGCCTGCACCGGCTGTACGAGCAGTCCCGCCGCACCTACCGGGTGGCCAGCTGCCGGTGCCTCGGGTACCTCACCCCCGACGGGCTCGACTTTCGCCGGCCCAAGAGCCTGCCGACCCAGTTCTCCCGGGTGGTCGCACCCGAGCCCGCCGACTTCGCCTTTCTGGGCACCCGCATGGGCGACCTGCCGGTCGGCACGCTCCGCAGCGGCGAGACAGTGGTCGACTTCGAGGTCGGCATCTCCGGCCGCAGCCTGGCCAGCCACGTCGGCATCTTCGCCACCACGGGCATGGGCAAGTCCAACCTCATGATGGTGCTGGCGGGCGACGTAATGCGCGCCGCCGGCCGCTACGGCCTGCTGCTCGTCGACCCCCACGGCGAGTATCGCACCCAGCTGGCCCGTCACCCGTGGGCGGGGGAGCGGCTGCGCACCTACGCAGCGAGATCGCTGCCCAACACCTCGTCGCTGCGGGTGGGCCTGGCCGAGCTGAGCGTCGACGACCTGCGCACCGCCTACGACTGGAGCCGCCCCCAGGAGGAGGCCCTGTTCGAGCTGGAAAGGAAGTTTTCCACTGGAAAGGCCGTCGGGGGCGAGGGCCTGTCCTGGCTCCTGGCGTTCTCGCAGGTGGAGGACCTGCCCGGCTTCCGCGACGTCGAGCTCGGCAACCGGGTGGCGCTCAACACCCTGCAGGTCCTGCACCGGCGGGCCCGGCGCATCGTCGACCTCCCGTGCATCGCCGCCGACGCGCACGTGTCCGTGGGCAATGCAGTGCTCCGCGACCTGCGCGAGGGGCGGGTGATCCTGATCGACGTGAGCGGCCTGGGCTCCACCGAGGAGTTGCTTGTCGCCTCGTTCCTGGCCCGCCGGGTGCTCGAGGAGTGGTCCACCGCCTACCTCGAGAATCCCGAGGCCCACGAACGGCTGCCCGTGGTGGCCGTCGTGCTCGAGGAGGCCCAGCGGGTGCTGGCCGCCAGCAAGGACCGTGACTCCAACGTGTTCCCCCGGGTAGCCCGCGAAGGGCGGAAGTTCAAGGTTGGCCTGTGCGCGGTCACCCAGCAGCCCAAGCTGCTCGACGGAGAGCTGCTCAGCCAGTTCAACACCTTCTTCATCCTCGGCCTGGCCGACGAGAAGGACCGGACCATTCTGCGGTCGTCGTCGAAGCAGGACATCGCCGCCCTCGGCCCCGAGATCCAGACCCTCATGCCGGGCGAGTGCCTGCTGGCCAACCTCGACGCCCCCTTCGCCGTCCCGGCCAAGATCTCGCTGTGGGCCGACGTGGTCCGGGCCTGCCCGCCTCCGCCGGCGCCCCGTCCCGTCGCCGCCGCCAATATCTCTGCGCTGGTGGACTGATGAGAATCGCCGCCCTGGGCGACGCCCACCTGGGGCGCTCGTACTACTCGTACACGACGCCCGACGGGTTCAACCAACGTGAGCGCGACTTCGAGGAGTCCTTCACCAAGGCCGTCGAGCTGGCCCTGGCCCAGTCGCCCGACCTCGTGGTCTGGCTGGGCGACATCTTCGACCACCCCCGGCCCACCTACCGGTCCTACCGCATCGCCCAGCGCGCGCTCGTCCGCATCCGCGACCACGGCGTGCCCCTCGTCGTCATCACCGGCAACCACGACACGCCCCGGCTGCCCGGCACCGGCAGCCCGTACTCGGCCCTGGCCGACCTGTTCCCCGACGTCCGCTTCGCCCACCGCATGGCCTACGAGCGGTTCGTGTTCCCCGGGCTGGTCGTCCACGCCGTGCCCCAGATGCTTACCGTCGACGCCACCCTCGACGCTCTGGCCGAGGCCCGCCTCAGCCGCAGCTCCGACGCCACCAACCTGCTGCTCACCCACCCGCGGGTGCCGCAGGTCGAGCCCCACCACGCCGACATCAACGAGATCGAGGTCGACGCCGGCCTGCTGAAGTCGTCGGCCGACCTGGCCCTGCTCGGCCACTACCACTTCCACACCAAGGTCGACGGCGGGATCTGGTACGCCGGCTCCACCGACACGTTCTCCTACGCGGATGACCCGGAGATCCCCAAGGGCATCGTCGTCCTCGATACCGACACCGGCCAGATCGAACACGTCGCCCTCACCGGGCAGCGTCCGCTGCTCACATTGCCCTCGGTGCACGCCCTGGGGCTCTCACCCGCCGAGGTCCAGGAGCGGGTGCTGGAAAGGGTGTCGGCCGTACCAGCCGGCGCGGTCGTCCGCCTCTTCCTCGAGGGCGTCGACCCGGAGGCGTACCGCATGCTCGACATCGAGGCGGTCCGGGCCGCGTCGGCCCACGCACTGCACCTGAAGCTGCAACCCGACTTCGCCGGCTCCAAGACCAACGTCGAGCTGCCCGACCTGGCGTCGCTGCCGGTGCAGTGGGCGAACTACGTCGACGGCCAGGACCTCGTGGGCTTCGACCGCGACCGTATCCGCGACCGGGGCGACGAATACCTCGCCCGCGCCGTCGAAGAAGCGGTCGACTAGCGATGCGGGTCACCCGCCTGCTGCTGCGCAACTACCGGGTGTTCGAGCAGGAGCTCGAGCTTGAGATCCCGCCTGGGCTGGTCGGCATCTACGGGTTGAACGGCGCCGGGAAGTCGGCGCTCATCGAGTCGATCCGGTTCACGCTCTACGGCCGGTCCCGGACATCGATGGACGAGGTCCGCACTGCCGGCGTGAACGCCGAGTGCATCACCGAGGTGGAGTTCGAGCACGAGGGCCACCTGTACCTGGTCCGGCGCACGATCGCCGGGGCCAACTCCCAGGTGAAGGCTGAGGCCCACGCCGACGGTCAGCAGGTGGCGGAGGGCGTACGCGACACGAGTCGGTATGTCCACTCCATCCTGGGCATGGACGATGCCGCGTTCCGCGCATCGGTGTTCGCCGAGCAGAAGCAGCTCGCCGCGTTCAGCCAGCAGACGCCGGCCGAGCGTCGCAAGCTGGTTCTGCAGCTGCTGGGCATCACGCCTCTGGACGCGGCGCGGGACCTGGCCCGCAAGGACGCCCGGCTCACTCAGGAATCCTTCGAGCGCCTCAGGGCCGTGCTCCCCGACGTCGACGGGGTCCGGCAGGCGCTCAAGGTCGCCGAGGCGGCGGCCGCCGAAGCCGAGGTCCGCCGAACCGACGACGAGGCCCTGGCCGTGGCCGCAAGGGCCGACGTCGAGGTCGCCGTCAGTCGCCACCTGAACCTCGATGTCCTGCGCCAGGAGCACGAGCGCCTGGTGGCCGAGGGCAAGGCGGTGCGGGAGCAGCACGACAAGGCGGTCGCCTGGGTGGCGAAGCTCAGCGAGGAGAAGGCCGACCTCCAGCGGGCGTCGGACCGGCTGAAGGTCCTCGTTCCCGAGGCCGAGGGCTGGCAGGCCGCCGAGGCCCGCCTTCGCCTGGTCGAAGGGGTGGTGGCGGCCCAGGCCGCGCTTGATGCCGTGCCGGTGCCCGTGATTCCCCCTGTGCCCGATGAGGTCGGGTGTGAGACGGCCAGGGTAGGGGCCGAGACGGCGAAGGTGGCGCTGGCCACGGTCAACGCCACGCTCGAAGCGGCGCGGGTCGAGCGCGAGCGTGCCGCCCAGGCCGTGCAGCGCTCCTCGGTCCTCACCGGTGAAGGCGACTGCCCCCTGTGCGGCCAGGCCCTCGGCGACGCGTTTGAAGCGGTGCAGGCCCACCGCGCCGCCGACCTGGCCGAGATCGAGACCCGGCTGAACGAGCTCGAGCTCGACCGGCGGCAGGCCGTCGTGCTCGCCACCACCACCGGCGAGCGGGCGACGGCGATGGCCAAGGACCTGCGGGCCGCCCAGACGGCATGGGCGAGCCACGAGCAGCGGCTTGCCCGCCGCCAAGAGGCTGAGTCCGCCCTGGCTGACGCTCTGACCGCGCTCGGCCGTCCGTTGCACGACGGCGAGCGGATTGCGCTGGCTGCCGAGGTCGAGCGCCGGCGACGGGCGGCAGACGAGTGCCAGCGCCTGCAGGGCCGGTTGGAGCGCCGGGAAGCCGTGGTGGCCGAACTCGACGTGGAGCAGGCCGCGGCGGCCGAGAGCCAGGGCCGGCTGGAGACGTTGCGGACCCAGGTGACCGCCCTCGGGTTCCGGCCCGAGAACCTCACCGCCGCACTGGCGGATCGCGTCCGGCTGCAGGCGGCGGCGGAGTCGGCCACCCTTCGGGCCCAGGGGTCGAAGGTGGCCGCCACCCAGGCCCGCGAGCGGGCCGACGCAGAGGCCCGTCGCCTTGCCGAGGCCGTCGAGCAGCACGAGCGTCTCGGTGAGCTGGCCGAGGAGGCCCGCCACCTGGCCCGCCTGGCCGAGCTGCTCAACAACTTCCGCAACACCCTCGTGGCATCGGTGGGCCCCCGGCTCTCGGCCCAGGCCGCGGAGCTGTTCGCCGAGCTCACCGACCGGGAGTACGACCAGCTCGAGGTCGACCCTGACACCTACGAGATCAAGATCCTCGACGCCGGGCGGACCTACGGGATGGGCCGGTTCTCCGGCTCGGAGATCGACCTGGCCAACCTCGCCCTGCGGGTGGCGGTGAGCGAGCACGTGCGGTTCCAGTCGGGCGGCGCGGTGGGCCTGCTCGTGCTCGACGAGGTGTTCGGCCCCCTCGACGACGACCGCAAGGCCCGGATGCTCGTCGCCCTGGAGCGTCTCCGGGCCCGGTTCCGCCAGGTCCTCGTCGTCACCCACGACACCGCCATAAAGGAGCAGCTCCCCAACGCCATCGAGGTGATCAAGCTCCCGGGCCGCCGGGCCACTGCACGGACCGTGAACGGCTGACCGGCCCGGGTTACGGCCCGCGTGTCGCCTCGTTCGTCAGACCATCGGCCTCTGCCGCAGGGCTTGGCTCGACATCGGGTGGGATCGGCGCAGGAGGAAAGTTTCGCAGGCCTTGGAGCTCGGTGCAGGCCCTGTACAGCACCCGCTCAAGCTCGTACGGGGTCGGAATGCCGGCGCGGCGCCGATAGCTGGTGGACGACGAGGGTGTCGGCTCGTAGCAGTAGAGCCCGACAGCGTCGACCACCTGCGCGGCCGTTTCGGCCCATCGAAGGACGGCGGCGAAGTCCGTGTCACCGACGACCCGCACGCCCATGAAGAAGTAGATACGCGGCCGGCTTGCGTGGAGCCATGCGGAAAGATCGCCCCCGCCTGCGCCACCCGCTGTCGGCGCAGCGCCGACCATCGCCAGCCGCCGAGCCGCCTCGCCCTTCAGGTCAATCGACTTGAACGCCAGTTCCTTTACGCGCTTGTTCGTGTCTGCTGAACCGGCACGCCCGGCCGGCTTCTCGCCAGGACTGTTTGCGTGTTTCGGGGTTCCCATCATCTTCGCCTCGAGGAGAAACTCGATATCCCGGGCCCGGTCGCCTGGGTACACGCCGTCCAAGTTGTGCTCGGGGATGATCATGCCCGGTGCGCGACGGCGGACGTAGAGGGTCTCAACGCCCGAGCACCGCTCCAACAAGTACGCGATGACGTTGTTGAACCAGTCGCCCTTACCGTTCTGGAGTGCGGCGCTGAGCTCCTTGCTCTGCCGGTTCTTGTCGTCGTCGCTGCCCTCGAAGGCTGTTGGCAGGCCAGTGTCACTTGACATGGCGGTCGAACAGCGACATTGCCTTGAGGAACTCATTCTCCACCTGGTTCCAGCTGGTCGCTCCAGTCTCGGTCACGGCGGCGTACATCTTCCGGAGCGGACCGCAGTATGGATTTTGGAGAAGGACCGACTTTGGGCTACGTGGCTGGACGACGGGCGGCGTCATCGACGACGACGCGCTTCCGTCGCCCCCAACTGCGGTAGGTCAGACAGACCGTAGAGGCGAAGCGCGACCGATGTCGCCGCATCGACGTCGCGCGCCGCGAACGCTGCAGCGAGGGCCCGGCGGTCAGGTTTGGACACTTCATCGCGCCGCGGGACTCGAATTCTCCGTAGGTACTGTGCCTGGAACCGGTAGCACCCACCGCGCATCTTCACGCAGTAGGCGCCAACGAAGAGATTTGCGATATCTGGCTCGGAGAAGGCCGCCGAGCACCTCCAGGTCCCAGCCTTTGCTGAGGACGAAGTAGAGGTTGTGGTGGGAGTACTGGCTTCCATCGTCGAGCACCGGATGGGCAGCAGCCTTGAGGTCGGGCAGCACGAGCTTCGGCTGGCCGAGGAGGTTGAGATCAACACGATCGATCGTGCGGTACCACTGGTCAGGCCGGCGCCGGGCGATGTGACGCGCCCTGAGTTGGTCCCCGTGGGATTCCAAGTACCCGCGCAGGCGGGGAAAGCGCTGCAGGTCGACCAGGCCGTGCGCGTCCCACGGGTTGACGAGATATGCGCCCGACCAAGCTGCGACGCCGCCTGAGGTGTCCCCCGCCCGCAGGAGCGGTAGGAGCCTGTCGTCCTCGACGTCCCCTGTCTCCTTCGTGACGTAGACCTCGTCACAGCCGGAGGCGACGCCGATCCCTACGCGAGTAGCGGTTCGAGGATCCTCCAGGGGAGGAAACCGAGCCTCCAAGTCAGCGATGACCGCTAGCTGTGCAGTTCCGCCCGATGGCCAAAGGTCGCCTCCCTGGAACCACCTGTCGAGCTTTGAGGCGTCGATGCTCTGGGTTGACAACCTGCGGCTACGAGGACGGCGGGCCCATGCGGAGAGCCTTGTGGCATCGTCAGGACGAAACGATCGGCTGGCATCAGCGACGATTGTCTTGCGGGGCGGTCCCTTCCTGAGCACGACGACTGCTGGATATGCGGAGACGTCGTGCTCGAACGCGTCGACCTCGTGCATCGAGATCACCGCGTCAACGGCGTATGACCGGCTGATGACCTCGCGGAGGCCGGCTCCGTACTGGTTGCGCATCCAGCGGTCGGCGCAGATGAAGCCGAGCGACCCTCCCTTCCGCAGGAGCTCGAGGCCACGCTCAATGAAGCCGACATACAAATCGCTCCGGCCTCGCATGGTCGGGCACACCCGCCGGTAGGCATCCATGGTCGGGCGATACACGCTCTCGAGCCGGACGTAGGGCGGGTTGCCCACCACGTAGTCCGCACTGGAGGGCGAGTGGTCGTAGAGCAGGAAATCCCCCGTCGTGACCCAGGCGCTGACGATCTCGCTGGCGTCCTTCTCGGGCATACCGGCCTCTTAAAGGCGCAGTGCAACGGCTTTGCGTGCTATCTCGGCATTTGCACCGAGGACGTCAAACGCCTGGACTGAGTCGCCGAGCGAGCGAAGGTCCCGACCGTGGCGGGCGCTGGACTCGATCAGCCGGTCGACGATCGGGAGCAGGAATGCGCCGGTTCCGCAGGACGGCTCAGCGACGACCTTTGCAGCAAGGTCTTTGTCGGCCGTGTAACCGACGAGGTCGAGGATCAGCTCCACCACCCAGCGACGAGTGAACACCTCGCCGTAGTCGGCGCCTGGATCAGCGATCGCCGTCATCGGCTCCTCGGGGAACGGCAACTGCCTCGATCCGTGCATTCGCGTATCGTATCGAACAAACGTTCGAGTATCGCACACCACGACTCCAACCGATCTGCACGACGAGACGCTATCGGCAGCTCCGACCCGGAGCTGTGATGGGCCGATCGCCGTGCGGTCAACGCCTGACGTACCCTCTCAGGACACGAGAGGGGAACGGCGTGCTCAGGTCCGGCAGTGCTCTGAAGTGCTCCTTCTGCGGCAAGGCCCAGGAGCAGGTGGTCAAGCTGATCGCCGGCCCCGGCGTCTACATCTGTGATGAGTGCATCAGCCTCTGCAACGAGACCATCGTGGAGGAGACCGAGGACCGGTTCGAGGGTGATCTCGGGGCCGAGATCGAGAACGCCGCCCAAGAGGCTCGAGCAGCCATCGACCGGCTCCGCCGTCTCGCGTCACGGGTGCAGCAGTAGCGCCGATCAAGCCTCGATTTCCCGTTAGCCCTGGCCGCAGGGTACAAACCGTCCGTGGTTTGGATTCTCGATCTCGATGGTGTGGTGTGGCTGTCGGACACCGTCATCCCCGGCGTGCCCGAGGCGATCTCGAAGTTGCGGGAGGCCGGGCACACGATCCTGTTCCTCACCAACAACTCGAGCCGGCGCGTGGGAGACCTGGTCGAGAAGTTCGAGGGGATGGGCATCCGGGTCGACGCGGACGAGATCATCACGTCGGCCCAGGCCGCAGCCACGATGCTGGAGCCCGGCTCGGTCGCCCTCGTCTGCGCCGGCGACGGGGTCCGTGAGGCCCTCGCTGCTCGCGGCGTGAAGACGGTCGACAGCGGACCGGCCGACGCGGTGGTCGTCGGGTTCCACAAGGAGTTCGACTACGACCGGCTCAACGCCGCCTACCAGGCCATCAGGGGCGGCGCCCGCCTGATCGGCACCAACGACGACACGACGTACCCGACCCCCGAAGGGCCGATTCCCGGCGGCGGCGCCCTCCTGGCATCGGTGGCCGCCGCCGCGGGAGTGGAGCCCGAGGTAGCCGGGAAGCCTTATCAGCCGATGGCCGACGCTGTGCTCGACCGCATCGGCGGAGCCGCCGAGGACGGCATGGTGGTGGGTGACCGACCCGACACCGACGGCCTGATCGCCAAGCGGCTGGGCCTGCCCTTCGCGCTCGTCTTCACGGGCGTGACGTCGAAGGACGACCTCCCTGTCGACCCCGAGCCCGTCACGACCGCACCTGATCTGGCGACGTTGGTGACTCAGGAGTTGGCGTAGACCCAGGGATCGACAGTGAGGTACTTGCGACGGTCCTCGCAGCTGTCCTGCACGGCTGAGATGTTGAGCACCGCCTTGCCGGCTTCCTGCTCGCCGGTGACCACCACGTCGTAATCGCCGGTCGCCTGCCCGCATTCCTTGGAGAACACCACGAGCCGCCCTTTGCTGAGGGTGAACGAGCCGGCGGTCGGTCCCGGGCCCTCGGGCACGATCAGCACGAAGTCTCCGTCGGCCCGCAGCTGGAGGAGCCCCTGATGGACCGAGCGGTAGATGCCGGTGACGTCGGTGGCCATCGCTGGGACACCAGGCGCGGGCGGTTGGACGTTGCTGGAGGGCTTGGCTTTCATGGCGCTGCACGAGCCCGACAGGACGGCGAGCAGGAGCAGGGAGAGGAGGCGTCTCATCTCCGCAGATCCTGCCCTCTGAGGCGCCGAATAGCGAAATGCTTGAAGTTGGGCGGCCGTTCGGATCAGATGTGGCTCGGTACCAGTCCCTTTTGAAGGAGGTGGTCGTGAACAAGTCCGAAGTGATTCAAGACGTGGCCCGCGAATCAGGCGTGGGTAGGTCGGAGGTCGAAAGCGTCATCGACGCCTTCTTCGACACGGTCCGAACCGCGGTGTCGAAGGGTGACCGGGTGGCGTGGCCGAGCTTCGGATCGTTCTCGACCACGAAGCGCCAGGCCCGTACCGGGCGCAACCCGCGCACCGGCGAGCCGGTGCCGATCGCGGCGTCCACCGCAGTGAAGTTCTCGTCGAGCACCGCACTCAAGGCTGCGCTCAACCCGAAGCCCGCAAAAGCGGCCAAGAAGGGCGCCAAGGCCGCGCCGGCCAAGAAGTCAGCACCGGCGGCGAAGTCGACACCGGCGGCCAAGGCGGCTCCCGCCACGAAGTCGGCCCCGGCCAAGAAGGCGGCACCGGCGAAGGCCGCCGCCAAGGCCCCCGCCAAGAAGGCCCCGGCGGCGAAGGCGCCGGCGGCGAAGGCCCCGGCCAAGAAGGCCACGAAGAAGCGGTAGCGCGTCCCTACGGCGAGCGGGTCACAGCTTCGACAGGAGCTTGAACCGCTCGCCGTAGGCCACCCCCCGGTCACGCCCTGCATCGGCGTGACGTTGGCGGATCTTGTCCCGGAACCGCTCGGCCTGTTCATCCGACGACGGGTCGTCGATGTCCATGGTGGTGCGGTACTGGCTGCGGTGCTCGAGCAGGGCCGCCAGCTTGCGGTCGATGCCGGCACCGATGTCCTCCATGTGGTCGGGCTCGTCGGCCTCCCACAACAGCAGATGCGACGGCCGGTGCGGCGCCTTGCCCTGCTCGGGGAAGAAGTGGGGATCGCGTGCGGCGACGATGCCCTCGACGGCGAGGAACCCCGCGTGGCGGTGGTCGGGGTGAAGGCGGTAGCGCTTCCAGGGATCGTGGCCGAGGACCACATCGGGTCGCAGCGTGCGAATCCAGTGACAGACGTCGGCGCGCTGACGCAGTCCGGATTCCAGCTCGCCGTCGCGCCAGCCGAGGAAGACCACCGAACCGGAGCCGCCTAGTGCGACCGACGCGGCCCGCTGCTCGACCTGGCGGCTGGCGACGAGGGTGGCCGGATCGTCGGCCGGATCCCAGGAGCCCTTCGATCCGTCGGTGCAGATGAGGTGGGCGATCTCGCAGCCGGCCGCCGCCCACTTGGCCAGGGTACCGCCGCAGCCGAACTCCACGTCGTCCGGATGCGCTCCGATGGCCAGCGCCCGGGCCGGGGTGGGAAGGTCGCTGGTCATGACGCGGCGAGGGCCCTGAAGGCCACCAGGTCGGCGGGAAGATCGACGTCGTGGGAGAGCGACGGCTCCCGCACTACCCGCAGCGGCAGGCCGAGCCGGTGCGACTCGGCGCCGTGGCGGGCGAAGGAGCCCGGCCCGTAGGAGAAGGTGAAGCCGGCGTCGCCCGGGACGCAGACGACGTTCGTGCCGTTGTCTCGGTGGTCGGGCACCAGCGTCACCCCGGCGAAGCGGGCGACCCATCCGAGCCGCCCGGCCTCGGGCAGGTCGGCGTGGGCGACGACCACCCGTCTCGCGCCGCCCGCCGCCAGCCGGGCCACCCCGGCCTCGACTGCCCGGTTCAAACCCCGCTCGGGCTCCCACACCACGAGCGCGCCGAGGTCCCGGGCCCACGCCGCCACCTCGGCGTCGTCACAGACGACGGCGGTCGGGAGCGGTGCGGCCGAGGTCACGACATGGGTGGCCATGGCCCGGGCCAGCTCCGCCCGGTGGGCCGGGTCGAGCGCCGGCGCCAGTCGCAGCTTGGCCTCGCCGAAGGATTTGACCGGGACCAGCACGGCGACCGGCCCGAGCCCGGAAAGGACTGTTGCGCTCATTGCTCCTCTGCTGGGCCGGCATGCCCGGCCGGCGTGCTCCGCTCTCTGTTTCATTGGTCGCTTCGCCCGCCGGCCCTCGAGGGCCTGCCGGCAGTGGCCTGCGCTGCGCTCCGGCTGGGCCGGCATGCCCGG
>Ga0136633_1002464_pt1 | contig 12740 bp, 10 predicted proteins | sample AntDrymeUQ832206_2_FD_105494 | JGI IMG/M metagenome (GOLD analysis project Ga0136633, IMG submission 105494) | Polar desert sand microbial communities from Dry Valleys, Antarctica - metaG UQ83 (22.06) | ecosystem: Environmental > Terrestrial > Soil > Desert | place: Antarctica: Dry Valley... | reverse complement strand
GAGGCGCAGGCGCGGCGGCTCGGACTGATGGGCCGCGGCACGTTCCTCGGCTGGATCGGCGATGACATGCTGCACTCGCTCTACCGAATCGCCGACCTCACGGTGGTTCCGTCGCTCTACGAGCCGTTCGGCCTCGTCGCGCTCGAAGCCATGGCGAGCGGGTGCCCGTGCATCGTGGCCGACACCGGCGGCCTGCGGGAGGTCGTCCCCAACGACGACGTCGGCCTGCGCTTCCGCTCGCGCGATCCGCGCGCGCTGAGCCGGATGGTCGAGCGCGTGCTCACCGACGACGCGCTGCGCGACCGCCTCGTGGCCGAGGCGTCCGAGCACGTGCTGAGCTTCGACTGGGTCGACGTCGCGCGGCAGACCCGTGCCGTCTATGACGCGCTCTCAGGCCGCGAGGACGGGGACGTCGTCGGCCATCGACGGGCCGCACGCGGCGACATCGTCGGCCAGCGCGGCCGCCCGCTCGGGTAGCCAGCGCCCCGTCTGTACCAGGTTGCGCGCGAGGTGTTCGGCGTCGGCGAGCGCGTCGAGCGCCGCGGGATCGTCCACCGCGGCGAAGAGGAGCGTGTCGGCCGCCGTGCGCAGCTGGACCCGCTCGAGGTGAAACAGCTTGACCGTGCCGGCTTCCTCGAGCGCCCTGATGACGCGGCCGTAGGCGGATGAGCGGTCTGGGGTCACGATGGGGACACCTCCTGGCTTTCCACTGGACGATTGGCAGCAGCCGACCTGCGGCATAGGATCGCGTGCACATCGGATGGAGCGAGGGGGGCGGCGGGTGCGGCGCGTGTGGCTTGTGATGGTGATGGTGATGGTGCTCGGGACGACGCCGCCCGCGGCGCCCGCTCAGGCCCCGCTGACGGCCAAGCCGCAGACGGAGTCGCTGGACTCCGATGCGCCTCCCGGCAGCCCGCCGCACTGGCTTCCCGGAGACGAGTGGGTGATGCAGCACTGGCTTCCGTATGACGAGACCGCGCTGTACCGCGAGATGGGCGTCGACCGTGGCGACGTCTGGCGCTGGCTGCGTGACGACACCCGCAGCCTCGCCGACCTCGCGCGCTCGCGCGGACTGGATCCGGCGGTCATCGCTCGCCGCCTCGTGGAGCCGTGGCGCGGTCAGTTGCGCGACCCGGCGAGGCTCGCGTTGCTGGAGAAGCGGGCGCTGCGAACGCTCACCCAGGGCCACCTCGCCCAGCACATCTTCTTTCACTCGCTGCACCAGAACGCGATTCCCGACAACGCGCGCGCGATCTTTGGCGCGGCGAGCCGCGAGCACTTTCAGCAGCTGCGCCGCGACGAGCTCTCGCCACTGCAGATCTGCCGCCTCAACGGCCTTTCCACCGGCCACGCGAAGCGCCAGGCGGAGGCGACGCTGCGCGCCTACGTGGACCGCGCGGTGCGCCGACAGGCGATGCCGGCCTCGCAGGGGCGCCGGCTGCTCGCCCGTCAGCTGCGTCAGCTTCCGCGCTGGCTCGGGCAGTCGCGTTACAACGGCCCGCCGCCTCTGCGCAGCCCGCGTGGCTCGGCGGCCACGGCGTCGAACTACTCGAACAACGCCGCGCTCGCCGGCGACGGCGCGTTCGTCGCCTACGAGGGCTACGACGCGAAACTCGCGACGGCCCGCCGGCGCGGGGAGATCGGCGTCCTCGGTCGCCGTGTCGACGGCCTCGTGTCCGCCGTCCCCGTGTCCGTCCCGCGGGGGGGCGTGCAGCGGGCGCCCCGCTCCTCATACAACCCGTCCATCTCCGGCGACGGCCGCTGGGTTGCCTTCGAGTCCGCGCCCGGCAACCTCAACTTCGCCAAGCGGTACGGCCAGATGGCGGTCTTCCTCCGCGACACCCGGCTCGGGGACACCCACCTCGTCTCGCGCGCCGCCCCGATCGGAGACGTACCCCGCTCGGCGTACAACCCTTCCGTCTCGGGCGACGGCCGCCGCGTGGCCTACGAGTCCTCGGAGTCGGCCACGGGCGCCGTGGACGTGTACGTCGCCGCGATGCCCTCCGGGCGCCAGACGCTGATCCGCCACCCCGCCGGCGCGGCGCTCTCAGAGCCCTCGCTCTCGGCCCGGGGTCGTTTTCTCGCCGCGACCGCGGCGCCCGCCGGGGCCCCCTCGCACATCGTGCGGCGCGACCTGCGGACGCAGCGGACGGTCGAGGTCGCGCCGGGGGACGACGATGCGTACGAGCCGTCCCTCTCCGCCGATGGGCGCATCGTCGCCTTCACCTCGCTCGCCGGCTCGCTCGCCCCGGGGCGCGCGGGCCGGCAGTCGCGCGTCTTCCTGCACGACTTCCGCACGGGCCGGACCACGCTGGTCGCGCCGCGCTCCGGCGATGGGTTGAACGCCGGGGCGTCGGCCTCCGAGCCGGCGCTGTCGGCCGACGGCTCGACCGTCGCGTTCACGCTGCGGACGTCGGCGGGCACCTCCGTCCACGCCGCGGACGTGGCCTCGGGAGAGATCGACCTCGTCTCGCGCGCCGGCGGGACGAACGGCCCGCCGGCCGCGGGCGAGGCGGCGCACCCGTCGATCTCCGCCGACGGGCGCACGGTCGCCTTCACCTCGAGCGCCTGGAACCTCAGCCGCGAGAAGTGCAACGCCGCGCGCGGCGTCTTCGTCCGCGACCGCGCCGCCCGGACGACGGCGCTGGTCTCCGAGGACGACGGCCGGCAGCGCTATCTGGGCCCGACGAAGGGCTCGAGTCAGGCAGGAGACATGACTGTGGCGCTCATCTGCTCGTGAGTGCCGTAGATTCCGGGGCGGTTATGAAGCGTCTGGCGGGATTTCTCCTCGTGCTCGTGTTCGTCCTGCCCGCGGCGGCGCAGGCGCGCGACCGCACGATCTCGATCAAGGCGGGTCCGTTCAAGGTCGGCGCCTTCGAGACGCAGCGGCCGAAGGTGATCGTCAAGACCCCTCGGATCGACGGCTACATCACGCGGATGCACGCCCGGCTGGTCGACGCGAGCGGGACGCCGATCACGATCCAGAAGGTGATGCTCCACCACGTCGTCTTCCTCAACCGCGGGCGCTTCGCGGGTGACCGCACGACGAAGTGCGGCGCACGCTTCGGCGAGCCGTTCTACGGGACGGGCGAGGAGAACCAGTCGCTCGATCTCCCCAAGGGCTACGGCTACCGGACTCGCCCCAAGGACAAGTGGAAGATGCAGGCGATGCTGATGAGCCACTCCCCGAAGGGGAGGAAGGTCTTCATCGAGTACCGGATGCGCATCACCAAGCGCAAGCTCCAGCCCGTCACGCCGTACTGGGTGCGGGTGACCAACTGCCGCAACGATCCGAGCTACTCCGTGGCGGGAGGCCGCGGCCGGGGCGCGGTCGACATCCGCTCGCGGCTGTTCCAGATGCCGGCCGACGGCTACATCGTCGCCGGCGGTGCCCACCTTCACGGTGGCGCGCACGACATCACGCTGCGCCAGCCCGGGTGCCGCGGCCGGCGGATCATGGGCTCGGACCCGACCTACGGCCCGCCCGACCACATCTCCTACAACGTCAAGCCCGTACTGCACGAGCCCGGGCCGATCAACACGGCCTGGTACATGTCGCGCAAGGGCGTCGGGATCCGCAAGGGCGAGGTGATCCGCGCGTCGGCCGCCTACGACGCGGAGGTCCAGCACCCGGGGGTCATGGGCGTCTGGCACATCTACGTCGCCCATCGGAAGGTCCGCGAGCCTCGCTGCGCCGCCCTGCCGGGCGACGCCGTCGAGAAGAAGATCGAGGGCGAGAACCTGCGCCACTCGCCGCCCAAGGTGCACGTCCCGCTGACGACTCTCTCAACGGACAGGGTCCCCACGACGATCGCCCATCCCGAGGGCCGGCTGAACTACTTCGGATCCGCCGTTGAGCGTCCCGAGGTCGTCGTGGACGAGGGCGTCTTCAAGCAGGTCAACCTCTCGATCCCCGCGGGCACCACCGTTTCCTGGCTGTTCGACGATCCCGTCCCGCACAAGGTGTCGATCGCCAACGGGCCCCGTGCCATGGGCTCGCCGACGCTGGCCAACGGCAAGCGCTACACCCGCAGGTTCACGGTTCCCGGCGTCTACCAGCTGTTCTGCTACCTGCATCCGATGACGATGCACCAAGAGCTCACCGTCCGTCCGGACGACGCCGTCGCCGCGCAGCCGGACGAGGGCGAAGAGGCCGTCGGCTTCGCCGACGAGCCTTACTAGCCCGCGCTGACCGCGCGGAGCACAGCGTCCCGCGGAGCGGCCGGCCGCTCCCAAGCGCCCGGGTGAGGATGGGGGATCGAGTCGCCTAAGCCTGAATCCACCGATTCTCCAGGCTAAGGCTGATGCGAGTTCCTGCCCCTCTACGGGCATCAACTCGCAATGCCCCGGATCACACGTGATGCGTTGCGAGTTCCTGCCCCTCTGAGGGCATCAACTCGCAACGCCCGATCTCGCACCTTCCTCACCCGCCAGCTGCAGGGGCCCGCGCCTCATTGAGGCCGAGTGAGACCGCGTGGCGCCCTGCCGCTCGTGAGTCAGTCCGCCGGCGCGGAACCCTCGGCCAGCAGGCCGAAGGCCAGGCCGAGGTACTCGTCGGCCTTGGCGGTCATGCGCACGAGCCCGTAGGACGAGAGCACGGCACGTTTGAGGTCCTGGTCGCCGGAGATGCCGCGGGCGGCGCGCAGGCGACGCATCAGCTCGGCGATCTCGTCGAGCGGGACCTCCTCGAGCGTGCGCGGCCCGAGATCTCGCACGCGGACGGCGGGGGTGTCGGGGAGGCGGACGATGTCGTCGTCCTGCCACGGGATCTCGTCGCGCTTGAGGAGGACGATCTTGCGCTCCTGGCCGAGCCAGTGCACTGCGCTGGCCAGCGGCACGCGGGCCGTCGTCGTGAGCTTCTTGCCGCCCGACGCGCGGTTGTAGAGGGCGTAGGCCCGCGTTGCCCGCATCGGCCCCTCGGCGGCGATGATGGCGAGCATGGCCTCCATGATCCGCGGGCGGGGCGTCGTGCGCGGGTCACCCGTCGGCGTCTCGTCCCAGGACCCGTACTCGTCGAGCGCCGCGCCGACGCGATCAGCGGTGACGATTGTCTGCCCGTCCTCCGGCGCCGTGGTGGTCCCGATCCAGGCCGAGGGGTCCCATCCCCGCTCGTCGCCCAGCGCGGCGACGGGCACCTTCCCCGCGAGCTCCTCGAGCAGCCCCCGCTCGTCGATCAGCACGCGTGACGGGTCCGGGGGCCAGCCCGTGAGGACGAACGCGGCGACGGCGAGGCCTGCGGCGCGGGCGCCCTCGGCGCCGAGGCGCAGCAGGGCGACCGCGTCGGGCCCGGCGGGCGCGGCGAGGACGACCGGCAGCCCGATGTCGGCGGCGAGGTCGCGCACCGAGTAGCGCGGCGTGATCGGGGCGAGCAGCCCACCGCCGATCGCCACGACGACGTTCTCGCCGTGGGAGGCGACCTCACCGATCAGCGCGTCGGGGACGAGCGAGTCGCCGGCGTGACGCGCGGCCGTGATCGGTGACGACGCGACCGACGGGGCGAACAGGGTGACGGGTGCGGCTCCGAGCGCGTGTGCGGCGGCCTCGGCCACCTCTGTCTCGGCCGCCCCGTGCACCATTCCGACGATCAGCAGGCCCGGCATGCCGTCGAAGTATCACCTCGGCGCGGCCCGCGCGCCGTCACGCAGGTCCCCGACGCATCCCCCGTCCTGCAGTTCAGTTCGACCCGGCGGTGCGCAGCGACCGGCCCGGGACCCGCTCGCCGACGCACCAGGCGCCGGGCAGCTCGCCGGTGCCCTCCAACGCGGCGGCCACCCGCTCGGCGAGCGCGGGGCCGTGCTTGAAGCCGTGGCCCGAGCCGCCCCCGAGCAGCCAGACGCCGGGCTGTTCCGGGTGTGGCCCGACCACGAGCTGGGAGTCCGCCGTCAGCTCGTAGCGGCAGGTCTTCGAGCCGGCGAGCGGCGCGGTCGCCAGCGCGGGAAAGCGCCGCGCGGCGTACTCGCGCGCCACCGCCTCGTTGGCGGGATCGATCGCCGGCAGGTCGGCGTCGGGCGACAGCTCGGGCCCTTCTGCGTCCGGGGCGAGCTTGACGCCCAGCTCGTCGACGTCGCCCGTGCCGTACATCGCGAGGTCGTAGTCGACGAAGCCCGGGACGCCGCGCCACGCGGGGCCGCCGTCGAAGAAGAGGAGGTCCTGGCGGGTCACTCTCAGGTTCACCAGGCCCGGGAACAACGACGCCAGCCAGCCGCCGCACGCCCAGACGGTGACGTCGGCCTCCAGGCGACGGCCGTCATCGAGGACGACCGTGGTGCCGTCCCCGGGGACGGCCCGGCCGCGCTCGAGCCGCGCCCCGTGTGCGACCGCCTGGGACGCCAGGGCGCGCACGCCGTGGGCCGCACGCAGCACGCCCGCCTCGGGCTCGAGCAGCGTGAACACGAGGTCCTCGCCGCGGAAGCTCGGGTACAGCTCGGCGCCGTCGACGCGCTCGCACGGGATTCCCTGGTCGCGCATGACGCGCTCGGACTCCGCCTCCCAGCCGTCCTCGCGGTGGGCGAACCAGGCGATGCCGTGCTCGAGAAGGACCGACTCCCCGCTCTCGGCCTCGAGCTGCCGCCAAAGCTCGCGCGCGCGCCGCGACATCCGCGTGTAGTCGGCGTCCGCGCCGTGGCTGCTGCGAATCAGCCGGCTCTCGCCGCCGCTCGTGGCGCGGGGGTCGCCCGGCGCGAACTGATCGACCAGGGTCACCTCGACGCCGCGGCGCGCCAGCGTCCAGGCGAGGGAGGAGCCGAAGCAGCCGGCGCCGACGACGATCGCGGAGACCATGCTGCATCATTGAACTCCGTGCTCGCCCTCGCCGCAGCCACCCTTCTCCTCGGCCACTCCGTCGAGGGCCGCCCGATCACGGCGGTGCAGACGGGCGACCCGGCCGGGGTGCCGCGTGTGCTCGTCGTGGGCTCGGTGCACGGCGAGGAGCCGGGTGGCCACGACGTGATCCGCGCGCTGCGGGCCCGTGACACGCGCGGCATCTCCCTGTGGACGGTGCGGACGGCGAACCCGGACGGCCTCGCCCGCGGAACGCGCACGAACGCCCGCGGGGTCGACATCAACCGCAACTTCTCCCACCGCTGGGTGCCCACACCGCGCGGGCGCTTCCACGGCGGGCCGAAGCCGTTCTCCGAGCCGGAGACGCGCGCGCTGCGCAAGCTGATCCTGAAGGTGGACCCCCATTTGACTATCTGGCTGCACCAGCCCTACGGCAGCGTGGTCTCAACGCCCGGCAACCGTCCGGGCACCCTGCGCCGCTACGCCCGGCGCACCGGCCTGCGGCTGCAGACGCTGCCCGCCTACCGCGGGACAGCCGTCGGCTGGCAGCGCCACACCCGCCCGCGGCGCGAGCGCTTCGTGGTGGAGCTCCCCGGCGGCCGCGTCTCCGCCGCCACCGCCCGCCGCCACGCGCGTGCGATCGTGCTCGCGGCGCGCGAGACGTTGCGGGCCGCGCCCTCCGCGGCCCGGCCGACGATCCGGCGGACCCCGATCCCCTTCGGCACCACGCGCAAGCGGCAGATGCGCGCCTACGCGCAGCGCCACTACGGCCTGCGCACGCACCTGCTGCGCCACCCCCGGGTGATCGTCCAGCACTACACCGCGTCCAACAGCTTCGGCTCGGCCTTCAACACGTTCGCGGCGAACGCGCGCGATCCCGAGCTTCGCGAGCTGCCCGGCGTCTGCGCGCACTTTCTCATCGACCGCGACGGCGCGATCCACCAGCTCGTCGACCTGCGCTTCATGTGCCGGCACACGATCGGCCTCAACCACCGTTCCATCGGGATCGAGCACGTCGGCGTCTCCGACCTGCAGGTGCTTGGCAACCGGCGCCAGCTCGCGGCGTCGCTGCGGCTCACGCGATGGCTGATGGGGAAGACCGGCATTCGGCCGCGCAACGTAATCGGCCACGCCGAGTCGCTGTCCAGCCCGTTTCACTTCGAGCGCGTCGAGCGCCTTCGCCGGCGCACGCACGGGGACTTCGCGCCGTCCACCATGCGGCGCTACCGCGCCGGTCTCTGAGCATGCCGGCTCGCCTCGTCCTCGTCCGCCACGGTGAAACCGAATGGAGCCGCGACATGCGGCACACCGGACTGACCGACTTGCCGCTGACTGATGCCGGGCGCGAGGAGGCGCGGCTCGCGGGTCGTCGCCTCGCCGAGCTCGACCTCGCCGCCGTGCTCGTCAGCCCGCTCAGCCGGGCCCGCGACACCTGCGAGCTGTCGGGCCTGCTCGGGCGCGCGGAGATCCTCGACGACCTCGTGGAGCGCGACTACGGCGACTACGAGGGCCGCACGACCGCCGAGATCCGTGCCGACCGGCCGGAATGGGAGGTCTGGCGCGACGGGGTCCCGGGCGGCGAGTCGCTCGAGGACGCCGCGGCGCGGGCGGACCGGGTCATCGCCCGGGCGCTCGAGGTGGAGGGGGACGTCGCCGTCTTCGCGCACGCCCACATCCTGCGCGTCCTCACCGCCCGCTGGATCGGACTCGGGCCGGAGTGGGGCGGGGCCTTTCCGCTCGAGACCGCCGCACTGTGCCGGCTCGGCTTCGAGCGCGAGAAGCGGGCGATCCTCCGCTGGAACGAGACGTCACACCTCGGCGGCTGAAGGTCCGGCAGCGATCGGCTGGTTTGTAACCGGAGACCCATCGGCGTAGGGTGCGAAACCGGACCCTGGATCGCAAGATCCGGGGAGAAGGGATGGGCCGTGAGCGAGGTCGTCTTCGAGGCAGTCGGCAAGGTTTACCCGGACGGGACCCGGGCGGTCAACGACCTCGATCTCGCGATCGACGACGGCGAGTTCATGGTCCTCGTCGGCCCGTCCGGATGCGGCAAGACGACGGCGCTGCGCATGGCCGCCGGCCTGGAGACGATCTCCGAGGGCCATCTGAAGATCGGCGACAAGACGGTCAACCACGTCCCCTCGCGCGATCGCGACATCGCGATGGTCTTCCAGAGCTACGCGCTCTATCCACACCTTTCCGTGTACGACAACATCGCGTTCGGCCTGCGACTGCGCAAGGAGCCCAAGGACGAGATCCGGCGGCGTGTCGAGAAGGCGGCGAAGGTCCTTGGCCTCGAGCCGTACCTCGAACGCAAGCCGAAGGCGCTGTCCGGCGGCCAGCGTCAGCGCGTGGCCATGGGACGCGCGATCGTGCGCGAGCCGCAGGCGTTCCTGATGGACGAGCCCTTGTCCAACCTCGATGCCAAGCTGCGCGTGCAGATGCGCGCCGAGATCGCGCGACTGCAGACCGACCTCGGGGTGACGACCATCTACGTCACGCACGATCAGGTCGAGGCGATGACGATGGGGGATCGGGTCGCCGTGATGCGCAAGGGCGAGCTGCAGCAGGTCGCCACGCCGCAGGAGCTCTATGACCGCCCGGTCAACCTGTTCGTCGCTGGGTTCATCGGCAGCCCCGCCATGAACATGCTCGAGGCGCGTCTGGACGAGGCAGGCACCTCGCTGCAGATCGGCAAGCAGGTCGTGCCGCTCGGCGACGATCTGCTCGCCTCGCGTCCGGCGCTGCGCGGCTACGCGGGCCGGCCGGTGATCCTCGGCATCCGCCCGGAGGGTCTCGAGGATGCGCAGCTCGCCGGGGCCGGCGGAGCTCTGTGCCTCGACGGCCAGGTGACGCTCACCGAGGCGCTGGGCTCCGAGGTGATGGCGCACTTCACCATCGACGCGCGCCCGGCGCTGACCGACGACGTGCGCGAGCTCGCGGAGGATGCCGGGGAGGACCGCCTTCCGGATGCGGCTTCGGCCGAGTCGCGCGCGACGCTGGTCGGGCGCTTCGACCCGCGGACGACTGCCGCCCCGGGCGAGCGTATCCGCGTCGCCGTCGACACCCGCGCCCTGCACTTCTTCGATCCCGAGACCAATCTCGCGATCTACGACAACGCCAAAACCCCATGACGGAGGCACCATGACGTACCGACCGAGATGGACCCTGCTGTTGTGTTCGCTGCTCCTCTCCCTCGCGATGACCGTGTCCGCCTGTGGCGGTGGCGACGGCGACAAGGGCGCCGGCAATGCGGATCCAGGGGCGGACAAGACCGCCGCGCCCGCGGCGAGCGACGTCTCGGGCGAGGTCTCCATCACAGCGGTGTGGTCGGGCCCCGAGCAGGAGGCCTTCGAGGCGGTGCTCGAGGGATTCAAGAAGAGCAACCCGGGTGTCACCACGAGCTACAACTCGGGCGGCGACCAGCTCGTCACCGTGCTCTCCACCGCCGTCGAGGGCGGCAACCCGCCCGATCTCGCCGTGCTCGCGCAGCCCGGCCTCGCACAGGACTTCGCCAAGAAGGGTGCGCTGAAGCCGATCGACTATGCGAGCGATGCGCTGACGGAGAACTTCGCCGAGGACTGGATCAAGCTCGGGAACTTCGACGGCAAGCAGTACGGCGTGCCCTTCAAGGGGGCCAACAAGTCGACGGTCTGGCACAACGTGCAGGCCTTCGAGGACGCGGGCATAGAGCCTGCCGCCACGTTCGACGAGTTCCTGGAGAACGCGGCCACGCTGAAGGAGTCGGGCGTACCGGCCTTCTCGATCGCCGGCGCCGACGGCTGGACGCTGACCGACCTCTTCGAGAACCTCTATCTCCGCATGGCCGGGCCCGAGAAGTACGACCAGCTGGCCAAGCACGAGATCCCCTGGACGGATGAGTCGGTCAAGCAGACCCTGACCGAGATGGGCAAGGTCTTCGCCGATGAGGAGAACATCGCCGGCGGCAACCGCGGGGCGCTCCAGGTCGATTTCCCGAAGTCCGTGAGCCAGGTCTTCTCGGAGTCGCCGAAGGCGGCGATCGTCATCGAAGGTGACTTCGTGGCCGGCGTGATCGCGGACTCGACCAAGGCGAAACCGGGCGAGGGCTATGACGTCAGCCCCTTCCCCGCCGTCGGCGACTCGTCGGAGAACACGGTCGTGGGCGGCGGCGACATGGTCGTGGCGTTCAGCGACACGCCAGCGGTGCAGGCGCTCGTGAAGTACCTCGCCACGGCGGAGGCCGCCGAGATCTGGGCCAAGCGAGGCGGCTTCGCGTCGCCGAACAAGAACCTGGACCCGTCCGTCTATCCGGATGACATCACCCGCAAGACGGCGTCGGCGCTCGCGGAGGCCGAGGTCTTCCGCTTCGACATGTCCGACCTCGCGCCGGCCGACTTCGGCGGCACGCCGGGCCGCGGCGAGTGGAAGATCCTGCAGGACTTCCTGCGTGACTCGAAGGACATCGCGGGCACCACGAAGGCGCTCGAGAAGGCGGCCGCCAAGGCGTTCAAGAGCTAGGCGCCGGTGGGCGGAAGCTCCAGCGTCCCGGTCGTCCCGCCCGGGGGCAAGAAGCGCGGCTTGCTGCGGCGTAACGGCGTGGCAGCCGCGTTTCTCGCCCCCGCGGCGCTGTTGCTGGGCGTGTGGATCGTCTATCCGGCGATCTACACGCTCATCCGCAGCTTCTTCGACCGCGACGGCGGCACGTTCGTGGGGATCGACAACTACGTCGAGCTGTTCTCCGACGACACGCTTCTGACCGCCATCCGCAACAACGCCATCTGGGTCGGCGTCGTGCCGGCGCTCGTCACCGCCATCGGCCTGATCTTCGCCGTCCTGACCGAGCGGGTGCGATGGTCGGTGGCCTTCAAGACCGCCGTCTTCATGCCGATGGCGATTTCCGCCTTCGCCGCCGGCGTGATCTGGCGCGTGACGCTCGAGCAGGATCCCGAGCGGGGGCCGGTGAACGCCGTCATCGCCTCGGTCAAGGACGTCATCTCCCCTCCCGGCGTGCTTCCACGCGCGCGGCCATCGACTCCCGAACTCGAGGGATCCATCAAGACCGGATTCGTGCTCAAGACTCCGGTCAAGACGGGTGGGACGGCCGCCCTCGGCCTCACGGCGATCCCACCCAAGCAGGTGCCGGAGGACTCGAAGCCGGCCGCGCAGCCCGAGCCGCGAGCGGGCACCGTCGGCGGAGTCGTCTGGCGCGACTTCTCTCCCGGCGGCGGTGAAAAAGGCGTGGTCGAGGAGGGGGAGGACGGGCTGCCCGGGGTCACCGTGGAGCTGCGCGACCCCGGCGGGAAGGTGGTGTCGACCACGGAGACCGAGCCCGACGGCGCCTTCCGCTTCGAGAAGGTCGGTGACGGCGAGTACCGCGTGGGAATCGCACAGCAGACGTTCGCGCAGCCCTTCAACGGCGTCGGCTGGCTCGGCCAGAAGCTGATCGTCCCGTCCCTGCTGATCGCCTACATCTGGATCTGGGCGGGCTTTGCCATGGTGGTGATCGCCGCCGGCCTTGCGGCCGTGCCGCGAGACGTGATGGAGGCGGCGCGCACCGACGGTGCCACCGAGTGGCAGGTCTTCCGGCGCGTCACCGTGCCCCTTCTGGCGCCCGTGCTGTCGGTCGTCTTCATCACCATGGTCATCAATGTCCTGAAGGTGTTCGACATCGTTCTGTCGCTCGCCCCCGGCTCGGTCCAGGACGACGCGACGGTGATCGCGGTCTCGATGTGGCGAACGTCATTCGGCGGGGTCAACGACTTCGGACTCGGATCGGCGATCGCCGTTTTCCTGTTCGTGCTCGTCGTTCCCGTGATCATGCTCAACGTCAAGCGCTTCCGCGCAGAGGAGGGCTGAGCCATGGCTGTCGCGGATGCACCCGTAGGGCGGCGCGCGAAGCGGCCGAAGGACGAGGCCGCGGGCGACGGCGTCGCAGCCCGCATCGGCCGCCTCGCGCTGAAGGCCCCGGTGACGATCTT
>Ga0136633_1002463_pt1 | contig 12746 bp, 12 predicted proteins | sample AntDrymeUQ832206_2_FD_105494 | JGI IMG/M metagenome (GOLD analysis project Ga0136633, IMG submission 105494) | Polar desert sand microbial communities from Dry Valleys, Antarctica - metaG UQ83 (22.06) | ecosystem: Environmental > Terrestrial > Soil > Desert | place: Antarctica: Dry Valley... | reverse complement strand
TCGATGGCGCCTTCGGCCGCCCCGGCGCCGACGAGGGTGTGCAGCTCGTCGATGAACAGGATGATGTTCTTGTTCTGCGCGATCTCGTTCATGACCGCCTTGAGGCGCTCCTCGAACTGGCCGCGATACTTCGTGCCGGCGATGACGGCGGCCATGTCGAGAGACAGCACGCGGTTGTCGCGCAGCGAATCCGGGCACTCGCCGTTGGCAATGAGCTGTGCGAGGCCTTCCACGATCGCCGTCTTGCCCACCCCTGGCTCGCCAATGAGAACCGGGTTGTTCTTCTTGCGGCGGGTGAGGATCTCCATCACACGCTCGATTTCCTTGGCGCGCCCAATTGTCGGGTCGAGCTGGTTGTCGGCGGCGAGCTGAGTCAGGTCGCGGCAGAAGTGGTCGAGGGCCGGGGTTTTCGATTTCTTCTCGCCCTTACCGGTCTGAGCAGGTGCGGCTCCAACCGTGCCCTGCTGGCCGGCGGGTGTCCCCCCCTGCGGCATTTCAGTGCCGAGGAGGCGAAGCGTCTCCGCCTTGGCGGCATCCAGATTGACGCCCGCATCGGTCAGAACCTGCGCGGCGATTCCTTTCTCCTCCCGCAGCAGACCGAGCAGCAGGTGTTCAGTGCCGACATAGCCGTGACTCAGGTCGCGAGCTTCGCCCATGGCGAGCTCGAGGACTTTCTTGGCGCGCGACGTGTAAGGGAGATCGGGACCGGTGGCTGCGGCAGCCTTCCCCTTCTTCACCGTCTCCTCGATCTTCTGCTGAATCTCGTCGAGGTCGACGCTCAGGTTCTGGAGAACCGCCGCGGCGACTCCCTCGCCCTCGCGGATGAGGCCGAGGAGGATGTGCTCCGTGCCGACGTACTCGTGATGAAGGCGTGCCGCCTCCTCACGTGCCATGGCCAGAACCTTTCGAACCCGCTCGGTGAAGTTGTAACCGTTCATTCCACTATCCTCAGTGCGGTTTGCGTGTGCGCACAGTGTCAACCGTCAGGTGACCGTGACGCGCGTCTTTGTCCGCTAACCTCTTATACAGCCTCGTTTGCCAGCGTTTCCCGCACGTATCGGGCGCGCGCGATATTCGCTTCGCTGTCCGTCAGCGCTCTCCCCTCGGTATGTCCGAGGTGCGCCAGCTGACTGAAAATCAGGAGCTTGTTGAGGGTATATACACTGAGACCGCTTATCAGTTTCAAACCGACAGCCAGTCGCACGCCGCTCAGGTAGTTCATCGCTTCATCGAAGCTCAAGCTGCGTGCATAGCGAAGCGTACCGAATGCCCGCCACAACTTGTCTTCCATAATATAACCCGCATCGCGCAACAGGACCCGTCGCGCTTCTTCTTCACGCTCTATTACATGTCTAATGACGCGCACAAGGTAATCAAGCAACTCGCCTTCCGATCGACCCAGGGTCGTCTGGTTGGATATCTGGAAGAAATTGCCCACCACCTCGCTGCCTTCCCCGTACATCCCCCGGTAAGTCAGGCCAACCTGCTGCAGCCCGGCCAGAACCTTGCCGATCTCCTTCGTCAGGACCAGACCGGGCAGGTGGATCAGCACCGAGGCGCGAAGGCCGGTGCCGACGTTGGTCGGACAGGCGGTGAGGTAGCCGAATTCCTGGTGGAAGGCGTACGGTAACCGGTTCCCCAGCTCGGAATCGAGCCGCTCCACGACCCCGAAAGCATCGGCTACGTGAAAGCCCGAGTGTAGGGCCTGAATGCGGAGATGGTCCTCCTCGTTCACCATGATGCCCACGCCCCGCGACAGGTAGACCGCCGCTCCGGTCCGGACCGGCTGATCGTTCAACCCAGCCAGCTCCTTGCTGACGAGGTGGCGCTCGTGCAAGAGCAGCCGGTCATCGGCGGACAGCTCGTCGACGCGCACGAGCACACCGTCGGCGATCGAGCGCAGGCTCGCGAACGCTTCGCGCACCTGTGTAAGGATCCGCAGGCGCTCTCCGTCCCGGGCGCGCGGCGTAAATGCGTAGCCCTCGAGATTCCTCGCCAGCCGGATCCGCGTCGAGATGACGATGTCCGCATGCTCGCCGGAGGCATCCAGCCAGCCGGCCCCGCCATCCGGAAGAAGCGAGAGGTCCAGCATCACTCGATCCCGCGGAGCTTGTCGCGAATGTCCGCCGCCAGCTCGAACTGCTCAGCTTCGACGGCGCGTTTGAGCCGGTCGCGGAGCTCGGTCGCGCTCGACACGTGGGGCAGCGCCGAGGGAAGCGGAGCTACGTAGCGCCGTCCGATGTGGCGGGAATTGCCGTGCACCCTGCGTAGAAGATCGCGGAGGCTCGACTCGAAGGTTTCATAGCAGTGAGCGCAGCCCAGACGGCCGGTAGCGCGGAAGTCGGCGAGAGTGCCGGAGCAGAACTGACAGTGCGCGGCTTCGCCTTTCGCGCCCGGCATCTGCTCGTGAATGGTTTGCAGAAAGTTGTTGATCTGCGGCTTGGCGGCGTTGATCGTCGTCTCGACACCCCGCTCAGCGGCGCATTTCTCGCACAAATGCAGCTGCCTGACTCCGCTCCCCTGGATCTCGGTGAGCTGAATCACTGCTTCGCCTTCCTTGCACAGATCGCACACCATCTATACGACGACCTCGTCTACGACGGTCTCGGTCAGCCGGCCACCCTCGAGCAGGAGGACCCTGTTGGCGCGCCCGGCGAGACTCCGGTTATGGGTTACGACGACCATCCCGATCTCCAGGTCATTGACGACCGTGGTGAGAAGCTCGTGCAGAATTTCACCGTTGGGCCGGTCGAGGTTACCCGAGGGCTCATCCGCCAGGATGATCCGCGGATCCATCGCCAGCGCCCGGGCTACCGCCGTACGCTGCTGCTCGCCCCCCGAAAGCTCGGAAGGCCGGTGCGTCATGCGGGCGCTCAACCCCACGCGAGCCAGCAGCTCGGCGGCGCGCCCACGGGCCTCCGCCTCGCTCTTCCCGCCGATGCGCATCGGCATTATCACGTTCTCCAGCGCGGAAAACTCGCGCAGTAGGTGATGAAACTGAAACACGAAACCAACGGTGCGGTTCCGCAGAAGTCCGAGCTGCGCCTCGTCGCGGCCATGGACCGGCTCGCCGCCGATGACGACATATCCGCGCGATGGCTTGTCGAGCGCGCCTAGAACGTGCAGGAGCGTGCTCTTGCCCGCTCCACTCGCTCCGACGATGGCGACCATCTCCCGGCGCTGAACGGCGAGGTCGACCCCGGTGAGCACGGGGATGACGTTCCCGTCTCCGCCAACGAAGGTCTTGTGCAGGTCGTGCGCCTCGAGAACGGGGTTCGTCATTCGTGCCTTATCGCTTCGAGCGGAAAAAGCCGTGACGCCTGGATGGACGGGTACAGGGTCGCGATCGCGGCGATGGCGATGCTGGCCAGCACGATCATGATCACATCCTCGGCCTGCGTCGCGACCGGAAGATGGTCGATGAAATAGACCTGAGGATCGAGCTTGATGAACTTGTACTTGTCGAGACCGATTGCGGCGCCGAATCCAATGATCAGCCCCAGGAAAGTGCCGACCACACCGATGACGACGCCCTGCGCGAAGAAGATCCGTCGAATCGATTTGGCGGGCATACCCATCGCCTTGAGTATGCCGATCTCCTTGGTTTTGTCGGCGACGACCATGGTGAGAGTGCTGACGATGTTGAACGCCGCGACGAGCACGATCAGGAGCAGGATGACGCCCATTCCCAGCTTCTCCAGCTTGAGAGCCTGGAACAGCGAATGGTTCTGCTCCTGCCAATCGACGGTGCGGAACGGCCACCCCAGCGCAGCCACAAGCCGTGGCGCCACGGTGGATGCCTGCCACCTGTCGACTGTCCGCACTTCAATCCCGGTCACGCCGCTGCCCAACCCGGCGAGCTCCTGCGCCCTTTCCAGGGCTATGAACGCGTAGGCGTTGTCGTACTCGTACATGCCGGTTGAAAGAATTCCAGTGACCTCGAACTGCTCGACTTTCGGCACGAGCCCGCCGGTGACGGCGTTGATCTTTGCACCGGGAGCGGTAAGGATATGGATGGTGTCGCCGACGATCTTGTTGAAGCGCGAAGCCAGCAGCTTCCCCAGGACCGCGCCGCGCCGCTGCCCATCGGTGCTGGCGAAACGGAAGTCTCCGTCGACAGCATGCGACCGAATCGAGGTGACCTCAGGGACGCCGCGGCCGGCCGGAGGAATTCCGACGACATAGACACCGCCGGAGTAGTCGTGGCCTGTGGTCATTACTCCTTCGGTTAATACGAACGGAGCCGCCGCGACGACGCCGGGCTGCCGGCGAACCTTCTCGAGGGTCTGCTGCCAGTCGTTGATCCTCAACCCTTCCCCGTAGCTGAGCACGCGGATGTCAGGGCTTCCGACCAGGATCTTTTCGCGCAGGTCGTGCTGAAGCCCGTTCATCACCCCGATGATGACGATCAGAGCGCTGACGCCCACCATCACGCCGCCGATGGCGATGATGCTGATGAGCGACAGCAGCTTGGAGCCCCGACGGCTCCGCAGATATCTCCATGCGATCTGCAGCTCCAGCTTCGTCACTCGGGCCTCATCGTGGGAAAGAGAATCACGTCGCGGATGTTCGTCGAGCCCGACAGGTACATGAACAATCTGTCGATCCCGATTCCGACTCCGCCCATTGGGGGCATTCCGTATTCCATTGCTCGAAGATAATCCTCGTCGACGCTGCCGGCCTCCTCGTCCCCCGCGGCGTGAGCCCGCGCCTGCGCCTCGAAGCGCCGCCGCTGATCGATTGGATCGTTGAGCTCACTGAACGCGTTAGCCATTTCCTTGCCGTTGGCGAAGAGCTCGAAGCGCTCGGTCAGCAATGGATTACCCCGCCGGGGCTTGGCGAGCGGGGAGAGCTCGACCGGGTAATCGACCACGAAGGTCGGCTCCTTCAGCTTTGATTCGACGAGCGTCTGGAACATTTCGTCCAGCAGCTTTGTCCGGCTGATGGTCGCCGCCGCGTCCACTCCGATCCGCTCCGCCAATGACCTGAGCGCCGGCTCGGCGCATGTGAGCACGTCGAGTCCAGCGGCTGCATTCAGCGACGGGACCCACTCGATCCTCCTGAACGGACGCGCAAAGGACGGAACCTGCGGAGCGATCTCGGCAACAGTCCGCACTGCGGCAGCCGCGTCATCGAGGAGCTTCTCCACCAGATCCATCATATCCGTGTAGTCGGCGTACGCCTGGTAGAACTCGAGCATCGTGAACTCTGGATTGTGCGTCCGGTCGATGCCCTCGTTCCGGAAATCGTGGCCGATCTCGTAGACGCGCTCGAGGCCGCCGACCACCAGGCGCTTCAGGTACAGCTCGTCGGCTATGCGCAGATACAGCTGCAGGTCGAGCGCGTTGTGCACCGTCGTGAACGGCTTGGCGGCGGCGCCGCCGTACAGCGGCTGAAGAATCGGTGTTTCCACCTCGAGAAAATCCCTGGCGTCCAGAAACGCGCGGATCGCGCGAGTCATTCGCGATCTGGCGATGAACAATGCGCGCACTTCCGGATGCACGGCGAGGTCGGCGTATCGCTGCCTGTATCGTTGCTCCGGATCAGCGAATCCTGAATGCCGGACCACCTGTCCGTTCACTTCCTCCTCCTTCCCGAAGGGGAGGGGCCGAAGTGATTTGGCGAGCAGCTCGACCGCGTCCACTCGCACAGTGGCCTCTCCGGTGCGCGTCCGGAAGAGCGGCCCGTGCACGCCGACGATGTCACCCAGATCGTAATGCGCCAGCATGGCGTAGGCGGCGTCGCCCAGGTGATCCCTGCGGAAGTACAGCTGAATCTTTCCGGCAGCATCAGCGAGGTGGGCGAACGTCGTCTTGCCGTGCGAGCGCCACGCGACGATGCGACCCGCAAGCTTTACGGGGCTGCTCTCTTCAGCATCGCCGAGGAGACTCGCCGCTTCCGCGGTCGTCTGCTGACGGTCGAAGGAATAGCCATAGGGAGCGACTCCGGCCGCCTCGAGTGCCTCGAGCTTCTCCCGCCGGGCCTGCAGCACGAAGTTGAGATCGTCGCTCACTTCGCCGCCATCGCGGAGCCGCCCCGCTTTAGATACGCCTCGATGAAGGGGTCGATCCCCCCGTCCATGACTTTCTGCACGTCCGGAATCTTCAGCTCGGTGCGGTGGTCATTGACCATCGTGTACGGCTGAAATACGTAGCTCCTGATCTGACTGCCGAAGCTGACATCCGACTTGGTCGCGTCGAGCTCCGCCTTGTGCGCATCCCGCTTCTCGACTTCAGCCTGATAAAGCTTGTTCTTCAGCATCTTCATCGCGGTCGCCTTGTTCTTGAACTGAGATCTCTCCGCCTGGGAAGCGACGACGGTGTTGGTCGGGATGTGGGTGATCCGAACCGCGGAGCTCGTCTTGTTGACGTGCTGTCCGCCGGCGCCCGAAGCCCTGTAGACATCGATTCGGAGATCCTCGTCCCTGATCTCGATGTTGATCTCCTCATTGACCACAGGATACACGAACACCGATGCGAAGCTCGTGTGCCGGCGCGCATTTGCGTCGAAGGGAGAGATGCGGACGAGGCGGTGAACACCGGTCTCCGGACGTAAAAACCCGAACGCGTAATGACCGCTGATCTCGAGTACCGCGCCCTTGATGCCGGCTTCCTCGCCCTCGCTTTCATCCAGCACCGTGATGCCGAAGCCGCGGCGCTCGGCCCAGCGGATATACATGCGCATCAGCATCTGCGCCCAGTCCTGCGCCTCGGTTCCGCCGGCGCCGGCACTGATCTCCAGCTGCGCATCCCTGAAATCGTCCGGGCCCCGCAGGAGCGACCGGACTTCGAATGAATCGAGATCGTCGCGAAGCCGCTCGGCCTCGGCCTCGAGCTCGCGCTCCATGTCCGGCTCGGATCCTTCCGCCAGAAGCTCGTCGAGCTCGAGAGCGCCTACGGCGCGGCCGTGAAGCTCGTCGAACGGCTCGAGCCAGTTGCGCAGTGATTTTGCTTCCTGGAGGGTGGCCTGCGCTTTTTCCTGACTGTTCCAGAATCCGGGATCCGCCATCTCCGCATCGAGGATGCTCAGCCGGGCGCGCTTTCCATCGATGTCAAAGATACCTCCGCAACTCCGCGAGCCGCTCGCTCGATTGCTTCAGACCGCGACTGCGTTCGTTGTCCGCCATTGAACCGGATCCCTAGAAGATTTTCTTGCCGCCGGCGAGCACTTCGTTCAGCGCTTCCTGGAAGTAGGTCGTGCTCTCCGCGAGCTGCTGTCCCACCTGCGCAATATACTCCTCGAAGCTCTTCTTGATCTCCTCGCGGAACAATTGCTTCAGAGTTCCGTCGCGCATACCCTCGGCGTGCTTTGCCGGATGATACGTGATGATATCGGAAACGAGCGCCTTGGCGAGCCGCTTGGCGCGCTGGTCGGGGTCCTTGGATAAGAACGGATTGAGCGGTCGTCTGGCGCCCGGAGGAGTCCTGGTGCTGACGGCCGAGGGCGAGGGCGCGGGCGAAGGCGTGAGCGGCGGAGAAAACGGCGTTGGAGCGGCCGGCGCCACTGGAGCCTGTGCCCTCGCTGTCACTGGTGCAGCCGGTCGCGGGGGCGGCACGTACGGCGGCGTGACAGGCGGAGTGAACGCAGTCGGAGCGGGCGGAGCTGGCGGTTGCGGAGAGCTCGGAGTGGAGAATGGCGACGAGTCCCAGGCGCCCTGCGTCGGCGCCGCCGATCGCGGCCGCTGCTGAGCCGGATTTTCGCTGCCCGGCGAAACGCGCGGCGCGCTCGCCGGGGGCGTGTTCGTCCGGGTGGGAGACGGAATGGCGATGATTCCGCTGCACACGGAGCACCGCGCGCGCACACCGGTCGACGGCACTTTGGCCGGGTCGACACGGAAAACCGAGCGGCATTCGGGGCAGCTGACGTTCATTCCGCTTCTCCGGCGACGCGAGCATCCCGGATCGCCGGCAACGGCTCCTGCGGAGTGATGCGCTCATCGCTGCGGCGGTCGACGGTGTAGACCGAGCCGGGCAGGCTCTTGGCGTACGTTTTCATCTCGGTTGCAAGCTGGCTGGCCTGACGCGCGGAGGTCAATGTCCGGCGGAGGTTGGTTACGACGCCGATCGAAAGGGTCATGAGCGGAACGCGATCGAGATGCCCTCGCCGATCCTTCCCGAAGAAATACCCGGCGCGGCGATCCTGCTCCGAGTACTGATAGGGAGCCAGGAGGTCGAACGTCGCCACGATCTCGCCGCACACCGCCGGAATCGAGTTGTATGGAATGACGAAGATGAAATCGTCGCCGCCAATGTGGCCGATGAACCCGTTCTCGCCACAGGTGCCCTTCACCACGTCGTGGAGCAGCTTGGCGAGGATGCGAATTACGCGATCGCCCTCGTTGTAGCTGTAGCGGTCGTTGAATTCCTTGAAATGGTCGAGATCCGCATAGCACACGGCGAAGTAATCGCTCAACGCCAGCCTTCGGCCGATCTCCGCCTCGATCGCGGAAGTTCCAGCCAGACGAGTGGAGGGATGAACGATCAGGTCGCGTTCCGACCTTATCAGCATCGCCGAGAGCCGCCGCATCGCTTCAGGCGCCTGCATTCCATCCCTGATCACTTCGTCGGCGCCGGCATCGAACGCTGCTTCCAGCGCCTCGGACTTCTTGCCCGTGAGCACCGCACATGGCACGACGGCGGTGTAGGAATCGCGCTTTACCCTCTGCACTGCCGCGAGCGCCGCGCCCGGGTCGCGGCGCGCATCGAATATCGCGAAACGCGGGCGCGCGCGGAGACCGATCGACATCAGCTCGTCGGCGGAGCTGAGGGTGACCACTGAAGCGTCCTGCGCGCCGATCCAGGCACTGATATGCGGCGGGAGCGATGCACCGTCTGGTGCGAAGCGGATTGCGTTTGGGTGCTGCAAATCAGGCTGTTCCGGTGGCCGTCTGTCGGGATGTGAAAGTTGCAACACCAGGGGCTGCGAACGCGAGCAGGAGGTCCGGCGCGGTACCTTCGTTTGTTGACGACCCGGTGGAGGACGGAGTCACTTTCGTGATGCCCCGGGCGCACGGGGGAAAAAACGGCTCGAGCTGTTCCACCTGGCCCATCAGAAGAGATAGCGAAGAGAGATGTAAATGGGCTCCCGCCCGTCGTCTCCCGGAATCCCGCCGAACACCCGGGCGATGTCGAACACGAACGGCCCGCTCTCCAGCCCGAAGCCGAGCGCAGCGCTCGTGTCGGCTCTCCGGTCGTGCCCGACGAATCCGGCGCGGAGGTGCACCTTCCTCTGATAGATCACGTCGGCGCCCAGCCGGATCGCTTTCCCGCCGTAGCTTCTCGAGTCGAGAAGGGCCGCCGCGGCGAGGACCTGGGTGTCCTTCACGTAACGGTCGATGAACGGCAGCCTGTACATCGCCCCTACCTCGACCTGCGTGGGTAACGGCGTCCGTTCGTTGGTTCCCTCGGTGTTCAGCTTGCCGCCCACGTTACGGATCGCAACGCCAAAGGTGAGAGGGGCGCCCGCCGCAATCTCGTACTGGACCCCGAGGTCAGCCGCGCTCGTGCTCTCCGACAACGTACCTACGGTCGCGCACTGGCCGGAGCAGTCGACGCGCAGCTGAACGATCTTGTATGTCAGGCCGGCGCGGAGCCGCTTGCCGAGCCGTCCGGCGTACGTTCCGGCCAGAACGATGTCGCGGGGCAGAATGAGCCCGATGACTTTCCCGAGATCGTCCGTGATCTGCTGCTCGCCGAGGTTGAGAATGTTGATCGAGAGCGCGGCTGTCCCACGCCGTCGTGAGGGCACGACGAGCGTCATGGCGTCGCCGATTCCGACGATCGTCGTCGAGTGATGGATTGCGAGCTCTCGCTTGTCCTGGCCGGCAATGGCGGACGGATTCCACCATATCGCCTCGCTCCCGGGATTGGCCGCAACCATCGCCTGCCCCATTCCCACCGCCTGCGCCCCGGTGGGGAGCAGGAGGAACAACGCGCCTTCGCTGCCCTGGCCCTTCGCGGGTGCCGCGACGAGCGCAACGATGGCGGCGACCGCCAGGCTAGAGCGGAGTCGCCTCATCGATCAGCATGATGGGAATGTCGTCGCGGACGGCGTAGCGCAGCTTGCACTTCCGGCATATCAGCGACTGTTCGCTCTCTCGGTACTCCAGCTCGCTTTTGCATTTCGGGCAGACGAGGATCTCCAGCAGCCGCGGCGACAGGCTCATCGGGTTTTTCCTGTGGTGAGTTGGTATCCGAATCTCGACAGACTGCCGGGATTCTTGCGCCAGTTGGCGAGGACCTTGACCCACAAGTCGAGGTACACCTGCTCGCCGGTGAACGTTTCGATTTTCTTGCGCGCGCTTTCCCCGATCTTCTTTATCTGCGTTCCCCTGTTGCCGATGATGATCGCCTTCTGGCTGTCGCGCTCCACATAAATTACCGCGCGAATGTAGAGCGGGGAGCGACCCTCGCGGTATTCCTCGATCTGTACAGCGACGGCATACGGGACCTCGTCGTGCAGCTGCTCCAGCACGGTTTCCCTCACCAGCTCGGCGACGAAGAAGCGTACGGGCTGGGTAGAGATCTCGTCTTCCGGGTAGAGGAACGGGCTCTCGGGAAGACGCTTCGTAAGCTGCTCCATGAGCTCCGGAATCCCTTCGCCGGTGAGCGCGGAGATCAGGGTCAGGGCTCCCGTGGCGACGAGCTCCTCTCGTCTCGAGAGCGGCAACGCATCGGCTTTGTTCAGCGCGACGATAACGGGCGCGGTGGCCGGCCTCTCGAGCCTGGCGGCGGCGACGAGCGAGGGCGGCTCACCCTCCGTGGCATCGGCGAGGTACACGATGACGTCGGCTTCCTCCAGAGCGCGTACGGCGGTGCCGCGCATCGCCTGCTGTAGCGGATACTTCGGATCGAGCAGCCCCGGGGTGTCGAGGATCACCATCTGCGCTTCGGGAGTGGTAAAGATCCCAACAATGCGGTCGCGGGTGGACGGTGGCTTGGGGCTGGTGATGCTCAGCTTTTGGCCGACGATACGGTTCAGAAGCGTCGATTTTCCGACGTTCGGTTTTCCAACGACGGTGACTATTCCGGAGCGGGGCATCAATGAAGATAGCGGGATTCGGCCCCTAGCCGTTCTTGCGGGCGACGATGAAAACGCCGAGCAGCCCTCCGTGATCGGTCAACCGCAGATGGAGGCTGAGGCAACCGCTCGCCCGGAACATCTCGAAGATGGAATCGAGCCTGTACTCGTAGAGCTCCATATACGGACTGGAAGCAGGACGCCGCTTCGCCAGATTGCCCACCGCCCCGACAACAGGCGTACGAAGGCGGCCCCACCGCAGCAGCCGCTGGCGACGGGAGAGAGGAGTCTGATAAGTGAAATGCAGTGCGGCGACCCCACGGGGGCGGAGCCTCTCGAGTAGCGCGGCGCACATCCTCTCACCCCGACCCGGTGGAACGTGCTGGAACACGATGTAGCTGTGGATGAAATCGAATGTCCCGGTGAGCCGGCTCAGCGCGTCGTCGGCCAGCACGAGCTCGGCGTTCACCCCTGCCTCGCCGAGGTTATGCCGCGCCTCACGGAGCATCGAGCTTGCTACGTCGAGGCCGACCGTGTCGGGGCAGCGGCGAGCGAGGGGGAGCAGTACCCGTCCGACCCCACATCCAACGTCAACGGCGCGCTCTGGTGAGAAGGCGGGATCAACCGTGGTGCGGACCATCTCGATCACCCAATCGAGATGGGTTTCTCCCGACTGAAAGAACTCCCGGCGCGAAACCGCGGTGAGCTTTCCCGCATGGTATTTCTCGTCGGTGAGTACGGCCCAGTAGGGATCGAGCTCGCCGAAGCGTTCCCAGTCGGGCGAGGGGTTAGTAAAGGCGTTCACACGAAGTATGGAAAAGGTTCGTTTTATGGCTACTTCGGACTGCGGACTAACTGCGGATTGGGAAACTAACTGCGGACTGCGGACTATACCTGGACGCGGTGCGCGGTGGGTGCCAGTCCGTAGTCCGCATTTAGTCCGCAGTCCGCAGTTAGTCCGCAGATTGAGAAAAAGCCGCCCAGGAACCTGGACGGCTTTTTCAATGAGGTGCCGGCGACGGCCTACTCTCCCGCATCCTCTCGGACGGAGTACCATCGGCGCTGCAGGTCTTAACGACCGTGTTCGGAATGGGAACGGGTGTGGCCCCTGCGCTCTAGTCGCCAGCGAAAATCAGTTGTCAAAAGTCGAAAGCTGGGGCGGCAGGACTCGAACCTGCAACTTCCGGATTAACAGTCCGGCGGTCTGCCAGTTGACCTACACCCCAAGTAGGAACAGGCCGCGGACAAGATAACAAAATGACAGTGGAGCGTAGTAGTGATCGTGTGATGTTCGAATCAACCGTTAGATCGCTTGGTTTTCTGCTAGTCGGTTCCTTGGTAGGAACCATATAAGGAGATCAAGCCTCACGGGCGATGAGGATCACTTCGCTTGAAATCGGTTGCCCGACGTCCACGTGTGACCTCTTGACGGGATGGTCTCTCCCGGCCCTTCAGGGAGCTCGAGGCTCCAGGGAAGATTCATCTTGGGGGCAGCTTCCCACTTAGATGCATTCAGCGGTTATCTGCGCTTGCCCTCGCTACCCGGCGCTGCAGTTGGCACCACAGCCGGTACACGAGCGGGCAATCCGACCCGGTCCTCTCGTACTAGGGTCCGCGCCCCTCAATCTTCCAACGCCCACAGCGGATACAGACCGAACTGTCTCACGACGTTCTGAACCCAGCTCATGTACCACTTTAACCGGCGAACAGCCGGACCCTTGGGACCT
>Ga0136633_1002460_pt1 | contig 12751 bp, 12 predicted proteins | sample AntDrymeUQ832206_2_FD_105494 | JGI IMG/M metagenome (GOLD analysis project Ga0136633, IMG submission 105494) | Polar desert sand microbial communities from Dry Valleys, Antarctica - metaG UQ83 (22.06) | ecosystem: Environmental > Terrestrial > Soil > Desert | place: Antarctica: Dry Valley... | reverse complement strand
GTCGGCCATCAGGGCCGTGCACTGGGTGATGGCCAGCACGAAAGACGAGGTCGAAGAAGAGCTCCAGCGTGCTCACCGTCTCGCCGCTGCGCAACGTCACGCTGCGCGACACCCTGGCGGCGGGGGTGCTCACCCGCTCACCGCAGCGGCGATGGCCGCGACCACCACGAGGACGGGGACGACCACGAAGGAGACGGCGGTGAGCACCCAGAACGGGGGCGCCAGCAGCTGGGCGACAGTGCCCCATGAGCCGACGACGTCGCCGTAATCCCGCACGACTTCCCAGATCGAGCGCGCCGCCCCCAGTGCGCCTCCGTCGGGACGGTCGGGCTGCGGCCTGCCTTTGAGGCGCCCCGCCCTTCTCGTGGCGACGCCACTGAGCTTGTCCGGCAGCTCGACCAGGTCCGTCAACGCGAAGCGGACGTTCACCAGCCAGGCGGCGGGGACGAGACACAGGCCGAGCACCAGCAGCGACGAGGCGGTGCCCTGCCACCACTCGTCGACCCTGTCGCCCATCGTGACCCACCACACCAGGGCTCCGGCGATGCCACCGACCACCGCCGTCCTGAGCGCCAGCCGGGCCAGCCAGCACGCCCCGCCCTCCACCCGCGCCACCATCCGGGCAAGGGCCTCGACACGGGGATCCGGCATCGCTCCCTTCTAGCCGACGGGCTCAGCCTTCGGGCGTTGGAGATGCCTCCACGGTGACCGGCCCCGGACCTGTCGTGTGGCCATTGGCCGCCTCTACAGCGAGCCTCTGCGCAGCTGTCATCTCGAGTGTGGGCTCTGCGCTGTTCCCGTTCTCGGCAGCGCCGCCCTGGGCAGCTGGCCCTGGGCCGCCCGGGCGTGAGCCGCCCCGGTCGGGGGCCGGCTGGAGAAGAAGCAATGCACTGGTCGCTGTTGCACCCCCCACCACCCCGATCAACGCGAGGCTCGATTCGATCGTCATCGCCCAATCGGGTGTGTTCACGTATTGCGAGCGCCACACCGTGATGCCGGCCCCGAAGGACAGGGCGATGGCTGCGGCGAAGGGATAGCCGCCAATGAGGGAGCGCCCTCCGGCGCGGTGTTTGACGACAGCGAGCAGAAAGCCACCGAACACGCCGGCAACGCCGAACCACACCGGCCACCACGGAGCCGGGACTTCGCTCGACCCAAGCACACGGGCGATGAACGGGTACAGCCCAAGCGCCATGAAGAGCGCGGCGACAGGAGTCGTGAAGTCTTGCGAGGTCCGTGGTACAGCGGTGGTCCCACTGGCCGTGGGCGACTCTTTCAGCGAAATTCGGCCGTCCTTGAGCGTGACCCGCCGCACCTGCGCCAGCGCGAAGAGAACACCCGCAAGGCCCAGCCAGATCACTGACCACACCACTTGTTGCAAGCCATTCATGGATCTGAGGGCCGCCGGCTCCTGATGACGAATGGTGAGGTTCGCCCTCGCAAGACCGACTCGTCCGTTGCCGATCTCAACGATGGCGTCGAACTTCCCTGCAGGAACGGAGGTGGTATTGCGAGGGATCGAGAGTATGACGACGACCCGATGCGCCTCCGAGTCCACGACGACCTGCTTGGTGATCCTCGACCCGACGATGTTGCTATCCACCCCCTGCGGGTCCCAGATCGTTGGCGTGATGTCACCGTGGCTCAAGGTGCAGTCGGCCGTCCAGCCGAACTCGACCCTCCAGGTTCGGACGCCCTCGACGCTACGTCCCAATGTGACGACGTCCTGTGGATTGGTCGGCGTGAGATCGGCGCGTACAGGCGCAGCGTCGGCCGCTTGGCCGGCCGGCACCGTGCCGCAGTGTGGTGGCGCCGCGAGGGCAGTGGATGGATTCGACAACGCAAAAACACCCAGTACCACGGCACAAAGGCAGAAACGCCTGACGAGTCGCATTGGTCAACCCCCGCCGGTCCGCCAGCACTAGCAAAGCGCTGGTTTGCCCGTGCTCGATGCTCCGTCGCCGAATGGTCGACGACCACTCCGAAAGCCGAGTGTGAGCGGGTCGCGACGACGTGTCAAGAGGGAATTCGAAGCGCGCGTCTGCCTGTGCTGCCAGTCAGGCCGAGCGGGCGCCGAACCAGCGCAGGACCTCGGTTGCGCCGGCCTCGATGGTGGTCCAGGACTTCCAGCCCAGGTGAATCTCGGCGCGGGTGGGGTCGAGCGACGACCGCGCCAGCTCACCGGCGCGACCCGGGGCGTAGACAGCCAGCTGATCAGAGCCTGCCGCCGAGGCCATGGCGGCGTACAGCCCGTTCACCGACGTCTCCACACCGGTACCGATGTTCATGAGCAGGCCGCTGCCCTTCTGGGCGGCGCGGGCGAAGGCGTCGACCACGTCGTCGACGTAGACGAAGTCCCGCGTCTGGTTCCCGTCACCGAAGATCGTGCAGGGCTCGCCGGCCAGAAGCCGGCCGGCGAAGATGGCGACCACGCCGGCCTCGCCGTGGGGGTCCTGCCGGGGCCCGTAGATGTTGGCCAGGGCGAGGGCCGTGAACTCGATGCCGTGCAGCTCCCGGTAGGCGGCGAGATAGTCGCACGCCGCTTTCTTCGAGACCCCATAGGGCGAGAGTGGGCGCTGGGGATGGGACTCGGAGACCGGCAACTTCTCGGGCTCGCCGTAGAGCGTGCCGCCGCTCGCGGCGAACACGACCTTGCGGCTCCCAGCGGCGCGGGCGCCTTCGAGCACGTTGAGGGTGCCGATCACGTTGACCTCGGCGTCGAACGCCGGCCGCTCGACCGACACCCGCACGTCGGCCTGGGCCGCCAGGTGGAAGATCACCTCAGGGTGGCGGTGGGCCACCAGTTCGATGAGCGCCGGCTCCCGGATGTCGAGGCGGTGGAAGGTCAGCTCGTAGCCGGGGGTGGACCGGGCCTCGGCCAGGTTGGCAAGCTGTCCGGTCGACAGGTCGTCGACCACGTCGACCGCGTGCCCCTCGGCCAGGAGCCGGTCGACCAGGGTGGAGCCGATGAAGCCGGCGCCGCCCGTGACCAGCGCCCTCACCCCGGCGAGTCCGCTGGCAGGCGGGCGCCGTCGAGATGCGTGCGGGGCTCCACCACGTAGTCATCGCCGAGCACGGAGACACCGGTGACCTCGGCGCCGTCGCCCACCTGTGCGCACCGCCCCAGGATCGAGTGGTCGACGACCGCACCCTTGCCGACGACCGCACCGGGGAGCAGCACTGAGTCCGCCACCCGGGCGCCGGCGTGGATGCGGCACCGGGCGCCGACCACCGATCGGGTCACCGAGGCGTCGGCCGCCACCCACGCACCCGCACCGAGAAGCGTCGGGCCGTGCACGCTGCTCCCGAAGTCGGCGTCGCCCAACGTCCACGTGCCGTTGGGGCCGGATTCGGCAAGCGGCGCCGGCGGGCCCGGCCGCCGGCCGGAGAGAAGGTCGAGCTGCGCCTCGAGGTACTGCAAGGGGGTTCCCGTGTCGGTCCAGTAGGCGGTGGAGTCGAACCCGTAGAGCGTGCCGGCGCCGGCGAGGGCAGGGAACACCTCCCGCTCGATCGAGACCCGTCGACCCTCCGGTATCCGGTCGAGCACCGAGGGCTCGAGCACATAGGTGCCGGCGTTCACCAGCGCCGCTCCGCGTTCCCCGCTCAAAGGGCCGCTCGGGCCCGGCGCCCCCGGCGCGGGCTTCTCCACGAACGCAATGACCTTGCCCTCACCGTCGATGGGCACCAGCCCGAACGCCGACGGGTCGGCCACGCTGGCCAGTGAGATCGTGGCCTCCGCCCCCCTCTGCTCGTGGAACGCGACCATCGCCGTCACGTCGAGGTCGGTGAGGATGTCGCCGTTGACGACGAGGAAGCGCTCGCTCACGCCGGCGTAGCGCGCTGCGAAGCCGACGGCCCCTGCGGTGTCCAGGGGCTCGGGCTCGACGGCGTAGGTCAGGTCGACACCGCTGCACCGGCCCTCGGGAAAGAGGGCCTCGAATGCGTCGTGGAGGTAGCCGAGCGACAGGATCGCCTCGTCGACGCCGTGGCCCCCGAGATAGGCGAGAACCCGCTCGATCATGGGCACCTCGACGATGGGCAGCACCTGCTTGGGCACCGTCAGCGTGAGCGGGCGGAGGCGCGTGCCGGCGCCGCCGACCAGCACCACCGCCTTCACGGAGTGCTGGTGGTGGTGGGGGCGACGGTGGTGGACGTGGACGTCGTGGACGTGGAAGACGTAGAGGACGTGGTCGTCGAGGCTCCGGGGACGTCGCTCAGGTTGTCGAGGTTGGGCTCCGACGGCGGCTTCGGGATGTCGGTGCCCTCCGGAACGAAGGCGATGGTGATCAGCTGATTGTTCTGGGGGCGTATCGCCGCCGGGTCACCCTCCAGAATGCGTCCCTGGTCCGTGGGCGCCCGCGTGTCCCAGACCTTCGTCTGGATCTTGCCGGGCCCGTTGTCGCAGCGGTCGCCGTTGCGCTTGGTGTCCTGGCCGGGCAGTTCGATCTTGTCGTCGGTGATGTCCGCGCTGACGGTGTCGAAGTAGACCCCGAGGGTGGCGCGCTTGCCCGACGACGAGGCCCCGAAGGGGTGGATGTGCACCACGTTGTCGCCATGGCCGTGGATGCCAAGGGGGTCGTCGCCCTCCGGGAGGTTGGGTACGAACGAGCCGCAGATGTAATAGCCGATCGCGGAGTGCCAGTGATCGGCGGTCCGGCCGGCGACGGCTGCGAAGGGCCTGGTGTTGTCCGGTTGGCGCTGGTCGCGGCTGTAGACGATGCCGGCGGTGCCGAGGACCACGACGACGGCCATGATGCCCGGCCAGACCCACGACGTGGTGCCGCGCCGAGTCCGGCCGCCGCCGGTGCGCGCCGCCCGGGCGACTTTTTTCGCTGAAGATGCCTTACCCATTGATGTTCGACGCTACTAGGTGCCCGCCGACCGCTCAGGTCGACGCAGCGTTCCGGGGGGCTCCGCCACTCCCACTGCCGCTCACGCTGCCACTCCCACCCAGGGCGTGATGGGCCCAGGCGGCGACGGTGCGAACGGCCAGTCCGGCCGCCACCACGGGCAGGAGGGTTCGCCGGGCGCCGACGCTGGATTTCGACACGAAACGCATGAGCGAGCGGTGGTGCTCGGCGATCATGCGGTAGGGCACCATGCGGCTCGAGCCCCCGAGGGCGTGGACGACCCGCCCTGCGGGCTCGTACCCGATCCGCCAGCCGGCCTGACCGAGCCGCCAACACAGATCCACGTCTTCCACGTACATGAAGTAGGCCTCGTCGAAGCCGCCCACCAGGTCGAACGCCTGGCGGCGGACGAGGAGGCAGGCGCCGCCCACCCAGTCGATGTCGGCCGCCGGATGGTCGTGGTCCCAGTCGAGCATGCGGTAGCGGCGGGTGTACGGGTTCCCCGACCAGACCAGCCCCAGGAACGCATGCCCGACGGCGACGGTGAGGTCGGGGAACCGTCGGACGGACGGGTAGAGCGAGCCGTCGACGTTCTCCATCCGGGGTCCCACGACCGCCAGGCCTGGATCGGTGTCGAGTGCCTCCGCCAGGGCCTTCACCGTGCCCGGCTCGACCACGGTGTCGGGGTTCATGACGAGCACGTAGTCGCACTCGGTGGCCTCCACGCCCCGGTTGGCCGCCGTCCCGAAGCCGACGTTGGCGCCCGTCTCCAGCACCCTCACCGCCCGATCGGCGGCGCGCGCCGCCCCCACCGAGCCGTCGGACGACGCGTTGTCGACCACCACGACCTCGGCGACACCCTCCGACCGGAGACTTCGGAGGCAGTCGGGGAGGTAGGACGCCGAGTTGAAGCTGACGACGACCGCAGCGACCTTGGTCACCGGTCACGCCTCCCTTCGGGAGCGTGAGCCGGTGAGTGTTTCTTGGACCGGCCTCCCGGGCCGGTCACCGCAGTTTGCCCCAGCGGTAGCGGACGAGCGTGGACATGGCCCGGACCCCGTCCTTCCACTCGAACTTTCGGCCCTCGCTCGCGCCTCGGCCCGCGTAGGACACCGGCACCTCGTAGATGCGGTGACCTCGACGGAGGACCTTGGCGGTGATCTCCGGCTCGAAGTCGAACCGGTCGGACTCGATGGTGATGTCGTCGAGGACCTTGCGGGTGAACAGCTTGTAGCCGCACTCCATGTCGGAGAGGCTCGTGTTGTAGAGCAGGTTGGTGGCCAGCGACAGGAAGCGGTTACCGACCCAGTCCGACGCCGGCATGCTGCCCCCCTCACCGCTGAACCGGCTGCCGTACACGACATCGGAACGGCCCCGCAGCACGGGGCGGAGCAGCCGGGGCCAGTCCTCGGGGTCGTACTCCAGGTCGGCGTCCTGGATCAGGACGAGGTCCCCACGGACGTGCTCGAGCCCGGTGCGGACAGCGGCGCCCTTCCCGAGGTTCACGGGGTGGCGGACCACCTGGACGGTGGAGTCCTCGAGGGCGGCGAGGATCTGCGTCGTGCCGTCGGTGGATCCGTCGTCGACCACGACGATCTCGAGGTGGACGGGCAGGTCCACCCGTCGCATGCGGCGGAGCACCTCGACCACCGTGTTGCGCTCGTCGAAGACGGGGACGATGACCGACAGCGTCCGACCTTCCGGGTCGAACTCGTCCTCACGCACGCGCGAACCACTCGGCCGTGCGGGCCACGCCCTCGTCGAGACCGATCTCCGGCTCCCAACCGAGCAGCAACCGGGCCAGGGTGAGGTCGGGGCGGCGCTGCGCAGGGTCGTCGACCGGTCGGGGTTCGAACTGCAGCTCAGACGTCGAGCCGGTGACCGCCAGGACCTTCTCCGCCAGCTCGAGGACGGTGAACTCATCGGGGTTGCCGATGTTGACCGGGCCGACGTAGTCGGAGTCGAGCAGGGCCAGCAGGCCCCGGACCTCGTCCTCGACGTAGCAGAAGCTGCGGGTCTGGGTGCCGTCGCCATGGATGGTGAGGGGCTTGCCGGCCAGGGCCTGGACGATGAAGTTCGACACCACCCTCCCGTCGTCCGGGCGCATGTGCGGGCCGAAAGTGTTGAAGATGCGCACGATCCGCACGTCGACGCCGTGGTGGCGGTGGTACGCCATCGTGATGGCCTCGGCGAAGCGCTTGGCCTCGTCGTAGACGCCCCGCGGCCCGATCGGGTTGACGTTGCCCCAGTAAGTCTCGGGCTGGGGGTGGACGAGGGGGTCGCCGTAGACCTCGCTGGTCGACGCCAGCAGGAAACGGGCGCCCTTGTCCTTGGCCAGCCCCAGCGCGTTCTGGGTGCCGCGGCTGCCGACCTTCAGGATCTGGATGGGGATTCGGTCGAAGTCGATCGGCGACGCCGGGCTGGCGAAGTGCAGGACGGCGTCGACCGGGCCGGGGACGTGGACGAAGTTGCTCACGTCGGAGTGCACGAACGTGAAGTCGGGCCGGTCCGAGAGGCCGACCAGGTTGTCGAGCGACCCGGTGACGAGGTTGTCCACCGCCACCACGGAGTCGCCACGAGCGAGGAGCGCCCGGCACAGGTGCGATCCCAGAAACCCGGCGCCGCCGGTGACGACGATGCGCTGACCCGTCATCGCCCGATGCCTTCGTAGGTGAACCCACGCCGGCGAAGGGCGGCCGGGTCGAGCAGGTTGCGGGCGTCGACGACGCAGGGGTGCGGCATTGCGGCGGCCACCTTGGCGAAATCGAGCCGGCGGAACTCGTCCCACTCGGTGAGGACGACGAGCACGCCTGCGCCGTCGCACACCCCGTAGGGGTCGGCGCCCACCGAGACACCGTCGAGCCGGGCGTCAGTGGCGGCGGCGGCCGGCGGCACCGCAGGGTCGTACGCCCGTACCTGCGCGCCCAGCTCGTGCAGCCGGTGCAGGACCTCGATCGCGGGCGACTGCCGCATGTCGTCGGTGCGAGCCTTGAACGTGAGTCCCCACGCCGCGATCACCCGGCCGTCGACCGAGCCCCCCGCCATCCGCTCGACCTTGGCCACCACCCGGGAGAACTGCTCCTCGTTGACCTCGTCGACGCCCCGCAGCAGCCCGAAGTCGTACCCGGCGTCCTCGGCGATACGGATCAGCGCCCGGATGTCCTTCGGGAAGCAGGATCCGCCGTAGCCGGGGCCCGGCTTGAGGAACTCGAAGCCTATCCTCTTGTCGTAACCCATCCCGAGCAGCACGTCGCGGACATCGGCGCCGACCGCCTCGCACACATTGGCCACTGCGTTCGCAAAGGTGACCTTGGCGGCCAGAAAGGCGTTGGACGCGTACTTGATCGTCTCGGCCGACGCCGGGTCGGTGACGATCACGGGCGCCCGTAGGGCGCTGAACAGCTCGGCCACCCGCGCCGCCGCCACCTGGTCGTCGGAACCGATGACGATGCGGTCGGGGTTCAGGCAGTCGTGGACGGCCGAGCCCTCGCGCATGAACTCGGGGTTCGACACCACCCGCACGTCGTCGCGATCGAGGACCTCCTCGACCACCCGGGTCGAACCGACCGGCACGGTGGACTTGTTGACGACGATGCACTCGGGGGCCAGCAGCCGGGCGATCTCCGCCGCTGCGGCCCGGATGTAGGACAGGTCGGCGGATCCGTCGTCGGATTGGGGGGTGGGCACGCACAGGTAGACGAACTCCGCGTCGCGGACAGCCGCGCCGGCGCCCAGGACGAACGACAGCCGGCCTCCGTCGAGGCCCTCCCGCACGAGCTCCGGCATGCCCGCCTCGAGGATCGGGATGTCGCCCCGTGACAACCGCTCGACCTTCTCGGCCACCACGTCGGCGCAGATGACCCGATGACCGAGATGGGCGAAGCACGCCGCCGTGGTCAGGCCGACGTAGCCCGCGCCGATGACCGCGATGGTGCTCACCGTCGCCCGCTCAGGGGGCCGCTCGAGCCCACGGCGAGCGTCTTCACGAGTCGCTCGAGCGGCTCGTGGTGGTCGGCGAGGAGCGGGACACCCGAGAGGCGGAGGGCGGCGTTGTCGAGGACGCTGTTCGCCGGGCGGGGCGCCGGACGGGGTGGCTGCATCTCGGCGGTGGTGATCGGCGTGACCAGGCCCGGGTCGAGGCCGGCGGCCGCCACTGCGTCACGGGCGAAGTGGAACCACGTGGTGGCGCCCTGGTTGGTCACGTGATAGAGGCCGGGGAGACGGGCCACCACCAGGTGGCGGAGCATGCCGGCCAGATCCTCGGCGAACGTGGGGCAGCCGTGCTGGCCGTCGACCACGGTGAGCGTGTGGCCCTCGGCCGCCCGCCCCAGGATGGTCTTGACGAAGTTCCTCCCATGGCGCCCGCAGACCCAGGACGTGCGGACCACGGTGTCGTCGGGGCCCAGCACGGATTCGCCCGCCAGCTTCGAGCGCCCATAGACCGACACCGGGTTGACGGCGTCCCACTCGTGGTACGGCCGTGTGCCCGAGCCGTCGAAGACGTAGTCCGTGGAGACGTAACAGACCCGGGCTCCCGCCATTCGGGCGCCCTCGGCGACGTGGCGGGTGCCCATGGCGTTGACGGCGTAGGCCCGGTCCGGCTCGGTCTCGCAGCCGTCGACATCGGTCCAGGCGCCGGCGTGGATGATGGCGTCGGGCGCGGCGGCGACCAGGACCTGCAGCACCCGGTCGCGGTCGGAGACGTCGAGCATGGCCCGGTCGCAGGCGATCACCTCGTCGCCCGCTCCTGCGCACACGTCGACCACCTCGCGACCCAGCTGCCCACCGGCGCCGGTGACGAGGACCCGCATCAGGAGGTGCCCGGCGAACCCGTGGTGGGCTCGGCCTCCAGGTCGGCCTCCAAGTCGGCCTCCCAGGCGGTCTCCACGACAGGCGCCCGGTCCCGCAGGGGCTCCCACCATTCACGGTTGGCCTCGTACCAGGCGACGGTCTCGGTCAAGCCCTGCTCGAACGGCACCTCGGGCGCCCATCCGAGCTCGTTGCGGATCTTGGAGGAGTCGAGCAGGTACCGGCGATCGTGGCCCGGCCGGTCGGGGACGATCGTCTTCAGGTCGGGGGACTTGCCGAGCGACTGGAGCACGCCGTCGGCGATCTCCTCGATGCTGCGCTCCACCCCGCTGCCCACGTTGTAGGTCTCCCCGATCCGGCCCCGCTCCAGCACCGCTTCGATGGCCCGGCAGTGGTCCATCACGTGCAGCCATTCGCGGCGGTTCTTGGTAGAGGCGTACATGGGCAGGGGCACGTCGTCGAGGGCGAAGGTGGTGAACAGCGGGATCACCTTCTCCGGGAACTGGTACGGCCCGTAGTTGTTGCAGCAGTTGGTGACGGTGACCGGCAGCTCGTAGGTCTCGTAGTAGGCCCGCACCGCGTGGTCGGCGCCCGCTTTGGACGCGTTGTAGGGCGTGCGGGGCCGGTAGGGCGAGTCCTCCGTGAAGGATTCGTCGGTGTCGAGGTCGAGGTCGCCGTAGACCTCACAGGTTGAGATGTGGTGGAACCGGGAGACACCGGCCTGGCGGGCGGCCTCGAGCATGGTCTGGGTGCCCAGCACGTTGGTCCGGAAGAACAGGGCGGGGTCGAGCACGGCCAGGCTGTTGTGCGACTCGGCCGCGAAGTTGACCACCACGTCGATCGACTCGTCACGGATCGTGTGCTCGGCCGTGGCCTGGTCGCAGATGTCGCCCCGGACGAAGCCCACCGTGTCCTCGAGGCCGGCCAGGTTGGCCCGGTTCCCCGCATAGGTCAGCAGGTCGTACACCACCACCCGGTCGGACGGGTGGGTCTCGGACCAGTAACGGACGAAGTTGGCACCGATGAAACCGGCTCCGCCGGTTACGAGGAGTCTCACGCAGCCAACGGTAGGTGACCGGGCCGCCGCCGGGCGACTTGCCAGTGCGGAGCACTAACAGGGGGGGACGGTGGTGCCCTTCGGCAGCGGGACCGGGGAGATCTCGGAGACCACCGTGGTCGTGGTGATGACAGCGGGAGCGGCGGTGGTGGGCGCGGATCCCGACGAGACCGTCGGCCTCATGCCCGTGTAGTCGGCGCCGAGCAGGAGGCTGACGTCGACGGACTTCAGCGTGGCGTCCTCGCGGAGGACCGCCGGGGCGAGCAGGGCGCCCTGGACGAGCCGGGCCTTGGCCACCTGGCCCGTGGCGTAGGAGATGGTGGTCTTGGGCGCCAGCGCCGGCGCATCGCCCTTGTCGGTCACGACGTAGCCGGACGAGGTCAGGCTGGTGGCCGCCTTGGCCGCCGCTCCGGGCGTGCCCACGCCGTTCAGCACCCGCACCCGCACCTCGGACGGCTTGACGGTGGGCGTCGAGGCGCCAGGGGTCGTCGTCGACGGCGGGGCGGCGGCGGTGGTGGGCGGGGAGTCCACCGGTGCGACGCCGTTGAGGAGATCGATCATGGGTTGGGCCTGGGCGGTCTGGAGCTTCAGCACCGACTTGCCGTCGATGTCGGCCGGGTCGGTGGGGAGGGTCCGCAGCACCACTCTGTCCGGATCGAGCGAGCTGAAGCGCCGTCCGAGCGCGGAGAGATCCTTGCTGGATAGCGCCGAGTCGAAGGTGACGTCGCGCACGCCCACACCGATCAGCCGGTTCAGGGTGAGGGGGTTGCTGATGCCCGCCGACAGCGCCTTCTTCATCATCCGGCGGATGAAGTCCTGCTGGCGCTCGATGCGGCCCAGATCGCCACGACCGTCGGCCTGCCAGGTGCCGTTGATGAGGAACTCCATGTTGCGGCTGCGGACCCAGGACAGGCTCTTGCTCCCGTCGAGCTCGAAGCACCCGGCGCGGCCGAGGTCGAGGCCGCTCCCGCTGTCGCGCACCGGATAGGGGACGTACATGGTCACGCCGCCGACTGTGTCGACGATGTCCTTGAAGCCCCCGAAGTCCACCTGGACGTAGTGGTGGATGGTGATGCCGAGCGTCCGCTGCACGGTGGCGACCAGCTGGTCGGGGCCGCCGACGGCGAAGGCGGCGTTCACCCGGTCGGAGTAGTTCGTGTCCGCGATCGGCACGTAGAGATCGCGAGGGACCGACACGATGGCGGCTTTCTGCTCGCTCGGATCGACGTGCAGGAGCATGATCGTGTCGCTGCGCTGGCCGCCCACCTCGTCCTTGCCGAAGCCGCCGGCCTCGGCGCTGTTCACGCTGGCCCGGCTGTCCGAGCCGACGAGAAGCACGTTCATCACCGATCCGCGAGCGTCGTCACCGAGCGCCGGGAGCTCGAGCCGCTTGATCTGGTTGAGCTGGCGCTGCACGTACACGTAGCCGATGCCGACCCAGAACGTGCAGAAGGCGGTGAATGCAGTGAAGAGAACCAGTATGCGCCGGCGGCGCTGGCGCTGGCGCCGCAGCTTGGCCCGTTCGGCCGATGCGTCCCGGGCGGTCGGGACGGCGACGGTGCGGGGGCGGTCGGCTGCGGCCCGCTCGAGCCGGCCGCTCCCGTTCGTGACGTCATGATCGTCATCCTCCGGCTGGCCGACGCGGGTCGCAGCGATGCGGAGCCCCTCGATCTCGCCCGACGGGCGATCGGTCAGCACGACACGATGACGGTACGCGCCGCGGCCACTACGGCCGCACGGCGATAGGCAGGGGTCATGACCTCTCTCGTAGGCTCCAGCGGGTGGACATGGCCGTCGTGGGCGGATGCCTGCTGACCGGCCTGCGCGACGTCACCGACGACCTTACCGTCCTTGACTCGGCCGGTCACGGTCAGTGGGCGGTCGTGCTGCCATTCGACGCCCCACCGGTCTGCGCCCGCTTCGACCTTCGCGGCCTCGTCTCCGGCCTGTCGCCCGTGGTCTCTGCGCCGGTACCGGCCGCCGGATGGACGTCCAGCCTCGACGAGGACGGCTTCGCCACGGGGGTCCGGGCCAT
>Ga0136633_1002459_pt1 | contig 12758 bp, 10 predicted proteins | sample AntDrymeUQ832206_2_FD_105494 | JGI IMG/M metagenome (GOLD analysis project Ga0136633, IMG submission 105494) | Polar desert sand microbial communities from Dry Valleys, Antarctica - metaG UQ83 (22.06) | ecosystem: Environmental > Terrestrial > Soil > Desert | place: Antarctica: Dry Valley... | reverse complement strand
GCGATCCGCCGCGCCATGTCTGTGACCCGGGCGGGCACGGGGTCGAGCGCCGCGCCCATGGTGTGCGGCCCGACGATGCCGCAGGGCCGCAGCGCGTAGCACGCCACGCCGGCGGCTTCGAGTGCCTCGCGGACCCGGGGCTCGACCTGCGCCTTGTGCGTCGCGTAGAAGTGGCGCTCGGTCTCGCGCAGCTCATGCTCCTCGCGCAGGGGCTGCGGGTTGTCCGGGTGAATGCCGTAGGCGGCAACCGACGAGAGGTAGACGAACCGCTCGACCCCGGCCCGCACGGCCGCGTCGACGACGTTCATCGTGCCCTCCACGTTGACTTCGCGGAGCTCCTCGTGGTGCTGGCGCACCCCGTAGATGGAGAACGCCGCATGGATTACGACATCCGCCCCCGCGAAGGCCCGGTCCAGCGCGGCGGGGTCGCGGACGTCGGCGGGAGTCACCGGGGTGCGCTCCCAGCCCAGCTCGCGGCCGTCGCGGGGCCGCCGGGCGGTGGCCACGACGCGCGTGACCCGCGTGTCGGTCTCGAGCAGGCGGATCAGCTCACGGCCAACGGTGCCGGTGGAGCCGGTGACGGCGACGGTGAGTCCTTGATTCATGGTCCGGGGCTACCCAGCCGCCCCCGGTCCCACCCGAACCCTCGATTGGCCAGGCGCCTGCGGAGCGCGTCCAGCGCGAGGTCCTTGCCCTTGGCCTCGAGCATGATGTCGAACTCCAGGCCTGCCGCCGGGCCCCGGAGGAACGCCTCGAAGGCGATCGGGTCGACCATGTCGGCGTGGGCGCGCAGCGGGGGCAGTACGTGGCGCGTCTGGACCCGCCGCCCCTGGCGGACCTTGCGCACCTCCAGCGCTGTCTTGGGCGTGGAGTAATGCATCTTGGGCACCACGCCTGCGGGCCAGGTCGCCATCGCCGCGGTCAGCGCGTCACGGTCGCTCATGCCCTTTGGGTCGAGGCAGTGGTGATGCAGGATGTCCCACACGACCGGCAGCTCCGTGCGCTCATGGAGCGCGAGCACGTCGCTCAGCGAGAACGTCCGGTCGTCGTTTTCGATCACGAGCCGGCGGCGCGCAGCGTCGCCCATTCGGGCCAGACCGTCCTCGAACCGGGCGAAGGCGGCCTCGTGGCCGCCTGCCCCGCCGCCGACGTGGAGGACCACGACGGCCTCCGGCCCGCAGCCCATGCCGTCGAGCATGGCGGCCATCACGTCGATCTCGCGGGCGGCCAGCGCGCGGACGTCCTCACGCTCGGAGTTCAGCACGACGTACTGGCCGGGGTGGAAGGACAGGCGGATGTCGAACTCGCGCGCCTTAACGCCGATCACCGCGAGCTGCTCGGCGCATTCGTCAACCTGACTGTGGAACTGCGGCAGGTCGGGATGGGTGGCGTACGGCGCCAGATCGCTGGTCATCCGGTACATCCGCACGTCCAGCGCGTCAAGGCGGTCGAGAATCGCGTCGAGCCGCTCGAGCGACACGCCCAGGTGCGGGCCCGACTGCCAACGGCGCGCGTCGTGGGAAGGAAGGGGTGGGTGGTTCCGGTCGCCAAGGACCTTCACCGCGAAGCCGAGGCGGGGCATGTCTCGGATAGTGTGCTTCCCCGATGAGCGAGATGACCAACGAACTGATCGCCGACGCGGGCGAGCGCATGGCCAAGTCGGTGGAGGCGACCCGCGGCGAGTTCGGATCCGTACGCACGGGACGGGCGAGCCCGGCGTTGCTCGACCGCGTCGTCGTCGACTACTACGGCGCGCAGACGCCGCTCAAGCAGCTCGCCACGATCAACGCGCCCGAGGCGCGGCTGATCACGGTGCAGCCCTACGACAAGGGCTCGATCAAGGCGATCGAGAAGTCGATCATGGAGTCCGACGTCGGGCTGACGCCCAACAACGACGGCGCGCTCATCCGGCTCTCGGTGCCCGAACTCAACGAAGAGCGCCGCCGCGAGCTCGTCAAGGTCGTCCGCACGATCGCCGAGGAGGGCCGCATCGCGATCCGCAACATCCGCCGCGACACGATGCAGGACCTGCGCGAGCTCAAGGACTCAGGCGAGACGGGCGAGGACGACGAGCGGCGCGCCGAGGCCGAGCTGCAGAAGCTCACCGACGCCCGCGTCGCCGAGCTCGACGAGACGCTCAAGGCCAAAGAGGCCGACATCATGGAGGTCTGACCGGCCGCGAAGGCCGCGAACGTCGGCGATACCACCACTGAGTGGTGGTATCGCCGACGTTCGCGCTGCTAGCCGGAAAAAAGGGTGCGGGAGTCGGGGCCCTGATGGACCTCGGCGAGCGCGGTGATGGCGTCGACCGTAAGCCGGAGCTCACGCACGTATGGGGCTGCGACCGGGCCCATGCGCTCTTCCTCGCGCTCGAACGCCAGCGCTAGCTCGCGGTAGTAGATCCGGGTGGCGATGCCCTGGCCCTGCTTGAACCGCGCCCACACCGCGTCGCCGTGGGTCCGGTAGTCGGTGAGGATCGAACGCGCGTTGTGGAGCTTGTCGGCCAGGCTGACCCGCAGCGCCGCGGGAGCCTTCTGAGCGAACGAGTCGACATAGGCCTTCTTGCGCTGATACCACGGCGCCTTCTCGCCGGCCTCGTCAACCGAGTCGCTGTTGGCCAGCACGATCTCGGCCACCGCGGGGCCGAACCGCTCGCGGATCTCAGCGAGCGCAGCCGAGCCGCCACCGTCCTCGACGACGTCGTGCAGCAGCGCGCCGATCGCCTCGTCCTCGTCGCCCTCCATCTCCAGCACGAGCGAGGCCGTGGCGAGCAGGTGCGCCGTGTAGGGCACGGGCGTGCCCTTGCGCAACTGGCGCGCGTGGTGGCGGGTGGCGAAGTGCAGCGCGGCGTCGAACCGATCGGTGAGGAACGGCTCGTCGGTGAACTCCGACACGCCGACACCGTAGCTTTCACGTCGCTTTGACCTCCGAGACCCCGCGCTATGTCGCGATCATCACCGACGGCAACGGCCGCTGGGCGCAGGCGCGCGGCATTCCGGTTGTCGACGGCCACCAAGCCGGGGCCGACACGGTCAAGGCGCGGCTGCGCGACGCCGCCGAGCTCGGCGTCAAGGAGCTGACCGTGTATTCGTTCTCCACCGAGAACTGGTCCCGCCCCGCCGAGGAGGTCACCGCGCTGATGCGGATGTTCTCTCAGCGCATCGCCGACGAGACCCCCGAACTGCGCGACGAGGGCGTGCGGATGCGCTTCGTAGGCCGCCGCGAGGGCGTCGCGCCCGTGCTGCTCGAGCAGATGGACTGGGCGGAGGCGGAGACCGCCAACGGCGACGTCATCACGCTGTTCGTGGCCTTCAACTACGGCGGCCGCGCGGAGATCCTCGATGCCGCGGCGCGCTACGACGGCGGGGGGGAAACAGCGTTCCACGACCTGCTCTACGCGCCCGACCAGCACGACCCCGACCTGCTGATCCGCACCAGCGGCGAGCAGCGCCTGTCGAACTTCCTGCTCTGGCAGTCGGCCTACTCTGAGCTGGTCTTCGCCGACGAGCTGTGGCCCGACTTCGACCGCGCCGCGTTCGAGCGGGCGTTGAACGAGTACGCCGGGCGCGCCCGGCGCTTTGGAGCCCGATGATGGCGCGCCGAGCGCCTCGGGTCAGCACCCGCTCGGACTTCTCCCAGCGTTTGCTGGTGGCCATTCCGGCGATCGCCTACGCGATCGTCATCGTCTGGCAGGGCGGCGTCGTGTTCATGCTCGGCCTGATCCCACTGGGGCTGGTGTGCCTGCACGAGCTCTACGCGATGTTCGACCGAGCTCACCCGGCCCGGCTCGCGGGCATGCTCGGGCTGATCGGGATGGCCATCGCCGCCCACTTCGGCGGCGAGCACGAGTTGCTGCTCGTCATGGCGGCGACGATCCCGCTGACCTTCGCGGTTTCGATCATGCAGGGCCGCGGCGGCGCGCCCGGGGTGTCGGTGACCCTGCTGGGGATCATCTGGGTCGCCTTCGGCATCGCGCACGCGATCCTGCTGCGCGACCTGCCCCACGGCGACGGGATCCTCATCGACGTCCTCGTCGGCACCTTCCTGGGAGACACCGGCGCCTACCTCGGGGGCCGGGCGATCGGGGCGACCCGGCTCGCCCCCCGCATCTCGCCCAACAAGACCTGGGAGGGGCTGGGCGTCGGCATCGTGGTGGCCATCGCCGCCGTCTGGTTCGCGGGCCTCTACCAGGACTGGCTGTCGGGAACCGACGCGCTGCTGCTCGGCGTGGCGGTCGCGCTGGTGGCGCCCATCGGCGATCTCTTCGAGAGCTATCTCAAACGCGACGCCGGAACCAAGGACACCGGGACACTGTTCGGCGTCCACGGAGGCGCGCTCGACCGGCTCGACGCCGTGCTCTTCACGGTGATCGTCGGCTACTACGTGTGGTCCGGGCTGCTCTGACGTTCGTAGTCTGAGCACGTGCCCCGCCGCCTTCTGATCCTCGGGTCGACCGGTTCGATCGGCACCCAGGCGCTCGACATCGTCGATCGCGCCGGCGGCGAGTTCGCGCTCGCCGGTCTCTCGGCCGAGCGGTCGTGGGAGACCTTGGTCGAGCAGGCCGAGCGTTACGGCGTCACCCGCATCGCGCTCACCGACCCCGATGCCGCGGCGCGCGCTGCCGAGGCGTGGACGGGCGGCGAGGTGCTCGCGGGGGCCGAGGGCCTCGTGCGGATGGTGCTCGAATCCGAGCCCGATCTGGTCCTCAACGCGTTGGTTGGCAGCGCCGGGCTGGGCCCGACGGTGGCGACGCTGGGCGAGGGCATCGACCTGGCGCTGGCCAACAAAGAGTCGCTGGTCGTGGGCGGCGAGCTGGTCATGCAGCTCGCCGAGGCGACCGGGGCCCAGATCCTCCCGGTGGACTCCGAACACTCCGCCCTGCACCAGCTGCTGCAGGGGGAGCGCGCGGGCACCGTCACCAAGCTGGTGCTGACGGCCAGCGGCGGCCCGTTCCGGGGGCGCACCCGCGACGAGCTCGCCGACGTGACCGTCGACCAGGCGCTCAAGCACCCGACCTGGGACATGGGCGGCAAGATCTCGATCGACTCCGCCACGCTGATGAACAAGGGCCTGGAGCTGATCGAGGCCCACCACCTCTTCGGCACGCCGTACGACCGCATCGACGTGGTCGTCCACCCGCAGTCGATCGTGCACTCCTACGTGCTGCTGTGCGACGGCGCCGCGCTGGCGCACCTCGGGCATCCGGACATGCGGGTGCCGATCTCCTACGCGCTGCATCACCCAGAGCGCGTTGACGTCCCGCTGCGGCCGCTGGACCTCGCCGAGGTCGGGGCGCTGACCTTCGAGCCCGTCGACACCGACGCGTTTCCCTGCCTTCGCCTGGCCCGCCAAGCCGCCGAGGCCGGCGGCACGGCCCCCTGCGTGCTCAACGCGGCCAACGAGGTCGCCGTGCACGCGTTCCTCAACGGCCGCCTGGGCTTCCTCGGGATTCCCGAGGTCATCGAGGAGACACTCGCGCTCATGCCCGCCGCGCCCGTGCGCGCCTTCGAGTCGCTATACGAGGCCGACCGCGAGGCCCGCCTGCTCGCCACCGAATCCATCACCGTCAGGTCGTAGCCCCATGAGCTGGTTTCTCGCCTTCGTCGGCTTTGCCGCGCTGATCATCCTTCACGAGTTCGGCCACTTCATCGTGGCCAAGGCCGTAGGGATGCGGGTCGAGCGCTTCATGCTGTTCTTCCCGCCGATCCTGTGGAGCTTCAGGCGCGGCGAGACGGAGTACGGCGTCGGCGCGATCCCGCTGGGCGGCTACGTGCGCATCAGCGGCATGAACCCGCGGGAGGAGCTGCCTGCGGAGGTCGAGCACCGTGCGTACTACAAGCAGGCGCCCTGGAAGCGCATCGCGGTGATCCTCGCCGGTCCCGGGGTCAACCTGATGATTGCCTTCGTGCTCTTCTGGGCGATCTTCGCGTTCAGCGACCGGTTCGAGGCGACGAACACCGTGGGGGAGATCTCCCGGGGCGCGCCGGCCGCCGAGGTGCTCCAGCCCGGAGACCGCCTGATCGCGGTCGACGGCATCACCGGTGAGACAGAACGCCTGCGCGACCAGATCAGCACCCACGCGTGCTCGGGCGAGCAGACCGAGGGCTGCGCAGGATCTTCGCTCAAGCTCACCGTGGAGCGTGAGGGAAAGACGGTCGAGCTGACCGGCCGCCCCGAGTACTCCGAGGAGGCCAAGCGGCCGCTCTTGGGCTTTCAGTTCGAGACGCGAACGGTCAATGACAATGGCGTGCAAGCGCTTGGCAGCGCGGGGACGAGCATGTGGGAGATAACCACCGGCACGGTCAAGGCGATCGGCAAACTCTTCTACGACGAGCAGGCCCGCGACGAGATCTCGGGGGTCGTCGGCAGCTACGAGACCACGCGTCAGGCCATCAAGCTGAGCGTGACCGCCGCCGTCTACCTGCTCGCGGTGATTTCGCTCTCATTGGCCATCATCAACCTGTTCCCGTTCTTGCCGCTCGACGGCGGTCACGTGTTCTGGGCGCTGGCCGAGAAGCTCCGCGGCAAGCCGATTCCCTTCTCCGTGATGGAGCGGTCGGGACTCGTCGGGTTCATCCTCGTGGCGATGCTGTTCTTCCTCGGGTTGACCAACGACATCGACCGGCTACGCGGAGAGGGCTTTGGCATACGCTGACGCGTATGGGGAACGACACTGCTGCTACCAAGCGCGCCGTTGATGCGGCCACGATCGCGGAGGCCTTCCGGCTCACCGCCGCGGAGCGGGAGGCCGACGTCGCCGTCCGGACCCTCGACGGCGCCACCGAGTGGACGTGGGGTGAGCTGCGCGAGAAGGCCGACGCCCTCGCCGGCGGCCTCAGCGCGCTCGGCCTGAAGAAGGACGACACCGTCGCCATCATGCTCGGCAACCGGCCCGAGTTCCACCTCGCCGATCTGGCCGCGGTGATGATCGGCGCGACGCCCTTTTCGATCTACATGACCTACGCGCCGGGGCAGATCGCCTACGTCGTGGGCGACGCGGACGCGCGGATCCTCATTACCGAGCCGCAGTTCCTCGACAATGTCCTAAAGGCGCGCGAGGAGCTGCCGAACCTCGAGCACATCATTCTCGTCGACGGCGAGGCGCCCGACGGCGTCATGACCCTCGATGACGTGGTGGCGGGCGCCGACGGCGCATTCGACGTCGACGCCTCGGTCGCCGACATCGATGCCGAGGACGTGCTCACGCTGATCTACACCTCGGGCACCACCGGACCGCCCAAGGGCGTCGAGCTCGTGCACCGAAACCTGCTGGCCGCCGTCCAGGGCATCGAGGAGATGATTCAGTTCCCGCGCGACGGCAAGGTCGTGTCCTGGCTGCCCAACGCGCACATCGCCGAGCGCTGCGCGCATCACTACATCCCGGTCGTCTTCGGGCTCCAGGTCACAACGATCCCCGACCCGCGCAAGGTCATGGAGGCGCTCCCGCAGGTTCACCCGAGCTGGTTCTTCGCGGTTCCGCGGATCTGGGAGAAGCTCAAGGCCGGCCTGGAGACGATGGTCGCCTCGCAGCCCGACGAGCAGCGCGAGGGCATGGAGAAGGCGCTGGCCGCCGCGACGCAGAAGGTCCGCCTCGAGCAGCGCGGCGACGAGGTCCCGGAGGAGCTTGCCGCCGCGGTCGCCCAGGCCGACGAGAAGATCTTCGCCGGGCTGCGGACGATGCTCGGCCTCGACCAGGTCGTGGCCATCAACGTCGGCGCCGCGCCGACCCCGGTCGAGGTGCTCGAGTTCTTCCATGCCATCGGCCTGCCGCTGGCCGAGCTGTGGGGGATGAGCGAGACCTGCGGCGCCGGGACCTGTAACCCGCCGGAGAAGATCCGCATCGGGACGGTGGGCCCCCCGGCGCCCGGCGTCGAGATCAAACTCGATACCGACGGCGAGGTGCTCATCAAGTCCGACGTCGTGATGAAGGGCTACCGCAACCTGCCCGACAAGACCGCTGAGACGATGACCGACGACGGCTACCTGCGCACGGGCGACATCGGCGAGCTCGACGACCATGGCTACCTCAAGATCGTCGACCGCAAGAAGGAGCTGATCATCAACGCGGCCGGCAAGAACATGTCGCCGGCCAACATCGAGGCGACGCTGAAGAGCTCCTCGCCGCTGATTGGCCAGGCGGCGGTGATCGGTGACGGCCGCTCCTACAACACCGCGCTGATCGTCCTGGACACCGACTTCGCGCCCGCCTGGGCGGCAAAGCAGGGCATCGAGGACACGTCGCTCGAGGCGCTCGCCGGCCAGGCCGCCATCCGTGAGGCGATCCAGAAGGGCGTCGACGAGGGCAACGAGAAGCTCGCTCGCGTCGAGCAGATCAAGAAGTTCGTCATCGTGGAGGGCGACTGGCTGCCCGGCGGCGACGAGTTGACGCCGACGATGAAGCTCAAGCGCAAGCCCATCGCCGAGAAGTACGGCGAGAAGATCGAGGCGATGTACGCGGGCTGACTGCGCATCGCCTCCTAGCCTGACCGCATCAGCACCTCGGTAGCACTCGGCCTTGGCTTCGCCGTCGCGACCGCCGTCGCGTCGGTCCTGGGCTTCCTGTGGAAGCACAAGGGCGCCGTCGCGGCGCCGCCGGTCGAATGGTCGAGCCCGCTTCGCAGCACCTGGACGCTGTTCCGCTCGCCCTGGTACGCGCTGGGCCTCGCCGTGGCGATGGCGTCGTGGGGGTTCCATGTCACTGCGCTCGCCCTGGCCCCGATCTCGCTCGTCCAGTCGATCATCGCTGGTGGACTGGTCCTGGTGACGATCCTCGCCGACCGGCTCTTCGGTCTGCACGTCAGCCGCCGGGAGTGGATCGGCGTGGCGCTGATGGCCGCCGGGCTGGCCTTCCTCGCCGCGACTCTTAAGGGCACGGCAAGTGACGCGCATAACGACTGGGCCACCGCGACACTGGTCGTCTACGCCGGAGGGGCGACCCTGATCGGCACCCTGCTCGTCGTCCTCTCCCGAGGCCGGCGCACCGAGGGGCTCTATCTGGCCGCCTCCGCTGGGGCGCTGTGGGGCGCCTCCGACATCTCGATAAAGGCACTCAGCGGCCGTCTCGACGATCTCGGCGCCGGCGTGCTGCTGCACCCGCTCGCCTTGGTGATCCTCGTGCTGTCGCTCTATGGCCTGCTGGTCAGCGGGCGCAGCCTGCAGCTCGGCGACGCGGTGCCGGTCATCGCAGTGACCAGCGCGGTGGCCAACGTCCTGACGATCGCCTCGGGCCCGATCGTCTTCGGCGAGCCGATGCCCGACGACACCCTCGGCCTCGCTGTCCGGTTGGCCGCCTTCGTGCTGGTGATCGCCGCTACGGCGCTGACGCCGCCGCCGATGAAGCCGCCCGACACGGTCCCGGCGTAGCGAGCAGCTCCGAGAGCCCATCGGAGGGCAGCGGCCGCGAGAACAGGTAGCCCTGGGCTTCGGGGCAGCCGCGGGAGCGCAGCCAGGCCAGTTGCTCGGCCGTCTCGACGCCCTCCGCGGTCGCGCGCATCCCCAGCGCCGCGGCCATGGCCAGCACGGCCTGGGCGATCGCGGCAGACCGGCTGTCGCCACCGCGTCCGGAGACGAAGCTGCGATCGATCTTGAGGCCGTCGACGCTGAACTCGGCCAGCGACGACAGAGAGGAGTGGCCCGTGCCGAAGTCGTCGAGCTCGATCGAGCAGCCGAGCTCGCGCAGCGCTGCCAGCGCTCTGATCGTCGAGGGGCCCGCGTCGAGCAAGACGCCCTCGGTGATCTCCAGGGTGAGCGCCCCGGTGGGCATCTCGTGGCGGCGCATCAGCGCGCCGACGTTCTCGCAGAGCAGCCCGTCGCGCAGCTGGCGAGGAGAGAGGTTCACCGCAACAGCGGGGGCGGCATCTCCGAAGCGCCCACGCCAGCGCGCCCACTGCTCGCAGGCCTGCTCGAGCGCCCACCGACCGAGCTCGACGATGCTGCCGTTCTCCTCGGCCAGCGGGATGAACTCCAGCGGCGGAACGGGGCCGAGGCCCGGGTGGTTCCACCGCATCAGCGCCTCGACGCGGAGGATCCGCTCGGTCTCGACGCCGACGATCGGCTGCCAGTGCAGGGCGATCTCGCCACGCCCGAGCGCGCCGCTGAGCGCCTGTTCCACCCGGGTGCGGGAGCTTGCGCCGGCGCGGATGTCCTCGCTCGCCACTTCCTGAGCGTCACGCCCGGAATCCTTGGCGCGGTACATGGCGACATCCGCGTAGCGCAGAAGAGACCGCGCGTCGTCGTCGCCGTGGGTCGGAAGCGCGACGCCGACGCTGGCGGTCAGGTTGATGGCGACCTGGCCGGTCTGGATGGGCTCGGCCAACCGTGCGCGGATCCGCCGGCCGACCTCGAGCGCGTCCGCCTCGCCCCTGATGTCCTCGCACAGCACGACGAACTCGTCGCCGCCGAGGCGGGCCACCATGTCGGCAGGGCGGAGGTTCTCCCCGACCCTTGCGGCGACTGTCTTGAGGACGACGTCGCCGATGTCGTGGCCGTGCGTGTCGTTGATCGTCTTGAAGCGGTCGACATCGACGAACAGCACCGCGATGGTGCGGTCGGTTCGCTCCGTTCTCAGGAGCGCGACGCGAATGCGCTCGAGCAGGACACGGCGGTTGGGCAGGCCGGTGAGGCCGTCGTGCTCGGCCATGTGCAGTGTCTGCTCGTAGTGGCGGGCGGCCTCCAGCGCCGCCTGGGCCTGGTCGGCGAAGAGCCGCAGCGCCTGAAGGCGCGAGGTGTTCGGCAACAGGAGATCGGTGGGCTCGTCGGCCCAGATGAAACCCGCCACGACCCCGTCGGGATCCCGCAGCGGCACGCACAGCCAATGACGGCTCCACGCCCAGGGCCCGCTCCCGTTGCGCACGGAGCGATAGGGCGCGTCGGGCAGGCCGAGTATGCGCAGAGCGTCGACATGGTCGACCAGGTAGCAGCCGTGCTCCTCGTACTCCGGCCGCAGGATCTGGGCGAAATCGGCCATGGACACCGGAACGTCGGGCAGCGTCTCCCAGCCGACCATGGCGGCCGGCACGATTGCCCCGCTGGCGTCGGCGAGCTCGATGGCGATGCGCTCGAAGCCCAGCGCATCGCGGATGCCGCCGCACACCGCGTCTAGAACGTCGGAGTCCGAGCGGGCGTCGGCGATGTTTGTCGATACCGCAAGCAGCTGCTGCAGCGCGATTTGGTGCTGGGCGTCATCAGATGCTTCGCGGGCCTGCTGAAGCGCTGCGCCGGCGGCGTTGGCCACGGCCACGAGCGCGTCGATCTCGTCGTCGGTCGGGCGACGGCGGCTGCGCGGCTCGTCTACCGAGAGGATGCCGGTCACCTCCCCGTCGCCGCCGCGCATCAGCACCAGCAGCATGTCGCCGGGCCGCCACGCGTCGGGGCCGTCGAGGACCCCGAGGTCGGGCACGAAGGAGACGACGCCCAGTTCCTCTCCGGCCTCCTCGGCGACCAGATGTGCCCCGCGACGCTCGAAGCGCTCACGAAACAGGGGCGCCCACTGCGTCCAACCCTGCTTCGTCCCCAGCAGGACCTCACGGCTCTCCTCGGATCCCAGCACGACGGCGGCTTCGAAATCGTCCCAGGCTCGGCGGTGGACGTTCATCACCACGGCGTCCCAACCCAGGGTGTCGCGAACGAGCGCCGCAACGTGCTCGAGGACGCGCTCGAGGTCCTCGGGCGTGCGCACGCGCCGCGAGGCCTCGTAGGCCTCGCGCAGGGGCGCGAACAATGAAAGGTGGTTACCAGACATGGACAGGGTCCTACGGACTAGTCGGCGAACCGCTGCCCTTCCTTGAGCGGCGCGGTAGGTTCGCGGGTCGTGAAGGACCTCGAGCACCTGGTCAACCTCGGCGACTTCGAGGCGGCTGCGGCCGCCGGGCTCACCGAGGGTTTGCTGGGCTACTACGCCGGGGGCGCCGGGGACGAGCGCACCCTGGCTGAGAACGTGGCCGCCTTGACGCGGCGGCGGCTGCGCCCCCGGGTCCTGGTGGACGTCAGCGGCGTGAGCCCTGCCACCACTGTCCTGGGCAGCGCGGTGTCGATGCCCCTGCTCGTCGCGCCCACCGCGCTGCATCGCATGGCTCATCCGGACGGCGAGCCGGCGATGGCGCGTGCGGCGGCAGCCGCCGGCACGGTCTTCTGCCTGTCGACGCTGGCCACGTCGCGGCCCGCCGAGGTGGCGGCTGCCGCCCCCGCGGCCCCGCGCTGGTTTCAGGTCTACTGCTTCCGCGACCGCGCGGTGACCGAGGCGCTCGTCGACGAGGCGGTAGAGAGCGGCTTTGGCGCGCTCGTCCTCACCGTGGACGCGCCGCGGGCGGGACGTCGCGAACGAGACTTCAGAACGGGATTCGCTGTGCCCGCTGGCGTGGACATGCCCGCGGTTCGCGCGGCGGCAGGCGGTCCGGTCGCTCCGACCCCGGCGGAGTTCTTCTCGCTACTCGACCTCACGCTGGACTGGTCGGTGATCGGCGAGCTGTCCGAGCGGGGGCTGCCGGTTGTGGTCAAGGGCATCCAGACCGCTGAGGACGCGGCCCTGGCCTGCGAGCACGGCGCGGCGGCGATCGTGGTGTCCAACCACGGTGGCCGGCAACTTGACGGCGTCGCCGCCTCGATCGACGTCCTGCCGGAGGCCGTTGAGGCGGTCGCCGGGCGGATCGAGGTCTACGTGGACGGCGGCGTGCGCCGCGGGACCGATGTCCTGGTGGCGCTTGCGCTTGGGGCCCGTGCCGTGCTGATCGGCCGACCGATGCTGTGGGGCCTGGCGGTGG
>Ga0136633_1002458_pt1 | contig 12758 bp, 9 predicted proteins | sample AntDrymeUQ832206_2_FD_105494 | JGI IMG/M metagenome (GOLD analysis project Ga0136633, IMG submission 105494) | Polar desert sand microbial communities from Dry Valleys, Antarctica - metaG UQ83 (22.06) | ecosystem: Environmental > Terrestrial > Soil > Desert | place: Antarctica: Dry Valley... | reverse complement strand
TGGTCAGCACGTAGACCTCGGCCGTGAACTTGGTGTGCGGCGTGATGCTCCCCGTCTTGGCCAGCACCATCCCACGCTCCACGTCCTCCTTGTTGATACCTCTCAACAGGAGTCCCACGTTGTCACCTGCCTGGCCGTCGTCAAGAAGCTTCCGGAACATCTCGACGCCCGTGATCACGGTCTTCTTGTCCGAGTTGAACCCGATCAGGGCCACTTCCTCCCCGACCTTGATCTTCCCCTTCTCGATTCTGCCAGTCGCGACAGTACCGCGGCCGGTGATCGAGAACACGTCTTCCACCGGCATCAGGAACGGCTTCTCGGTCTCGCGCTTGGGCTGCGGGATATATGAGTCCAGAGCATCCATCAGCTCGCCGATCTTCTTGCCGTGCTCGCTGTTGGGGTCTCCACTCTCCAGAGCCTTGAGTGCACTTCCCTTGATGATCGGCGTGTCGTCGCCCGGGAAATCATAGCTCGACAGCAGCTCACGGACCTCGAGCTCCACCAGCTCCAGCAGCTCAGCGTCGTCCACCATGTCCACCTTGTTCATGAAGACGATGATGAAGGGCACGTTCACCTGCTTGGCCAGGAGGATGTGCTCTCGCGTCTGGGGCATCGGGCCATCTGCGGCCGACACCACGAGAATAGCCCCGTCCATCTGGGCCGCTCCGGTGATCATGTTCTTCACGTAATCAGCGTGGCCCGGGCAGTCGACGTGCGCGTAGTGGCGCTTGTCGCTCTCGTACTCGACGTGCGCGGTCGCGATCGTGATGCCGCGCTCGCGCTCTTCCGGCGCCTTGTCGATCTGGTCGAAGGCAACGGGCGATGCCAGCCCCTTCTTCGCCTGGATCGCCGTGATCGCGGCCGTCAGCGTGGTCTTCCCGTGATCGACGTGGCCAATGGTGCCGACGTTTACGTGGGGCTTGGTGCGCTCGAATTTGGCTTTGCTCATTTCTTCCTCAAAAAGCGTTACTGGTGCAAGCTCGCGATCGGGATTGAACCGATGACCTCACCCTTACCAAGGGTGTGCTCTACCAACTGAGCTACGCGAGCGGGAACGACAACAACAACTGAACAAGCTCCCCGCTACCTGCCTGAAGCTGACTGCTGCCGGCTTCACTACATCCGGACGTTTCCTCGTGCACCGTCCTAGAGCGGGAGACGGGACTCGAACCCGCGACATCAAGCTTGGAAGGCTAGCGCTCTACCAACTGAGCTACTCCCGCGAAACTCCGAACTGCGAACAACCGCAGACCTAAAAAAACTTCCGCCCACTGCATACATGGTGGGGGAAGGATTCGAACCTTCGTAGGCGTTAGCCGGCAGATTTACAGTCTGCTCCCTTTGGCCGCTCGGGCACCCCACCGTTTTATCCTGCGATCCCAGGCAGAGCTGACGGGGAGAATCGAACTCCCAACCTGCTGATTACAAATCAGCTGCTCTGCCAATTGAGCTACGTCAGCAACAAACAGCGATTTTCATCGCAAGCCTAGTAGAATAGCCCACTTAGGGGGGGTAGTCAACCCAACGGGCGTGGCGTTCAAGGACCCGGCGCGGCAACTCGTTTCGGTAATACTGAAGCGGGGAGCGGTAAGCTTGGCAGGTATAAGCTGGGAGCCTTCATACCGACGGCACGCGCGCGCGCGGCGAGGTCACTTTGACGATCAACCCATGGAGCATCCTCCGCACCTCGATCACCTCATGCAGAAGGGATCTGCGTCCCTATCGGAGATCGCGCCAATGTCCCTCGCGACGATCACGTGGTATTCGAGCTCGTAACCCGAGTTGAGCCCATACCGTAAAAAGCGCGCAAAATCACGCTGGCTCTCCTGACGCCTGCCTTCTACGATGTTTGTCGGAATGGACAATGCGGCCCGAACCAGCTGGGCGCGAAGTGCAGCGAGGTGGGACCTTCGAATTCCTGTTGCGACGTGATGCGTGTGAATGGCCAGAGCGTGAGCCTTTTGCCAAACCAGCAGCTTCTTGAAATCTCCCATGCCGACAATGCAAGGAGAACCGCCACTATTCCTATCACTCTTTCGCCCGACCCTACATCGCTTACTTGCGGTGACGTACCCTTCCGACCCACGGCGCCGGATGGGCTCCCGGCTTAGACCTGCAAAGCTTGCAGCTCCCCGCTTCAGTATTCTCGAATCATCCAGGGGCGAAACGCCGCTGCCGAGTTGTCAACGCAGCTTCTTCCACCTGGTCCCCTGCGCCCCATCCTCAATCGCCACACCGCGGCCCTCGATTTCCTTTCTGATTCCGTCGGCGGTGGCGAAGTCCCTCCGCGTGCGGGCGTCTCTGCGCGCCGCAAGCCGCTCATCGACCCACCGCGCCAGCTCCGGATCGGGGCCCGCCGCATCGGGAATCACATCGAGCACCGAGTTGATCCGCTCGAAAACCCCGCGCGCCTTGTCGAGCGCCTTCCTGTCCAATCCGTTCCGGTCGAGCTCGGCATTCGCCTTCCGTATGAACGTGAAAAGCGCGCCAAGTGCGATCGGGGCGTTGAGATCATCGAACAACGCCGCCGTCACTTCCGCTTCCGCTTCCGCGGCGATCGCCTCCAGCTCCGGAGTTGCCGACTTCGCGTTTTGAAGCCGCTCGGAGAAATCGCGAATGCGGCGCACGCCCTCGATCGACGCCTCGAGCGCATCGCCCGACATGTTGAGCTGCTTCCGATAGTGCGTCGAAAAAACGAAATGACGGAATGCCGCCGCGGGAACTCCCTGATCGCGCAGGTCCTGCACAGTAGCAACGTTGCCAAGCCGCTTCGCCATCTTGCTGCCGTCCGTCAGCAGGAACTCGCCGTGGCACCATAAGCGCGCGAACGGCTTCCCGGTCGCGCCCTCGGATTGCGCGATCTCGTCCTCATGGTGCGGAAACACGAGATCGATTCCCCCGCAGTGGATGTCGAGAGTCTCGCCGAGGTACTTCATCGCCATCGCCGAGCACTCGAGATGCCAGCCGGGGCGTCCGCGCCCCCACGGTGAATCCCACGCCGCTCCGGTAGCCTCGTCCTCGGGCTTCGCCGATTTCCAGAGCGCGAAGTCCTGCGCGTTCTCCTTCGAGTAGTCGTCCTGCATCACCCGCGCGCCGGCCTTCACCTCGCGCGTGTCAAGCCGCGACAGCTTGCCGTACCCCTTGAAGCGGTCAATCGCGAAGTACACCGATTTGTCTTCGGCGACGTACGCGAGATTCTTCGCGACGAGCTTCTCGACGATGGCGATCATCTCCGGGATGTGGTCCGTCGCTTTCGGGTATCGCTCCGCATCCTGGATGCGGAGGAAGGCGCGATCCGCATGGAACGTCGCCGTCACCGGACCAGTCACTTCGCTGATGCCGAGGCCGCGCTCACTGGCGCTCTTGATGATCTTGTCGTCGACATCCGTCAGGTTCATCACCTGATTCACCTTCCACCCTCGGAGCGTGACCACGCGCCGCAGCAGATCCTCGAACAGGAAGGTGCGGAAGTTTCCTAGATGCGCGGGCTTGTATACGGTCGGCCCGCACGCGTAAATGGTTACGGTTTTTCCGTCCGCGGGAGCGAATGACTCAACGGACCGGCTGAGGGTGTTGTAGAGCCTGAACTCGGTGGCCTTGGCCTCGGTCGAAGGCGACATTCGCGGAAGCTAGGCTCGCCCCGGCGAGGGGTCAACACGAATACGCCACGCTTTCCTCCGCCACCCGCTCGCGGTTCGGCGCGACCAGGCGTCCCTCCGACAATCTGACGACACGACTGGCGACGCGATGGAGCTCGACGGCATTTGGCGCGGTGAGAAGCGTCGTCACTCCGACGCGGGAGAGCTGCGTCAACAGCGCGACGATACCCTTGTCGAAGAGGAGTCCGTGCCCGCAGAGCGTTTCGTCGAGCAGTAATGCGCGCGGCGATCCGACGAGGGCCTGCGCCAGTCCCAGTCGCTGAAGCAGGCTCGTCGAGAGGTGACTCACCCTGATGCCAGCGTGGAGGTGCAGCGAGACTGCCCGCATCGCGCGCTCTACCTGGACAGCGCGGTCACCGGCGGTCAGGTCGTGCAGTGTGGCGTAGTACTCGAGCGCCTCGCGAACGGAGAGAAAGGAGTAATACGCCGCTCTCTGCGGCACGTATGCGAGCCCCATTGGAACCCGATGTCTCGTCACGGGCTCGCCGAACCAGCTCACCGTCCCCTCCTCGCCGCGCAGCAATCCCGCCGCGCAAAGGAGAAACGTCGACTTCCCGGCTCTGGCCGGGCCGACCAGTCCTACGATTTCCCCGCGCTCGAGCTCGAGATTTACCCCGCGCAGCGCGTGGACGGCCATCGTGCGGCCGTTCGATCCCGAACGAAAGGTCTTGGTGAGACCATTGACGACCAGTGCGGCGCCCATCTCTTCCCCCCGGCGAATGAGCGGGAAGATTCGACGAGGTGTGGCTCCGAACGGGCATCGTTCGGCTGCCGCTCACACCGTTGGAACGCTAGGCGATCCTGGCAGTCACGCCCTTCTCCCTGATGCTGATCAGATCGGGCGGCAATCGCGGAGCGGTGAGCACGCCCCCGTCGGGCACTGGAACCCGGAGCACGAAGATCCGGTCGCGGGTCGTCTTCCTGAATCCCTTGCCTTCGTAGATCCGGTTGATCAGGATCCTCCGCACCACCACCATCACCGTGACGAGTATCGGCAGCGCCACCACGAATCCGAGCGGCCCGAGGATTTTTCCGACCACCAGAACCGATGTGATCGTCAGCACCGGAGGCATGTCGATCTTCTTCGACATCACCAGCGGCGCCACCAGATTCCCTTCGATAAGGTGGATGACGACGCCAAGAATGATGACATAAAACGCACGCGTACCACCGCCCGGGCCGCCGAGAACGAAAAGCGCCGGGAGGATCGTGGAAATGAGAGTCCCGAAGAACGGAACGACTGCAACCAGTCCGGTGAAGACGCCGAAGGTGAGCCAGTACGGAACGTCCAGCAGGTAAAGTCCGATCGCTGTCAGAATCGCGAGAACCGCCATCGCCAGAAGCTGGCCGACAATGTAGGCTCGAAGTCCATCCGCCAGATCGCGCAGCACGTCGCGGACGAGGTCCCGGTGAATCGGCGGAAAAAGCGCGATCAGCCACTCGCGATAAACGCCGGGCTGGAGCGCGAGGTAGATGCTCATGACGCCGACGGCAAAGATGTTGATCATCACGTGCACGAGCGAGAATACCTTCGGCACCAGATTGGTGGTCTGACCCGAGACCTGGTCGTAGACGGCGCGAAGAAGGGTGTGGTCGCCGGGCTTCCACACGTCGCGCAGCGCCGGGAAACGGGCGACGAAGCTGTCGATCCCCATTTCCCAGCCCTCGATGTACTTGGGCAGCACCGACACGAGCGTCTGTGTCTGCTCGATGACCGGTGGGACCAGGAGCGCAAAGAGCCCGAGCAGCGCGGCGCCGGAACCGAATACGGCGAGAAAGAAAGCGAGCCTGGGGGGAAGGCGCCCGTGCTCGACAAGGAGATCGCGCACCGAGCCGAGGTAGAGCGAGAGCAGGACGGCGATGAAGACGAGAATGAAGACATCGGCCGTTGCTCCGAGCAGCCAGAGCAGCAGCGCGGTGATGATTACGCCGGCAAAAATCGGCCCCACCTTGAACCGTCCCACCGCCGCGGCGCTCAACTACGCTTTCGTTTCGTCGGAAAGCTCTTCGAGCTCGGCGTGCATCTCTTCGCCCGCGCGGCCACCGGAGCCCAGCGACTTGCTGTCGAGCTGCTTGCCGCTGCCAAGGATTCCCATCTTCTGCTTGAGCGCGATCAGCTGCATGTCCGCTGATGCGTTGCCGGCGCCAGCCTCGAGCCGCTTGAAGTCGCTCGCCAGCTTGTCGCCGGAAAACTCCTCGTCAATCTCCGCGCTGGCTTTGATCTGCCGGGCGTTGGTCTCGATCTTCTCCTCCATTCGGGCGAATGCCTCGAAGGCCGACTTCTCCGAGATGTGCGACATCGTTTCGTTGATGCGCTTCTGCGCATCGGCACGGCGCTGCTTGGCCAGCAGCAGATTCTTCTTGCGGTTGGCTTCCTCGATGTTGTCGTTCAGCGTGCGCAGTGAGTCCTTGAGCCGGTCGGTCTCACCCTTGTGCGCCTGCCAGGTGAGCTGGAGCTGCTCACCGCGCGAGATGTGCTCGGTGCGCCGCATCAGCGCCTGCTTCGCCAGCTCGTCCTGGTTCTGCTGCACGGCCAGCATCGCTCTCCGCTCCCAGTCCTCCGCCTCCTTCAGCTCGGCCTTGGTCTGGTCCTGGAGACGCTTCTCGTCGGCGATTGCAGCCGCGACCTGCTGCTTCGCCCGCACCAGCTGCGATCTCATGTCGAGAATGATCTGATTTAGCATCTTCTCGGGCTGCTCGAACTCGGAGATCGCCGCGTTGACGTTGGCGCGGAAAAGGGTGGCTATTCGATCGAAGATATTCATGGTGATTGGGATTAAGTACTTACGACAAACTGCAACTGAACGCGTTGTCCGCTTTCAGAGGCACAGCTGACCGCTCAGAGCCTCACTACTTCGGGACGTTACAGGATCGGTCGGAGCAAAAGCGACTGAAGTTTTCAAGCGTACCTGATGCTGTCACGACGTTTGCAGCTGACAGCTGATAGCTGCGCTTCTGACAGCTGACCTCGTGCTCTTTTGAATTTCTCCGCCAAACTTACAAACGCTTTCGCGAACCTGCCCGCTTGAGGCGAAGATACTGCTTCGCCTCCGGTATCTCTAGATAAACGTCACGAATCTGACCGCTTTATCTGGTACAGCCGCTCCTTTGCCAGCCGGCGCCCCGTCGGCGTCGCCGCCAGCCCTCCCCCCGCTGTCTCGCGGTACCTGACGTCCATCTCGCGACCGATCTCCCCCATCACGTCTATCACCTCGTCGACCGGAATCGCGAAGGTGATTCCCGCCAGCGCCATCTCGATCCCCGCCAGCGCGATCGCCGAGCCCGTCGCATTCCTGAACACGCACGGCAGCTCGACGAGTCCCCCCAGGGGATCACAGACAAGCCCGAGCGTTCCCTGCATCGTCAGCGCGACCGCGTGTCCAACCTGCGCGGGTGTTCCGCCGAGCATTTCCGTGGCGGCGCCGGCCGCCATTCCAGCGGCCGCGCCTGTTTCCGCCTGGCATCCCCCCTCCGCTCCGGACAACGACGCCCTCTCGGCGACTACCGCCCCGATCAGACCCGCCGTTGCCAGTCCGTCGACAACTCTTTCGTCCGGCACCGACCGCGCTTTCGCCAGGCCGGTCAAAATCGCCGGTAGAACACCTGCCCCTCCCGCCGTGGGCGCGGCTACGATCACACCCATCGCGGCATTCACTTCCTGCACCGCCAGCGCGCGAGTGAGAATGTCCCGGAACGGCGTATCAGCGAGTGGGCCGCGCGCGTTCGTGCGCAGCTTTGCCGCATCTCCTCCCACGAGTCCCGAGGCTGAATACAGATCTCCGACAAGCCCTTTGTCGATCGCGCTTCGCATCACCACCAGCGCCCTCATCAGCGCCGATCTGATGTACTCGACGGTTCGACCCTGATCGCGGGATTCGGCCGCCAGCGCCACCTCCGCCAGTGATTTTTTCTCCGACTCCGCATCCCGAATGGCGTCCGCGAGCGCCTTGTACACTAGCCGCCGCTCACTTTTTCCAGCCGCCGCGTCCAGCGCACCCAATCAAGAGCATCCAGCTCCAGACCGGCAGCCTTGTCGGGCGCTTCATCGCACTCTATCACCATGAACGCGTCGCCGCCGCGCTCCTTTCTCGACAACCTCAGCGTCGCAATGTTGATGTCGTGTTCCGCCAGGATGCTCGTGATTCTGGCGATCGAGCCCTTCCTATCCTCAGCTACGAGAACGATGGTGTGGAAGTTTCCGGTTACCTCGACGGGATAGCCGTCTATCTCCTGGACCAGGATCCGCCCGGCACCCAGCGACGACCCGAGCATGCTGGAATTGACGCCATTCAGCTCCACCTCGATCCGCACGGTGTTGGGGTGGGCGGCGTCGGCGATCGTCGTCTTCTCGAAGCGATAATCCAAGCCCTCGCGCTCGGCTATCTGGAGCGCTTCGCGCAGCCGCTCATCGTCCGGGCGGAAGCCGAGTAGGCCGCCCACCAGCGCTTTGTCGGTGCCGTGCCCTTCGCCGGTGCGCGCGAAGGAGCCATGGAGCTGGAGCAGACCCTTTTGCGGCGTCCCGCCGACCAGGCAGCGCGCGAGAAGCCCCAGCCGGCACGCCCCGGCGGTGTGCGACGAAGAAGGGCCGACCATGACCGGCCCTATGATGTCGAGTAGTGAGACCACCGCTTACGGCTTCGGTCGCATTGTCATTCCGCCCCCATCCTCCACGTAACCTGTGACCTTCAGGTCGCTGAATGCATCGCGACCCTTCTCCAGAATCGGCGCCACGAGCGCCCAGTCGTCCACGATCCAGCTACCCGACGGCAACCGCCGAAACCGCGCGAATCCGCCCGCTCTGAATCGTTCCATCAATCCGGCATTCACGTACCGGAAGATTAGCTGACGCAGCTCGGCGCTGCTCTCGTCGACCCACAGAACACCCGCGATGTCCGGGACCGATCTTCGCGGTATCGGTTTGAATTCGATCCCCACCTGTCCGGGCCGGCCTTTGTCGCGCACGGCCTGAAAACAGTGGGTCGTCGCAAACTGGTCCGAAAGGAGAATCGCTTCGTCCGGCGCATAGTACGTCCAGCCGACCCGCTCATTCCCCACAACGTAGCCTACGCTGGCAAGCACGGCCGGGTGGATGACCCCGAAAGGCCTGTTATTTCCAATGGGCCGAAAAACCGTGTCGCTCGAGATGACGCTTCCGCTTGGCTTCAGAGTCTTCCGATACACGAACGCCTGAGCGAAATCAGCCAGATCCCTTGGACTGAGCTGACTGGTGCGAAGCGCCTTCGCGATCTCGTCCCACAGAACCGTGAGGACACGGTCGTTCGGATCTATCGGACCACAGATCGATCTCGACGTGACGACGATCGTCTCCAGCTGAACGCGCTGACTGGCTACGCTCAGCACCACCTCGGAGGCGCGAGGGAGCGAGACGGGCTCGGACAGAAACGGAAGAAAGCCGATTCTCCGCACCCTGACGCGGTAAGAGCCGGGCGGTGCCCGCACCACGCGCGTCGCATCATCCCCGCTCAGGCCCTCGCTCACCACGCGGTCGCTCGAATCCACCAGTGCAACCAGGGCGCCGGACAGCCGAGCTCCGTCGGTGGATTCCAGGCGAAGGCGGAGGTCGGCGTCCGAAGCCTGTGCCGGGAGGAGCCGCGCTACCGCCAGTGCTGAAAGGGCAGCTACGATAATCGCGGATCCTGTACGATGCATTGGCGCCAACCTCCGCCCGAAGGCTATCCCGCTTTCAGCTTCCGCTTTTTCCTGCCGAGCATCGTACGGAGATACTGCCCCGTATATGACGATTTCACCGCGGCAACATCTTCCGGCGTCCCAGCGGCGACGACATCGCCGCCGCGGAGACCACCCTCGGGGCCCAGATCGATGATCCAGTCCGCGGTCTTGATTACGTCGAGGTTATGCTCGATCACCAGAACTGTGTTGCCGCGGTCCACCAGCCGGTGCAGCACGCTCATCAGCAGGCGTACGTCCTCGAAATGCAGTCCGGTCGTGGGCTCGTCAAGGATGTAAAAGGTCCGCCCCGTGTCACGCTTCGACAATTCAGCCGCCAGCTTCACTCGCTGCGCTTCCCCGCCTGAGAGGGTAGTCGCGCTCTGGCCAAGATGGACGTAACCAAGGCCGACATCGAACAGCGTCTGAAGCTTCTGGCGAACGCGCGGCTGGTTCTCGAAGAAGTGCAGCGCGTCTTCCACGTTCTGATCGAGCACATCCGCGATGCTAAGGCCCCGGAAACGAACCTCGAGTGTTTCACGATTGTAGCGCTTTCCCTTGCAGACGTCGCAGGGAACGTAGACATCGGGGAGGAAGTGCATCTCGATCTTGACCAGCCCGTCGCCCTCGCACGCTTCGCAGCGGCCGCCTTTCACGTTGAACGAGAAACGCCCCGGCCCATAACCCCGGATCTTCGCCTCGGGGAGCTCGGCGAACAGCTCTCGAATCGGAGTGAAAAGCCCGGTGTAGGTCGCCGGATTCGAGCGCGGCGTGCGCCCGATCGGGCTCTGGTCGATGTCGATGACCTTGTCGAGGTGGTGGAATCCCGAGATGCGATCGTGCGCGCCGGGAATGACGCGGGCGCGATAGAAATGGCGCGCCATCGCGTTGTGCAGGATGTCCTCGATCAGCGTCGATTTTCCGCTGCCCGACACGCCGGTCACTGCCACGAACAGTCCGAGCGGAATCTCGACGTCGAGACTGCGGAGATTGTGCTCGCGCGCGCCCTCGATACGAATCGCCCGGCCCGGCGCGCGCGGCCGGCGCTCGGCCGGAACCGGAATCTCGAGATCGCCGCGCAGATACCGGCCGGTGATCGAGTCCGCGTTGTCGCGAACCTGTTCGACCGTTCCTTCCGCGATGACGAGACCGCCGTGCTTCCCCGCGCCGGGACCAAGATCGATGACGTGATCGGCGGCGGTCATCGTCTCCTCGTCGTGCTCGACCACGATGACGGTGTTGCCGAGGTCGCGCAGCTGCCGAAGCGTGGAGAGCAGCCGCGCGTTGTCGCGCTGGTGCAGTCCGATGGAGGGCTCGTCGAGGATATAGAGGACGCCGACCAGGCGGGATCCTATCTGCGTCGCGAGCCGAATGCGCTGCGCCTCCCCGCCGGACAGTGACTCGGCTGAGCGTCCGAGTGTCAGATACTCCAGCCCGACGTCGTTGAGAAACCGGAGCCGCTCGCGCACTTCCTTCAGTATCGGCCCCGCGATACCTGGGTCGAGCCCGGGCTTGCCGTTGCTGCGGACGGGAACCGACTCGAAGAACGCGAGCGCGTCGGTGATCGAGAGCGCGACCAGATCTCCGATGTTCTTCTCGGCCAGAGTGACCGCGAGAGATTCGGGCTTGAGGCGACGACCGCCGCACGTGGCGCACGCCGTCGCGATCATGTATTGGTCGAGCTCGATGCGCGCGCTGTCGGATTCGGTGTCGTCGTAGCGACGCTGGATGTTGGAAATGATTCCTTCCCAGCTGGCGCCCGACGTGTCAACGCGCTTTCCGCTCTGGCCGGTGGTACCGTAGAGAAGCTTGTCGCGCACCTCAGGGCTCAGCTTTCCCCAGGGGGCGTTCAGATTGAAGTCGAGCTGCTTCGCGAGCCCGGGCAGAATGATCTTCTTGAGATACCCATCCGGCTCCCCCCAGGGCAGGATGACTCCTTCGAGAATACTGATACTGGGATCGCCGAGTATCAGCTGCTCGCTGACCTGGCGACGGGTGCCCAACCCGGCGCACTCAGCACACGCGCCGAACGGGGAGTTGAACGAGAAGTGGCGCGGCTCGAGCTCGGGCAAAGAGATGCCGCACACCGGACACCCGTATCTCTCCGAGAAGATGTGGACGCTGCGGTCATCGTGGCGGTGAACTTCAACCATCCCTTCCGCCAGCTTGAGGGCGGTCTCGACTGAATCATTGAGACGGCCGCGGTCCTCCGGCCGAACGACCAGACGGTCGACGACGACGGAGATGTTGTGATTCATGCGCCGATTGAGCTTCGGGGGATCGGCGACCTCGACGAGCTCGCCGTCGACGATCGCGCGCACGAAACCCTGCTTCCGCGCGGCCTCGAACAGCTCCCGGAATTCGCCTTTTCGTCCACGCACCAGGGGGGCGAGGATTTCTATCCTGGTGCCTTCCTCCCAGGCGAGGATCGAGTCCGCTATCTGGCCGGCGCTCTGGCGCTCGACCGAGCGGCCGCAGTTCGGGCAATGCGGCGTTCCCGCGCGGGCATACAGCAGGCGGAGATAGTCGTAGATCTCGGTGACGGTGCCAACGGTCGAGCGCGGGTTGTGCCCCGCTGTTTTCTGCTCGATGGAGATGGCCGGCGAGAGGCCTTCGATCGAATCGACATCGGGCTTCTCCATGAGACCGAGGAACTGCCTGGCGTAGGCCGAAAGGGACTCGACGTAACGCCGCTGCCCTTCGGCGTAGATAGTATCGAAAGCGAGCGAGGATTTCCCCGACCCGGACAGTCCCGTGATCACGGTCAGGCGGTCGCGCGGGATGGTTACATCGATGTTCCGGAGGTTGTGCTCGCGAGCGCCGCGTACGATCAGTGATTCTTCGGGCATAGCCTTGTAAAATCGCGGGTTACACGCCGAGACTCAAGCGGTCCCCCGAGGGGTTACCACGCTCGGGCAACTGCGGACTGCCTATTACTGCGGACTGCGAACTAACTGCGGACTGCGGACTAAACTGCGGACTGCGGACTGACTGCGAGCCTGCGGACTAAACTGCGGACTGCGGACTAACTGCGGACTGCGGACTAACTGCGGACTGCGGACCTAACTGCGGACTGCGGACTAAACTGCGGACTGCGGACAGAACTACCACTGATTGACTTTATGCCCATTGAGGATGAAGCGAGAGCTATCGCTTCTCGAACATCGTTGTTGCTGATTGGTGAGAATCATCGTGGTGCTAAAACCGGCCCGAAGTGTTGTCCGTAACTAGTCGGCAGTACCCAATACGTCCGCAGTCCGCAGTTTGGGTCCCTAGTCCGCAGTTTGGTCCGCGGTCCGCAGTTTAGTCCGCAGTCCGCAGTTAGGTCCGCAGTCCGCAGTTAGTCCGCAGTCCGCAGTTTAGTCCGCAGGCTCGCAGTCAGTCCGCAGTCCGCAGTTTAGTCCGCAGTCC
>Ga0136633_1002457_pt1 | contig 12759 bp, 8 predicted proteins | sample AntDrymeUQ832206_2_FD_105494 | JGI IMG/M metagenome (GOLD analysis project Ga0136633, IMG submission 105494) | Polar desert sand microbial communities from Dry Valleys, Antarctica - metaG UQ83 (22.06) | ecosystem: Environmental > Terrestrial > Soil > Desert | place: Antarctica: Dry Valley... | reverse complement strand
CCGCAGCGGCGGGCGGCTGCTCCTCCAGGATCCGCCTCGCACATACCCCGACTTCCCTGCCGATGGCCTCTTCAACCCATTCGCGGTGCTCGAGAACCGCGCCGCCTTCGAGACCGTGGAGGTCCTGAGCAACGCGGCGATTGCCATCCTCGCCATCGCCATCGCGTTCGTCGCTGCGCGACGGCTGCTGCGGAGTCCATCCCTCACGCGGTCGGTGATCGGTCCCGTGCTCCTCGGATCCGTCGTCGCGATGCTGTTCGCCTCGTTCGATGCGGCCGAGTTCGCGTGGACGACGGCAACCGGAACCCCGCTCATCAGCGTTCCCGAGAGCCTGAGCGGGTTCGTGGATTGGTTCATTCTGGGAGCGCGCGCAACGGTGCCGGTCGCCTTCCTGATCGGGACCCTGCGCCTCCGATCGGCCGACGGCCCGCTGGCCACGATGGCGTCCCGGCTGGAGCGCGAGGCGTCACCCGGGGACGTCGATGACGCCCTCGCGGCGTACATCGAGAATGACCAGCTCGCCACGCTGCTCAGGACCCAGCTGACCGAGCTTCGGGCGTCGCGCGCCAGGATCGTCGCGGCGGGCGATGCCGAACGTCGTCGCATCGAGCGAGCGCTGCACGACGGAGCGCAGCAGCACCTCACCGGCGTCGCGATGCGGCTGGACGAGGCTCGGCGGATGGCCGAGACGAACCCGGCGGAGATCACCGGGCGGCTCGCGGAGATCGCCGAGGAACTCCGCGACGCGATGCACGAGCTGCGGGAGCTCGCCCGCGGCATCCATCCCGCGATCCTGAGCGAGGCCGGCCTCGCCCCGGCGCTCAACACCCTGGCGCGCCGATCGACCATCCCGGTGGATCTGACGGTCAGCCTGGGCGGGCGCATGCCCCTGCCGACCGAGGTGACCGCCTACTACGTGGTCGCCGAGGCGCTGACGAACGTCGCACGCAGCGCAAGGGCGAGCCGCGTGGAGGTGATGGTCGAGCGCGTCGAAGCGGGCCTTTCGATCCGGGTCCATGACGACGGGGTCGGCGGCGCCGATCCGCAGGCCGGGTCAGGCATCGCCGGACTCCAGGATCGCGTCCGCGCTCTCAACGGTCGGTTCTCCCTTGACAGCCCGGCCGGACAGGGGACGAAGCTGGAGGTCTGGCTGCCGTGCGAGTGATCGTCGCCGATGACTCGGCCGTGATCCGCGAGGGCGTGGTGCGGATCCTGACTGCCGGCGGCGCCACGATCGCGGGGCAGGCCCGCACTGCCGATGAGCTTCTCGCCCTCGTCGACGACCTCGTGCCGGACCTCGCCGTGATCGACATCAGGATGCCGCCATCGGACACCGCCGGCCTCCAGGCGGCCGTCCGCATCCGCGAGGTGCATCGGGGGAGGGTCGGCGTCCTCCTGCTCTCCCAATTCCTGGAGCCGGAGTACGCGATGATGCTGCTGGCCGGAGGGTCGGGCGGCGTCGGATACCTCCTCAAGGACCGGGTGGCCGATGCGACCGAGCTCCTGGCATCGGCGCAGCGGGTGGCGGCCGGAGGATCGGCGATCGATCCGGCCGTCGTGGACGAGATCGTGCGCGGCCGGTCGACACAGGAGCGGCTCTCCGTGCTGACGCCTCGGGAGCGCCAGGTGATGGCACTCGTCGCCGAGGGGCGCTCGAATCGATCTGTCGCCGAGCATCTGTCCATCTCCGTGAAGACGGTCGAGGCGCAGGTGGCGACCATCTTCTCGAAGCTCGGGCTCGAAGAGCACCCCGATGACAATCGACGGGTCCTGGCGGTCATCGCCTACCTCGACGGTCGAGCCTGACGCGGACGCTCAGCCCTCGAGAAACTCGCGCACGAGGTTCTGGAAGTGGTAGACGCCGTTCTCGCGCTTCGCGCTGAAGCGGCCCGTGTCGTAGGCCCGTGAGCGCAGGCCGCGCTGGACCTGTTCACAGATCACGATGTCCTCCTGCTGGATCTCGTCGGAAAAGGCGATCGTCTGCTGCATCGACTCCCACCCGGGTCCCGAGCCTGGCTCCGCGAAAAACCACTCGAAAGTGGTGAGGGTCTTATCGGGCCCCAATGGCAGGATGACGTTCGAGGACATGTTGTCCTGGTAGATGTTGAACATCGTGTTCGGGAAGAGCCAGTAGTAGAGGGCGGAGTCCTCGACCCCGGGCTGGCGAAGGTAGCGCCGATCGACCCCGATCTCCTCGCCCGGCTTGAGCTCCTTGATCGGCGCATGCTGCTTCGAGTAGTAGCGGAACTCCTCGACGCGGTAGGCGTCGTAGTCGAGCTCCTTGAAGAGCTGCGGGTGGGCGATGGGCAGGTGGTAGCCCTCGAGATAGTTGTCGACGTAGACCTTCCAGTTGCACTCGATCACGTAGTCGCGCCGCTCGACCAGCCGCATGTTGTCGACGTCATAGCCGGAGGCGGCTACCTCGCCCGGGATGGCACCCATCATGTGCGCCAGCGGCGGGGCCGATGCGTCCAGGTTGACGAAGACGAACGGGCCCCAGCGCTCGACCCGGACCGGAATCAGTCCGAAATCCTCCTTGCGGAAGTCCTCGGTGGCCTCCATCTCGGGACACGCGCGCAGCGAGCCATCCAGGCCGTAGGTCCAGCCGTGGTAGCGGCACTGGAGCGACTTCCGGTTGCCCTTGGTCAGCGCCACCTGCCCAGCCCGATGCCGGCACACGTTGTAGAAGCCGCGCAGCTCACCGTCGAGGCCGTGGGTGATCACGATCGGCTCGTCCAGGACGGTGACCGGCACGAAGTCGCCGATGCGCCGAAGCTCGTCGGTCCGCGCCACCAACTGCCAGGTCGCGCCGAAGACCCGCTCCTTCTCGCGCTCGAGGATGGCGGGGTCGAAGTAGTAGCGTGAGGGCAGTGTGGCCGCACGACTGAGCGGCGGGGCCGGCGGCATGGATGGTCGGTCGGTCGTCGTCATTGCGATGAGTGTACCGAGCCGGCCGAATTCCTTGCCACGCAAGGTGGCGAAGTGCTACAACGTGCCGACCGAGAACCCGACGGACGCCGGCAAGGCATCGGCGTGCCCGCATGAGGAGGAGAGTCATGGAGAAGATGCGACGCTTCGCGGTCCTGCCGATCGCGATGCTCGTGCTGGCCGCATGCCAGAGCGCCGACACCGGAGAATCGTCCACCCCGTCAGCTGATGAGTCGGAGCCGGCTGCGAGCGCAAGCACGGCTGCCAGCGCCAGCGCTGGTACCGGCGGGTCGGCCTGTTCGGACGCGCCAGACGGCGACTTGCTCGCGACGATCTGCGAGGCGGGCACAATCCGCGTCGCCACCGACCCGGCTTACCCGCCGCAGTCCGAGCTGCTCCCCGACGGAAGCTACGAGGGCTTCGATATCGACGTCGCGAATCGCATCGGTGAAGAGCTAGGCGTAGAGGTGGAGTTCGCAACCCCCGACTTCGCCGAGGTCGTCGCCGGCAGCTGGGCGGAGCGGTTCGACATCAGCGTCGGATCGGTAACCATCACCGAGGAGCGTGATGGGGTCCTTGATTTCACCGTCCCGTACTACTACACCCCGGCTCAGATGACCGCCACGACCGAATCGGGCATCACGAGCCTCGACGGTTTGGCCGGTGAAGTGATCTGCGTCGCAGAGCAGACGACCTATCAGTTCTGGCTGGAAGGCACCCTGACTCTGCTTGGTGGAGCGCCGGAACCAACTGAGCCGCCAGAGGGTGCAACGGTCACCACGTTCTCCACCGACACTGAATGCGCCGATGCGATCGCGTCGGGACGCACAGACTTCACGGGTTGGTTGACCTCCATCACGACAGCGGAGGCCGCGATCGCCGAGGGTGCGGCATTTGTCGAAGTCGGCGACCCGGTCTACTTCGAGCCGTTGGCCGTGGCGACGGACAAGGCCGCCCCTGAGCACGCGGCTCTCATGGCCGAGCTGGACCGCATCGTCGAAGAGATGCATTCGGACGGTTCGCTCACGGCGCTGAGCGAGGAGCGGTTCGATGGGGTCGATTACACCAAGACCGAGTAGGACTTGGCAGTTCCGGTGCTGACCACGACGGGGGACGCCTGCGGGGCGTCCCCCGTCGGCTGTGCTGAGCGGCACTGCTGAGGAAGGAGATAGTCATGGCCGGAGGGTTCGGGGGAGGTGCGGCGCAGGCACAGATCCTTCTCGACATAAGCTCGGCCCGCCAGCGGGCTCGTCAGAGCTTTTGGGTAACGTTCGCCCTGATCTGGCTCGCGATTCTGGCAGGGCTGGTCGTCGCCTTTGCGACGACCGATAACATCGACGTCGACTGGATCGGCACCTGGGCTCCGCTCATCCTGAGTGGAGCCGGGATCACAATTCTCGTGTGCGTCCTCTCGATCATCCTCGCGACGTTTCTCGCACTTGTCGGAGCCCTCGGCCGTCTCTCGGCGCACCCAATCCCTTACGCCGTCGCTTCGTTTTACGTGTCCCTGGTACGGGGCACGCCGCTCATCGTTCAGATCTACATCATCTTCTTCTCGTTGCCGCAGATCTCGAAGGTGCTGATTCTGCCGGCGATCGCGGCCGGGGTGATCGCCCTGGGCTTCAACTACGGCGCGTATATGACCGAGATCTTCCGCGCCGGCATCCAGGCCGTCCCTCGAGGTCAGGCCGAGGCGGCCGCGGCGCTCGGCATGACGGAAGGACATATCTTCCGCCGTATCGTGCTGCCGCAGGCGGTTCGAATCGTGACCCCGGCGATTGGCAATGAGTTCATCGCCATGATCAAGGACAGCGCGCTCGTCTCGTTGATCGGAGTGCAGGAGGTCCTGTGGCGCGCTGAGACCGCCGGTCGGCCGACCCTCCACACCCTGGAGGCATTCATCATCGCCGCGCTGGTGTTTTGGGGTCTGACCATCGTCTTCAGCTTCTTCCAGGGCCGGCTGGAGCAACGGATGGCACGAGGTGATCGATGACGGAGCAGCACCTGCCCGATCTCGGCGAACGACCGGCCCTCGTCAGCAGCGGCTACGAGTCCGGGACGAAGCTGCCGAGGCACATCGGCGAACCGATCGTGAAGGTCCAGGCCCTCGAGAAGTACTTCGGCGACAACCACGTCCTGCGCGGCGTGGATCTCGAGGTTCGAAAGCGCGAGGCCGTGATGATCATCGGCCGATCGGGCTCCGGGAAGACCACGCTCCTGCGCTGCATCAACTTTCTCGAGGAGCCGACGGTCGGATCGGTTGAGATCGACGGTCTGAAGCTCGAGGCGGATCCGCTCCGGGCTCGCAGCCGCAGGCACCAAGAGCAGATTCGGCAGATGCGACTGAGGGCCGGCATGCTCTTCCAGGAATTCAATCTGTTTCCGCACATGAGCGTGATCGGGAATTGCATCGAGGCGCCGAGGCGTGTCCTGGGCCAGTCGGGCGAGCATGCCACGGAGCGGGCCCAGTACTACCTGGAGGTCGTAGGCCTCACGGACAAGCGCGACGAGTACCCCGCGCGCCTGTCGGGCGGGCAGAAGCAGCGCGTGGCGATCGCCCGGGCCCTGTGCATGGAGCCAAAGGTGCTCCTGTTCGACGAGCCGACCTCCGCGCTCGATCCCGAGCTGATCGGGGAGGTGCTCCGGGTCATGGAGGACCTGGCCCACAGCGGAACGACCATGATCGTGGTGACCCACGAGATGCACTTCGCGCAGGAGGCGGCCGACCGGGTGGTCTTCATGGAGGACGGACTGATCGTCGAGCAGGGGCCGCCGGAGCAGGTCCTCAACGACCCCCGGCACGAGGAGACGACCCATTTCCTGCGGCGCTTCCTCGACCGATAGCGCGAGGTCTTCGCCAGTTATTCGGCTGGTGGATGGTCTCGACCTACTGCGCGTGCGTTCACGGTCAGCGATTCACCGGCTGACTCCTAGTCGGATGTCGGGGGCCGACGAGGCACCGCTGCGGCCTACCACACGCTCAGCTGGCTCGGACGAGCGGCCGATTGTATGTGATCGCCTGTCCAACAGTCACCCGCCGAATGCCTGTCCGAGAACTGGGCGTTGGGCGCTTCGACGGATGCGCTGGACACCGGAGGACGCAGCTGGCTTCGGCCGGTTCGTGGCATCGGCGACGAATGACAGGGCGGCGATCGGTGCATCCGGGTTGCGCAGCCAGCGACGCACCGTTCGTCGCTCATGTGGAAAGGCGACATGCAGCACGTCGGCATGCGCCGCAACCCGACGCCGATTGGTCCTGGTGTCCCGGAACACGACCCAGGCGCTCACCGACCTCATCTGCCAACCGCGCTCGCGAGCGATGCGCGGCGCGAGCCGACGATATCGGTCGACCGCCGACATCAGCTGTTGAACATCCACGAGATCGGTCTTGAGCTCGACGACCAGCAGCGCGCCGCTCGGCGGGTGGAAGGCAAGGATATCGATGACGCCGCGTTCGCCGTAGACCGCAAAGGTCGCCTCGGGCGCAAGAAGCCACGGGGTGCGTGCGAACACGCGGGCGACCGCGACGTGGAGAGCGGCATGACCCGCGTTCAGCATGCGATCGAGATCGCCACCCCGCCAACGAGGGATCAGCTCAACGCGAATCTCGAGCACCTCGGCGACCCGCAGCAAAACGTCGAGCGACAGGTGACGGATATGTCCTCGTTCAATTCTCGAGATCATCGGCTGGGAGACCTTCGCGGCCATCGCGACATCGATCTGTCGCCAACCCTTCCTGATCCTGACCGCGCGGAACACCGAACCAAGCCGCATCGCATCCATGCGCCTCAGCATGCCCGATCAGGCCTTATCGGCCAGTTACCGGTCGATTATTCGCCCGCTGACTCGCAAGGCGCTCACCACCATCCTGGAGGGGACACGTATTCGCCGGATGAATACAAGGGATGGAACCTGCTCCTGGAGCTACTCCGCCACGCTCAGAGCCGTCCCCCCCATGCCGCGGATTGGGTGCGAAAGCGGGACTACCAGTCGCTCCACGAGTACCTGACACCCGGAGCGCGATCGCCGGTGGCGCTACAGCCCCGCAGCCTCAGCCCCTCCGTGGCCACGCCTCTCCTCCGCACGGCGGCGCAACGGGAACACGATGTCGCGCAGGACCACGTCCGCCACGGCGACGAGCGGGATGGCAATGATGCCGCCCACGATCCCGGCAATGGACGTCCCCGCGACCACGCCCAGCAGAACGGCGATCGCGGATAGATTCACGACCCGCCCCTGGATGTACGGCGTGATCACCGATCCCTCGAGCTGCTGAAGGACGACCAGCCAGAGCCCCATGAGCAGCGCCGTGCCCGGCGAGACGGTGAGCGCGACGAGGATGATGGGTCCACCGGCAATGAACGCACCTGCCAGCGGGATGGCTGCCGTGATGAAGCTCAGGGCACCCAGCGGCACGGCGAAGGGGACGCTGAGCACGAACATGCCGGCGAACGAGCCCACGCCGATGAGCCCCATGACCAACAACTGCCCGCGCACGTAGGCGCCCAACCGCAGGAGCGCGTTGCGCGCGACGCCGATGACGGCCTCACGGTCGCGCTCGTCTACGAACTCCAGCCCCCAGGCACGGACCCGATCGCGCTCGATCAGCATGAGCGCCGAGAGGAAGATGACCACAAACGAGTTGGCGAGGATGCCGACCAGCGTCAACGGCACGCTGAGCAGTGAGCCGATCTGGGGCAGCGCGCCCTGAGCGCCTGCGGTCAGGCTGTCGACGAGCTCCTCGCCGGAGCCGGAGCCTGCGATGCCATCGATCAGCGAGATCGCGCCGGCACGCAGGTCGCCGGCGATGCGTGGCGCGTCATCGGCGAATTGGACGGCCTCGCGGACGAGCGGCGGGAAGATGAGGAAGAGGACCAGGGAGAAGGCGCCGAGGAGAACTACGTACGAAACCAGCACGGCCAGGATCCGCGGCAGGAAGCGTTCGAAGAAGCGGACGGCCCCGTGGAGTCCGGCCGCGAGCAGGATGGCCAGGAATACCAGGATGAGGAGCAGCCGCAGCTGGTAGAGCAGGTACGCCGCGAGCACAACGGCCACCACGACCAGGCTCGCTCGGAACGTGATCCCCGCCACGCTTCGGGGCTCCACCGGCTCCACCACCGCAACGCTCGCGGCCGGCGCCGGCGGACGAGACATGAGCCGTCCCACTGTCCCCCGCCACAGGGTGCCGGGGAGTCGCGCCAGGCTGGAGAGAATACGGCTGATCATCGGCCGCCCATTGTGCCCGTTCCGGCTGTGGCAGAGTGGCGCCAGATGCTCACCATCTCACGCCTCTCGATCACCCCGGTGCGGGGGCCTTCGCCTCCATCACCCCGATGAGGTCCACGTCGACCACCACGGCGTGGCCGACGCCGTGGTGACCGTTACTCGCGGCGGGTGATCCCGTACACCTGGGCCCGTGGCAGGCGAGCGGCCTCGTCCTCCGCGCGAACACGCTCGTCGGCCGGCTTCAGAGCTGTGGGCGTATCGGCCGGCGATCCGCCCTCGCGCGCGATGAGCCAGCCAAGGCCGACCGCGGTGAGCGTGGCTCCCCCGGCCGCGCCGGGCTCGATGAACGGCGCGACGACCATCCTGCGGCGCGCGAGCGCCTCCACGGCCAACTGGACGCGATCGGGTTCCACGCTGAGCTCTTCGGCGAGCGGCGCGAGGTCGACCGTGTGGTTCGGGTATCGGCGCAGGAAGCGAAGGATGGCAGCGTCGAGCTGCGCGCCGTCGATCGGGGCGACATCAGCGGACGGGACGGTGGCAACCGCAGCAGCGTCGATCGCATCGGGCTGAACGGTGGAATCCGGGTCGCCGGACTCGACCGGCTTCCTTGTTGTGCGCTTCGTGATCACGGACGACAGGATAGCAAGGGCTGCGTCGTAGGCTGCGACCGTCGTGACCGAGCTAGACCCGTGGGGCGGGTCTACCGTCCAACGAACCGATGATGGATCCGAGCTCCGTCGCGATTTGACCCGTGGATACGGGTCGACGTCAACGGAGCCCCGGCTCCTCCGCCCGTAGACCCGCGGTACGGGTCTACCTACGCGGAACGATGACTCAGGCCAGGCGTTCCTCCGCCCCCGGGCGAAGCTCCACGGCAACCGGCATCCCGGCGGCGCTCTGAACGGCCTCCCCCAGTCGTTCGTCCCACGCGACGCGGTCCGGCAGCCGCACCTGGCGCGTCGCCCCGGCCACGGAGATGGAGAGCAACACCGGCAGGGGCCCCGGACGCCCGGCCAACGTCTCCTTGACCGATTCGATCGCGCCCAGCAGCCGATCGGTCGGAACGTCGTCACCGATTGAGACACTGACGGTCGCGGCCGCACCGAGCGGCGTCGACTGGATCGGCACGGCATCCAACGGCGCCGGCGTCTCCTCAAACGGCTCCGGTGCGCCGATGGTGGCAGCGACGGCCTCGGCCTCGAGTTCGGCGACGGCCACTGCCGCCGGCGGCGGCGCCTGGACCGCGATCGGCTCACGCGGCCCGCTCCACATGCCGTGCGCGCGGTCGGCGGGCTTATCCCACCGGCGACTTCCGCCGCCGCGCGCGGCAAGCAGGCGGTCCCGCTCGGCACCGAAGGCGACGGGTCCCATCCGCACGGCGTCATCCCAGGCGTGGACGGCCTCGCACAGGATCTGCGGCGTCTCGTCGCGGCGGTCGATCCGCCCCGTCACCAGCACCACCGAATCGTCAGCCCAGGACTGAGCCGTCTGCTCGAAGACCTTCGGAAAGACGACGACCTCGACCGATCCCTGGAGATCCTCCAGCATGGCCACCAGCATGGTCGATCCCGCCCGCGTCACGACCCGCCGCGAGGAGATGAGGATCCCACCCAGCGTCACCTTGGCCTGCTCTGACTCCTCGGCCAGGTCCCCGGTGTAGGCGGTCACGTACTCGGGCAGGTCGCCGGCGATGTCGCTCAGCGGGTGCTCCGACAGGTAGAGGCCGATGAGCTCCTTCTCCCAGCGCAGCCGCTCACGACGCGGGATCTCCTCGCCGCCATCGAGGAACGCGATTGAACCGTCATCGGCGGCGGGCGCGAAGAGTTCAAACATCGTCGACTGGCCGGCGGCGACGTCACGCTGGTGCCGCTGCCCGGCCTCGAGCGCCCTATCGAGGGCCCCGAGCAACGCGCTGGCCGTGCCCAGCGAGGAAAGCGCATTCGCCTTGACCAGCGACTCCATCACCCGCTTGTTCACGGTGCGCAGGTCCACGCGCCGGCAGAGGTCGTCCATGGAGCGGAACGGGCCCGGTTCCTCCCCCGAATCACGGACGGCGGTGATCACGTCGATCGCGCCCTCGCCCACGTTCTTGATGGCGGCCAGGCCGAAGCGGATCGCCTCCGGCACGCCGGACGCATCGGTTTCGACGGTGAAGAGGGCAGATGACTTCTGCACGTCCGGCGGCCGCACGTCGATCCCCAGGCGCCGGCATTCGGCGATGACGGCGGCAACCTTCTCAGCGCGCTCGCGGAAGCCGTTCATCACCGCGGTCATGAACTCGATCGGATAATTCGCCTTGAGGTAGGCGGTCTGGTAGGCGATCAGCCCGTAGCACGTGGCGTGAGCCTTGTTGAAGCCGTAGCGCGCGAAGGGCTCGAACTCATGGAATACCTTGTCGACGATGTGCGGCGGAATCCCCTTCTTCTTCGCGCCCGCCTTGAACTTCGCCTCGTGCTGGCGGAGGACGCCCTCCTTCTTCTTGCGGATCGCGTAGCACAGGTTGTCGGCCTCGGGACCGGTGTAATCCGCCATGGCGATGGCGGCGGTCATGATGTCCTCCTGGTACACGAAGATGCCGTACGTGTCCCGGAGTGCGGGCTCCAGGGAGTCATGGAGGTACGTCACCGGCTCCTCGCCGTGCTTGCGGCGGATGTAGGCGGGGATGTTCGCCATCGGTCCCGGACGGAAGAGGGCGACCATGGCGGCCAGGTCGCGCACCTCGGTCGGCTTGAGCTCCTTGACGTATCGGCGCATGCCGGAGCCTTCGAGCTGGAAGATGCCGGTCGTCTCGCCGGTGGAGAGGAGCGCGAACGTCTTTTTGTCGTCGAGCGGCAGAGCATCCACGTCCAGCTCTACAGACCGATGCGTCCGCACCAGCTCCACGGCATCCGCCAGGATGGTGAGGTTGATGAGGCCCAGGAAGTCGAACTTGAGGAGGCCCAGCGCCTCGCAGGCGTGCATCTCGAACTGGGTCATGGTGGTCTTGCCGTCCGTCGCGCGCTGGAGCGGCATGATCTCGGTCAGCGGATCGCGGCTGATGACGATGCCGGCGGCATGGGTGGAGGCATGGCGCGACACGCCCTCGAGCTGCTTCGCGATGCCGATGAGCTTGTCGACCCGCTCGTCCCCCGCCATCAGCTCACGCAGCGGCGGGCTCGTCTCCACGGCGCGGTCGAGGCTGATGTTGAGCTCATTCGGGACCGCCTTGGCGACCCGATCCGCCTCCGCGTAGGTGAGGCCCATGGCGCGGCCCACGTCCCGGATCGCCGCCTTCGCGCCGAGCGTTCCGAAGGTGATGATCTGCGCCACCCGGTCGTCGCCGTACTTGGCGGTGACGTACTGGATGACCTCGTCGCGCCGGCTGTCCTGGAAGTCGATGTCGATGTCCGGCATCGTCACGCGGTCCGGGTTGAGGAAGCGCTCGAAGGGCAGGCCGTATTCGAGCGGGTCGACCGGCGTGATCTTCAGTGAGTAGGTGACGATGGATCCGGGCGCCGAGCCTCGGCAGGTGATCATGATCCCCTGCTCCCTCGCGAATCGCGTGAAGTCGGCCACGATCAGGAAGTAGGCGGAATACCCCATCCGGTCGATGATCCCGAGCTCATAGTCGAGCCGGGTGCGGATCTCGTCGGTGACCGTGCCGTATCGGTCCAGCAGGCCGCGCTCGCACTCCTTGCGCAGCCATGAGCCCTCCGTCTCCGTGGCCGGGACCTCGAAATGCGGCAGACGCAGGCCGGAGAAGTCGAGGTTGACGTCGCACATCTCCGCGATCAGCAGCGTGTTGTCCATGGCATCGGGCAGCTCGCCGTTGAAGAGGCGGCGCATTTGGGCGGCCGACTTCAGGTAGAACTCGTTGGCCTCGAAGCGCATCCGCCCCGGCGTGTCCACGTTGGATGCGGTCTGGATGCAGACCAGGAGGTTGTGCGCCTCGAACTGGTCGGGACTGGTGTAGTGCGTGTCGTTCGTCGCGACGAGTGGGATGTTGAGCTTTCGCGCCAGCTCGACGAGCTGCGGATGGAGCCGCTGCTGCTCGCCGATCCCGTGCTCCTGGACCTCGATGAAGAAGTTCCCGTCGCCCAGGATGGACCGATACTCATCCGCGGCTTTGGCAGCGCCGGCTTCGTCGCCCTGGCCGAGGCGCTTGAGCACCTCCCCACCCAGGCAGGCCGATGTGCCGATGAGGCCCTTGGCGTGCCTGGCCAGCAGCTCCTTGTCGATCCTCGGCTTGTAGTAGTAGCCCTCGAGGTGCGAGGCGGTCGTCAGGGCCAGCAGGTTCTTGTAGCCGACATCGTCTTTGGCCAGCAAGATCATGTGGTGGTAGTCCGCGTCGGCCTTGCCCTCCTTGTCGGTCATGCCGCGGGGGGCGACGTAGGCCTCGATCCCGATGATCGGCTTGATCCCGGCCGACTTCGCCGCGGCGTAGAACGGGATGACGCCGTACATGCTGCCGTGGTCGGTCAGCGCCAGCGCCGGCATCCCCTGGTCGGCCACGCGCTGCGTCATCTCCGGAATGCGGGAGAGGCCGTCGAGCAGGCTGAACTCGGAGTGGACGTGGAGATGGACGAAGTTTTCAGTGGTGGAGTCAGGCATGGTCTGGGGTAGTTG
>Ga0136633_1002456_pt1 | contig 12763 bp, 13 predicted proteins | sample AntDrymeUQ832206_2_FD_105494 | JGI IMG/M metagenome (GOLD analysis project Ga0136633, IMG submission 105494) | Polar desert sand microbial communities from Dry Valleys, Antarctica - metaG UQ83 (22.06) | ecosystem: Environmental > Terrestrial > Soil > Desert | place: Antarctica: Dry Valley... | reverse complement strand
CGCTCAAGACCACCGCGAGGCGTGGCGGTCCTCTCCTCATCCGTTATCGACAAGTTCGAGTAGGCGGCGGCCCGCGGCTCGCCGCGAGCCTGAACTCACGCCGCACGCTCGCGACGGTGCGCAAGCGCCGATGCGAGGTCCGCCGCATCGGCCGCCGTGCTGGCGGGTGGCACGATCGGCACCCGAAGAGCGGCGGTCTCGATCAGCCCCCGCTCCACGAGCATGGCCTTTCGGTTCGCGAGTCCGACGCCGGGCTGGGCTTCCCAGACGATCAAAGGGAGCGCGAGGTCATGCGTCTCGAAGACGCGCGCCAAGTCACCCGCGAGGGCCGCCCGCACAGTCGCCGCCATGAACTCCGGGAAGGCGAAGCCGGTCATTACCGCGGTTGCACCAGCACGTAGCTCCCACGGCAGCCACAGCCCGCCGAGGCCGCCGATCTGTGGAATGTCTGGCGCAAGCGTCCTGACAGCGTCGATCTTCATAGGCGTCGGGGGATCCTCGTGGTAGAGGGCGGCGACGGTCGCGACCTCTCGACAGACCGCGGCAAGCATTCCAGCCTCCAGCTTGGCCTGGCTGAGAGAAGGGAAGTCCTGAAGGACGATGGGCAGTCCCGGTGCCGAAGCTGCGACCGTGGCGAAGTGGTCGGTGAGCTTCGACACATCCTTCGGCGGCGCGACCATGACGGCCGCAGCGCCGACCTCCTGCGCCTCCGCGGCGCGCTCGGCCACTACGGCTGTGTCTGCCGCACTGATTCCGATGACGATTGGAACGGCATCCTCGTTTGCCGTCTGGACGGCTTCGATCACCTTGCGGCGCTCTTCCTCGTCCAGGTATGCGGCCTCGCTCGAGACTCCCAACACGGTCAAGGCCGATGCGCCCTCGCCCAGGACGGAGCGCGTCAATCGGTCGACTGATCGGAAGTCGATCGTGCCGTCCGCATGGAACGGTGTGATCACGATCTGCAGGAGACCTTCGAAGATGATGTCTGCCACCGTTATGTGGCGCTCGCGGCGGCTTCGAGCTCGACGACGTCGTAGCCTGCGTTACGGAGCAGGCTGGCTAGACGAGGATGATGCTGCGGGTCGAGTGGAGCAACCGGCGGGCAGGGTGGCCCGAGCGGATGGCCAAGGAGCGCCGACGCAGCCTTTACCGCTGGGACATAGCCAAGCGTGCCAAATGCTGTGAAGAGTGGCGCGGCACGACGCCAGGCCTCGGGCAGCGCGTGGAGATCATCGCGCGAGCAGGCATCGAAAAGCTCGACGCAGAGCTCGGGAACCACCGCCGCCGCGCCCCAGATGGACGACCGCGCCCCCGAGAGGAAGGCGGTGAGGGTCAGATGATCCCAGGCGGGCAGGAGCTCGAGCCGATCGCCGTAGTCCAGAAGCAACTCGACCATCAAGGACGCATCCGGGCTGGTGTACTTGACGTGCCGGATACCGACCGCAGAGCACAGCTCCTCGATGTCGTCTGCTCCGAGTGGCAGGCCTGTCGCGCCCGGGTTGTAGTAGAAAATCACCGGAACGTCGACCGCCTCGGCGAGCGCGCCGTAGTAGCGCAGCAGGCCGTCACGAGACGCCGGCATGAAGAACGGCGGTAGCGCCAACACGGCAGCAGCCCCCGACTGCTGCGCATGTCGGCTGAGAGCGACCGCCTGCCCGGTGCTCAGCGCGCCGGTCTGGGGGACGACATCGATCCTCCCGTCCACGGTCTCGACCGTGGCCTCGACCACAAGGCGTCGCGCCGCATCCGATAGGGCGTAGAACTCGCCGGTGGTGCCGCAGGGCACGATGCCGGTGACACCTGCTTCGATTTGTCGCTCGACGGCGGCGCGAAGCGCTCTCTCGTCGACGCGGAGGTCGGCTCCGCCCAGCGGCGTGGCGATGGCAGTCAAGACGCCGGTGAAGGACTTCGCCGTCATCCTTTCCTCCTTGTTCGGCCGGTGCTCAAAACAGCCATCCGCTGCTGAGTCCGCCGTCGGCGACGAACGAGGAGCCCGTCACGAAGCTCGCCTCGTCCGAGGCGAGAAACGCGACGACGGCCGCGATCTCGTGCGGTTCGCCCATTCTCCCAAGAGAGGACGCGCGGTTCCAGGTGGCGAGCATCTCCTCGGGATTTTCCGCCAACTCGAGCATGCGGTCGGTGATCGCGGTTCGAATCATTCCCGGGCAAACCGCATTCACTCGAATTCCGAAGGGCGCAAGCTCGAGCGCCAAGCCCTTGGTGAGGGCCTCGACGGCGCCCTTCGAGGCGGTGTAGGCGATCGCGTCGGGCTCGGCATAGAAGGCGTTGGTGGACGAAACGTTGACGATGGCGCCTGTTGTCGCCGCAGCGCGCACGCGCTTGCTGAACGCCTGGGCGCAGTAGAAATAGCTGCCGATGTTGACGGCCAGCGTGCGGTTCCAGTCATCAGGACTCGTCTCGAACACGTTGAGCCCCTCGCTGACGCCCACACAGTTCACGAGGATCGACGGTGTGGACAGATCGTTCTCGGTGCGGCTGAAGAGCTGCTCGACTGCTTCGGGGTCGGCGACGTCGACGACGGCGTCGATTGCGACGCCGCTCCGCGCTCGAACCTGCTTCGCCGCCTCCTCCGCCCTGCTCTGGTTGGAGTCGGCGACCGTCAATTGTGCACCCTCCTCGGCAAGGCGCAGGCAAATTGCGGTTCCGATACCACCGCCGCCGCCTGTCACGACCGCGACCTTGCCTTCGATGCCCCTCATCGCCCAGGCCTCCCTCTCTCGACATCTCGTCTTTCGGTATTCACGCGACCCGTGGACGCATCGGTTCGACCGACGAGGCTCACCATGCTGCGAACACCGGTGGACGTGCTTCTCCGCGCTCCAGCGCGTCTGCATAGGAGGCCAGGATGTACAGGATCCAGTAGCAGTCGAGTCGCGCGGTGATACCCCCATGGTCAAACGGCGGTGAGAGCTCGGCGACATCGAGCATTGCGACGCCCCGACGCCCGATCGCGGCCGCCAGGGTGAGCATCTCTCGAGCGGTGAAGCCGCCGGGCTCGGGTGAGGTTGTGCCGGGCGCGCAGCTGGCGTCGAGCCCGTCGTTATCGAATGACACGTACACCGCCTCGGTTCCGTCCGCTACGGCGTCGAGGGCGTCCTCGATTACCGCTGCGACGCCGCGCTCATTGCACTCGCTCATCGGGAAGACATGAACGCCGAGCTCATCAGCTGCCTCGATCTCGTCGAAGGAGTTGGCAGCGCCACGCACGCCGACGATCGCGACATTGGCGGGTGAGACGTTGCGTTGCTCGACAATCCGAGCCACGGGCGATGCCATCGTCCGAGTCTCCCCAGCGAAATCGTGCGCTGTGTCGAGGTGCGCATCGATCTGCAGGTACCCCACTCGTCCCGAAAGGCGCGAGCAAAGCGCCGCCATGCCTGGGATCGGAATCGAGTGGTCGCCGCCGACGAGGATCGGGACCGCTCCACCATCGAGAATGACCTCGACCGAACTGCGAATCTCTGCGTGGCTCCGGCCGATGTCCGCGACGTCGCTCGCGGCGTCTCCGCAGTCGACGAGCTGCCAGTAATCGCCGACGTCGAGACGGTACTCGTAGACAGGATTGTCGGCGAACTGTGCCGACGCGCGGCGGCACGCGTCGGGGCCGAGGGGGGTTCCCTGACGACTCGGCATCACACCCGTGTCGACGCCCGCACCGAGGAACGCTGCCCGAGCGCCGACAACGCGCAGCGCGGTGGCATCGAGGGAGCAGTGCGGCGCTCCCAGAAACGTCAGCTCGCCCACTCGAAGCTCCGGCCCCGTGTTGCCGGGCTCAAGGCGTATCGGGATAGACGCCGTCGAGCAACCCGACCTTGCGCAAGAGCTCAAGCTCGTTCACTTCTGCCCAACGTTCGACGATCTTGCCGTCGCGCAACCGCCAGATCTCGATACCGGTCACGACGACGTGACGCCCGGTCGGTGGCACGCCGAAGTATGTGCCAGTGTGGGGGCCGGACTCGGTCCACCGCTCGACCACCAAATCGTCTACGGCGACCATGAAGTCGCTGGTGTAGGTGAGGTCGAAAGCCCCATACACGTCCGCCGCGTTCTGCTTGAAACCCTCGCGGTCGGGCGCAAACCCCGGGGAAGGTGAGTGGTTCACGAAGTCCTCAGCCAACACGTCGTCGAGCCCCTCGATGTTGCGCTCCTTCTCGATCAGCTCAGTGACCCGGCGCACGATAGCTTTGTTCCGTTCAGCAGACGTCATCTCTCGACCCTTCTCGAGGATCGTGTCCGGGGTCCGAATGTACCCGCGCGAATTCTGCAAGTCAAGACACACTTTCTGTTCAAGGGAATATCAGCTCGGTCGAGCGTACGACGAAGGGAAACGAGCGGTCTTGGGATGAACAGCGTTCTCGCCGCTCAGGCGAGGCGTGCGCTGATCTCAGCACATGCCCGTCGAGCCTCAGCGGCGACCTGTTCGACGCGAGGGGCGATGCGGCTCACGAGGCAAGTAACAGCGAGTCCCGCAACCGCCCGCCCGTCGGCGTTCCGAATCACCGCGCCGACCGCCCCGGCATCAGCCTCGATCTCCTCGAACTGGGTGGCGAACCCAGCCGCCCGCACCCGGCCGATCTCTTCGAGTAGCGCGGTGCGGGTCGAGATCGACCGCGCCGTCGCAGTAGGGAGTCGCTCCTTCGGGTAGCGGCGTCTGACCTCGACGTCGTCGAGCTCGGCAAGCAGCGCTTTGCCGCTGGCGTTCCAGTGTGCTTGTGAGCGCTGTCCTGCGCGCGGGCCGACCACCACGAGTCGATTCGGGAGGGCCGCGTCGACCACGATGACCTCGACGCCGTCCAGGATCGCGATGCTCACGGTCTCCTCGAGGCGATCGCGCAGGCCTTCGATGACCGGCCGCGCCCGGTCTCGGATCCCATCCCGCTCCAGCACGGCGAGGCCGAGCTCGACAAGTGTCGGGCCGGCGCGATAGGCGCGGCTCTCGCTATCTCGCGTGACGAAGCCGTGTCGCACGAGCGTCGTCAGCAGTCGATGCGCCGTGGACGGCGCCACGCCGAGCGCTTCGGCCGCGTCGGTGACCCGAAGGCTGGGGACGTCCTTCAGCAGCTTGAGCAGCTCGAGGGCGTTGCCTACAGACCCGATCGGGTACCCGGGAGCACGAGCAGGTCGCTTCTCACTGGCTATTGTCGACCGCCTCAGTCGAGCCTTCGGACCATCGCCGCCTCCGTGGGATCATCTTGCCAGCACGGACATCGGCGGCCCCTCGTCAATCGACGCCGCGCTACCTCCGCGCAGTGGACGAACGTGCTGACCGTGCCCGGGGCGCCCGGTTGGCTCTCCGGCGAGAAGGACCGGCTCGCCCCGTACCAGCACGTCCGTGACGCGACCGACAACATCTCGGCCGTCATAGGGGCTCCATCCCGCAGTGGCAATGAGATCGCCATCCACAATCTGCCATCGCGACTCGGGGTCGAGTACCGCGACATCCGCATCCGCCCCGACGGCGAGGGCGCCTTTGCGTGGCCAAAGTCCAAACCGCCGCGCAGGGGCTTCACAGAGCACGTCGAGCAGACGCTGGAGCGGGAGGCCCCGGCGAACAACTCCCTCACTGAAGAGCAACGGCAGCGTCAGCTCCACTGTTGGGAAGCCGGCTGCGACCTCGAAGATGTCATCGCGATCCTTTTTCTCAGCAAGCCAGCCGACGTGGTCGGACGACACAATGTCGATCGCCCCAGAGGCGAGATGATGCCAGAGGGCATCGACTTCACCTCGCGACCGCAACGGCGGATTGACCTTGGCACGCCCCTTTTGACGCCCCAACTCAGTCTCGTCGAGGAGCAGGTAGTGGGTGCACGTCTCTGCCGTCACGTCGGCGCCATCCGCCTTGGCGCGAAGTGCGAGTGTCACTCCGCGTCCGGTTGAGATGTGACAAAGATGGACAGGCGCGCGCGTGGCAAGAGCTAGCTCGAGCACGCCCGCGAGCGCCTCGTTCTCGGCCCCGGCAGGCCGAGCGGCGGCGTGCAGCCCTGGGTCACCGATCGAACGGCCAGCAGCGAGCCGTTCACTTAGTCCCTTGATGATCTCGTTGTTCTCGCAGTGGAACGCGAGCAACGAGCTTGCGTCTCGAATCCGCTCGAGAGCGAGGAGAATGGTGAGATCGGTCGACCGCGGGAAGCGATTCGGATCCGTCTCGAACGTCGATAGCTTGAAGCCTGCGACGCCTGCATCCACGAGAGCGTCCACCTGTCCAAGCTCGCCTGAGGCGGGGACCGTGCCGTAGAGGGCGACGTCGACTACGGCGCACGTTGTGACGGCCTCGACTTTGCGGTACAGGTCCGTCACCTGGGTGAGGGGACCATCGGCGTCGAATGGCATGTCCACGACCGTCGTCACCCCTCCGGCAGCGGCCGCACGCGTTGCCCGTTCTATTCCTTCAGCGGGTTCGCTGCTCGTGTGCACGTGCACATCGACGACGCCCGGGAGCACGAGCGCGCCTTTGACTGAGAGGAGCGTCGAGCCCCGGAGCGACCCTTCGGCGGCGATCTCGGCGATCTTTCCGTCACGCACGCCCAGATCGCCGGGCATGAGCAGGCCGCCGGGCAACGCCAGCAGACCACGCACGACCCGATCGTACGTAGCCGAGGTCGCGCTAGTCATCTCGCGCGGGATCAGCGATTGCGAATGTCGCGGTCATTTCTGTAAACGGCACGGAAGTGAATTCCAGCCGGCAAGCCAGAAGGTCGCCTCGGAAGAGGGCCTGGACCACCTCGAGCGGGGTTCCCGTCTCCTGATGCTGCTCGAACTCCTCGATGGCCACCGAGAAGACGGGCGGCCGCTCCGGAATCTCGAGCCACTCCGCCTCGAGGGTGCTGCACTCGCGGGTGTCGACGCTCAGATCCGATCGGCCCAGCCTGTGGCCGGTCTCGCTCAGACTGACATCAGGAGCGATGAGACCAGCGGTGGGCACTGCTTGCAGCCAGGCGACTCGATCGGGATCGAAGAAGGAGTAGATGATGGCGATCGGCGTGCCGCCAGATGAGAGCCGCGTTGCAATACGAAGCGCTCTACCACTGATTCCGAGGCGCTCGCGAACGGCCTCGTCCACGTCGTGGAGCGAGTTCTCGAGTACGTGGATCACCAACCGCGCCTGTCGCGGAGGCTGGAGCAGTCGTACGAGACCTCCCGCTCTCTGCTCGAATGCCGGAGACGCGACAAACGTGCCGCGCCCACGTTGTCTGACGACTCGCCGCTCGTCCTCGAGCATCGCGAGTGCTTGCCGCACCACGATCCGACTAACGCCAAAGTGCCGGCAGAGCTCCGGCTCCGAAGGTAGGAGGTCGCCCGGTTGCCACCGGCTTGACTCGATGTGCTGTTTCAGCAGCTCCTGCAGCTGATGGTAGAGCGGCTCGAAGCTCCTGCGGTCGAGCGAGACGCTGGGAAGCTGGGCGCGAGGAGTCACAAGCGCCTCTCCACGAGGTGCTCGCGAACGCCACGAACGATCCACAAGCCCGTCATGATCGACCGTACGCCTTCTCGTCGATTCGAGCGGCGAGCGCGGAGGAGTCGATCAAACGCCGGCTGCGGCGCAGCCACTCGCTCGCTGTGGCGCGACCTTCGTCGAAGATCTCGTCTTGGTCGGCGAGCGTCAGCCTGCCGTCCTCATAGACGACCCTCCCGTCCACCACGGTGTGGGTCACGTTGCGACAGTCGCTGTAGTAGGCGACGGTCTCGATCACGTTCGTGACCGGAGCCAGTCGTGCATCGCGCAGGTCGAGAAGCACGAGGTCGGCACGCTTCCCGAGCTCGATCGTTCCGACGCGGTCGCCGAGCCCGAGCGCCTCCGCGCCGCCGATCGTCGCCATGCGCAAGACGTCGTATGCGCCGAGTGGCTCCACGTCTCCCTCGAGGAAGTTCGTTGCATAGATCGCCGGCCGCATGTCTCCGAGCAGATCCATCGAGAAACAGTCCGTCCCGAAACCGATGCGGAGACCGGACGCCACGAGTCGACCGATCGGCGGAAAGCAGCGGCAGGACAGCATGCTCATCGGGTTGAAGCTCATCGAGATGTCACGCTCTGCGGCGATTGCGATCTCCTCGTCGGCGACGAAGACCATGTGGGCCGCATGCACTGCGGGCGAGAGGAAGCCGATCGCGTCGAGATAGCGAATCGACCCGTCGTAGCCTCGACGGCGAATCTCGGCGATCTCGGCCGTGGTCTGGGCAATGTGCGGCAGGAGCTTGACGCCGAGCGTCTCCGCTGCGCGCGCGCACTCGAGCAGCATCTCGGTCGAGAGGTGATCGGGAGCGAGAGGGCCGATGGCCGGTGAGATCAGCGGGTGGCCGCGCCAGCGCTCGACGAGGTCCACACCGATCGCCAGGAGCCGCTCGGCCTCGGCTCGATCCCATGCGATCGTAAAGGTGCGTGAGCCGGCGTCGAAGGATGGCGGGGTATCCATCCGGTACTCGACGACCTTCTCCGCCACAAAAGCGCGGGCCCCCACCTCGACGGCCGCCCGTGCCGTGGCGTCGGCGTACATGTTGAGGTCACATACAGTCGTCACGCCGGAGCGCAGCGCATCCCAGAGACCCAGGCGCGCCGCGGCATGCTGCAGTTCGTCGTCGAGAGTTGCGGCGAGCGGGAAGATCACCTCGTACAGGGATGCGCTCACGTCGGCTTCGTCGACCAACGTTCCGTAGATGTGGTCAGCGACATGCGTATGCGCGTTGACGAGGCCGGGGAGGAGCACGGAGTCGTTCGCGGCGATGATCCGCTCCGCTCGCAGGCTGGGGCAGTCCGCCGCCTTCCCTGCGTAGACGATCGCACCGTCGCGCACGGCGACCGCGGCATCGTGGACGACCTCGTCGGAGATCATCGGCGCCATGTAGCTCGCTGTGAGGAGGAGATCGACGTCGCGGGTGCTTGCCGATTCGCTCACTCGAAGGCTCCCTTGCCGCAGCCTTCCGTGCTCCTGTAACCGCTCACGACGACGTGAAAGGCGACTCTGCGTCGAGATTCCCGTAGCCGGGCAACTCCCCGACCGATTCATAGAGCTCGGCGTAGTGCTGGAGCGCATCGCGGTCGAGCTCCACGCCGATACCGGGACCCGCCGGGACTTCGAGGCGTCCGCCCTCGAACTCGAGCCGCGAAGCCAGCAGGTCATGCTCGAGGATCGTGAGGTGCGTCTGGTGAGCGAGCGACGGCTCGTGCAGGCCGCCGAGGATGTGCAGCGTTGCCGCCGTCGTGATGCCGAGGTCGCCGAAGCTGTGCTTGACGAGCGGCACACGCGCGGCTTCGCACATGCCGGCGACATCCCGGAAGACATGAAGGCCTCCGAGCTGGTGGGGATCAGTGACGACCACGTCCGCCGCGCGCTGGGCAAGAATCTCCGGCACCTGGTGCACCTGCCACGCCGACTGGTTGGCGCCGATCCGGGTCCGCGTCTGTCCACGGAGGTACGCCAGCCCGCTGATGTCATGCATGTCGATCGGCTGCTCGAGGAACTCGAGGTTGACCTCCTCGAATGCCTGTAGCGCCTCGATCGCCGTGAACGGCGTCCAGGCTTCGTTGGCATCGACCCGGATGGCGATGTCAGGCCCGACTTCGTCGCGGACGGCACGTACCAGCGCGAGATCGTTGGCGAGGTCGAAGCCGATCTTCAGGTACACGGTCTGGAAGCCGCGGGCCACCCCTTCGGCCGCCTGCGCGCGCGCCGTCTCGACGTCACGATCAGGCACCCAGACATACCAGTAGAAAGGCACGCTGCTGCGTTCGAGGCCCCCGAAGAGACGATGGAGCGGCAGGCCGGCCACCTTGCCGACGATGTCCCACATCGCCATCTCGAGCGATGCCACCGCGAGGTTGCCCTGGTACGGGAAGTGATGCCAGCCGTGCATCCCCACCCGCCGGAGGAAGGGCAGGATGTCGCTCGCGTCGTGCCCGACGAGCAGCGGGGTCATAGTCTCGATCGTCTGGACCGCAGCGGCGATGGTCGGTATGCCAGGGCACTCGCCGATGCCGACCACGCCGTCGTCCGTCTCGACCTCGACGACACCGCTCGTGAGGCCCCACGACCGGCCGAAGAACCACGTTTCCGGCTCGGTGAACGGAACATCCACCACCGTCACGCGAACGTCTCGTACGCTCTCCACGATCTCGTCAAGCCTTCCTTGCGATCGCCTGGATCTCGACGAGCAGATCCACGGAGTGAAGGTCGGCACGAACGGTCGCGCGCGCGGGGCGGTGATCGCCGAACGCCTCGGCGTAGGCCCGGTCGTATGCATCGAAGTCGTCGAGGTCGACAAGAAATGCTGTGACGTAGACCACGTCGGTCAGAGCGAAGCCACCGGCGTCGAGAACGATCTCCATGTTCGTGATCGCCTGGCGCGTCTGCTCCGCGATGTCGCCCACGCCGACTGTGCCGCCTTGCTCGTCCACGCCGCATTGACCGGCCACGAAGATCATGTCGCCCGCGACGACGCCGTGGGATAAAGCCGCCGACGGCTCGGGCAACTCCTTCGGGTTGAGAAAGTGCAGTCGACCACTCATCGCTTGATTCATTGACGGCGCTCCTGGATTGGTTGGCGAACTCTCTGTCTGAGACACTCTTGTCCTGACATCCGGTATTTATACGAATATCAGGGTGCGAACGCCCTCTCAACGACGAGGATCTCAACGACGAGGAGGCATCGAGAGACTGTGGCCGATTCCAAGAGCTTCCACTACGTGGAGCTTCCCGCGGACTCGATCGAGCGAGCGTCGGAGTTCTATGCGCAGGTCTTCGGATGGAGGTTCATCGAGCCGCCGGGCGAGCATGCGGTGAAGAACATCGTCTATCTGGAAGAGACTCCAGAGGTCGGGATCTGCACTCGAGCTCGTCCCACTCCGGCGGCGGGAGTTCGGCCGGGCGTCGCCGTGGACTCGATCGAGGAGACCCTCGAGCGGGTGGAGCGCGCCGGCGGTCAGGTCGTCTCGCGGGCGGAGGACGTTGGGGACGGTTACGTGGGGGTGTTCGAGGACACCGAGGGCAACCACATCAGCCTGTGGGCCTTCAAGTAGACGGCCAGAGCAACAGAGAATGGAGGGCGGACGCGTCTCGTTCGGCGCAGCTCAACCAACTAATCCCATCCGACGCATAGCGGTCGATGCCGATGAAAGAGCCCTCGGAACATCCCACGCTTTTTGGCTACCACCGCTCCGAATGTAACCGCGGGATACGACGAGTCTCTCCCGCGTCGACGGTCTGTCGGCCCTACCGGAATCGGACTTCTCGACTTGGGAGCTCCATAAACGGCTCCATACCCACCGCACGCTGGCGCCAACGTTGGCGAGCTCGGCGCGGCGCGTCCTAAACTTCTGCCGATGCCGATGGCGTTCCGTCCCGAGCGGCTGCTTGTCCCCTTGATCACGCCGTTCGACGAGACCGGGCGCGTCGACGAGGAGGCGCTCGAGCGGCACGCCGACGAGGTGCTGGCCGCGGGTGCGGCGGGCCTCGTCGCCGTAGCGACGACCGGAGAGGCGACGGCGCTCGACGACGAGGAGCGCGCGTTGGTGATCTCGATCTGCGCGCGCGTCTGCGCCGCGCACGAAGCCGTCCTCATCGTCGGTGCCGGTACCTACAACACGCGCGAGACGATCGCGCGCCACGCGGCGCTCGCCGACGTGCCGGGCGTGCGGGCGTCGCTGGCGGTCGTGCCCTATTACGTGCGGCCGTCGGAGGCGGCGATCGTCGCCCACTTCCAGGCCGTCGCGGAGCGTTCGCCGGTGCCGCTGATCGTCTACAACATCCCCTATCGCACCGCGCGCGGCCTCGGCAGCGGCGCGCTGCTCGAGTTGGCCGGGACCGACAACGTCGTCGGCGTGAAGCAGGCAGTCGGCGGCATCGACGCCGACACGCTGCAGGTTCTCGCCGGCGCACCGCCGGGCTTCAGCGTTCTCGGCGGCGACGACGCCTTCCTGTTCCCGCTCGTCCTCATGGGTGGCGCTGGCGCGATCGCGGCGTCGGCCAACGTCGCCACCGACCGCTACGCGGCCATGATTGACGCGGGCCTCGCCGGCCGGCTCAGCGAGGGCCGCCCGGTAGCGGAGGCGCTCCTCCCGCTGACGCTGGCCTTCTTCGCCGAACCGAGCCCGGCGGTGATCAAGGGCGTCCTGCACGCCCAGGGCAAGATCCCGACGCCGCATGTGCGGATGCCGCTTGCCGAGGCCTCGCCTGTGGCGGTCGAGCAGGCGCTGGCTGTGCTGGACTCGCTCGCAGTGATCGTTTAGCTGCTGGGGACCGAGAGCCTCAGAACCTTGGCGAGCCGTTAGCCGCTGGAGGAGAGCGTTTCTCCGGCATTGAAGGCTCGTAGCTCGTCGCAGCGGCGCTTGAAACAAGGCGCCAGGCCCAGCCCGTACCCGTAGGGTGCGCAAACTCGGTCAGGGCGCTGAACTCGGCGTTTCGGAGCGGAACGAGGCAGGGGTACGGAAGTAGGTGTGGTTCTAGAAGTAGTTTCATGCGCGCGCGATTACCAGAAGTGGCGCATGGCCGCAATTTCGTTCGTCGTTGCGAGCGCGACACGATTGCAGCGGTCGCGGTGATTAGCCTCGTCCTCCGTCGCCCACTTGGAGGTCGTGCATGGTCTGGTCGTTGGTCTATCTGGCCGTTTGCAAGCTGTTGGCGCTGGCCGTGCTGGTGGGTCGCTCGAATCGGTCGAAGGAGCTGGAGATCCTGGTGCTGCGTCACGAGCTCGTGCTGTTGAGGCGCCAGTCGGGTCGGCCGAGGTTCGAGCCGTCCGATCGTGCCTTGTT
>Ga0136633_1002455_pt1 | contig 12765 bp, 10 predicted proteins | sample AntDrymeUQ832206_2_FD_105494 | JGI IMG/M metagenome (GOLD analysis project Ga0136633, IMG submission 105494) | Polar desert sand microbial communities from Dry Valleys, Antarctica - metaG UQ83 (22.06) | ecosystem: Environmental > Terrestrial > Soil > Desert | place: Antarctica: Dry Valley... | reverse complement strand
TTCTGCACCTCGAGCATCCGGCCCTCGACGCTGTTGCTGGCGAGCTCGGCCTGACCGAGCGCCTTCGCATAGCGCGACTCGATCTTGTCGCGCACCTCGGACAGCGACGGGGTGTTACCCGGCGCGGCCAGCTCGGACATCGACGTCAGGCTCTTGGAGACCTGCTCCTGCATCTTGGCCTGCTCGAGCTGGCTGAGCAGCTTGGTGCGCTCGGCCAGCTTGGTCTGCACCGTCATCGCGTTGGTCTCGACGGCCTTCTTGGCCTGCTCTGCGGCGGTGAGGGCCGAGTCGTGCAGCGACTTGAGGTCCTCCATCGACTGCTCGGCAGCGACCAGCTGGGTGGCGAACGCGGTGGCGGTCGACTCGTACTCCTGGGCCTTCTTCTCGTCCCCCGCCGAGCGAGCCTGGTCGGCCAGGACGAGGGCCTGTCGGGCACTGCCCTGCAGCTTCTCGACCTCGCTCATCTGACGGGCCAGCTTCATCTCGAGCTGCCGCTGGTTGCCGATGACCGAAGCGGCCTGCTGAGTCAAGGCCTGGTGCTGACGCTGCGCGTCCTCGATGGCCTGCTGGATCTGAATCTTGGGATCGGCCTTCTCGTCGATCTTGCCGCTCAGGAGAGCGAGGAAGTACTTCCAGCCCTTGACGAAGGGGTTGGCCATTGCGAGGTCCTCCAGCTGCGGGGTTGCGGTGACCACCATCCTGTCAGCCCGCCGCGTCGGCCGTCACTCAGCGCGGATCCGCGGCGTCTCCAAGCGCCTTCCGCGACAGCGCCTCGGTCTCCACGAGCCCCGCGCGCAGCCCCTCCAGCTCGAGGGCCAGGTCGCCGATCTGGTCGACGCTGGTGTCCACCCCACCGGTGCTGGACGTCATGGCCAGCACCTCCGCGAGCCGTGCGACCAATCCCTCGAGACCGAGCGCCACGGCTTGCATACGAGCCAGCTGGGTCTCGCGCGCGGCCAGGAGCCGATTGCGGACCTCGACCCGATCGCGGACCGCGGCGGCGGATCTGCTGACCTCGGCCTGCACCTCCGGCGTCCGGGCGCGCCGCGCTGCGTCGTCCAGCCGGGCCGCCTCGGCGTCGAGCCCTTGCACGTCCACCCGGCCGAGAGCGCGTTCGACGGCCGTGACCTGACCGCCGACCCGGGCCAGCTCGGCCAGGGTGTCTCCGGCCTCCTCCGCGGCCGAGCGGACCGCGAGCCCCGTGGGGCCGGCGTCCGTCGTACGCGCCATCTCGTCGAGGCTGCGTACGGCGGACTCGGCTCGATCCAGCCAGTGGGCCGCGTGAGAGCCCCGCGGTGGGCGGGGCAGCGCGGCCAGCTCCGGCCGCTTCGGCTCGTCCCGGACCAGCAGCCCCGTCACCGCCTTGACCCCGAGGACCGCCGCACCGACGCCGATACCGAGCGCCACAGCTGGTCCACCCAGCGCTGCGGCCGTCAGTGCCCAAGCCATGCCGCCGGACACGCCAGCTGTCACAAGCCCCCACGGGTCGCGCAGCTCGTCCGACAGGCCCACGACGCCAGTCTCCCTCACCTGCGACGACCCTTGCTGCGCCGCCAACGCTGGCCACCTTGATCAGCTGTGTACGACGTACGCCGGCAGCCGCACGCTCAGCCCCTTCACAGCCGATCTTGGCGGGGCGAAGCAAGATCAGCTGTGAAGGAGGTAAGCGGGGCAGACCCGCGCTCAACTGCTTCACAGCCGATCATGGCCGGGCCGAGCGGCCACGGCGAGCGGCGAGCGGCGCGGGGTCAGAAGTTGCTGAGGACCGCGGTGAGCACCTTGTCGATCGAGGCCGGGTCCGAGGCGTCGTACGCCGCAGCCCGGCTCGCGTCGGCGATCTTGGTCAGCTCGCCGATGTCGGCGTCGTCGCCGTACGCGATCGGGAAGACCCGCACGGTCCGGTCGGCGTCCTCCCGGTCCAACTCGTCCGTCAGGGAGTCGATGTTGTTGTCGGCCGGGAACTCGTTGCGCCCGTCGGTCAGCAGCACGACCGCGTTGATCCGGGAGGGGTCGTACGACGCCGCGAGCACGCGGGTCGCGGCCCGGGCCGTCGCGTAGAGACCAGTGCCGCCCTCCGCCTGCAGGTCGAGGATCTGCTTGCGCGCGAGCGGCGCCTGCGTCCCGGCAGGGCCGAAGGGCAGCAACTGGCGGTACGGCTTGTCGCCGTCCTGCTGCGTGGAGAAGACCCACAGCGCCAGCTGGTCGTCCTTGGCGAGCAACCCGACCGCCGCGGCGGCCGCCTTCTTCGCCAGGTCGAGCTTGGTCGCTCCGACGGACCCGACCGTCTCCCCCATCGACCCGGACACATCCAGCACCAAGAGCACGCGGGCCCGCTTGCGGTTGCGCTCCCACGAGTCGCGTACGCCGGCCAGCACCGCCGGCGCCGGAGGGCTGATGATCGCCTTGGGCTGGTCCGGGATCATCCCCTCGGCGAGCGTGATGCGCTTGCCGGCCTTGCCCTCGAAGTCGCGGAACGCCGCGTTCTCGAACAGCTTCTGCGCCTCGTCCTTCTGGACGTACTCCAGGAAGTCGGCGGCCACGGCCCGCTTGGCGTCGTCGACCCAGTCGGCCTTCAGCGTCACGAAGGGGTTGTCGCTGTAGAGCGTCCCCTCCTTCGGGTAGATCGAGACCAACGGCGTACGCGGCTTCGCGTGCTTACCGAGCGTCTTCGGGTCACCGGTCGGGTTGCCCTGGTTGTAGTCCCAGACCGACTTCTCCTCGACCGTCACGGCGCTCACGTAGGACAGCCCCTGCCCGCGGTCATCGGCCTTCTGCAGGTTGGACAGGAAGGTCAGCGTCGTGTCGCCGTAGTGCACAACAGCGCTCTCCACCGCCTTGACGTAGGCCAGCACCTTCGGGTCGGCCAGGTCCCTGGCAGTCAGGTCACTGGACCGCTGGGTGGCAGCGAAGTACGCGCCGACGGTGGCGTTCAGCCCGCTGGTCGAGAAGTTGGGGTTGGTCTTGCCGAGCTTGAACGCGCCGTACGGCTTGCCGAACTTGGCCCAGCCCTGCGGGTCGTTGGCCAGCGACAGAACGTCGCCCCAGCCGATCGGCTTGGTCGGCCAGCCCAGCGTCTCGGCCATCGGCTTGGGCATCGCGATCACCAGCGGGGTGCGGGCGATGCTCGGCAGCTTGCCCTCACCCACCAGATCCGGCGCGTCACGGGCGGTCGTGGCCTGGCGCAGCAGGGCGGTCCAGGACGAGGACGCCGGCGACCACACGTCGGGGCGCGGACCGTCGACCCGCTCGTCCCAACCACGACCGAGGGCCGTCGTCGCTCCGCCGCTGGCTTTGGTCGACACGACGACGCGGGCGCACGTGCCGTCTGCCTCGCCGTCGTCCTTGGCGTACTCGTCGGCGATCTGCGAGAGCAACGCCGCCTTCTCCGACGAGGCGGTCATGGCCAAGCTGACGCATCCCTTGCCGCCGTTGTCGCTGGGGGCGGCGTCGGTGCTGTTCGGCGCGTCGTCGGACGTCGCGTTGCGTACGGCGACAACCGCGAGCACACCGACGATCACCGCCACGATCAGCGGCACCCGGTTACGACCCGCCACGACTCCCCCTAGAACAGACGAGCCATCATGCTGTCACGGTCCGTCGGGCGAGACGGGCACAAGACCGGCAGCGAGGACCTCGGCGCCCAGCGCGAGCTCCTCGCCCGTGGCCGGCCACATGATGTGCCCGGTGAGCCAGCGCAGGACGAGGTCCCGAGCGTCGTCACCGGCCGGGCACTGTCCGCTCTCCAGCACGTGGGTCACCGCGTCCCGCGCGGCGTCCCACGCACGGCTGGTGCCAACGGCGGCGAGGCGGGCGTGTACGGCCGGCTCCTGCGCAGCCAGCTGCCGGATCGCAGCGGAGCCGCCGATCCACTCAGCGGCCAGGGTCAGCGCCTTGACCAGGTCGGTGCCTGCGCAGGTCGTCCGCAGGTCCTCGATGCGGGCCAGGACCAGCGCCTCGAACAGGTCGTCCTTGGTCCGGAAGTGGTTGTAGAGCGTGGCCTTGGCGACCCGACCGGAGTCCGCGACGCCGCCCATCGTCGTACGGCGAAGCCCGTCCGCTGCGACGCAGCGCTCCGCTGCGTCGAGGATGGCGGTCCGGGTGCGCGACATGGCGTTGCCGGACCGGGCGTGGGTGCCGCGCTGACGTACCGGCGCGTCGGACGGGCTGCTCACCAACAGGGTCAGGCGGCGGCGACGACGTCGTGCAGCGCGCGCACCCGGGCCACCGGGGCGTCAGCGCCGACCGGCTCGAGGATGGGCAGGGGCACGAACAGGGGCTCCGGCTCGATCGTGGCGAGGGTGTCACTCACGTCGCGGAGCACGTCGGACAACCGGACCCCCAGCGCGCGGCAGATGCTGGCGAGCAGTTCCGAGGAGGCTTCCTTCTGACCGCGCTCGACCTCGGACAGGTAGCCGAGGGAGACGCGCGCTCCGGCCGAGACCTCGCGCAGGGTCCGGTGCTGACGCAGCCGGATCGTGCGCAGCGACTCGCCCAGCAACGTCCGCAGGACCGCCATGCCCGCACCTCCCTGATCACGTGCCGAACACGCTACCCGTGACCGCTGACGAAGGCACCTAGGGCCGGGCTGGTGTCCGCTCAGGGCGCAACGCCCGTGAGAGCGCGGCGGAGCAGGTCGAGGGCGGCGTTGACCGACAGTGCGCGGACCCGATCACGGTCTCCCGGCAACCGCGCGCTGCGAGCGACCTGCCCGTCCGGCCCGGCCACGCACAGGTAGACCGTGCCGACCGGCTGCCCCTCCTGCTCGCTCGGTCCGGCGACACCGGTGATGCCGATGCCGTACGTCGCACCGAGGCGGCTGCGGGCACCCTCGGCCAGCTGCCGGGCCACGCCCGCCGAGATCACGCCCGCGTCGAGGATCGTCTGCGCGGAAACCCCGACGAGCGACTCCTTCAGGTCGGTCGCATAGGCCACCGCCGACCCGCGGAACGTCGCCGACGACCCCGGCATCGCCGAAAGGGCAGCCCCGACCAGGCCGCCGGTCAGCGACTCGGCCACGGCAACCGTCGCCCCGCGCTCGGCCAGGAGCCGATGTACGACGACGTCCAGCCGATCGCCATCGCGTCCCCACACGGCCTCGCCCAGGACGGCGACTGCCTGGTCCGCCAAGCCGGCCAGAACCACTGGGTCGGTGCCGGTGAACCGCACCCGCACCATCCCGCTGCCCGCGAGGTAGGCCAGCGCGACCCCGGCCGGGACCTCGACGGTCTGCTCGACCAGCCCAGCGACCGCCGACTCCCCCATCCCCGCCGTGTGCACCGTGCGGGTGACGACGACCGTGCCCGAGCGCTCGGCGAGCTCGACCAGGACCGGGACCATCACGGCCTGCAGCTCGTGCGGCGGGCCGGGCAACGCGTAGACCAGCTTGCCGCCGACCTCGAGCCGCAGTCCGGGCGCCGTCCCGACCGGGTTGTCCAGCACGGTCGCACCGCGCGGCACGTCGGCCTGCCTCAGCACCTCGACCGGCATCGCGTAGCCGTACGACGCAAACCTCGCCCGCAGCTCGTCCTCCATCGCCGCGACCCGGTCAAGCGGTACACCCGCCACCGCCGCGACCGCGTCGCGGGTGATGTCGTCGCTGGTCGGCCCGAGCCCACCGGTGACCAGCACGATGTCGGCGTCGTCGAGCCCCCGACGGATCGCGACCACCATCCGTTCCAGGTGATCGCCCACCATCGCGGACGCGACCACCTGCACCCCCACAGCCGCCAGCTGGTTGCCCAGCCAGGACGCGTTGGTGTTGACCGTGTCGCCCAGAAGCAGCTCGTCGCCCACCGCCACGACGGCAGCGGTCAAGGTCATCGCGCCGCCCTCAGCGCCAATGTCATCGCGCCGCCCTCAGCGCCAATGTCATCGCGCCGCCCTCAGCGCCAATGTCATCGCGAAGCCTTGCGCGCCCGCTTCATCGCGGCGCGGTCACTGGTCTGGCGCAGGGTCAAAGCCCTTGCCACGTAGTCGATCCCGGTCACCACGGTCACCGCGACCGCAGCGGTCATCACCCAGGCACGACCGGTCGCGAGCAGCCCCGACAACGGCAGGACGTAGAGCCCGATCGCCAGGCCCTGCAGCAGCGTCTTGACCTTTCCGCCGCGGCTGGCCGGGATGACGCCGTGTCGGATCACCCAGAACCGCAGCAGCGTGACGCCGATCTCGCGGACCAGGACCACCGCGGTCACCCACCACGGCAGCAGGTCCAGTGACGACAGCCCGATCAACGCCGCGCCGGTCAGCGCCTTGTCGGCGATGGGGTCGGCGAGCTTGCCGAACGACGTGATGAGGTTGCGGCTGCGCGCCAGCTGTCCGTCGATCCAGTCGGTGTACGACGCGACCGCAAACACCACACACGCCGTGATGCGCCAACCTCTGCGATCGCCTTCGTCGTACAGCAGGCAGAAGGCGAACACGGGGACGAGCAGCATCCGCAGGACAGTGAGCTGGTTGGCGATGTTGAGGTTGGACACCCGGGAGACCGGCGCGGTGGCGGGATCACCCGGGCCCTGAGCAGTGCTCATGCCGGGACGGGTACCGGGATCTCGACCAGGTCAGCGATCAGGTCAACGCCCTCGCTGCCGACGACGCGCGCCGTGACGAGGTCGCCGACCCGCAGTCCGATGCCCTGCACGATCGTGGTGCCGTCGACGTCGGGCGCCTGGTGAGCCGCGCGGCCCTCCCCGTCGTCGGTCTCGATGAGCACCGTCAGCAGCTCGCCCATCCGCTCCTCCGCGCGCTGCGCGGTCAGCTCCTCGACCAGAGCGGTCAGCCGCGCGACCCGATGCACGACCTCGTCGGGGTCCACCTTGTCCGGCAGGGTCTCGGCCTCGGTGCCGTCCTCATCGGAGTAGCCGAAGACACCGATCGCATCGAGCCGCGCCTCGGACAAGAAACGCTCCAGCTCGACGACGTCGGCCTCGGACTCGCCGGGGAAGCCCACGATGACGTTGCTGCGCACCCCGGCCGTCGGCGCAGCAGCCCGGATCTGCCCGAGCAGGTCGAGGAACCGCTCGGTGTCGCCGAACCGGCGCATCCGCCGCAGCAGCGGGCCGGACGCGTGCTGGAACGACATGTCGAAGTACGGCACGACACCGGGCGTGGTCGTCAGCGTCTCGATCAGGGACGGTCGCATCTCGGCCGGCTGCAGGTAGGACAGCCGCACCAGCGGGACGATCTGGGCGAGCTCGGGCAGCAAGGTCTCCAGCAGCCGGATGTCGCCCAGGTCCTTGCCGTACGACGTGGAGTTCTCGCTCACCAGCACCAGCTCGCGCACCCCGTGCTCGGCCAGCCAGCGGGCCTCGGCCAGCACGTCGGAGGGGCGTCGGGATACGAACGCGCCGCGGAAGGACGGGATAGCGCAGAAGGCGCACCGCCGGTCGCAACCGGACGCCAGCTTGAGCGGAGCGACCGGACCGTTCTCCAGTCGCCGACGCATCACGACCGGGCCGCCGGCGTGGCCGGGGATGCCGATGTCGATCGCACCGGGCTCCACGGCGGCGGCCCGCTGCACCGGCGAGATCGGCAGCAGCTTGCGCCGGTCCCCGGGGGTGTGGCTGGCGATGGCGACACCGTCCAAGACCGACTGCAGGTGGTCGGACAGGCCGGCGTAGGTGTCGAATCCGAGCACCGCATCGGCCTCAGGTAGTTGCGCGGCGAGCTCCTTGCCGTAGCGCTCGGCCAGGCAGCCGACGGCCACGACCTTCCCGCCGGAGTCGCCGGCAGCGAGCAACGTGTCGATCGAGTCCTTCTTGGCCTGCTCGACGAAGCCGCAGGTGTTGACCACCGTGACGTCAGGAGCGTCGTCGACGAGATCCCAGCCGGCCGCGTCCAGCCGACCGGCCAGCTCCTCGGAGTCGACCTCGTTGCGGGCGCACCCGAGCGTGACGATCTGCACGCTGCGCCGGGAAGTCACCGCCTGACTCTAGGCGCGGACGAGACCTCCGCGGGCGCAGTCGAACCTCAAGACGGCACCGACCCTCCCCGCGACACCGGTGTCGCGGCCGCCGCAGACGACGTGCACGGCGCCGGCGTTGCCGATGACCAGCCGCAGCGGCGCGGGGTCGCGGAAGGCCCGGAACGCCCCGGCCGTGAGCACTCCCTCGAACAGCAGGCGCTTGCCGCTGCGCACGCTCACCCATGACGAGCCGCCGCGCAGCCGCACCTCCAGCGTCGCGGGCGGGCGCACCGGCGCGGGCTTCGCCACCGGCTTCGGCGCGGGCTGGGTAACGGGTGCGAGGGGTGCGGCGAGCACCAGCTCGTCGGCCAGCGGCGTGCCTCTCGGCTCGGTGACGACACCGACGACGAGGAGCCCGAGCAGCACGACCACCGCCAGCGCCGCCGCTGCCTTCCAGTTGGGTCCGCGTCGCTCCGGTGGCGCGGCCTTGGGCAGCCGCACCTCGCCCGGATGCTGCGAGGCCCCGTCCAGCATCGCCAGCAGCGGCAGCGGATCGATCCCGAGCAGCGCGCACACCGCCTTGACGTGCCCGCGGGCGTACACGGCGCCACCGCAGGTCTCGAGCCGGTCGGCCTCGAGGTCGCGCAGCACCGCAGGGCGGATGCAGGTCGCCGCGCTGACGTCCTCGACGGTGCGGCCCGCGGCTTCGCGAGCGGCGGTCAGCGTCGCGCCGACGGTTGTTCGGCCGGCCTGATCGAGGAGCGTCGCCATGCCCACCCCCCGCCTGTACGGCGAAGTGTGCGTCGGGCCGGGGCGTGCAGGCAAGAGAGCAAACAGGTGACTCAGGTCAGGCCGGGGCCCTCGCGCCGGCCGCCGTGTCGCACGAGGTCTGCGCCACCCGACCGCAGGTCCAGGTGCAGCAGCACCTGATCGAATCGCTCTCGGCCGACCGCGATGAAGTCCGGCCGCCGTCCGCTGACGACGAAGCCGAGGTCGGCGTACAGCCGCAGTGCTCCGTGGTTGTTGCCGCGGCAGTCCAGGGTCAGCACCTCGACCCCGGACGCCCGCGCGTCGTCGATGACCGCCTGGGTGACCTGGCGACCCAAGCCCTGACCACGGGTGTCCGAGGCCGTCATCAGCTTGCTCAGCTTGGCGTTCCCGGCCAGGACAGCGTTGGGGTAGCGGCGCCAGTAGGCGCAGGCAAGAACCCGAGGCCCGTCCTCGAGGACCACGAACCGTGCGCCCTCAGCGAGGACGGCGTCGTACGACGCAGCGACCTCGTCGCGGTCGGGCACGTGCAGCCAGCCGACGGCACCGCCCAGGGCTGCGACGTCGGCGACCAGGGCGTGCAGTCCGTCGTACGGGATCTGGCCGGGCGCCACCCAACGCAGCTGTGTCACCCCTGCAGTGTGGCGAGGACCTGCTCGAGCTCGTCCGGCCGGATCAGGACGTCCCGGGCCTTGGAGCCCTCGGACGGCCCGACGATGCCGCGGCTCTCCATCAGGTCCATCAGCCGACCGGCCTTGGCGAAGCCGACCCGCAGCTTGCGTTGCAACATCGATGTACTGCCGAACTGCGTCGTGACGACGAGCTCGACCGCCTGGCACAGCACGGTCAGATCGTCCCCGATCTCCTCATCGACCTGACGCTCGGCCGTCTGCGGAGCGGTGACGTCCTCGCGGAACGCCGGCTGCCGCTGACCCTTGCAGTGCTCCACGACCGCTGCGACCTCGGCATCGGTCACCAGGGCGCCCTGGATGCGCATCGGCTTGCTGGCGCCCATCGGCAGGAACAGGGAGTCGCCCTTGCCGATCAGCTTCTCCGCGCCGGGCTGATCGAGGATCACCTTGCTGTCCGTACCGCTCGACGTGGCGAAGGCCAACCGACTCGGCACATTGGCCTTGATGAGCCCGGTGACCACGTCAACACTCGGTCGCTGCGTCGCGAGCACCAGGTGGATGCCGGCCGCGCGCGCGAGCTGGGTGATGCGGACGATCGCGTCCTCGACGTCGCGCGGCGCAACCATCATCAGGTCGGCGAGCTCGTCGATGATCACCATGAGGTACGGGTACGGCTGGTAGATCCGCTCGCTGTTCTCCGGCGCCTTCAGCTGACCGGAGCGGACCGCCTTGTTGAAGTCGTCGACATGCCGGAAGCCGCTGGCGGCGAGGTCGTCGTACCGCATGTCCATCTCGCGGACGACCCACTGCAACGCCTCGGCGGCCTTCTTCGGGTTGGTGATGATCGGCGTGATGAGGTGCGGCACGCCTTCGAAGGCGGTGAGCTCCACCCGCTTGGGGTCGACCAGGATCAGGCGCACCTCGTCCGGGGTCGCCCGCGTCAGGATGCTGACCAGCAACGCGTTGATGCAGGTCGACTTGCCGGCGCCGGTCGCCCCCGCGATGAGGATGTGCGGGGTCTTCGCGATGTTGGCGCAGACGAACCCGCCCTCGATGTCCTTGCCCAGTGCGACCAGCATCGGGTGGTGGTCGTTGACCGCGACGTTGCTACGCAGGACGTCGCCCACACTGACGTTCTCGCGGTCGGTGTTGGGGATCTCGATGCCGATGGCGGACTTGCCCGGGATGACGTCGATGATGCGGACGTCTGGGCTCTTGACGGCGTACGCGATGTTGCGGGCGAGGGTCTTGATGCGCTCGACCTTGACGGCGGGGGCGAGCTCGATCTCGTAGCGGGTGACCGTGGGGCCGCGGCTGAAACCCGTGACAGACGCGTCGACCTGGAAGTCCTCGAGCACCTGCGTGAGCGCTCGGATGATCTCGTCGTTGGCAGCGCTGCGGGACTTGGGCGGCGTGCCGGTGGCGAGCAGTGCCGGCGGGGGCAGCAGGTAGCCGCCTTCGAGGACGAGCTGCTCGGCCTTCTTCGGTGCCGCGGTGTGCGCCGGCGGCTCGGGGTCAGGAGCCCGCTCGATGACCACCGGGTCGAGGTCCGGCGGGTCGTCCTGGACGGCGATCCCCTGTCGACGGCGGGGCCGGGTCCGGTTGAGCGGCTCGATCGGCTCGAGCTCCGGTGCGGGCTCGGGCTTCTTGCGCAGCAGCAGGGCGTCGCGCAGGTCCTTCAGCCGGGTGGGTACCTGCTGGACCGGCGTTGCGGTGACGACCAGCAGGCCGAACGCGGTGAGGAGCAGCAGGATGGGTACGGCGAGCCACGGTGTGAGCGCAGCCGCCAGGGGGTCGCCGAGCAGGAAGCCGAGCAGCCCGCCCGCGTCGGTCCGATCGTCGGGACGGCCCTTGACGTCGTGCAGGACGCCGAGCGCACCGGTGGACAGAGCCGCCCAGCCGACGACGAGCCGGCCGCGGCCGCCGGGGCTCTCCGGCCGGCGAAGGACGCGGAAGGCAGCCAGGGCGAGGACGAGCGGGAGCAGCAGAGCGCCCTTGCCGGCCAGCCCTTCCAGCAGGCCGGCGACGGCGTTGCCTGCGGCGCCCGCGTGCCACCACGCACCGCCCGCGGCGACCAACGCACCGGCGAGCAGCAGGAGCCCGAGCCCGTCGCGGCGGTGCGCGGGGTCGAGGTCCTTGGCGCCCCCACTGGCCGCCCGGGTGAGCCCGCCGACGGTGTGCGCGAGGCCGCGGAACAGCCCGCCCAGCAGCACTCCGATCGCGTGGATGAGCGTGCCGAGGACACCGGGTCCCCGATGCGCCGGCTTGCGCGCGGGGGGCCTGCGGGCGGCCGGTCTGCGCGCGGGAGGCTTGCGCGCAGCCGGTTTGGCGGCGGCCTTGCGAGGCGCGCTCGTGCGAGCGCGGGTGGGCGCAGTACTGGCCATGGTCGGACGCTACCGGCGATGTACCACCCGCAACACCCGCCACACCCGCGACACGCCGCCGAACACCCGCCCGCCCCCGAGCCGCGCGCCCCCGAGCCCCCCGCCCCGAGCCGCCCACCCCAGCCGCCCACCCCAGCCGCCCACCCCAGCCGCCCACCCCCGACGATCTTCTGACCGCGCGATTGCTGTCCGACTCGCGGGGCGGGTCGTGCACCGATCCCGCACTCAGGTGATCACCGAAACGGGCGGGCCAGCGGGGCGGGAGGGCGGGCGAGTGGGCGAGTGGGCGGTCAAGGCGGGGGGAACGGGTGGCCTTGGCTGCTGGGACGCAGCCGCGCCCGAACGGTTGCGTCAGACCTCGACGACGACGGGGATGATCATCGGGCGGCGGCGGTAGGTGTCGCTGACCCACTTGCCGAGCACCCGGCGCACGCCCTGAGCCAGCTGGTGCGGGTCGGCGACGCCCTCGGACGCCGCCCGGTCCAGCTCGGCCTCGATCAGCGCCAGCGCCGGATCGAACGCGGCCGGGTCGTCGGTGAAGCCGCGCGCCGCGATCTGCGGACCGCCGGTGATCTTGCCGGTCACGCTGTCGACCGCGACGGTCACGCTGATGAACCCCTCGTCGCCGAGGATCCGCCGGTCCTTGAGCGTCGACTCCCCCACGTCGCCGATCTCCGTCCCGTCGACGTACACGTAGCCGCACGGGACTGCACCCACGATCGAGGCCATGCCGTCGACGAGGTCGACGACGACGCCGTCCTCGGCCAGGACGATCCGCTCGACCGGTACGCCGGAGAGCCTGGCCAGCTCCGCGTGCGCGCGCAGGTGCCGCCACTCGCCGTGCACCGGCATGACGTTGGACGGCTGGGTGGCGTTGAGCAGGAACAGCAGCTCGCCGGCCGCCGCGTGCCCGGACACATGCACGCGCGCGACGCCCTTGTGCACCACGCGGGCACCCCACCGGGACAGCCCGTTGATGACGCGGTAGACGGCGTTCTCGTTGCCGGGGATCAGCGACGACGCGAGGACGACGGTGTCCTCGGCCTCGATCCGGATCTGGTGGTGCGAGCGGTTGGCC
>Ga0136633_1002454_pt1 | contig 12767 bp, 11 predicted proteins | sample AntDrymeUQ832206_2_FD_105494 | JGI IMG/M metagenome (GOLD analysis project Ga0136633, IMG submission 105494) | Polar desert sand microbial communities from Dry Valleys, Antarctica - metaG UQ83 (22.06) | ecosystem: Environmental > Terrestrial > Soil > Desert | place: Antarctica: Dry Valley... | reverse complement strand
GTCATGGAGCTGGTCGAGGCGCCGACGCTGGCGGAGGTCGTGCGCGACAGCGGGCCGCTCAGCCCGCAGCGCACCGCCGAGGTCGGGCTCGACCTGCTCGGGGCGCTCGAGGCCGCGCACGCGCAGGGCATCGTCCACCGAGACGTGAAGCCGTCCAACGTGCTCGTCCGCGAGGACGGCCGGGTGGTGCTCACCGACTTCGGCATCGCCACGACCACGGGCGACTCCTCGCTCACGCACACCGGGCTGCTGCTCGGCTCCCCCGCCTACATCGCCCCGGAGCGGGCCCGCGGCGAGCCGCCGGAGCCCGCCTCCGACCTGTGGTCGCTCGGCGCGACGCTCTTCACCGCGGTCGAGGGCAAGCCGCCCTTCGACGGCGGCGAGCCGCTGCTCACCGTGTCGGCGGTCGTCACCGGCGACCACCAGCCGTACGTCAGCGCCGGTCCGCTGGCCCCGGTGCTCGACGGGCTGCTCACCAAGGACCCGGCGGACCGGCTCGACCTGGCCGGCGCCCGCCGCGCCCTGCAGCGGGTGGCCGCCCGCGCGCCTGTGACGGTCACCTCGACGATGCCGATGGGCTCGCCGGCCGCCGACCCCGCTGCTCCTGCGTCGAGCACCGCCGCGCTGGACCTGGCCGAGGTGGAGCAGGCCGCGGCCCCGGTCCGGCCGCCACTGCGCCGCCCGCCGCCGGTCGCCCCCGCCCGCCGCCCGGACCGCTCCCGGAGCGGCGTCCGGCGCAGGGCCCTCGCGGCCGCAGGGGTCGCCGTGCTCGCGGCCGGCGCCGTCGTGCTCGCCCTGGTCGACGACGACGAGCCCGGCACCGCCACCGCCGCGCCCGCCACCAGCACCGCCGCCGCACCGACGCCGAGCGCCGAGCCGACCGCGGCCGCGCCGCCCGTCCAGGAGCCCGAGCCGTCCCCGACCGCGCCGGCGTCCGACGAGCCCGTCGCGGCGGGCGTCCCCGCGGGCTGGAGCACCGACACCGGCGGCGACGGCTGGACCGTCGCCCTGCCGCCCGGCTACGAGCAGACCCGCGCCGGCGAGTACGTCCAGGCCGCGACTGGCCGGACCCTGCGCGTCGACACCGGTCCGGCCAACCCCCCCGCGGTGGCGGACCGCGAGGCGCAGGCGCAGGACTTCGCCCGGCGGCACCCGACGTACGAGGAGATCCGCATCGAGGCGGTGGACTACCGCGGCTACGAGGCGGCCGACTGGGAGTTCACCTACGAGGGCCTGCACGTGCTCAACCGGGTCTTCGTCGTGGGCGAGACCGGGCACTCGCTGTTCCTCCAGGCGCCGGAGGACGACATCGAGGGCAGCCGCGCCGACCTGCTCGGCATCGCCGGTGCCTTCCGGCCCGCCGGCACCTGACCCGGCGCACGCCCCGGACCGCGGACGAGGTAGGCAGGACGCGTGGACAACCCCGAGGGACGGCTGGTGGCCGGGCGCTACCGCCTGCTGTCCCCACTCGGCTCGGGAGGCATGGGCACCGTCTGGCGCGCCCAGGACGAGGTCCTGGGCCGCGGCGTCGCGGTGAAGGAGGTCGTCTTCCCGCACGGGCTGTCGGCGCAAGACCGCGATGTGCTGCGCGAGCGCACCCGGCGCGAGGCGCGCGCCGCCGCCCGGCTGGACCACCCGAGCGCGGTCACCGTCTTCGACGTGGTGGAGGAAGAGGGCTCGCCCTTCCTCGTCATGGAGCTGGTCGAGGCGCGCCCGCTCTCGCAGGTGGTGCGCTCCGATGGGCCGCTGACCCCGGCCGCGACGGCGCGGGTCGGGCTCGCGCTGCTCGGCGCGCTCGAGCTCGCGCACCGGCACGGCATCATCCACCGCGACGTGAAGCCCGGCAACGTCCTGCTCAGCCACGGGGCGGACGACACCGGCCGCGTCGTGCTCACCGACTTCGGGATCGCCTCGTCCGTCGGCGATTCCAGCATCACCTCGACCGGCCTGCTGCTGGGCTCCCCCTCGTACATCGCCCCGGAGCGGGCGCGCGGACTGCCGCCGGAGCCGGCCTCGGACCTGTGGTCGCTCGGGGCAACGCTGTTCACTGCCGTCGAGGGCCGACCGCCGTACGACGGGGGCGACCCACTGACGACCGTCACCGCCGTGGTGACCGGCGAGCACGCGCCCTTCGAGCGCGCCGGGCCGCTGCGCGAGGTCCTCGAGGGGCTGCTCGAGCGCGAGCCGTCCCGCCGGCTGACCGCCGTCGCGGCCCGACGGATGCTCGAGCGCGTCGCCGCCGAGCAGGACCCCTCCCCCACCGTGGCGCTGCGGGTGCCGCCGCCCCGCGACGCGCCGCCGCCGGCCGAGCAGACGTCCGCGCTCCCCGTCGCCGCGGTGCGCGCCGCCGCCGCGGCTCCCGCGCCCGCCGCCCCGGCACCGCAGCCCCGCCGCCCGGCCTGGGACCGCCCACCGCCCGTCGTGCGCCGCCGCCGGTCGCGCGGCCCGGCCCTGGTGGCCGGCCTGGTCCTCCTGCTCGCCGCCGCGGCCGTCGCGCTGGTCGTCGCGCTCGACCCCGGCGGCAGCGACGACGAGACACCCGCAGCCGTCGGGTCCTCCCCCTTGGCGTCGGCCTCCGCCGACCCCGCGGCGGCGCTGCCGGACGGCTGGACCCGGCTCGAGGCCGAGCAGGGCTGGAGCATCGGCGTGCCGCCGGGCTACGTGCGCTCGACCTATCGCGGCACCCAGGTGCAGCTGCGCGACCCCGAGGCCCGCCGCACCCTGCGCGTCGACGTGCAGACCGCTGCCGACGGAGGGGCCGAGCAGGCCCTCGGCCGGCTGTCCCCCCAGCTGGGCGGCCAGCTCGCCGACTACCAGGAGCTGCGCCTGGAGGCGGCCGACTACCGGGGCCTGGACGCCGCCGACCTCGAGTTCACCTACGTCGACCAGACCGAGCTGCGGGTGCTCGACCGCGCGGTCGTGGCCGAGGACGGGCGCACCTACTACCTGTACTGGCAGGTGAACGCGAGCGACTGGCAGGACGCGCTGCCGGTGTTCGAGCAGATGCTGGAGACCTTCGTCCCCGCCGGGTGAGGGCCACTGAAGTGGACAGCCTCACACCACCCGCAGCCCTCCCGCCGTGCCGGGGCGGCCGCACGTCGTTAGCATGACCCGATCCAGGTGAGCACCTGGTCGCGACGGAAGGCGATCGCTGTGCAGGCACCGGCAGGCACCCTCTACCGGGGGCGCGAGGGCATGTGGAGCTGGGTGGCGCACCGCGTCACCGGCGTCCTCATCTTCTTCTTCCTCTTCGCGCACGTGCTCGACACCGCCCTCGTGCGGGTGTCCCCCGACTCGTACAACCGGATCATGGACACCTACAAGACGCCGCTGGTGAACCTCATGGAGGTGGGCCTGGTCGGCGCGGTGCTCTTCCACGCCCTCAACGGCATCCGCGTGATGCTCATCGACTTCTGGGCCAAGGGCACCCGCTACCAGAAGCAGATGACCTACGTCGTCGTCGCCGTCTTCCTGATCGTCATGGTCCCGGCGACCTACCGCATGACGGCGCACACCTTCGCCGAGCTGTTCGGGAGCACCACGTGACCGCCCTGAGCGAGACCCAGCACGACCGCCTGGTCATCGAGGCGCCGCGCACCCGCAAGAAGCGCCCCTCGCAGTCCGGCCGCGGCACCAACTTCGAGATGTACGCGTGGATCTTCATGCGGATGTCCGGCCTGCTGCTGGTCTTCCTCGTGCTCGGGCACCTGTTCATCATGCTGCTGCTCGACGACGGGGTGCAGCGCATCAACTTCGGCTTCGTCGCCGGCCGGTGGGCATCGCCGTTCTGGCGCACCTGGGACCTCATGCAGCTCTGGCTGGCCCAGCTGCACGGCACCAACGGCCTGCGCGTGATCATCAACGACTACGCCGAGCGCGACGGCACGCGCTTCTGGCTGAAGATGCTGCTCTACACCTCCTCGTTCCTCGTGCTCGTCCTCGGCACTCTCGTGATCTTCACCTTCGACCCCGACCTCGCGGGCTAGGGAGCGGCATGGCGATCGGCACCGTCCACCACCACCGGTACGACACGATCATCGTGGGCGCCGGAGGCGCCGGGATGCGCGCGGCCCTCGAGGCCGGCAAGCGCTCCCGCACCGCGGTGCTCACCAAGCTCTACCCGACGCGCTCCCACACCGGCGCGGCGCAGGGCGGCATGTGCGCCGCCCTCGCCAACGTCGAGGAGGACAACTGGGAGTGGCACACCTTCGACACCGTCAAGGGCGGTGACTACCTCGTCGACCAGGACGCCGCCGAGGTGATGTGCAAGGAGGCCATCGACGCGGTCCTCGACCTCGAGAAGATGGGCCTGCCGTTCAACCGCACGCCCGAGGGCCGGATCGACCAGCGCCGCTTCGGCGGGCACACCCGCAACCACGGCGAGGCTGCCGTCCGCCGCTCCTGCTTCGCCGCGGACCGCACCGGCCACATGATCCTGCAGACGCTCTACCAGCAGTGCGTGAAGGAGAACATCGACTTCTTCAACGAGTTCTACGTGCTCGACATGGTGATGTCCGAGGTGGACGGCAAGCGCGTCGCCAGCGGCGCCGTCGCGTACGAGCTCGCGACCGGCGACACGCACGTCTTCCACGCCAAGGCGGTGCTGTTCGCGACCGGCGGCTTCGGCAAGGTCTTCAAGGTCACCTCGAACGCGCACACGCTGACCGGTGACGGGATGGGCATCGTCTACCGCAAGGGCCTGCCGCTGGAGGACATGGAGTTCTACCAGTTCCACCCGACGGGCATCTGGAAGATGGGCATCCTGCTGTCAGAGGCCGCGCGCGGCGAGGGCGGCATCCTGCGCAACAAGGACGGCGAGCGCTTCATGGAGCGCTACGCCCCGACCATCAAGGACCTCGCGCCGCGCGACATGGTCGCCCGCGCCATCTACACCGAGATCCGCGCCGGCCGTGGCGCCGGCCCCAACGGCGACCACGTGCTCCTCGACCTGACGCACCTCCCGCCCGAGGTCATCGACGCCAAGCTGCCGGACATCACCGAGTTCGCGCGCACCTACCTGGGCGTCGAGCCCTACGACGAGCCGATCCCGATCCAGCCGACGGCGCACTACGCCATGGGCGGGGTGCCCACCAACATCGACGCCCAGGTGCTGTCCGACAACGACACCGTCGTCCCCGGCCTGTTCGCCGCAGGTGAGGTCGCCTGCGTGTCGGTGCACGGCGCGAACCGCCTGGGCACCAACTCGCTGCTCGACATCAACGTCTTCGGCCGCCGCGGCGGGCTGTCGGCCGCGGCGTACGCCAACTCGGTCGACTTCGTCGAGATGCCGCCGGAGCCGGAGAAGGACACCCTCGCGCTGCTGCAGCGCCTGCGCGACGGCGGCGGCACCGAGCTGGTGGCCCGGATCCGCAACGACCTGCAGGAGACGATGGACGCCAACGCCTCCGTCTACCGCACCGAGGCCACCCTCAAGCAGGCCGAGGTCGACATCGCCGCGCTCAAGGAGCGCTACCTGCGCGTCGGTGTCGCCGACCGCGGCAACCGCTACAACACCGAGCTGCTCGAGGCGGTCGAGCTGGGCTTCCTGCTCGACCTGGCCGAGTGCCTGGTGGTGTCGGCCAAGGCGCGCAACGAGTCGCGCGGTGGCCACTTCCGCGAGGACTACCCGACCCGCGACGACGTCAACTTCATGCGCCACACCATGGCGTACAAGGTGCCGGACGCCAGCGGCGCGACGAGCTTCCAGTCCGACGTGCGGCTGGACTACAAGCCGGTCGTGCAGACCCGATACCAGCCGATGGAGCGCAAGTACTGATGCGCCAGCAGCAGACAGTGGGAACAGCCTGATGACCGTCGTCGAAGAGCGCCCCGCCGCCGAGCCGAGCCCGGTCGCGGACCACCAGCGGGTCATCACCGTCAAGGTGCGGCGGTTCGACCCGGAGGTCGACCCGGACGCCAACTGGCAGAGCTTCCAGGTGCCGGTGGAGAAGGGCGACCGCCTGCTGGACGCGCTGCACCAGATCAAGTGGTACCAGGACGGCTCGCTGTCGTTCCGCCGCTCCTGCGCCCACGGCGTCTGCGGCTCCGACGCGATGCGCATCAACGGCGTGAACCGGCTGGCCTGCAAGGTGCTGGTGAAGGACCTGGGCGACGAGATCCTCGTCGAGCCCATCAAGGGCCTGCCGGTCCTCAAGGACCTCATCGTCGACATGGAGCCGTTCTTCGAGGCGTTCCGCGCCGTCAAGCCGTTCCTCATCACCGACGGCCGCGAGCCCACGCGCGAGCGGCTGCAGTCGGCCGAGGACCGTGAGCGGTTCGACGACACCACCAAGTGCATCATGTGCGCGGCCTGCACCACGTCGTGCCCGGTGTTCTGGAACGACGACGCCTACTTCGGCCCGCAGGCCATCGTCATGGCGCACCGCTTCATCTTCGACAGCCGCGACGACGGGGCCGAGGAGCGGCTGGAGATCCTCAACGACAAGGAGGGCGTGTGGCGCTGCCGCACGACCTTCAACTGCACCGACGCCTGCCCGCGCGGCATCCAGGTGACCAAGGCGATCCAGGAGGTCAAGCGCGCGCTGATCTTCCGGCGCAGCTAGCCCCGAGCCCGCGCGCGGCGCCAGCCGCGCACCCCGAGCACCACCAGCGCCACCCCGATCGCCATCGACACGGCGGCCAGACCAGCGTGCACCACGAGGTACGCGGTCGGGCCGCCGCCGTCGTCGAAGGCGCGGTCGTCGGTGGCGACCACGCGGACGAAGTTCGGCCAGACGAGCAGGGGCCACAGGCCGGCGAGCACGAGCAGCGCCGCGGCGCGTCGGGAGAGCGTCACGAAGCCAGTGTCGGTCACCGGCGCGAGCCCGTCTCGGCGGTAGCGTCCGGCCTCGTGCGCCGTCCCATCTCCGTCCTGCTGACCACGCTGGTGGGAGTGGCCCTCGCGGCCGGTCCGGCGGGCGCCGCGACCAGCAGCGGGAGCACCGAGGCGCTCGGCGGGCCGCGGCTGACCGGCGACGGCGTGGTGGTCGACCGCGACGCCCCCGAGCTGCCCGAGGGCATCACGGCGAGCAGCTTCGTGCTCGCCGACCTCGACAGCGGCCAGGTGCTGGCGGCCAAGGACGCCCACGGGCGCTACGCCCCCGCCAGCACGCTCAAGACCCTGACGATGCTGGCGCTGATCCCGGAGCTGGAGCGCGACGAGCTGGTCACCCCGACCTTCGACGACGTCAACGTCGAGGGCAGCAAGGTCGGCCTGGTCGACGACGTCGCCTACCCGGTGCACGAGCTCTTCACGGCGCTGATGACCGTGTCGGGCAACGACGCGGCGAACGCTCTCGCCACGGCCGCCGGCGGCCAGGAGGCCGCCGCCGAGCTCATGAACGACGCGGCCGAGGGCCTGCAGGCGCGCGACACCCGCGCGGTGAACCCGCACGGCCTCGACGCCGAGGGGCAGGTCAGCTCGGCCTACGACCTGGCGCTCATCGCGAGGGCCGGCATGGCTGACCCGCAGTTCGCGGCGTACGCCGCGACGGTGAAGAGCAGCGTCTCCGCGCCGGGCGGCGCGCGGATCGAGGTCTACACCAAGAACCGCCTCCTCAAGGACTACGAGGGCGCGCTGGGCATCAAGAACGGCTACACCACCCGAGCCGGCGCCAGCTTCGTCGGCGCGGCCGAGCGCGACGGGCGACGGCTGGTCGTCACGCTCATGCGGGCCGAGCCGCGGGTGGCCGACGAGGCGGCCACGCTGCTCGACTGGGGCTTCGACGCCGCCGCCGGCGTGACGCCCGTGGGGCGCCTGGTGGACCCGCTGCCCGAGGCCGCGCCGCTCGGCCCGGAGGCGGCTGCGCCCGTCACGGCCGCCGTCTCGCCCTCCGCGGCTGCCGCGTCCGGCGACGGCGGGGGCGGTGTGCCGACCGCGCTGGCCGGCGCGGGTCTGGCCGCGGCGGCCGTGCTCAGCGTCCGGCACCGCCCGCCGGTTCCCGTCCCGGCGCGGCCCCGGATGCCCGCCCGGCCGCTCCCCCGCACCGTCGCCGCCCGCGTCGGCCCGGCGACGGAGGAGCGCCCGCGCCGCACCGGCGTCGCCTAGCTGCCGCGGCGTCCCGGCGTCGCCGACCGCCATCGCGTCAGCGGCGGAGAAGGCCGAGCAGGGTCTTGCCGACGTGGATGCCGACGGCGGTGACGGCCATGCCGAGCACCCCTGCGGTGAAGCCCGCGGCCTGCCGGACGCGGACCTCGGCGCGCGGCTCCTCGCGCACCAGCGTCGCCGTCCCGCCGCTGCCGGCACTCGCGCTCGCGCCGGCGCCGTCCGCGGAGCCCCGGCCCTCGGGCACGTCCTGCGACGGCGTCACGCCCTGCACGGCGGCCGCGAGCGGGCTCGGCGCACCGTCCTCCTGGAGCGTCGGCGGTGAGTCCGGGTCCTGGTCGGCGAACTCGGTCGGGATGCCGGCCTCGCGGGCGGTCTCGGCGTTGGCGGTGCCGGACGGCTCGATGTCGGAGTCGTACGGCGCGGTGACCGTCCAGGCGGCGCAGATCAGCAGCATCCGGCTGACGATGTTGATCCAGACGAGCAGGCCGACGATGACGGCGAAGCTGCCGTAGAGCGGGTTCTCGGTCGTGCGCTCGATGTAGAGCGCGCCCACCCGCTTGAGGACCTCGAAGAGCACGGCGGCCAGCAGCGCGCCCTTGATGATGCGCCGGAACGGCGACTGCACCTTCGGCAGCCGCCAGAACAGGAACAGGAACAGCGCGGTGCTGGTCGCGAGGCCCAGCAGCAGGCCGACGGCCCAGGTGAGCGCGGTCGCCACGGGCTGGTCCTCCAGGCCGATCAGCTCGAGCGCGTAGCCGGAGAAGGCGCCGGTCAGGGCGGAGACCGCGACGGACAGCACCACGGTCACGCCCAGGCCCAGCAGGACGACGACGTCCTTGGCCTTCTTGACCAGGAAGTTGCCCTCCTTGACGTTGTGGTGCCAGATCGCGCGGATCGCCTCACGCAGCGCGTCGACCCAGCCCAGGCCGGAGTAGAGCAGGCCGACCAGGCCGATGAGACCGGCCGCCCCGGCCTTGCGGTTGTCGGTGAGGATGTCCTCGAGGCCGAGCTGGTCGGCCAGGCCCGGCGCGTAGTTGTTGACCTCGCGCACCACGGTGCCGACCGCCTCGTCGCCGAGCGCGTAGCTCAGCACCGACGTCGCCAGCGCCAGGATCGGGAAGAAGGACAGGAAGCCGAAGAAGGTCACCGCCGCGGCCTGCCGGTCGCCGGCGTCGGCCTGGTAGCGGCCGAACGCGCGGATCAGGTGGTCGAGGGCCGGACGCTTCTCGCGCGCGCTCGCGAGCGCCGCCTTGGGACTGGGCATGGCCCGCCCCTACCCGGCTGCCGCCGCGATCAACGGACCGGCGGCTCCGCCGGTCCCGGCAGTCCGGCGCGGCCGAACGGGAAGTCGCGCTGCGGCCGCCACACGCCGCCGCGGTCCTGCTCGAACAGCGTGAATCCCCACACGTCGAACGTCGCCTCGTAGCCGGCCAGCGCGCCGAACGCCCGGTCCAGCGCCGGCTCGGGCAGGTCGTGCGCGACCGTGACGTGCGGGTGGTACGGGAACTTCAGCTCGCGGGCCAGCGGCCCGGAGCGCACCTGGCGCTCCACCCGCTCGCAGTCGGCGATCCCGACGGCCAGCGGGACGAAGACCACCGGCGACACCGGGCGGAAGGTGCCGGAGCCGCGCAGGTGGAGGTGGAAGGGCCGCTCGGCGGCGGCGACCAGGCGCAGGTGCTCCTCGACGACCTCGAGCTCCTGCTCCGACAGCGACGTCGGGGGGAGCAGCGTGACGTGCGGCGGGATGCCGCCGGCGTTCGGGTCGCCGAGGCGCTCCCGCCAGCCCTGCAGCTCGCTGGTGAAGGGCTCCGGGATGCCGATCGCGACGCCGAAGTCGCGACGTGCCGTCACGGGGCCGGCGCCAGCAGCCCGACGCGCTCGCGGACGGCGTCCATCGTCGCGACGGCGGTCTCGCGGGCCCGGGCGGCGCCGTCGGCGAGCACCCGGTCGAGCTCGGCCGGGTCGGCGACGAGCGCGTCGTACCGCGCCCGGACGGGGGCGAAGAGCTCGACGACCGCCTCGGCCACGGCGGCCTTGAAGTCGCCGTAGCCCTTGCCCTCGAACTCCCGCTCCAGGTCCGGGACGGGCGTGCCGGTCGCGACGGACAGGATCGTCAGCAGGTTCGTGATGCCAGGCTTGTCGTCGGCAGCGACGACCTCGCGGCCGGTGTCGGTGACCGCGCTCTTGACCTTCTTGGTGATCGTCTTCGGGTCGTCGAGGACCCACACCGTGCCGCTGCCGCCGATGCTCTTGCTCATCTTGCGCGCCGGGTCCTGCAGGTCCTTGATGCGCTCGCCCGGCCGGCCGGCGTAGGCGCCAGGGAGCACGAACGTCTCGCCGTAGCGGGCGTTGAAGCGCTGGGCGAGGTCGCGGGTGAGCTCGAGGTGCTGGCGCTGGTCCTCGCCGATCGGGACCGAGTCGGCCTGGTACATGAGGATGTCGGCGGCCTGCAGGACCGGGTAGGTGAACAGCCCGACCGATCCGCTGCCCTTCTCCTTGAACTGCGTCATGCGGCTGGCCTCGCCGAAGCCGGTCAGGCAGCCCAGCACCCACGCGAGCTCGGCGTGCTCTCGGACGTGGCTCTGCGCGAAGACGGTGCTGCGCTCGGGGTCCACCCCCAGCGCGAGCAGCTGTGCGACCGACTGGCGGGTGCGGTCGCGCAGCTTGTCGGGCTCGGGCAGCTCGGTGAGCGCGTGCAGGTCGGCGAGGAAGAAGTAGCAGTCGTTCTCGTCCTGCATGGCGGCCCAGTGCCGGACCGCGCCGACGTAGTTGCCGAGCTGGAAGCTGTCGCCGGTGGGACGGATCCCGGACAGCACGCGGGATCTGGGTTGTGGCTCGGACATGACCTCCATCCTGTCACCGTCCGCGACCGGAGGGTCGCTGGGCCCGGTCAGGCCAGCGACCGGACGAGGAGGTCGGCCTCCTTGCCGGCGAGCTTGACGACCATGTCGCCGATGAACCGCTCGGCCTTGCCGCCGATGAGCGGGACCTTCACGGTCACGTCGCCCTCGATTGCGTAGCGGCTGCCGGTCGCGGTCGGCTCCAGCCGCATCGTGCCGCCCAGGCTCGCGGGGGCGCCGGGGATGGAGACGCTCCAGCGGCCGTGCCGCTCGCCGCCGGCCGCGGGTCCCCACTCGTCGGTCTGGACGACCTGGCCGTCGGCGGGCAGGAAGCGCTCGAGGAAGCCGGGCACCCCGCTCGGCAGCTCGCGCGAGACCACGAGCCGGACCCCGCCGTCGGGGTGCTCCTCGCGCTCGACGACGGCGCTGCCGTCGCGCAGCTCGGCGGCCTTGCGGGCCGGCCACTCGGGCGAGGTGAGGATCGCGAAGACCTCCTCGACGCCGCCGCTGGTCTCGTGGCTGGTCTCGACGTGCGTGCTCATCCGGCCTCCACTCGAACGCTGGAGGGGGTCTCCTCCGATGGGTCCTCCAGCGGCGTCACGCGCACCCGGGCGGTGCGCCGGCCGTCCAGCTCGCTGACCTCCAGGCGGTGCCCGTCGACCTCGACGGCCTCACCCAGGCGGGGCACGTGGCCGAGCGTCGCCATGACGTAGCCGGCGAGGGTCTCGTACGGACCCTCGGGCAGCGAGACGCCGGTGACGGTACGCACCTCGTCGAGGTTCAGCAGCCCGTCGGCCTCGACGTCGCCGCCGCGGAACTGCAGCGGGTCGCCCTCCTGCACGTCGTACTCGTCGCGGATGTCGCCGATGACCTCCTCGATGAGGTCCTCCAGCGTGACGATGCCTGCGGTGCCGCCGTACTCGTCGACGACGATCGCCATGTGGTGGCCCTCCCGGCGCATCTCCGACATCGCCGGGAGCACCCGCTTGCTGCCGGGCATGAGCTTGACCTCGCGCACCACGTCGGCGACGCGCATGCCGCGAGCCTTGACCGCCGGCACCATGAGGTCGCGCACGTGCAGGAAGCCCACGATGTCGTCCTGCGACGAACCGGCGACCGGGTAGCGGGAGTGCGGCTGCTCGCTGGTCTGCTTGATGGCGCGGCTGAGCGTCATGCCGGCGTCGAGGAAGGCGACCTCGGTGCGCGGGAGCATCACCTCGCGCAGCTGGCGCTCGCCGGCCGCGAAGACGTCGTCGATGAGCTTGCGCTCGTCCTTGGTGAGCGACTCGTGCGCCGCCACCATCCCGCGCAGCTCCTCCTCGGAGATGGTCTCGCGCTGCGACTGGGGGTCGCCGCCGAGCATCCGGACGACCACGTCGCTGCTGCGGCTGAGCAGCCAGATGACCGGTCGCGACAGCGTGGCGATCCGGTCGAGCGCGGGCGCGAAGGCCATCGAGACGGTCTCCGGGCGCTGCAGCGCAAGCCGCTTGGGCGCGAGCTCGCTGAACACCAGCGAGAAGTAGGAGATGATCAGCGTGACGAGCACCAGCGCGACGGTGTCGGACGGACCCGCTGCCAGGCCGGCGTCCTCGAGCAGGTCCGACATCGGGACGGCCAGGCGGGCGGCACCGAAGGCGGCGGACAGGAAGCCGGCCAGGGTGACGCCGACCTGCACGGCGGCCAGGAACCGGTTCGGCTCGGCGACCAGGCGGGCCACGCGCTGTCCGCGCCGGCCGCGCTCGGCCAGCGCCTTGGTCTGCCCCTCGCGAAGGCTGACCAGGGCGAGCTCGGTCGAGGCGAAGACCCCGCCGATGAGGATGAAGACCGCGACCAGCAGGACGTCCAACCAGGGTCCGCTCACGGCGTGCACCTGCCCGTCC
>Ga0136633_1002451_pt1 | contig 12773 bp, 13 predicted proteins | sample AntDrymeUQ832206_2_FD_105494 | JGI IMG/M metagenome (GOLD analysis project Ga0136633, IMG submission 105494) | Polar desert sand microbial communities from Dry Valleys, Antarctica - metaG UQ83 (22.06) | ecosystem: Environmental > Terrestrial > Soil > Desert | place: Antarctica: Dry Valley... | reverse complement strand
GGCGCCGACCTGCCGCTGGGCGAGCGGGTGGAGGTCGAGCTGGTCGTGGCCGACCCGGCGACCCGCGAGGTCCTGCTGCGGCGCGTCTGAGCTAGAGGCCGAAGCCCGGCTGGAGGAACGGCGGCTCGGTCGGCTGCTGGGTCGGCGCCGCCGTCGGCTCGCTGCTCGGCGCGGCCGGGGTCGGCTCGGGGCGCGGCTCCGGTGTCGGACTCGGCGCGGCGGCCGCGCTCGGCGCGGCGGGCTGCTCGGCGGACGACCCCTCGGTGGTGCTGCTCGGGGCGGGCCGGCGCGTCGGCTCGGACGCACGGCGCTCGCGCAGCGTCAGCACCGGTGCCTCCAGCTGCGGCACCGGTGCCGGCGGCAGCGCGGCGGCGGGCAGTGCGCCCTGCAGGCGGGCCCGCAGCGCGCGAGCCTCGGCGAGCACCCCGCGCAGCAGGCCGGTGTCGTTGGAGCGGGTCAGGACGTCGTCGGTGCTGTCGAGCAGCACCAGCGCCTGCGCGGCCGCCGCGGGATCGCCGGAGGCCTGCGCGACGAGGGCCGACAGCTCGGCGTTGAGCTCCTCGGCCGCCTGCCGCAGCGCCTCGTCGGTGGCGCCGAGGGAGGCGAGCCGGTTGAGCTCGTAGCTGGCCTGCGCCGCGCTGGTGAGCGTGGTGGCCGGCTGTGACGCGACCCCGCGGTCGGGGACCACGCCGGCGGCGAAGCCGAGCAGCGCAGCCGCCGCGGCGAGCAGCGGGGCGGCCTGCAGCAGGCGCGGTCGGCGACGTCGGGGGAGTGCTGCGACGGGGGTCGGCACGGGAGCGGGGGTGGCGGCGGCCGCTGCGTCGAGGGCGATCAGGTGAGCGGCGGCGCGCGCGGAGAAGGCCCGCAGCTCGCTGCGGTCGCCGTCGACCAGCTCGCCGGCCAGGTCGTCGGCCCCGGCCTCGAGGGCGGCGGCGGCCAGGCTCAGGTCGGTCTCGAGGGTGGTGCGCAGGGCGTCGATCTCGCCCAGCAGGGCAGCGAGCTCCGGGACCCGCGCGAGGTCCTGCGCGCTGCGGCGCCGGGGGACGCCGGGCACGGCGGTCGGGCCGGTCGCGGGGCGCGCGGCACGGGGGGCAGGGACCTGCCCGTCGGTGCCGTCCACATCGCCTCCTCTGCCCGTCTGCTGCTGCTCGTGGGTGTCCGTTTCGCCGTCCCCGACCGGAATCCTGCACGCGAGCCCGGGCAGCTTGGTGATCCCGGTCGCAGTGTGCCCGGGTTGGGGGGTTCTGTCCCGCCGGCCGGCCTCCCCGCGCGCCGGCCCCGGGACCGGCTGACATGCTCCGAGGATGACCGACCCCACCTCCGTACCTGTCACGTCGCTGGTCGTCTCCGTCCTCGGCGGCACCGGCGAGCAGGGGCGCGGCCTGGCCCGCCGCCTGGCGCTGGCCGGCTGCACCGTCGTCCTCGGTTCGCGAGACGCCGCCCGCGCCGAGGCCGCTGCCGCCGGCCTGCCGGGCAGCGTCAGCGGGGCCGACAACGCCGGCGCGGCCCGCGCGGGCGACGTGGTCGTCGTCGCCGTGCCGTGGGACGGCCACAAGGAGCTGCTGCAGTCCCTCGCCGGGGACCTCGCCGGCAAGGTCGTCGTGGACTGCGTCAACCCGCTCGGCTTCGACAAGCAGGGCGCCTACGCGCTGCCCGTCGAGGAGGGCAGCGCCGCCCAGCAAGCGGCGGAGGTGCTGCCGGACAGCCGCGTCGTCGGCGCCTTCCACCACGTCAGCGCGGTGCTGCTGCTCGACGAGTCCGTCGAGACGATCGACACCGACGTGCTGGTGCTCGGCGACGACCGCGAGGCCACCGACCTGGTGCAGGCGCTCGCCGCCGCGATCCCCGGCATGCGCGGTGTCTACGCCGGCCGGCTGCGCAACGCCCACCAGGTCGAGGCGCTGACCGCCAACCTCATCTCTGTCAACCGCCGCTACAAGGCCCACGCCGGTGTCCGCGTCACCGACGTCTGACGACACCGGCCGGGACGTCCCCGTTCCGGCGCGCGTGCGGCGGGTCGTCTCGCTCGTCCCGTCCCTGACCGAGGCGGTCGCCTCGACCGCGCCCGGGCTGCTGGTCGGCGCCACCGACTGGTGCACCCACCCGGCCGACCTCGACGTCCCCCGCATCGGCGGCACCAAGAACCCGCGCGTCGCCGACGTGCTCGACCTGCAGCCCGACCTCGTCCTCGCCAACGCCGAGGAGAACCGACCGGTCGAGCTCGACGCGCTGCGCGAGGCGGGCTGCGCGGTGTGGGTGACCGCCCCCGAGACGCTGCCCGACGCGCTGGTCTCGCTCGGCCGGATGCTCGCGGCGTGCGGGCTCGACGAGCCGGACTGGCTGGGAACGGCGCGTGCGTCGTGGGCCGAGCCGTTCGCCGGTGCGCGCCGCACCGCCGTCGTCCCGATCTGGCGCCGGCCGTGGATGGCGGTCGGACGCGACACCTTCACCGGCGACGTTCTCGCCCGGCTCGGCGTGGACAACGCGCTGGCCGGCCACGCCGACCGCTACCCCAAGGTGGCGCTGGACGACCTGCCGCCGCACGACCTGGTCGTGCTGCCCGACGAGCCGTACGCCTTCACCGCCGACGACGGGCCCGAGGCCTTCCCCGGCGTGCCCGCGGCGCTGGTCAGCGGACGGCACCTGACCTGGTACGGCCCGTCGCTCGCCGAGGCCCGCGAGCTGCTCACCCGCCAGCTCGATGTCTGAGCGGATGCGCGCGGCGCTCTGCCTTCTGGGCATCGTGCTGCTGACCGCCGCCTGGGTGGTGGCGGGGCTGGTCACCACCGATTTCGACCCGGTGCGGCAGAGCATCAGCCAGCTCCAGCGCGACGGCACGGCGCCGAGTGTGGTCATGACGGTGGCCTTCGCGCCGGTCCTCCCGCGGCTGCCCCGCACGGCTCTGCTGGTCGCCGGCGTCGCGACCCTGGGGGCCGCGCTGGCGCCGCTCGGCGAGGTCCGCGGGGGGCGGCAGGACGCGGTGCACCTCGCCTTCGGCGCGCTGCAGCGGGCAGGCTTCCTGTCGGCGGTGGCACCCTGACAGCCATGGAACCCGACGAGCTCGACCGCCTTCTCGACGAGGTGCTCGTTGGCGGACGGCGGCCAGTGCTCGTCGAGCTGGCCGAGGCCGATCCCGCTTGGCCGCAGCGCTTCTCGGGCCACCGGACACGGATCGTCTCCGCGCTGGGTGCCACTGCCACCGACGTTCAGCACGTCGGCTCGACGGCGGTGCCGGGTCTGGCGGCCAAACCGGTCGTCGACGTGCAGCTCGCCGTGGACGACCTGGAGGCCGCCGTGATGGCCCTGGAGGCTGCCGGCTACGTCTTGCGCGTCCGCGAGCCGGGGCACCGGATGCTCAAGGCGCCCCCGCCCGACGAGGCGAATGTGCACCTGCACGAGCGCGGCGACCCGGCGCTCGAGGAGCGGGTGCGGCTGCGCGACCGACTGCGCGCCGACCCTGCTGCCCGCCGGCGCTACGAGGACGTCAAGCGCTCGCTCGCGGGTCGTCAGTGGCCGGACGTCAACCACTGCGCCGAGGCCAAGGGCCCCGTCATCCGCGCGATCCTGGCTGAGCCTGGGGGCGCCTGAGCCGGCACGACCGGCTCGTACTGATCCTCGCGTCGCTGCGGGCCCCTCGAGGCTGCCATCTGCGACACGACGATCAGTACGGGAGCGCGACGCTCAGGGGTGACGTGCCTCGCGCAAGGAGTGGTGCACGAGAGGTCACGATCCCCGAGAAGTTGACGGCTGGTGCACCGACCTCTGCGGGGACACACGTCGCGCTGGCAGGCCCGCGACCCGGCACGAGCCGCGCGCTCAGTCGAAGCTGTGCTCGGGGGTGGGGAAGCGGCCCTCGCGCACGTCGTCGACGTACTCCTGGGTCGCGGCGGTGAGGACGCCGCGCAGGTCGGCGTAGCGCTTGACGAAGGTCAGCGGGGCGCCGGGGGTGAGGCCGGCCATGTCGGTCCACACGAGGACCTGGGCGTCGCAGCCGGCGCCGGCGCCGATGCCGATGGTGGGGATGTCGAGCTCCTTGGTGACCCGCTCGGCCAGCTGGGCCGGAACCGCCTCGAGCACGACGGCGAAGGCGCCGGCCGCCTGCACCGCGAGGGCGTCGGCGAGCAGCGCATCGGCGGCGTCGCCGCGGCCCTGGACCCGCAGGCCCATGACGAGCTCGGACTGCGGGGTCAGCCCGACGTGCCCCATGACGGGGGCGCCCGCCGACACGAGCAGCTCGATCTGCGGGGCGACCCGGGCCCCGCCCTCGAGCTTGACGGCGTGTGCGCCGCCCTCCTTGAGAAAGCGCACCGCCGTCGCGAGCGCCTGCTCGGGGGAGGCCTGGTAGGAGCCGAACGGCAGGTCGGCCACCACGAGCGGCCGGGTGGTCGAGCGGACGACCGCGCGCACCATCGGCAGCAGCTCGTCGACAGTGACCGGCACGGTGGTGGAGTAGCCGAGCACGTTGTTGCCGGCGGAGTCGCCGACCAGCAGCGCCGGCACGCCGGCCGACTCGAAGATCCCGGCGGTGAGCATGTCGTAGGACGTCAGCATCGCCCAGCGCTCGCCGCGCTCCTTGGCGCGCTGCAGGTCGCTGGGGCGGACACGGCGCTTGGTGACACCGCCGTACAGGGCCGGGAGCTCAGACACGGGGACCTCCATCGGTCGCGACTCGAGGCCTACCCCCTCGGGCGGGGGTCCGGTCCCCGGACCCGTCCAGGGTGCCACTGCCACCGCCGGCCGTCTGTGTGGCCCGTGCCACACCGCCCGCACTAGCGGAACGGTTGCGTATCGGAACGCCCGGTCGTACCGTTCCCCCACTTGCGAGACGACCCCGTCTAGGAACAGGACGCCATGACCGCGACGACCGAGGCGCCCGCGCGCCGCACCGGCCGCCCCCGCGACCCCGAGGTCGACAGCGCGATCCTGTCCGCCGCCCTTCAGCTGCTGGCCGACGGCGGCTACGAGGCGCTCACGATCGAGGCGGTCGCCGCGTCGGCAGGAGTCGGCAAGGCCAGCGTCTACCGCCGCTACGCCGGCAAGGAGGAGCTCGTCGTCGAGGCCGTCGCCTCGCTCATCGAGCCGGCCGAGCGGGTCGAGGGCGCGAGCGTGCGCGACGAGCTCGTCGCGCTGCTCGAGGCGGTCCGCCGCAAGAGCGACTCCTCGCTGGCCGGCAAGATCTTCCCGCGCCTGCTGGGCGCCGCCGCCGACAACCCCGAGCTCATGGCCCGCTACCGGGTGCAGGTCCTCGACCCGCGCCGGCGCCGCTTCCTCGGCGTGCTCGCCCGCGGGGTCGAGGAGGGCCTGGTCCGGCCCGACGTCGACCTCGACCACGCCGCCGACCTCATCGTGGGCCCGATGGCCTACCGCAACCTCATCCGCACCGATCCGCCGCCCGGCCCCGATCTGTCCGCACGGATCGTGGACGACGTCCTGCTCGCGCTCGCCCCCCAGGAGAACCCGTGACCGCCCCCGCTGCCCCTGCGCCCGTGCAGCTCACCCACCGGCAGGTCCTCACCGTCCTGTCCGGGCTGCTGCTCGGCATGTTCCTGGCTGCGCTCGACCAGACCATCGTGTCGACGGCGATGCGCACCATCGCCGACGAGCTCGACGGCCAGACCGCCCAGGCGTGGGTCACGACGTCGTACCTGATCGCGTCGACGATCACGACGCCGCTGTACGGCAAGCTGTCCGACCAGTACGGCCGCAAGCCGTTCTACCTGTTCGCGATCGGCGTCTTCATCCTGGGCTCGGTGCTGTGCGGGACCGCCCAGAGCATCTACGAGCTGGCCGCCTACCGCGCTGTGCAGGGCCTGGGTGCCGGTGGCCTCATGTCGCTGGCCTTCGCGATCGTCGGCGACCTGGTGTCGCCGCGTGAGCGGGGCCGCTACCAGGGCTGGTTCATGGCGGTGTTCGGCACGAGCAGCGTGCTCGGGCCGGTCATCGGCGGCGCCTTCGCCGGCCAGGACACGATCCTCGGGATCGACGGCTGGCGCTGGATCTTCTACATCAACGTGCCGATCGGGCTGGCCGCGCTGCTCGTCGTGATGCGCACGCTGCACCTGCCCAAGCGCGTGAACGAGCACCGCATCGACTTCCTCGGCGCCGGGCTGCTCACCTCGGCCGTCGTGCCGCTGCTGCTCGTCGCCGAGAAGGGCCGCGACTGGGGCTGGGGCTCCGGCCTGACGATCGGGCTGATGGCGCTCTCGGTCGTCTCGCTGGTCGCCTTCATCGCGTGGGAGCGGCGGATGGGTCCCGAGGCGATCCTGCCGCTGCGCATGTTCTCCAGCAGCATCTTCAGCATCACCAGCGTGACCGCGCTGCTCGTCGGCGCCGGGATGTTCGGCGGGTTGGTCGTGCTGCCGCTCTACCTGCAGATCGTGAAGGGGTCCTCGCCGACCGAGGCGGGCCTCCAGCTCATCCCGCTGATGGTCGGCATCATCCTGACCTCCGGCATCTCCGGGAAGGTGATGAGCCGCACCGGCCGCTACAAGTGGTTCCCGGTCGGCGGCATCGCGCTGATGTTCACCGCCCTCATGCTCATGTCGACGCTCACCGTCGACACGCCCGTCCCGCAGACGATGGCGTACATGGTGCTCATGGGCGCCGGCCTCGGCCTGTCGATGCAGACCCTGGTCATCAGCGTGCAGAACGCCATGCCGCCGCGCGACATGGGCGTCGCCACCAGCTCGGTCACCTTCTTCCGCTCCATGGGTGGCACGTTCGGCGCTGCGCTGTCGCTGGCGGTGCTCTTCGGCTCGCTGGCCGGCAACATCCAGGACCGCGCGGTCCGGGCCGGGCTGCCGCAGGACGTCGTCGACCGCTTCTCGACCGCGACCGCGCTCAACGACACGTCGATCATCGCGACGCTGCCCGAGGCGGTCCGCCGGGTCGTGCTCGAGGGCTTCGCCGACTCGATGACGACGGTGTTCTTCGTCGTCGGGCTCCTCCTGGTGCCGGCCTTCGTGCTCGCCGTCCTGGTCAAGGAGATCCCGCTGCGGGCCTCCGGCGGGCTGGCGGCTGCGCACGAGGACGCCGACGCCGAGACCCGGGCCGAGACGGCCGAGAGCACCAGCGCCGTCGTCGTGTAGCCGCGGGGGCTGTCCTCGCTAGCGGCCCTCGGGCCGGGCCCGCTTGGGCTCGGTCGCGCGCGGCGCCGCCGTCTGGCGCCAGCGCGAGGTGATCGGCAGCCGGCGGTCCCGGCCGAAGGCCCGGCCGGTGATCTTCGGCCCGGGCGGCGACTGCCGGCGCTTGTACTCGGCCGCGTCGACCAGCGCGATGACCCGGTCGACGACGGCCTCCTCGAAGCCTGCGGCCAGCAGCTCGGCCCGACCCTGGTCCTGCTCGACGTAGGCGTCGAGCAGCGGGTCCAGCACCTCGTACGGCGGCAGCCGGTCGCTGTCGAGCTGGCCCGGCGCGAGCTCGGCCGACGGCGGCTTGGTGAGCGTGCTCTCCGGGATGGGCGGCACCTCGCCGTGCTCCGCCGCGACCCGGTTGCGCCAGCGGGCGAGCGCGAAGACGAGCAGCTTCGGCACGTCCTTGATGGGCGCGAAACCGCCTGCGCTGTCGCCGTAGAGCGTCGAGAAGCCGGTGGCGGCCTCGCTCTTGTTGCCGGTCGTCAGCACGAGGTGGCCGTGCTCGTTGGACAGCGCCATGAGGGTCGTGCCGCGGACGCGCGCCTGCAGGTTCTCGACCGCCAGTCCGGTCAGCTCGACCGAGGCCATCCACGCGTCGACCATTGGCCGGATCGGCACGACCGACCAGTGCAGGTCCTGCCGCTTGGCCAGGTCCTCGGCGTCGGTGATCGAGTGGTCGGAGCTCCACGCGCTCGGCATCCCGACGACGTGCACCCGGTCGGCGCCGATCGCGTCGCGGGCGATCGTGGCGACCAGCGCGGAGTCGATGCCGCCGGACAGGCCGAGCACCACCGAGCGGAAGCGGTTCTTCTCGACGTAGTCGCGGGTCGCGGTCACGAGCGCGCCCCACACCTCGGCGTGGTCGTCCAGCGGCGGCGAGACCGTCGGCACCAGCGGGTCGTACACCGCCAGCGGCTCGGCGGACAGCACCACCCGCTCGACCGCCATCGTCGTGCCGTCCCCGGCGTCCTGCGGGCCGGTGACGTCGGAGGCCGCCGGCTCCAGGTCGAGGTCGACGACCAGCAGCGCCTCCGCCCACCGAGGGGCGCGCGCGACGACCGCGCCGGCCGCGTCGACGACGAAGGAGTCGCCGTCGAAGACCAGCTCGTCCTGGCCGCCGACGCAGTTCACGTAGGCGACGGGCGCGCCGGCCTCGGCGGCCCGGCGGGCGGCCAGCGGTGCGCGCAGGTCGTCCTTGCCGCGCTCGTAGGGCGAGCCGTTGATGCAGACGACCAGCCCGGCGTCGGCGGCGCAGGCCACCTGCACCGGCCCGCCCTCCTGCCAGAGGTCCTCGCAGACGACCGTCGCGACGTCGACGCCGTGCAGCCGCACGACCGGCAGCCGGTCGCCGCGCACGAAGTAGCGGAACTCGTCGAAGACGCCGTAGTTCGGCAGGTGGTGCTTGGCGTAGCGGGAGACCACCTGCCCGCCGAAGAGCACCGCCGCGCTGTTCTGCGGTTCCCCGGCCGGGCGGCCCAGCGCCGGGGCCGGCTTGTCCGTACGGCCGCAGTAGCCGACCACGACGGCGACGTCGCCGGCGCCCTCGGCGGCCAGGCGCACCGCGAGCGCCTCGAGCCCGTCGAGGCTGGCCTGCACGAACGCGTGCCGCAGCACGAGGTCCTCGGGCGGGTAGCCGGTCAGCACCATCTCGGGGAAGGCCACCAGGTGGCAGCCCTGGGCGACGGCGCGGGCCGTCCAGCGGCTCACGAGGTCGGCGTTGCCGGGCAGGTCGCCCACGACGGGGTCGACCTGGGCCAGTCCGATCCGCAGCTGCGCCATGACGACGAGGCTACGGAGCGGACCGGCGCCGTGCGGGGTCGAGGTGGGCTACTGGCCCGCGGCGGTGAGCCGGTCGTACTCCTCGTCGGTCAGCTCGACCGTCGCGGCGGCGCAGTTCTCCTCCAGGTGCGCGACCGACCCGGTGCCCGGGATCGGGAGCATCACCGGCGACCGGCGCAGCAGCCAGGCCAGCGCGAGCTGGGCGTGGGTGGCCTCGTGGGCCGAGGCGATCTCGTCGAGGACGCCGCCCGGCTTGGCCAGGTCACCGGCCGCGACGGGGAACCACGGGATGAAGCCGATGCCCTCCTGCTCGCAGTACTGCAGGACCTCCTCGGACTGGCGGTTCGCGAGGTTGTAGAGGTTCTGCACCGAGACGACGTCGACGACCTTGCGGGCCTGCTCGATCTCGGCGACGGAGACCTCGGACAGGCCGATGTGCTGGATCTTGCCGGCGTCCTGCAGCTCCTTCACCGCGCCGAGCGACTCCTCGACCGGCACCTGCTTGTCGATCCGGTGCAGCTGCCACAGGCCGATCTGCTCGACGCCGAGGCGGCGCAGGCTCATCTCGACGCACTGGCGCAGGTACTCCGGCCGGCCGACCTGCTCCCACGAGTCGGGGCCGTTGCGGGTCAGGCCGCCCTTGGTGGCGATGAGCACGCCGTCGTACGGGTGGAGGGCCTCGCGGATTAGGTCCTCGGAGACGAACGGGCCGTAGCTGTCGGCGGTGTCGATGAAGTCGACGCCGAGCTCGACGGCGCGGCGCAGCACGCGCTTGCTCTCCTCGGGGTCGGCCGGCGGTCCCCAGATGCCCTTGCCGGTGATGCGCATGGCGCCGTAGCCGAGGCGGGAGACGGGCAGGTCGCCGCCGAGGGAGAAGGTGCCGCTCGCGGCGACGGGGCGGTCGGTGGTGGTCATGGTCGCTCCGGGAGGTCGGGGTCAGGGCCTTCGAGGTGCAACAGGCCTCGCGCGGACGGATTCCCCGCCCACTAGCGTGGGACTCCCGAGAGCAGAGAGCGAGCGTCGTGGACAAGCAGCAGGAGTTCGTCCTCCGCACCCTGGAGGAGCGCGACATCCGCTTCGTCCGGCTGTGGTTCACCGACGTGCTGGGCACGCTGAAGTCGGTCGCCATCGCCCCGGCAGAGCTGGAGGGTGCGTTCGCCGAGGGGATCGGCTTCGACGGCTCGGCCATCGAGGGCTTCACCCGGGTGCAGGAGAGCGACATGCTCGCCAAGCCCGACCCGGCGACCTTCCAGGTGCTGCCGTGGCGCGACACCGACGACGGCCCCGGCACGGCCCGGATGTTCTGCGACATCACGATGCCCGACGGCACGCCGTCCTGGGCCGACCCGCGGCACGTGCTGCGCCGCGCGCTGGGCAAGGCCGCCGACGCCGGCTTCACCTTCTACACCCACCCCGAGATCGAGTTCTTCCTGCTCAAGGGGCAGCCGGGGCCGGGGGAGAAGCCGGTGCCCGTCGACGCGGCCGGCTACTTCGACCTCACCCCGCACGGCGTGAGCCAGGACTTCCGCCGCGACGCGATCACCATGCTCGAGCGGATGGGCATCTCGGTGGAGTTCAGCCACCACGAGGTCGCGCCCGGCCAGCAGGAGATCGACCTGCGCTACGCCGACGCGCTGTCGACGGCCGACAACATCCTCACGACCCGCCACGTCATCAAGGAGGTGGCGCTGTCGCAGGGCGTCTACGCCACCTTCATGCCCAAGCCGTTCAGCGACCAGCCGGGCAGCGGGATGCACACCCACCTGTCGCTGTTCGAGGGCGACCAGAACGCCTTCTACGACCCGTCCGACCCGCTGCACCTGAGCAAGGTCGCCAAGCACTTCATCGCCGGCCTGCTCAAGCACGCTCCCGAGATCACCGCCGTGACCAACCAGTGGGTCAACAGCTACAAGCGGCTGGTCTTCGGCGGCGAGGCCCCGCCGTACGTCTGCTGGGGGTCCAACAACCGCAGCGCGATGGTGCGGGTGCCGATGTACAAGCCGAAGAAGAGCGGCTCGACGCGGATCGAGGTCCGCAGTCCGGACAGCGCGACCAACCCCTACCTCGCCTTCGCCGTGCTGCTCGCCGCCGGCCTCAAGGGCGTGGAGGAGGGCTACGAGCTGCCGCCCGGCGCTGAGGACGACGTCTGGGCGCTCAGCGACGGCGAGCTCCGCGCGCTCGGGATCGCCCCGCTGCCGGGCAGCCTCGCCGAGGCCATCACGGTCATGGAGAGCAGCGAGCTGGTCGCCGAGACCCTGGGCGAGCACGTCTTCGACTTCTTCCTGCGCAACAAGCGGGCCGAGTGGGACGCCTACCGCGCCGAGGTCACGCCGTTCGAGCTCGGCCGCTACCTCCCCGTCCTCTGATGGTGCGCGCGCTCGTCATCACGCACTCGGCCACCGAGGGGGTCGCCAACGTCGGTGACTGGCTGGAGGAGGCCGGCGTCGAGCTGCACGTCGTCGAGCCGTGGAACGGCGACGACGTGCCGGCGACCGCCGACGGCTACGACGCGCTGCTCGTCATGGGCGGGCCGCAGCAGGCCTACGACGACGGCTCGGCGCCGTGGCTGCGGGCCACCAAGGACCTGCTCCGTGCCTCCGTCGCCGACCGCACCCCGACGCTCGGCGTGTGCCTCGGTGCGCAGCTGCTGGCCGAGGCGACCGGCGGCCGCGTGGAGAAGGGCGAGCAGGGCGTCGAGGCCGGGGCGCGGCTGGTGGCCAAGCGCGACGCCGCGTGGGAGGACGAGCTGTTCCGCGACGTGCCGCTCACGCCGACCGTCGTGCAGTGGCACGAGGACGCCATCGTCGACCTGCCGCCGGACGCGGTGAACCTCGCGAGCAGCCCCCGCTACCCGCACCAGGCCTTCCGGCTGGGCGACCGCGCCTGGGGCCTGCAGTTCCACATCGAGACGACGGCCGAGATGGTCCGGTACTGGGGCGCGGAGTACGGCGACGGGGTCGAGGAGCTCGGGCAGGACCCGGTCGCCCTCGCCGAGCGGGCCGTCGAGGAGCTGCCGGAGGTCGAGGCGTGCTGGCGCCCGATGGTCGAGAAGCTCGCCGAGCTGGCCGCCGGCCGCGGCCGCGTCGTCCTGCCGGTGGTGGAGGCCTGACCGTGGCCCCGAGCCCGGTCCGGCCGGTGCCGTACGACCATCCCGACGCCATGCGGCTGATCACAGCCATGGGCGACGAGATCGCCGCCCGCTACGGCGACGGCGGGCTGAGTCCGGCTGCGCCGCAGGAGTTCTCGTCGCCCGGGGTCTTCCTGCTCGTCGAGCTGAGCGGCGCCGCCGTCGGCTGCGGCGGGGTTCGGCCGCGCGGCGCCGACGAGGGCGAGCTCAAGCGGATGTACGTCGACCCGGCCGCGCGCGGACGCGGCCTGGCCCGAATGCTGCTCACGGCGCTCGTCGCGCACGCGCGCGACGTCGGGATGCTGCGGCTGCTGCTCGAGACCGGCACCGAGCAGCCGGAGGCGATCGCCCTCTACGAGAGCGAGGGGTGGCAGTCGGTCCCGGCGTTCGGCCACTACGCCGCCGACCCGCGCACCCGCTGCTACGGGCTCGACCTGTGACGGCCCTGCTGTGACGGTCTTCGCCGAGCGGGGCTCCGGCGCCGGCCTGCTGGTGCGGCTGGGCTTCCAGAACACCGCGGCCACCGAGGGCGCGCTCGTCGCGCTCGACGTGTGGCGCGACGGCCGGCCCGTGGACGAGGACGCCGCGGCGCTCGTCGCCGCCGCGGCCGCCGCGGCCGACCCCGACCTCGCCGTCGCGGCGCTCGCCCGGCTGCTCGCGGCCGTCGACGACCCCGACGCGCTGCGCGCGGCGGTGTGCGGGCGGGAGGGCCTGCGCGCGCGGCTGCTCGGCGT
>Ga0136633_1002450_pt1 | contig 12777 bp, 11 predicted proteins | sample AntDrymeUQ832206_2_FD_105494 | JGI IMG/M metagenome (GOLD analysis project Ga0136633, IMG submission 105494) | Polar desert sand microbial communities from Dry Valleys, Antarctica - metaG UQ83 (22.06) | ecosystem: Environmental > Terrestrial > Soil > Desert | place: Antarctica: Dry Valley... | reverse complement strand
TGGGCGGGCATGCGCGCGGCCAACGCGTTCCGCTCCGACGAGCAGGCCGACGCCGCCCAGGCGCAGCGCGCGATGGCCGCCGCCAACGAGCTCGTCGCACGCCTCGGGGAGATGAAGGGCGCCGCGATGAAGATCGGCCAGGTGCTCTCCACCGTCGACTTCGACCTGATCCCGGCCGGCGAGCGCGAGCAGTTCAAGGAGAAGCTCGCCGAGCTGCGCGACGACGCGCCCCGCGTGCCGTTCGCCAAGCAGCGCAAGCTGATGGAGACCGAGCTCGGCGGAAAGCTCTCAGAGGTCTTCGCGTCGTTCGACGAGACGCCGATCGCCGCCGCCTCGATCGGCCAGGTCTACCGCGCGCGCACCCACGCGGGCGCCGAGGTCGCGGTGAAGGTGCAGTACCCCGGAATCGCGGAAGCCGTCGAGACCGACCTGCGCAACCTGAACGTCCTGCTGCCGCTGGTCAAGCGCCTGGCGCCCGGCCTCGACGTCAAGGCGATCGCCTCCGAGCTGCGCGAGCGCATCGGCGAGGAGCTCGACTACGAGATCGAGGCGCAGAACCAGCGCGCAGTCGGTCGGGCCTTCCGCGGCCACCCGTACATCCGCGTCCCCGGGGTCGACACGGCGCTCTCCACCCGGCGCGTGCTCGTCACGGAGTACGTCGAGGGCCGCCCGTTCAGCGCGGTCAAGGCGCTGCCGGAGGCCGAGCGCGACCGCTTCGCCGAGATCTGCTTCCGCTTCTTCTTCGGACTGCTCACGCGGGAGGGCATCGCAGCGGGCGATCCGCATCCGGGCAACTTCCTGCTCGCACCCGACGAGAAGGTCGTGTTCCTGGACTTCGGGCTCATCCGCCACGTCGAGCCGGAGTACCTGGAAGGGGAGCGCGCGCTCGCGCGGGCCGTCATGGCGCGCGATGCGGCGCAGGTCAAGCGCTCCATGGCCGAGCTCGGCTATCTCCCCGAGCCCGCCGGCTTCGACGGGGACGACCTCCTGGCGCAGCTGCTGACTGCGGCCGAGTGGTACCTCGATCCCGGCTTCCGCCGGCTGGACTCGGAGTACGTGCGCCTCACGCTGGAGCAGGGCTCGAGCCCGCGCTCTGCGTTCTTCGGCCAGATGCGCCGGCAGACCGTGCCGCCCCAGGCGCTGCTGATCCGCCGCATGGAGGGCCTGCTGTTCGCCGTCTACGGCGAGCTGCGCGCCGGCGCGCACTGGCATGACCTCGCCCGTGAGTACATCGCGGGCGCGCCGCCGAGCACGGAGCTCGGCGAGATCGAGCGCGGTTGGCTGACGGGCGCGCCGACCACCCTCGCGGCATAGGCTGACGACCAATGCTCACGATCAACGGCATCGACGGTCTCAAGGCGAAGGTCGGCGAGGAGCTCGGCGTGTCAGAATTCTACGACGTCACCCAGAAGCGCATCGACGCGTTCGCCGATGCCTCGGGCGATCACCAGTGGATCCACGTCGACCCCGAGAAGGCGAAGGACACGCCGTTCGGCGGCACGATCGCCCACGGCCTGTTCACGCTCTCGCTCGGGCCGCGGTTCGCCGGCGAGCTCTTCACGATCGAGAACGTCGCGTTCGCGCTGAACTACGGCTTCGGCAGGGTCCGCTTCCCCGCCCCGGTGCCCGTCGGCGCCCGGCTGCGGATGCGGGCGGCGCTCACGGCCGTTGACGACGTCCCCGGCGGCGTCCAGATCACCGTGACCCAGACCTTCGAGGTCGAGGGAAGCGAGAAGCCGGCGTGCGTGGCGGAGTCTCTCGTACGGGCGTACAGCGCGTAGAGCCGCTGGAGATGGCCCGGCGGGGTCTGGCACCGGCCCGGATCACCGCCGACGGCGCGCTGCCGGTCATCCGGGTCCCCACGGGCTCCGGGCCGATCACGCTGGAGATGGTGCGGCGCGCCCTCGACGAGGGCTGAGTGGCGCTGCTGGACGTCAACGCGCTCGTGGCGCCGGCCGTGGACTCACACCTGCACGGAAGTCCGAAACGGATTCGGAGGCACGACGCCCACCGAAGTGGTGTGTAGGCTGCCCGCCCATGGGCGAGCTCGGCCGCGGCGCGCGGGACGTGGGGCTGATGGCCCTGGTGCTCGCCGGGGCCCTTGGCGCGGTGACCGGGTCCGGCGTCGCGCAGGAGCCGGCCGCTCTGGCAGCGCCGGCGGAGCGGCCGCTGACCCTCCAGCTCGCCGTCAGGGAGCGGGGCTGGGTGGCCCTGCGCCTGCAGGGGACGAGCGGGCGGACGGTGCGGCTCACGGAGCGGCTCGCCGGCGGCGCGGAGCTGGCGGTCGCCGATCTGACGCTTGCCGGCGAGACGACGGGCCGCAGGCGCGCCGTGCCGTGGCGCTGCGACCGACTGGACCGCACGCTCGTGGCGACCGCGGTGGCCGCCGACGGGCGCCAGGAGCGCGCGGAGGCGACGGTCCGCACCGCCGCGTGCCCGCGGCGCATCGCCCTCGAGCGCGCGGCGGGGCGAGCCGGCCGGGGGCTCACGATCCGGCTGCTCGATCGCTGGGGGGTCGGCGACTATGCGGCGGACGTCTGCGCCGCGCCGCGCGGCTCGCGGCTGCGATGTCGCAGCGTGCGCTTCGCGGTCGGCGTGCGGCGGCGCGTCGTGCGGCTCGCGGCCAGTCGCCCCGGGCGCTACCGCGTGCGGGTCCGGACGGACTTCGGCCAGCGGACCGACACGAGCGCGCTCGTGCGCCGCGCCGGCGGCCGCTTCCGGCTGCTGGCCACGGGCGACTCGATGATCCAGATCATCGACTCGTTCCTCGCGCAGCGCTTGAGGGGCAAGGGTGCGCGGGTGGTCTCCGACGCGCACATCTCGACCGGCATCACCAAGCCCGCGCTGCTCGACTGGGTACGCCATGCCGCGGGCACGGCGCGGTCGGTCAGGCCTGACGTGACCGTGATGTTCATCGGCGCCAACGACGGCTTCAACCTCAAGCGGCCCGACGGCTCCGCGGCCGGATGCTGCTCGGGCCCGTGGGTCGACGCCTACGCGCGGCGGGTGCGGACGATGATGCGCTCCTACCTGCGCTCGGGCAACGGGCGCCTGTACTGGCTCCTGCTGCCGACACCGCGCGGCGCGAGCTTCCAACCCGTCTTCCGCGGGGTCAACGCGGCGATCGAGCAGGCCGCGCGGGACTTCGACGCCTCGGAGGTCCGCCTGCTGGACCTGCGCCGGACCTTCACGCCGGGAGGCCGCTTCCGCCCCAAGCACCGGCAGGCGGATGGGGTGCACTTCACCACGTCGGGAGCGTCAATCACCGCGAGCCTCATCCTGCGCGCGCTGCGCCAGGACGGGTACATCAAGTGATCACGCCCGCCGGCCGGTACGTCTCGAGGCGGCCGCTGCTCGTCCTCACCGCCGTCGGCGCCCTCGCAGCCTCAGCATCGACCGCTGCCGCACAGGCGCCGGGGCTGGCTCCGTCGCCGTCGCCGCCGGAGCTGACGCTGCTCGCGCGGGAGGTCGCTTGGGGCGGCCGGCTTCGCGCGCGGATCGGCCCGGCCGCGGTTCCGGTCATCCTGCAGATCAGGCGCGGCGGGACCTGGAGCCGCCTGCGACGGCTCCCGGCGGCTCGGGTGAAGCGGACGATCCGCGTCCGCGTCCCGTTGCGCGGCAGCCGTGTCGTCTACCGCCTCGCGCTCGGCGATCACCGTGGCCCGGAGCGCCGCATGGCGCTGCGGGCGCTCCGCCTCGACGCGGTGGGCGACGTAAACCTCGGCGATCTCCCGGGCGCGCAGATCGACCGCTTCGGCCCCACTTGGCCGTGGGCCTCGGTCGGGCCGGTCCTGCGCCAGGCCGACCTCGCCTTCGCGAACCTCGAGTGCGCGATCTCCGAGCGGGGCTCCGCGTGGGACAAGCAGTTCACCTTCCGCGGCCGCGCGAGCTCGCTGCGGGCCGCTGCCCGGGCCGGCGGGCTCGACGTGGTCAACCTCGCCAACAACCACGCCGTCGACTTCGGACGACTCGCGCTGCTGGACGGCCTGCGGACTGCGCGGAAGGCGGGGATCGTCCCGGTCGGCGCGGGAGCCGACGCGGCCCAGGCCTACCGGCCCGCGGTGGTCGAGCGCCTCGGGCTGCGCATCGCCTTCGTCGGCTTCAGCGAGATCCTGCCCTTCGAGTTCCGTGCCGGACCGGCGACGCCCGGGGTCGCGTGGGCCTTCCGGGACCGCATCCGCGCCGGGGTGCGCGCGGCCCGCAGGCAGGCGGACGTCGTCGTGGCGACCTTCCACTGGGGCATCGAGCGGGAGACGACCGAGAGCGCCGGTCAGCGGGCGCTGGCGCGGCTGGCACTCTCCAGTGGCGCGACGGCGGTCATCGGCGCCCATCCCCACGTCCAGCAGCCCGTCCGCCGCGTCGGACGGCGCCGCCTGGTCGCCTACTCGCTGGGCAACTTCGTCTTCGGGGCACGCTCGCCCGGCACGTCGCAGACGCGGATCCTCACGCTCGGCGTCGCCGCAGACGGGATCCGCTCGCTGCGCAGCATCCCGGCCCGCATCGTGGCCGGCCGCCCGATCCTGGCCCCGCGCGGGAGGGCCGGCTCGTGAGGCCGGGCCGCGCGGCGCGCGCGGTGGCCCTCACGCTGATCGTCTGGCTGGCCTGGACGGCCGCGGCGTCCGCCTGCGGCACCGGGCGACAGGCGGCCGCAAGCGCCCAGCGCGCCCCCGGAGCGCGCGCCGCGCTCTTCGTCGGCGACTCCACCGGAATCCTCGCCGTGCCGCATCTCGCCCGCCGCGGCATCGCGGCCGACGCGAAGGGATGTCGCCAGTTCGGCGCGGGCCTGGCCATCCTGCGTGCCCGCCGCCGCGGCGGACGCCTGGGGCACCTCGTGGTCATGGCGCTCGGCGCCAACGGCTCCGTCGACTCGGCCGCCATCCGGCAAGCGCTGAGGATCGTGGGCGCACGGCGGGTCCTGGCGCTCGTCACCCCGCGCAACCAGGCCGGTGGGCAGGCGAGCATGCGTCGTTCCGCCCGGCGCTACCCGCACCGAGTGCTCCTCGTGGACTGGGCCACCTTCAGCCGCGGGAGCCGCGGCTGGTTCGCGGGCGACGGCCTCCACGTCAGCCCGACGGGCGCGCGAGCCTACGCCGCCTTCATCCGCCGGCGGACGGTCGGCACGACGTCCCCGCCGTCGCGCAGCGTGCGCTTCTCGCTCGACGGCCCGCCGGCGAAGGAGTGCGGCACCGTGCGCCGCGGCGGGCGGCGCCTGCGCGTCGCGGTCGTGCGGGGCGCCGCGCGCGCCACGTGCGCCAGAGCGGTCGCTCTCGCCCGCCGCCCGCCGCTGCGCCCGACGCCGAACTGGCGCTGGTGGGACTGGACGCCGCTGCGCCGCGGCGGGCTGGTCGACGTCTTCCGCCGCGAGGACCGCCGGGTGATCGTCGTCACGCGGACCGTCGCAGCGCGCTGAGCCGACGCCGAGCCGTCGCTTTGCTTCGTCACAGCGACGAACCCACGCCCGGCGCCCGGCGGCGGTCGTCCACGACGCCTCGTCCCAACCGCGGCGCGTCTTGCTACTGCTCGGGCAGCGCGGCGAGGTCAGCACGGTCCTGGGGCCGGTCGGCCGCGGCCTTCATCGCTCGCAGGTGCGCGAGGGAGCAGACGTGAACGACAAGTCCGTCGAGGCTGACCGCTTCGGCATCGGCCGCCAGTGCGGCGTACGGCGGCACCCCGGGGAGCCGCTGGACGATGTCGATGCCGCCGCGCGGGGTGTCGAGTGTGAGGTTCCCTCCGCGCCGCAGGCCGCGGGCGTCAGTCGCGGGTCGAACGCCCGGCCTCCTGCGCCCGGCAGCGTTCCCTCGAGCCGGCTGAGCTCAGCGACCAGACGCTCGAGGTTCCGGCGGTCCGGCGCCGGGACGACTTCGAGGTCCGTCGTCATACGGACGTATCCGTGGACACCGACCGCCACGCCGCCGATGACGACGTAGTCGACGCCGCCCCGCGCGAGGCTCTGGACGAGGTGGGCGAGCTCGAGCACCGTCAATGCCGCGCCCCGCGCGGCGGGAGGACGGCACCCGCGAGGCAGAGCTCGGCGACGAGCTTCAGGCGCTCGGACTTGCTCAGAGCGAGCACCGCCGCACGGCGCGCCTCGTCGGCTCGACGAACCTCCTCCACCGCCCGCCGATCGTCGTCGTCGTGTGACATTCATCGAGGATACGTCGCGCTCCGACGACCACCCTGAGCATCAGGTTCTACATGCGCGCGTGCTGACCGCACGTCGCGTAAGGACACGGCCGCCGCTCGTGACCGTCAGCGCGATCGACCCGCGCGAGCTCCGGCGCATCCGGGTTCGCGCCGCGCGATAGAGCCGCAGCTGTACGCGGGTCGTGCGCGGTTGGAGCGTCCGCTTCCAGCGCGCGACGGTACGTCCGGCGATGCTCGCGCGGAAGTGGACCGTTCCCCGCGTCTTGGCAGCGACGAGCATGCCCAGCGACGAGCAGCCTGCGCCGATCCGCGGCTTTGCGACCCTGAGCACCGCACGACCGGCGGCGGCCGACGGCATCAAGCCGAGGTCCGGACGGGGCGGCGGCGCCGGTCCGGGGTCTGGAGAGGGCGGCGGCGCTGGTCCTGGAGGCGGCACACGACCTCCACCGGGCGGAGCCCCTCCGTCCGGACAGATGAAGCCCGACTGCGACGCCGAGTAGTGCGCCGGTCCGCAGCGCGTGCTCTCGTCGGCGCTCCGCGGCGTCTGCACCCGGAACGCGACGTTCCGGGCGCGGCCGTCGCTCTCACGGGCGGTGACCGCGATCGCGGAGAAGGTCGGGAAGCGAGCTCGGTTGTCGAGCGGAGGAACCGTGGCCACCCAGACGCGTCCGTCGGCGGTCGGCGACGTGGCGAAGGCGCCGAGCGATTCGTTCGGGACCGGCGTCCCATCGGGGGTCCTCAGCCCGACCGGGTAGTTCGAGGTGCCCACGACGTCGACGCTCGCCTGCGCGGTCGGGAACGAGAGCTCGAGACGGTCGCCCGCGGCCACGTGCGCGGTCGGTGACCAGTCTCCGCCCGGAGCCACCCACGTCCCGATCGGACACGGCGAGGGCTCTCCGCGCGCCTCCCCGAGCGTCCGCGCGAACACGCAGTCCCCGCGGACGGTCAGCTCGAGCGGAGTCTGGGGCACCGTCGACTCGATCCCGGGCTGGGCGCGGTTGGCGATCATCACGCTGTCTGCGCGCGCCGGCGACGCGCCGGCAGCGGACAGCAGGATCGTGATCGATAGCGCGGCCGCTGCCGCTCGGCTCATGCGGCGCAGCCTACACCCGCTCCGTCGAAGGCCGGCCCGGCCCTCGACGAGGCTGCTGCGCGGTCATGTCGCGCTACTGCGCGGTCACGTCGGGCCCGACGAACCCGCGCCACCGCACCCGGTAGGTCCCCGGCCCGGGGAGCGTCGCGCGGTAGCGCCCGTTGGCGCCGGCGGCGGTCGTCCAGAACGCCTCGCTCCAGCCGTCGCGCGTCTTGCGCTGCACGTGGATCCAGTCGCCGTCCTTCGCGCCCGCGACGTGCCCGCTGAGCACCTTGCGGTAGGCGTCGGTGGGCGAGGGCGCCGCGGCGCTGAGCGCCGCGGCGCGCAGCGAGCGGCCCACGTCCGCGGAGGCGCCGCCGCCGCTGGGTGCGGCGCGCAGTCGACTGCCCGCCGAGCTGGCCCTCGTCGGCGTGGTCACCTTCGCGCCGATCGTCGTGAAGGTCGCCCACGAGTCGAACAGGCCGAAGCGCGTGCGCAGCGTCGGCCCGTTGACCTTCGTGACGCCGCCCGAGCCGATGACGTCGGCCGAGACGATCCGCGGCGAGAAGCCGCGCTCGGTCACCTTGATGCCGCGCAGCCTGCCCTTGACCAGTCCGCCGAGCTTGCGCTGCGCCCGGGCAAGCGTGTAGCGGTACGGGCCCCAGCGATGCTTGGGCGACGTGTTGTCGTAGGGGTCCACGACGCCCTTGAGGTAGGGCTGCGGGCTCGCGCCCGGGAAGCCGTTCTCGACGTTCTCCGTCTTGCCGCCCGACGTGGAGAAGAAGTAGGCGACGATCGGCTTGCCCAGATAGGTGACGACCTGGCGCGAGGTCGCGGCCACCGCGGTGTCGGTCGACGGCGTCTCGGAGGAGACGCCGTTGTAGACCTGCGAGCGCGTGTCGGGCCACTGGCTGAAGCCCTGGCTGCCGCCCGCGCTCGTCGTCAGCGCGTAGGTGCGGGCCGCGACGGCCTGGGCGCGCAGCGCGTCCTGCGGCCACGACGCCGGGCTCTCGGCGGCCACGACGCCGCGCAGGTAGGAGTCGAGGTCGAGCGCGTTGATGACCAGCAGCTTGCCGCCGGAGGGCCGGAACTCCAGCGCGCCGCGGAAGAGGCCGTCCCGCACGCTGTTGGGCCCCTTGCCCATCAGCCTGATCGGCGCGTCGGGACCCGAGATCCGGACGGGGCCGACGAACGCGACCAGCGATCGGCCCGTGGGGCTGCGCAGCACGACCTTGCCCGCCTTCTCCTTGACGGAGTAGACCTTCCGCGGGTCGAGTCGGCGGTCCCCGATCCGGGAGGCGCCGGTGAACGCGGCGGTGGGGCTCGAGCGCAGCAGCACGGTCACGTCGGGGCTGCTCGTGAGCGCCCCGAGCCTCGTGCCCGTGTAGTAGTGGGCGAGGATCGCCTTGTAGCCGACGCCCTTGAGCGCGAAGCCGTAGGCGCCGTACTGGCTCATCCCGACGCCGTGGCCGAAGCCCGCGCCCTTGATCACCAACCGCGTCGCGGCGGGGGCCGCGGGCGCGAGCAGCCCGGCGCCGACCGCGAGCGCGCAGAGGCTGCAGGAGAGGGTCTTGGGGAGCCGGGACATCACTCGCAATCGAACTCCCGAGAGCCCAGGGAGTTGCGTGGGTAGCCTAGCCCGGGTGAGCACTCGGCGCGCCAGCGACCTGTTCGTCGAATGCCTGGAGGCCGAGGGCACCAAGCACGTCTTCGGCATCCCGGGCGAGGAGACGCTGGATCTCAACGAGTCGCTCGCCGACTCGTCGGTCTCCTTCGTTCCCGTGCGCCACGAGCAGGGCGGCGCGTACATGGCCGACATGTGCGGGCGGCTGACGGGGCGCGCCGGCGTCTGCCTCGGCACGCTCGGCCCCGGAGCGATGAACCTCGTCACCGCGGTCGGCGACGCCTACTTGGACCGAGCGCCGCTGGTCGCGCTGACCGGGCAGGCCGACGTCGAGCGGATGCACAAGGAGAGCCACCAGTACATCGATCTCGTCGAGCTCTTCCGCCCGATCACGAAGTGGAACGCGCGCCTGTCCAGCCCCGAGATCATCCCGGAGGTCGTGCGCAAGGCCTTCAAGGTCGCGGAGTCCGAGAAGCCCGGTGCGACGCACCTCGAGCTGCCCGAGGACGTCATGGCCATGCAGGTCGACGCCAAGCCACTCGACCGTCGCTGGCCCGTCCTCCCCGAGCCGGGCGCGCGCGAGCTGCTGCGCGCCGCCGACATGATCCGCCGGGCGCTGAACCCCGTGGTGCTGGCGGGGAACGGCGTGGTGCGCGCGGGCGCCGCCCCCGCCCTGCGCGAGTTCGCCCGCGCGACGGGCATCCAGGTCGCCGAGACGTTCATGGGCAAGGGGCTGCTGGACTACACCTCGCCGCTCGCGCTCGGAACCGTCGGGCTGCAGGCCCACGACTACGCGATGGCGGGCTTCGAGGACGCCGACGTCGTGATCGCCGTCGGCTTCGACCTCGTCGAGCACGCGCCGAAGCACTGGAACCCGAGCTCCGACAAGCGCGTGATCTGCATCGACGCGGTGGCGGCGGAGGTCGACGCGCACTTCCAGCCGGAGGTCGAGCTGATCGGCGACGTCTACCACGTGCTCAGCCGCCTGGCCGAGGAGTGCCGCATGGTCCCGCACACCGGCGGCTCGCATCGTCTGCGCGACGTCGTGCTCGGCCGCTTCGAGGCCGCCAAGGACGACGACCACTTCCCGGTCCAGCCCCCGCGCGCGCTGTGGGAGATCCGCAAGGCGCTGGGCCGCGAGGACATGCTGATCTCCGACGTCGGCCTGCACAAGCTGTGGATCGGCCGGATGTTCCCCGCGCACGAGCCCAACACGGTGATGATCGCCAACGGGCTGGCCGGAATGGGCTTCGCGCTGCCCTGCGCGATCGCCGCCAAGCTCTTGCACCCGGAGAAGAGCGTCGTGACCGTCAGCGGCGACGGCGGCTTTCTCATGAACTGCCAGGAGCTCGAGACGGCGGTGCGTCTCGGCACGTCGGTCGTCAACGTGATCTGGGAGAACGGGCAGTACGGCTCGATCGTGTGGAAGCAGGACAAGAAGTTCGGTCGCCACTTCGGGGTCGACTTCGCCAACCCGGACTGGGTCAAGCTCGCCGACGCGTTCGGCATGCCGGCCTGGCGCTGCGTGAGCGCCGAGGACTTCGGCACCCGCCTGCGCCACGCGCTCACGCTCGAGCTGCCCTCGCTGATCGTGCTGCCGATCGACTACTCGATCGACGTGGCGATCTCCGAGGAGCTCGGGGTGGAGATCGTCACGACCTGACGGTCACTTCGTCCTCGAGCGCGGCCGTCGCGAGCTTCGACACGTTCATGCCGGCCTCGCGCGCCCGCGCCAGCACCGCGTCGGGAACCGTGATGCTCACCCGTGCCATGCGCATGACGTACACACGCGATCAGCGGCCGCGCGACGTTTCGCCAGCCACGGCCGCGCGTATGCTCGAAAGCCATGGCCACGATCGAGTCCTCCGCCGAAGCCTCCGCCGTCGAGAAGGTCCCGAAGGGCCTGCTCATCGGAGGGGAGTGGCGCGCGGCGACCGGCGGCGGGACCCTCGACGTGCTCGATCCCTCCACGGGCGAGGTGATCGCCGCCGTCGCCGACGCGACGCCCGAGGACGCGATGGAGGCGCTCGGCGCCGCGCACGACGCGTTCGCCGGCTGGAAGGACTCCGCCCCGCGCGACCGCGCGGACATCCTGCACACGGCCTACGACCTGGTGACGGAGCGCATCGACGAGCTCGCGCTGCTGATGACGCTCGAGATGGGCAAGCCCCTCGCGGAGTCCACGGCCGAGATCACCTACGCGGCCAACTTCCTGCGCTGGTACGCCGAGGAGGCCGTCCGCATCGACGGCCGCTACTGCCGCAACGAGACGGGGGCAGGACGGGTGCTCACGCTGCGCCAGCCCGTCGGCCCGTGCCTGTTCATCACCCCGTGGAACTTCCCGATGGCGATGGGCACGCGCAAGATCGCGCCGGCGATCTCCGCGGGCTGCACGATGGTGGTCAAGCCGGCCAAGCAGACGCCGCTGTCGATGCTCGCCCTCGCGCAGCTCCTCGAGCAGGCCGGGTTGCCCGGCGGGGTGCTCAACGTCATCACCGCGCAGTCCAGCGGCAAGGTCATGCAGCCGCTGATCGAGGACCCGCGGGCGCGCAAGCTCTCCTTCACGGGCTCGACCGAGGTCGGGCGCACGCTCATCGAGCAGGCCGCCAAGCAGGTGCTGCGCGTCTCGATGGAGCTCGGCGGCAACGCGCCGTTCCTCGTGTTCGCCGACGCGGACGTCCCCGCGGCGGTGGAGGGCGCGATGATCGCCAAGATGCGCAACATCGGCGAGGCCTGCACCTCGGCCAACCGCTTCCACGTGCACGAGTCCGTCGCCGAGGAGTTCACGCGGACGCTCGCGGAGCGGATGGGCGCGCTGACCGTCGGGCGGGGAACCGAGGACGGCGTCGACGTCGGCCCGCTGATCAACGCAGACCAGCGGGAGAAGGTCGACGAGCTCGTCCGCGACGCCGTCGACAGGGGAGCCACGCTCCTGACGGGCGGCAAGGCCGTCGCGGGCGCGGGCTACTTCTACGCGCCGACCGTGCTCGCTGACGTCCCGGACGACGCCCGACTGCTCAAGGAGGAGATCTTCGGCCCGGTCGCACCCGTCGCGACGTTCTCCACCGACGAGGAGGCGATCACGGCCGCCAACGACACGGAGTACGGCCTCGTGGCCTACGTCTACACCGCCGACCTCGCGCGCGCCTTCCGCGTCTGCGAAGCGCTGGAGACCGGCATGATCGGGCTCAACCAGGGGCTCGTCTCCAACGCCGGCGCACCGTTCGGCGGCGTCAAGGCGTCGGGCTTCGGGCGCGAGGGCGGGCCCGAGGGGCTGCACGAGTACCTGGAGACGAAGTACATCGCCCTGAACGTGTGAGGCGCGGGATCTGCGCGCGGCTTGCGTGGCCAAGCCCCAGGTGTCGGGGCCGGCCGAGTGACGCCGAAACGCCGGCAGCGAGCATGGAGGGCGTCGTAGCCGACGAAGGCCGGCGCGCGGCGATGCTCCCGCGGGCTACGCTGGCGCCACACGACGTGCCGCATCTCATCTCATTCTCGGCCTCGGCGGCCGAGCACCCCGCGCGTCGCCGCACCGATCCACCGTGCTCGAACCACGCCGGCGGCCCGGCGCGGTGGCGCACGCCCAGGCCCGCGGTGTCATGCTGCTCGCTGCGCGTGACCGGCGGCCCGACAGTCCGCGGGCGCGTCGTCGAGATCGCGGGGGGCTGATGGAGTACAGAGGTGCGCTATTGGGGGTCCTCGCGGCCGGAGGCGTGGCGATCGCCGCCGCGGGCGGCAACGCGACGGGCGAGGCGGACACGCCGGCGACGCCGCGCTCGGTCCACCTCGCCGGCCCCGACGGGCGCGTGCCGATCACCGGGCCGTGGACGCTACGCAGCGACAAGCGCTTCACGGGCTTCGCGAGGGGCTGGCCGGCGGGCGGCTTCGAGGGCTCGACGGTCTCCGTGCCGAACTCCCCGAACGCCAAGCGCATCAC
>Ga0136633_1002449_pt1 | contig 12777 bp, 2 predicted proteins | sample AntDrymeUQ832206_2_FD_105494 | JGI IMG/M metagenome (GOLD analysis project Ga0136633, IMG submission 105494) | Polar desert sand microbial communities from Dry Valleys, Antarctica - metaG UQ83 (22.06) | ecosystem: Environmental > Terrestrial > Soil > Desert | place: Antarctica: Dry Valley... | reverse complement strand
GTCAGCCGGTGCTCGCGGCTGTTGACCGACCAGGTGAACGACGCGCCCGCCGAGGTGATCAGCGTGCCGAAGTGCGGGTTGGCCAGGATGTTGGACCACGGCGCCGGCGTGTCCTCGCCATGGCGCAGCACCACCACGTACTCACGGCCGTCCTCACTGAAGCCACCGAGGCCGTTGGCCATCAGCAGTCGCGGTGCCGCCTCCACCGCGGCCTCCTCGATGACTGCAGGCATCGACTCGCGGCGGAACGACGCGCGCGGCAGCGTGGCCTGCGGCGCGGGGCGATCGAGCTGCTCGATGAGCTCTCCGCGGCTGCCCTCGAGCACCGCGCGCGCCACTGCCGTCAGCGACGCACGATCGGCCGGTGACAGCGCGTCGGTCCGTCGCAGGAACACGCCACCCGGGCGGTCCCGCCAGGCACCCCAGGAGCCGCCCTCGATCAGGACCGCGAGGCTTTCCTGGACCTGGTCCAGATAGTCGGCCGGATGCTCGTTGAGCACGACGACGTCGGCAACCAGGCCTTTGAGCCGCCAGTACTCCTGGGCCTGAAGGACGTGGCGCACGAGACGCAGGTCATCGCCGACCTGCACATTGACCAGCAGCACTGGCAGGTCGCCAGAGATGCCGTGTGCCCAGAGCGCCGATTGGCCCTGCGCGGAGGCGGCCAGCTGCGCCGGCGTGGCGCGCAGCGATTCGTCAAGATACAGCACCCGGCTGGCCAATCGATCGTACTGGCGCGCCAGCTCGCTCGAGATGCCGAGGTGACGCAGCAGCATCTGGCCGTGCGTGAAGGCCATCGCCCCGGCGCGCGCTGCGGCGCCGCGGTCGTGATACCGCTGGGCGAGCGTGACGGCCGCCTCCCGCGTATGGGCGGCGCCGGTCGAGAACGACAGCCTGGTGAAGCCGCCAGGCTCGAGCCGGACGCGCTGCCGAAGGCTGACCACAGGATCGAGCACCGACCCGGTGGTGCCGGTCAGCGATCGGCCGTCGAGGGCGATCGGCGACGCCATCGTGCGGCCTCGACCGAGGAAGCGGACACGGCTGGTCTCCCACTCGGTCTGCGACGAGCGATCGCCTTCCAGATTGAGGACGTGGAAGACCCAGGCGCGCGCCTCGTTCTGCGACCGTGGCCGTCGGCTGCAGATCAGCGCGTTGCTCTCCGGCAGGTACTCGGTCTGCACGAAGAGCTTGCCGAATGCCGGGTGGGCGATGTCGTCCTCCATCCGGCCGAGCACGATCTCGGCGTAGCTGGTGACGTCGATCTCGCGCATCCGATCCGACCGATTGGTCAGCGACAGCCTGCGTACCTCGACATCGTCCCCAGCCGAGACGACCACTTCGAGCATCGACTCGATGCCGTCGTCGCTACGGCGGAAGGCCGCCTTGTCGGAGGCAAACGTGATGAAGGATTCGTCGGGCTCCTTGCGGGTCGGGAAATACGTCGGCGACCAGATGAGACCAGACCGGACGTCGCGCAGGTACAGGCACTGGCCGCCGAGGTCCATCGTCCGGTCCTCGCGAGAGCGGACGATCGACATGTCGCGCCAGCGGCTCGAGCCGCCACCGGCGTTGGTCACCACCGTCACCCATGAGCCGTTCGAGAGGAATTGGGCGTGCGGATTGAGGGTGTGCGGTGTCCGGAATCGCCGCAGCGGGATGCTCGGCGGCGTCCACGGTGTGCGGGTCGACTCGACCGGGCGCGGCGGCGTCGACGCGACCTGCCGCGGCATGCGCTCCTGCAGCAGCAGCTCGGTGGCGCGGACGTGCGAGTCGCCATGGAACCGCTCGACCATGATGTTGTCGCACACCGCATTGGTGGCCGCCAGCAGGGTCATCCCCTGGTGATGCGCCATGAAGGTGCGGACGACCACGCCCTCGGGCCGGCCGGCCGGCGCGGTTTCGGGTGCCTCGGGGCCGACGCGCACCGTGTAGTCGATGGCCTCGTAGTACCCGAAGCAGCCCTCGGCGCCGGCGGCGGTCAGGCGCGCCAGGTTCTGCAGCGCCACGCGTGGCGCGACGGGCAGGGCCAGCGCCGTGGCGTACGGCGCGATCACGAGGTCGTCGGCCAGCCCGCGCTTGAAGCCGAGTCCGGGCACGCCAAAGGCGCGGTACTGGTACGTGTCGTGCCGATCGCGAACGTTGTACGCCGATTCGGAGATGCCCCAGGGCACTCCGCGCTGCGTGGCGTACTGCACCTGCCGCAGGATCACGCCTTCGTTGGTGGTCTCGAGCAGCGTCCCGGGAAAGGACCGCATCAGCAGCGACGGCATCAGGTACTCGAACATCGTCGCGCTCCATGACAACAGCGTGGGCACGCCCTCGACGCTGATGGCTCGGCGCCCGAGGTGGAACCAGTGCCGCTGCGGCACGTCGCCGCGGGCGATCGCGATGAAGCTGGCCAGCCGCGACTCGGAGGCGAGCAGGTCGTAGAAGGACGAGTCGAGCACGCCAGGGCCGTCGGCATCGGCAAGGCGGTAGCCGATGGAAAACAGGTGACGGGTCTTGTCGTAGAGGAAGCCGAAGTGCATCTGACCAGCCAGCGCCCGGCTGCGATCGGCCAGGGCCAGTAACGCTGCCGAACCGGACGCCACGTCCTCGGGTGCTGGGGGACGTGCGGCGTCGATCACCCGCTGCAGGGCAGACCGCAACGCACGCGCCCAACTGAGAACGAACGGCTCTGCGTCCTTCTCTTCCGACGGCGACCCCGGTGTGGCCAGCACGTCGTCGAGCGCCGCAGCGGCGGTGGCCGCGCGCGAGGCGAGCGCGGCGGCGTCCATGGCGGTCTGCAGGTCGGCGATGACGCCGGACGCGATGGCGTCGACGCGCTCGTGCAGCGCGAGGTGCTGCGGGCTGTCGGCGGCACTGCCCGACGCGAACCCTCTCACGACTTCGGCGGTGTCGAGCAGCCCCGCGCGCAGCGGCGGCTGGTCTGGCGCGGCCGCGAGCGCCTCGAGGCCGCTGGCCAGCGTGATCAGCGACGCGACGAGGTTGCCGCTGTCCACCGTCGAGACATAGGGCGGGGACAACGGCGCGAGGGTGTTGGTGTCGTACCAGTTGAGCAGATGGCCGTTGTGCCGCTCGAGTCCCTCGCAGGTCGTCAGCGCCTGGCTCAGGCGCTCGACCAGATCGCGGTCATCGATGAAGCCGAGGTCGCGGGCCGCCAGGGTCGACAGCAGGCCCATGCCGATGTTGGTGGGCGACGTGCGCCGCGCCACCTCGCGCCCCGGGCTCTCCTGGAAGTTGTCGGGCGGCAGCCAATGGTCTTCGGGCCCGACGAAGACCTCGAAGTAGTGCCAGGTCTTGCGCGCCAGCGCGCGAATCTGCGTCCGCTCGTGCGGCGCCAGTGCGCGCCGGCGCGGTGGGCGCGGCTGGCTGAGCGCCCAGGCGATGAAGGGCGCCGCCATCCAGCCAATCACGAACGGCGCCGCGGCGATCCAGCCGCGGCGCGGCGAGGCCGCCACCGCCACCATGGCCAGCAGCGCGGCAATCGGGCTGGACGCCATCTGCACGACGAACAATCGGATGGCGGCGCGCCCGCGCAGGCCAGCCGAGGCCAGGGCCACGCTCGACGCCGTTTCCCACTCGAGCAGGCGACGTTGCGTGACGGCCAGTCGCGCCAGTGTGAGGATGATGGCGTGCACCATCTCCCAGGCGTGGAACGGCAGCAGCATCAGTGACAGCAGCGCCTGTGCGGCAGCGGTCTGCATGTCGTCTGAGATGACGCGCAGGAACACGCCGAACGAATGGCCGTGCCAGGGCACCGCAATCAGCCGCGCCATTGCCAGCAGCGTCGCCGCGCCCGTCACACCGAGCGCCATTGCCGTCCACACGACGGGACGCCCGGGCAGGAAGGTCCACCCGGCCACCAGGAAGGCGAGCAGGGCCGGCGCTATCAGGCTTCTTCGCAGATTGTCGAGGATCTTCCAGCGGCTGATGAACGTCAGCTGGTTGCGGGCCATGCCCTCGGCGGTCGGCACGTAGGGAAAGAGCCACAGCAGGATCTGCCAGTCGCCGCGCACCCAGCGCCGCTGGCGGCGGACGTGCGCCAGGACCGTCGGCGGGTAGTCGTCGACCAGTTCGATGTCGCTGACCAGCGCGGCGCGCGCGTACAGCCCCTCGAACAGATCGTGCGAAAGCAGGGCATTCTCGGGGACACGGCCCTCGAGCGTGGTCATGAACGCGTCGACGTGATACAGCCCCTTGCCGGCGAAGATACCTTCGCCAAACAGGTCCTGATAGACGTCAGACACCGCCGTGGTGTACGGGTCGACGCCGGTGTGGCCGGCGTAGACGCGCGCAAACAGCGAGCCGGCCGCACTCGACATCGTAACGCTGACCCGCGGCTGCAGAATGCCGTAGCCCTGCGTCACGCGGCGCAGCACCGGGTCGACCTCAGGCTGATTGAGCGGGTGCAGGATGATCCCGATCAGTTCACGTGCCGCGTCGCGGGGCAGCCGGGTGTCGCTGTCCAGCGTCAGGCAGTACCGCACGTCGCGCAGCACCGTCTGATCGCCGACGACGTGGTGGAAACTGGTGTCGGTAGCGCCACGCAGCAGGCGGTTGAACTCCTCGATCTTGCCGCGCTTGCGCTCCCACCCCATCCAGCGCGATTCCTTGTCGTTCCACAAGCGATTGCGGTGGAACAGGTAGAAGAGGTCCTGTCGCGGTCGGCCGTGCCTGCCATTGAGTTCAGCAATGCCGGCGCGAGCGGCGGCCAGGATGGCCTGGTCGCCCGGCAGGTGCTGCGCGTCGGCGTCGGTGAAGTCGCTGAGCACGGCAAAGTGCAGACGCGGATCGGGATTGCCGAGCGCATGCACCTCGAGGTGGCTCAGCAGCTCTTCGACCGCTTCGACGCTGCCAAACAGCGTCGGCACGATGACCATCGTGCGGCCTTCTTCTGGAATGCCGCGTTCCAGATCCAGCCGCGGCAACCGGCGCGGTCGGCTGAACCGCGCCGCCAGCCGGTGGACCGCCGCCGTCGCCAGGTCGCTGGCCGGCAGCAGCGCCAGCAGCGCAGCGACGACGACCGCAGTGGTCGTGCCGCCGGTACGCATGGCGTACGACACGGCAATCAGCACCAGCGCCAGCGTCAGCACCGCGATGGGCAGGAGGTACAGCGCGGTCGGATGCCGATACAGCAACCGCTTCAGGCGGCGCGACAACGGCAGCCTGGACGACAGCTGTTGTTCGAGGTAGCCGCGACCCGCCCCGATCAGGTAGTAGCCGACATGGGCGTCGCGCCCGTTGCGCAGGCGTGCGCCGGAGCGCCGCGCCGCCTCCACGCTCTGTCGCGCGACGCGCACCTGGTCCTCGCCAGTCCCGTCGGCCAACGCCTCGAGAGACTGCCGGTAGCGATCGCGACTGGCAAAGTCCATCCGCCCGTAGATGCCGACCGGATCGTGATGCAGGATGGTCTCGACCTGGCTGACCGCTTCGACAAAGCGGCTCCAGTCGTGCGTGGCGCAGAAGCGCAGGCTCGTGATCGCATTGGCCATCGAGACCTGGTCCGCTGCCTCACGCTGCCCCTCGACGCGGATGGCATCCTCTGACGACATCTGACGTCGGCCGAGCCACTCCTCCAGGTCGTGCCGCACCGTGCCGGCGTGCTGGCCGTACTCCCGAATACGCTGCAGCAGGCGGACGACGAACGGGAAACTGCTCTTGGCGTCGAGGGGCACCCGGCCCGCCGTCCCGCGCACGTCCATCTCGGCGAGATAGGCGTCTGCCCTGGCCGCGTCCAGCCGGGCCCGCCGGATACCTTCGGCGATCTCGGACACATACGAGATCAGCGCCGCCTTGAGCATGCTCGGCCACGCCCACAGTTCGCCGATGGTGAGCGGAGAGAGCGACTGGTAGGCGAGCAGGAACGCCCGCAACCGTTCCGCGTCGATGCGACCGTCGCTGCGCCGGATGGCCTCGGTGGCCAGCACCTCGATGCGCGCAAGAGGACGCCCGCCCTCGTGCTGGACCTTGGGCAAGCGCAGGTAGTAGCCCCGCGGCAGGTCGTGCGAGATGCTGCGGACCTCGTTGGCGATGAGGTGGAAGTTGTCGAGGAGCCACTCGGCCGCCGGCGACACCGCCTCCGCCTGACGGACATCGTCGGCCACGGACCGGTAGGCCTGCCCGAGCACGTGCGCCTCGGCCCGCAGTCGTTTCAGATGGCCGGGGCGCGTCCACCACGGGCTGCGCGGGGCAACGACCCGCAGCTCAGCTGCCAGTTGTCGGGCGACGGACTGCAGGCCTGCGAGGTCGAGCGAATCGCTACGGGGAATAGTGGTCAATGGCGCATGGTCGCTTGCTATTGTTGTGCCAAGGGCGCGCGATCACCTACGCCGGTGGACAGTCCGGGCCGAGCCGGCAGGCGTGACGCGGCCGCCTCCTGGACCTCTTGCTCGATCGCCAGCAGCTGCCGCCGTTCGGCTTCGGCCGTGTCGCCGGCCGCGGCCACGTCGCGGCGGCGGCGCGTGGCATCGACCGCGTCGTCGGCGTCGATGTACGCGTGGACGATGGTGCCGTAGTCGGCGCCGGTCCGCACGGCCTGCGTCGGCAGGAACGTGATGCCAGCATTGTTGATCACGTGATTGATCGCCACGGTCGCGATGATCTCGCGCCTGAGCGGGTGCTTGGTGAAGAGTGGCCCGAACCTCTCCTGCATGAGGTCGGGAAAGTAGCGCGTGAGCAGCGGCAGCCCCGACTCACTGTCGGGGAAGGCCGACTCCAGTGTCAGCTCGTACGCATGCATCTTGGCCTGGCCGAGCAGCACCGCCAGCAGCGGTCGCGGCAGGCCGCGCACCCGCGTCGGGCTGGAGAGCAGTGTCTCGCGCGTCGGCACGGCCTGGTCGACCCGACTGAAGACGCGGTCGACCACCATCTGCTCGATGACGTCCACGAAGCCGTCGTACTCGACGATGCTGCGGACGCTGTCCAGGGTGATGGCGCGGGCCTGGTCGCGGTTGTCGGCAAGGACCAGCGCCGACACGTTGTCGGTCATCTGCTGGAGCACCACGTTGCGCGCGTCCTTGCTGGCCATCACTTTCTCGCGCACGAGGATGTCGAGCAGGATCTTGATGTTGACCTCGTGGTCGGACATGTCGACACCGCCGGAGTTGTCGATCGCGTCGGTGTTGCACAAGCCGCCGCGCTCCCAGTACTCGAGGCGTGCCTTCTGCGTCATGCCGAGGTTGCCACCCTCACCGATGACCCGGGCCTGCACCTCGCGGCCGTCCACGCGCACCCGGTCGTTGGCGCGGTCGCCGACATCGGAGTCGTCCTCGCTGCTCGCCTTGATGTAGGTGCCGATGCCGCCGTTGTACAGCAGGTCGACCTTGGCCGTGAGCAGTCGCCGGATCATCTCCTCGCCCGTCACCTCGTCGGCGTCGATGTCACACAGCGCCTTCATCTGGGGCGACACCGGAATGGCCTTGGCGGAACGATCGAAGATGCCACCGCCCTGGCTGATGATCGACGCGTCGTAGTCGCGCCACGTGGAACGCGGCAGCGCAAACAGCCGCTCGCGTTCGGCCCACGACGTCTCCAGGTCGGGGTCCGGGTCGACGAAGATGTGCGCGTGGTTGAACGCGGCCACCAGCCTGGTCACCTTGCTGCGCAGCGCGCCGTTGCCGAACACGTCGCCAGACATGTCGCCAATGCCGACCATGGAGAACGGCTCGGTCTGGATGTCCTGGCCGAGGTTGCGGAAGTGGTGCAGGACACACTCCCAGGCACCGCGCGCCGTGATGCCTTCCACCTTGTGGTCGTAGCCCTGACTGCCGCCGGAGGCGAACGCATCCCCGAGCCAGAAGCCGTACTGCGCCGACACGGCATTGGCGGTGTCGGAGAGATGCGCCGTGCCCTTGTCGGCCGCGACCACCAGGTACGAGTCGGGCTGGTCGTAGCGCACCACGTCGGGCGGGTGCACCACCGTGCCGTCGACGATGTTGTCGGTGATGTCGAGCAGGCCGGCAACAAACTGCCGGTAGCGGTCGATGAGGTACTGGTCGAGGGCGGGCCGCTGCGGCAGCTGTCCCTTCAGCACGAATCCGCCCTTGGAGCCGACGGGCACGATGATCGAGTTCTTGACCATCTGCGTCTTCATCAGGCCGAGCACCTCAGTGCGGAAGTCGTCGTGGCGGTCGCTCCAGCGCAGCCCGCCGCGGGCCACCTTGCCACCGCGCAGGTGGATGCCTTCCAGATGCGGTGAATGCACGTAGATCTCGAACAGTGGTCGGGGCGACACCATCCCGGCCACCTTCGCGCATTCCACTTTCATCGAGACGACGGGCCGCTCCGGCGTCTGGTAGGCGTTGGTGCGCACGACGGCCAGCAGCAGATTCTCGACGCCTCGCAGAATCTCGTCGTCGAGCAGGCTGCCGACCTTCTGCAAGGCCTCGCGCAGGGCCCGGTCGGCGCGGTCGACGGCGCCGTCGCGGCTGCCGTCGGCACCGGGATTGAAACGGGCGTCGAACAACCTGAACAGCGCCGCGGCCGCGGCGCTGTTGCGCAGCATGACGCCGGTGATCGTGTCGGCGTTGTAGCTGGGGCGGACCTGCACCAGGTGGTTGCGCAGCGTCCGCAGCACTTCCACCTGCCGCCACGTCAAGCCCTCGCCGGTGACCAGCCCGTTCAGGGCATCGTCGGTCGCTCGCTTCTCGTGCAGCGCGCGCAGGGCGTCGAGCAACCGGTCGGGCGCGCCGACCACGGACGCCACGACCTGCGGCGCCGCCTGGATGCGCAACCGCTCCATGAAACCGCTGCGGTGGTCTGGCAGGATCAGCGGCAGCGACAGTTCCTCGACCACCGGCAGGCCGAGGTTCTGCAGCGTGCGCAGCGTCCCGGTCAGACCGAGGGGCTTGGGCGCGAACAACTTGATCGAGACCTGCTCGGCGGTTTCCGGGATCACGTGCATCTCGAGCCGCCCTTCGAGCGCCTCGAGACGTGCGAGATCGGCGGGCACCTCGCGCGGCGTCGTCGTCTCCCGATACAGGCCGCTCCGACTCTCCGAGCGCACGTACTTGTTGAAGAGCCGTCGCCCCTCGATCGTTCCGTAGGCCTGCTCGAGTTCGAGGGCGACGCGGTCTTCCCAGGTCGTCACGCCTTGCCTGGTGAGTGCGTGGACGGTCTCGACGTCGATGGGCGCGTCGAGCTGGGCGGCATCGAAGTAGAAGACGATCACCGCCTTGGTGCCGAGATCGGACCACTCGCTGAACAGAATCGGCCCGAACGCCTCCTGCAGCGCCGTGCGCAGCGAGGTCTGCGCCTGCGGCGAATAGCGCACGTCGGAGAAGGCCACCGTGACCGCGGCGTAGCCCATGCCCTGCCGGACGGCGACGGCAATCTCGTCGTCGCCGACCAGATTGCCCATCTGCTCGATGATCGTGCACAGATCTTCGCGGCGCGCGTAGAACAGCTCGCGCTTCGGAAAGTGGTTGAAGGTGGCCCTGGCCTCGCGCCAGAAATGCGAGTTCCTCGGCACGTGCAGGTGCTCGAGGATGAACGTCAGCTTGTCGCCCAGGACCGGGATGTCGGCCGCCTTGGCGGCAAACGCGCTCTTGGCGAAACGCCCGATGGCCAGCGTCATGCCGACCAGTGCGCCTTCGGGGGTCCACTCGCGGATGAACACGTCCTCGAGCGGGCCGAGGTGGTGGATGGCGCGGCCATTGACGCAGTAGTCGATGTCGATGATGCGACGGTCGTCGGCGGCAGGCGACAGGTTCCGCGTGATGTCGGCAGGGAGGCCGGGGAAGACCGTCTCGAGCAGTGAGGGGTCCCTGAACGCGCCAAGCGCGCTGTCTTCCTGCGGCTGCAGTACGCCATCGGCGCCGGGCACGTAGCGCATCACGCCGAGCAGGACGAAGTTGTCGTCGATGAGCCATTCCAGCAGCTGGCGCGAGGCGTCGGCGTCGGCAACGTCGCCGCCGCGACCTCGGACGCGCCCGCCAGCGGCCTTGACGGCGGCGGCCATGGCGGTGAAATCCGCCACGGCCAGGAACACGCTCTTGAGCAGGCTGAAGATCTGGTGTTCGAGGCGGCGCATCCGATCGCTTCGATCGATGCGCTCGATGCGGAACTGACAGAACAGCTCCTGCGAGCCCTCCTGGCCATGCTCGGCGACGTGGACCACCCGCTCCCATTGCCGGCGTACGGTCATCCGGGGGTGGATGGCCGAGAAGACCCGGAGCCCTTCGTTCTTGAAGAAATTGGTCAGGCTCTCGAAGATGAACGGCGCGTCGGGTGTGTGCGTCTCGACGATCGTCACCTCGTGGGGTCCACCGTCGTGCCCGGCCATGGCCCGGTCCTCCGCGTCGTCGCAGTTGCGAACGTCGACGTGGATGCCAGGGAGACCGCGGTACAGCTGCACTTCGGGCGGCATCGTGTGGGCGACGAACCTGAAGTACTCTCCGAGTCGCGCGGCCAGCGCGGGCGCCGGCAACCGGAAGATCACGCTGTCGGGCAGTTCGCTCACCACCACGCCGGCGAACACGCCAAGCAACTCGCGGTCACCTTCCGGCGCCGTGGCGGTCAGGACAGCTTGCACCTCGTCGAGAATCTGGGCGCGCTTGGTCGGGTCGGCTGTGATCATGACGTTTTCTGATGGCCCCTATGACAATCGCTCATGCTATCGCGCTACCCGAGGTGAGACAACCCGGGGTGTCCTTCGCGGGCCGTGACCGATGCCGGACAGCGCGGCCTTCCTACAGGCGATGGTGGCGCGCGCTGTCGTTCTGCGTTCTGACGCTGCTGCTCGGCCCGGCCGGGCCTGCGCAGGCCCAGCACGCCGGTCGCACGGACGGCCTCTGGCAGGACGCCGTGGACCGTTACCTCTCGGGGGACCGATCGGGCGCGGCCACGCTGCTGCTGCGGGCGTCGCGCGACGATCTGCTGGACTCGTCTCGCCGGGCCTTCGAGCAGTGGCGCGTGACGCCTGCGAGCGCGCCCGAGGTGCGTCGGGTGGCGGCGCGCCGCTTGCAGGTCTCAGCGCTCATGCCGCTGGACGTGCTGATTGCGGTCACCGGCCGCGCCCTCCCGTCCGACCTCGAGACAGCGCTGGAGGACGCCGCGCGCGACGCGTGGCACCGTCTCGATGCCTTCGACGACGGCAGCCACGACGACGCCGAGCGGGTTGGTCAGTTCCGCACCTGGTGGCGGATCGGCCTGGTGCAGCACTTGATTGTCTCCGGTCGATTCCCAGACGTCCCGCGCGAGGTCTCGGCCGTGCGCGTGGCCGATGACGATGCCGCGGCGCGGGCGGCGCTGGCGCTGTTGCGCGGCGTGGCGCTCGAAACGCGGGCACGGCTCGCGGACGAGGCACCCGCGGGCACAGCGGCCGTGACGATGCGGCGCCTGCAGACGCCGTCCAGGATGCGACCGATGCTGATGGCGATGGAGGATGCCGGCAAACAGTACCGGCGCGTCCTCGATCTGGTCGCCGGACACCGTGAAGCGACGCTCCGACTCGCCCGGGTGGCGATCGAGCGCGGGCGCCTCGACGAGGCCGAACGCGTGCTGGCGCCGCTGCTGGCGCAACCGTGCCGAGACGCCATCTGTGGACTCGCGCACCTGTTCGCTGGCGAGGTCCGCGACGCGCGCAACGACACCGGGGGTGCTGCCGGTGCGTACGCACGCGCGTCTGCCGTGCCGTCGGTGCGCCACTCGGCACTCGTGGCGATGATGCAGACCTCGATGCGGCGCGGCAACGCGGGCGGCGCCTACGACGTGACGCGGCAGTTCGCCACGCCTCTGGCACTCGCGCCGCGCCAGGCCCCGGACGCATGGAGCCTGTACGCCGCCGGGCGCCTCATCGACACCGACCTCGTCCTCGCGCAACTGCGGGCGGTAGTGCTGCCATGAATGCGGGCGGCTGGCGGCAGACCCCATGCGGCCAGCGGGTGTGTGCCATGTCCGCCGTCCTGGTCCTGCTGGCACTGGCAGCGTCGCCGCGCGCCCAGGATGAGGTGCCGCTGTTTCGCACATCGGTCGACGTCGTGACCGTGGATGCCTTCGCGCACCACAACCGCATGCCGATCGAGGGCCTGTCGGCTCGTGATTTCGTCGTCCGCGACAACGGCGTGGAGCAGGCCGTTCAGTCGCTGGCCACCACCGACAGCGCGCACGTGATCATCGGCCTCGACCTGAGTGGCAGCGTCGATGGCAAAGCCCTCGAGCAGCTCCGCGCCGCTGTGCGCATGCTGGTCGGCGCGCTCACGCCGCAGGACCGTCTCTCGCTCTTCACCTTCGCCGATCGGCTGCGTCTGCTGCGGCGAGCCGTGCCACCGGGGGGCGACCTCGAGGCAGTGCTGGCCGCATTCGAGGCGGGCGGCCCAACGCCGCTGCACGACGCGCTCGTCTTCGGCAGTGCACTGTCGTATGCCGACCAGCGTCCGTCGGTGTTGCTGCTGTTCACCGATGGCCTGGACACGACGAGCTGGACGTCGGCGGCACGCGCCCTCGACGTCCTCCGCCGCACCAACGTGGTGGTGTTCCCGGTCGGCGCCGGCTTGCCGTCAGCCCTCACGGCGTCGCCGCTGTCGGACTCGTTCACACGACAGACCTGGATGGCGCCGACGCCTGGCGAGGGGCTCCGGCTCTTGCAATCTGCGGCTGAGGTGACTGGCGGTGAGTTCCTGCGGGTGAACAAGGGCGGACGCCTGGCCGAGACGTTCCGCGGCATCCTGGCGCAGTATCGGCAGCGATACCTGCTCACGTACTCGCCGTCGGGCGCCTCCTCGCCCGGCTGGCATCGTCTCGACGTGCGGTTGCGCAGCCGAGCGGGCACCGTCG
>Ga0136633_1002448_pt1 | contig 12791 bp, 12 predicted proteins | sample AntDrymeUQ832206_2_FD_105494 | JGI IMG/M metagenome (GOLD analysis project Ga0136633, IMG submission 105494) | Polar desert sand microbial communities from Dry Valleys, Antarctica - metaG UQ83 (22.06) | ecosystem: Environmental > Terrestrial > Soil > Desert | place: Antarctica: Dry Valley... | reverse complement strand
GACGATGCCGATCGTCTCGGAAATGGGCAGGCCGGAGCGCAGCCCGCGGACCATCAGGTCGATCGCGTCCGGAAAGCGCGCGGTGAATTTGTTGACCCGGCGCTTGATCATCTTGCCGATCACCAAGTGCGGCAGGCCCAGACCGACCAAAAGACCGAGGGCGAGCGAGAGCAGGAGCGGCAGGCCCTTGAAGAGCAGGCCGGCAAGAACGAGTGCGGCAAGACCGACCGAGACCGCGGCATATTGACCGAGGGTCCAGCTGCGGCCGGTCTGCTCCAGCCGCTTGCGCAGCAGGGCCGGGTTCGGGATCAATTGCTGCGCCAGACCCTCCATGCGGTTCTGGCGCTGGGCGAAGATGCGGCGCAACTGGAGCTGCGCGACGGTTTCGCTTGAGCGGCTGTGGCGATCGCGCACCGCTTCGAGCCGCTTCGCTGTCGCTTTGGAGAGCGAAGGCCCGGCGAACGCCGCCATGACCATGACCAAAGTGGCCGCCAGCCCGGCAAACATCAGGATCAACGAAAAATCGGGCACGCGTCTCTCCTCGCCCTCGGGCGGCCGGCTGGGTTCAGGCGGCCTGGGCCGATGGCTTCCTCGCGACGAGCGACTTGAAGTTGCCGAGCTTGCCGAGCAGCGACGAGCCGCCCGGGGCCGGTTCGGCTTCCTCGGATTCACCCTGCTCCAGCGTGCGCGCGAGCAACAAAGCGAGCGGCTGGGCCAGCTTCGGCGACTTGATCGCCTTGGCCAGCGGCTGGCCGAGCTTGGCTGCTTGCGTCGCGGACTTCGCGTCGAACGGGAGCACGATATCCACCTTGCGCTCGATCGAATGCTCGAAATCCTTGCGGGTGACCTCCTGGCCGCCCGGCAGCGCCTTGTTGGCGAAGACGATGACCTTCGCCTGCGGCGCATTTGCCTTCAGCCAGGAAAGGATGCGGATCGCGTCACGCGTCGCGGCGAGCGTGAACTCGACAACGACGATCACGACCTGCACGTCGTTCACCAGATGCGGATGCTGGACCAGCATATGGCGGGGCAGGTCGATCACCGTGCCTTCGAAGGCGTGGCGGATCTCTTCCTGCAGTTGGTAGAAGGCCGAGCCGTCGGTGAGCATCGGCTGGTTGATCGGCGCTTCGGCCGACAGCACGCAAAGCTTGTCATTGGCGCGCACCATCGCGCGCTCGATGAAGAGGCCGTCGATGCGGCTCGGATTCTCGATCGCGTCGGTCAGGCCTCGGCCGGGCTCGAGATCGAGATTGAGCGCGCCGGTGCCGAAATGCACGTCGAGGTCGAGTAAGGCGGTCGAACGACCGGCCTTGTCACCCATCAGCCAGGCCAAAGAGGCAGCGACCGTCGAAGCGCCGACGCCGCCGCGCACGCCGATCACGGCGGCCGCGACATTGGGGCGCTCGCTCGCGCTCTCGTTGAGGCGCGGACCGGAAATGGTGAGCTGTGCATTGGCGAAGGCGTCACGGACCTGATCGGCCGAGAAGGGCTTCAGGAGATAGTCCTGGATGCCGCTGGCGACGAGATCGCGGTAGAGGCGCACGTCATTGACCTGGCCGGCGGCGATCACCACCGTGCCGGGCTCGCAGACCTCGGCAAGTGCGTTGATGTCGGAGAGCGGGTCGCCGCTCTCCGACAGATCGACGAAGAGGATGCTCGGGCTCGACGCCACGGACAGCGCCTGCACGGCGTTGCGAAGGCCGCCCTTGTTCACCTTCTCCGGCGACCAGCCATGCTCGACCGCGATCGGGCGGAGGATTTCGGCGGTCGCTTCGTCGCAGACGAAGGCGGTGAAGGCGTCGCGCAGGCCTGCGCGGGCATGAAACGGCGCGTTCATTACTGGGTGCCTCCCCGGGTGGTGGCGGCCGGTAGGGCCTGTGTTCCGGTCGGTTGGCGTTCGCGGTAGACGCGGATGGCGCGCGAAGCTGTGCGCGCGGCGCCATTGCCCGAATCCGACTGGCCGACGACCAGATCTTCTGGATTGGCGATCATCGCGGCCAGATTGGCATTTGTCGCGCAGCCATAGTTGGAAGAAGTGTTCTGACGCGGCGTTACGCCATTGTCCTCGGGCGCCCAATCGGGGCAGCCGGGAACGCGGGCCGTGGCGCGGCTCGCGATGACGCGAACCGATCCGGCCGGAACGGCGCCAGGTGTCACCGGCGCGCCGGACGCGAGGGACAGGCCATATTCGGAGACGGCGCGGGCGACATCCTCGCGGGCGCTGCCGGCGGCATAACCTTCGTCCACGGAAATGCGATCACCGTAGCGCAGCTCGATCGAGGCGAACCAGCCGTGCAGCCGTTCGATCTCGGCGGGGGAGACGCGGCCGCCGTCGGCAGCGAGGTCGAACACGAACTCGCTGCGCTGCACGATCGGCTGGTGCACCGAATAGATGCTTGGGTTGTTCACCGAGGTGAGTTGTCCGGTGCCGGGCGTGACACAGCCGCCAACGGCGAGGCCGGCCACTAGGGCGGAGGTGGCGGCAAGGGTCTTGGTACGAGACATTGGAATCAGTCCTTTCAAGCCGTGCGCCTAGCGGAGGTTGAAACCGGGTTGCGCGACCGGAGCGGTACGCTGCGCGCGCGCTTCCGGGTTGCGGGCGGGCTGCGCGATTGCCGGAAGCTGCGCTGCGGCCGAACCGCCGCCGGCGTCGATGCCGGGCTGGACGACCTGGGGCGGCCCGGCGCTCGGCATCGGCTGAGGCTCGCCGCTGCGACCGCTATGTTCCTGCCCGAGCAGCACACGCTCGCCGTCATTGGCGGAGCGATAACCGTCGGTCGGAAGCGCGATCTGGTTCGCGTTGACCGGCTGGACCAGATAAGGCGTGACGATGATCACGAGCTCCGTCTCGGCCCGGCGAAAGCTCGTCGAGCGGAACAGGGCGCCGATGATCGGCAGGCTGCCGAGGCCCGGCGCCCGATCGATCGTATTGTTGTTCACGTTGCGCAGCAGGCCGCCGATCATGAAGCTCTGGCCCGAGCCGAGCTCGACCGTCGTCTCGGCCCGCCTCGTTGTAAGAGCAGGCACAACGAAGCCATTGAAGCGGACGCTGCCTTCCGTCGAGAGTTCCGAAACTTCTGGGCGAACACGCATCGAGATGCGCCCATTTTCCAGCACCGTCGGGGTGAAGGCGAGGCCGACACCATATTGCTTATATTCAATCGTCACCGAACCCAGCGACTGGGAGATCGGGATCGGGAATTCGCCGCCGGCGAGGAAGCTGGCCGTTTCGCCCGACAAAGCTGTCAGCGACGGCTGCGCGAGCGTCGTCGCCATGCCATTGTTTTCGGCCAAATCGATCGCCGAAAGCAGGTCGAGACCGAGCAGGCGGCCCGCGAGACTCAAGGTTGTGCCCGGACCGGGCACTCGGACGGGATTGAATTGTGTCCCCACAACCGCGGGATTGCCAAAAGGGTCCGTCAGCGTCGGCGACGTGACGTTGGTGATCGTGCCAGGAGAATTGCCTTGGCCGATGCCGAACAAGAAGCCGCCGGTGGTGTCTCTCGACAACAAGTTGACGCCGACGGAACGGGTGAACGAGCGGTTGACCTCGACGATCCGCACCTGAAGCATGACCTGTTGGGGCGTGGCAGTCCGCAAACGGCTGAGCACCTGGGTCTCGGCGCCGACAAAGGCCTGGACGATGCGCTCGGCCTCTTCCGCATCGGCGGGCTGGGCGACGGTGCCGGTCAGGAGGACCATGCCGTTCATCGCCGTCGCCTGAATGTTGGCGTCGGGCATCGCCATGTCGAGCAACTGATCGACATTGCCCAGGTTCTGGCCGACCCGGACATTCGCCGAATAAACGACGCGGCCGGCGCGATCGGTCGCATAGACGGTGGTATTGCCCGCCGCCTTGCCGAAGATGTAGATTTGGTTGGGCGAGCGCACCTGGACATCCGCGATCGCATCATTGGCGACGAACAGATCGGTCATCGTGCCGTTCAGCCGCACCATGCGGCCGGCGCCCACTGAAAGGGTGACGTCGTTTGCCGGAGCCACCGCGGCCGCCCGCTGGGCCGCCGCGCTGCTCGGTGCCGCGACCCCAAGGCCCATGGCGAGGGCCGCCGCCAGCGCGGTGCCGAGGCCGGCCCGCCTGATCATTTTGATCCTGCTCATCTTATCGTGCTCCCACCGGAACGATCGTGACGTTATTGCCCCGCGCGACGCGGACCGACGGGCCTGCGGGCGCGGCGGCAATGCCCCCGGCTGCCGGCTGCGGTGCGCTGTTATTCTCGTCGCGGCCCCGGCCGGGGACGCTGCTGCGCTGGAAGCGTGAGACATCGGCGCCGACCGAAAAGGTCGAACCGGTGTCTATCGGCTGATTGGCGACTTGAATGAGCATGCGGCGCTCGGCGACCGGATCGGTGCCTTCGGGAACCCGCACTTCGCCCGAGGCGATGGCGCGCTCGAGTTCCGCATTGTTGTCCGCGAGGCTGCGCAGGGACAGCGAGAGCTGGCCGATGGTCTGCGCGACCGCGATCCGCTCCGCCATGCGCGGCGTCGCTTCGAGGGTGACGTTCGAGCCCGGCTGGGCGACGGAATTGCCTTCCTCGTCGCGTGAATCCAGCCGCTGATCGACGGCGAGGACACGTACGTTGCGGAAGATCGTCTCGGAAGCGCGCAACGGCGAGCCGTCACCGCCGCCCTCGACCTCCTGGGTCAGGACGATATCGACGCGGTCGCCGGGAAAGACGAAGCCGGCGACGCCGCTGGTCGCGGAAACCGGCACTGCAACGGCGCGCATGCCCGGGCCGAGCGCCGCGGCAAGGAAGCCGCGCTCGCCGGGTCGCACCAGCGAACCGCGGGTGACCGGCTGGCCGGCCGTGACCTCGGAGCGAACGACGGTGCCGATCAGTGAAGCGGGGTCGGCCGCACCCTCGCCGCCGCGCACGAAATAGGCGTCCTGCACCAGGCCTTCGGGCCAGGGCTGATAGCGAAAGGCTTCGGCATCTACGATCGTACCGACAGGCAGCGTGCGGGTCGCGACCAGCACATGCGCGCCTTCGGGAACGACCGGACCGGCCTGCGCCTGCGGCGCCGCGGCATCGGTGAACATGCTTCTCGCCATGAAGGCGGTCACGCCGGCAATAAGCAGCGCCCCGACCAGCAGCACAATTTTCTTGACGTCCATGGCGTTCGTCGCCTCCCCCAAAGGGACAAGAGAGAAATCAGTCCCTAGTCATCAGCCAAATTGGTAAAGAAACCGTTCGCTAATCAGCCACAAACCACCGAATGCGATCGCCACCCCATAGGGAATTTCGAGCGCCGCCTCACTGCGCGCCAGCCGCTGGCGGATCAGCATCGCCGCGGTCAGCGCCCCCCCGGCCAACGACATGATCACCAGGAGCATCAAGACTGCGCCCCAAGGCAGCCAGAGCGCGAGCGCGCCGATCAGCTTGACGTCGCCGCCGCCCATCGCCCCCAGCGCGAAGGCGCCCGCGAACAAGGCGAAGACCAATGAAGCGACGCCGATCTGCAGCGCGGCGTCGGGCCAGAAAGCGAGCCCGGTCGCCCACCAGAATGGAATGGCGAGCAGCGCGACGGCCAAGTTCAGCCCGTTCGGAATGGTGCGCGTCTTGAGATCGCAGCACGACGCCGCGACCAGCAGGGCCGCGAGCAAGGCGAGCAGGATCCAGACGAGCAAAGTGTCCATCGCCGCAAAGCACTAGACGCCGATGCTTGCTAAACCGTAACCGGGCGGGGATGGACGACGCCTTCTCCCGCCGCCGCCTGCCCGCCGACGCGGTGATGAGCGAGTGGCGCGCCGCCGACGGCTGGCCCTGCCGGCGCTTCGATTGGGCGCCGCCGCCCGGCGTCGCGCCGCGCGGCGCCTTGCTCTTCGCCGGCGGGCGCGGCGACTTCATCGAGAAATATCTCGGATGCTACGCTTATTGGCGCGCCGCCGGCTGGACGGTGACCACGTTCGACTGGCGGGGCCAGGGGAGGTCGCGTGGCGACATCAGGCTGGGCAACTACGTCACCTTCGACGGACTGGTCGACGATCTTGCGGCGCTGATCGCCGACTGGCGCGCCGCCGCGCCGGCCGGGCCGCATGTCGCGATCGGCCATTCGATGGGTGGGCACCTTTTGCTGCGCACCCTGATCGACAGGGCGCCACCGCTCGACGCCGCGGTGCTCGTGGCGCCGATGCTGCGCGTGAACTCCTACCCGACGCCGGCCTGGCTCGCGCCGCAGGTCGCGGAGATGATGTGCCTTGCCGGTTGGCGCGACGAAACCGTGTGGAAGCTGGACCCGGCCCATTCGCGGCAAAGCGGGGTGCGCAATCGCAACCTGACCAGCTCGGCCGAGCGCTATGCGGACGAGTTGTTCTGGTGGGAAGGCGAGCCGGAGATGAATATCGGTCCGCCGAGCTGGGGCTGGCTGCGGGCTGCCTATCGCTCCGCGGCGAAGGCCTTCACGCCCGCGAAGCTGGCGAAGCTAAGTCTGCCAATATTGATCGTCGCCACCGAGCGCGACCGGCTGGTCAGCGACGACGCGATCCGCGACGCCGCGGAGGCTTTGCCGAATGTCCGGACCGAATGGGTGAACGAGGCGGCGCATGAAATCCTTCGCGAGGTGGATCCGATCCGGCTGGATGCGCTCGGCCGGATCGACGCCTTTCTCTCCGGGATCGGACGTTGAGCCGCCGCTACGACGTCGCGATCATCGGGGCGGGGATGGCGGGGGCGAGCCTCGCTGCGGAGATCGCCGGCGAAGCCTCAGTGCTGCTGCTCGAAGCGGAGAGCCAGCCGGGCTATCACAGCACCGGCCGCTCGGCCGCTTTCTGGTCGGAAACCTATGGCGGGCCGCTGATCCAGCCGCTGACCAGCGCCTCGGGCGGTTTCCTTGTCGCGCCGCCGCCAGATTTCTCGGATCGGCCGCTGATCACCCCGCGTGGCGCGATCCATCTCGCCGACGGGGAAGGAACAGCCGCCCTTGCAAAGCTCGAACGCGCCTTCGCCAATTCGTCCGTGCCGCTTCGGCGCATGGACAAAGCGGCGCTCGCGACGGTGATCCCCGGCCTGCGTCCCGGCTGGGACGAGGCTCTGGCGGAGCCGAGCTGCGCCGATATCGACGTCGCGGCGCTGCACGCGGCCTATCTCAAGCGCGCGCGTGCGCGAGGCGGCGCTCTGGCCACCGACGCGCGGCTCGTCGCGGCGCGGCGCGACGGGGGCCATTGGGCGATCCAAACGACCGCGTGCTCCTTCGCCGCCCACATCCTGGTCGATGCGGCGGGCGCCTGGGCGGACATCGTCGCCCGCGCGGCCGGGGTCGCGCCGCTCGGCATCCGTCCCTATCGCCGCACCATCGTCCAGGCCCGGGTCTCGCCCGCGCCCCCGGCCGACATGCCTCTGGTCATCGATGCGGCGGAGCGTTTCTATTTCAAATCGGAGGCGGGCGGGCGGCTCTGGCTCAGCCCGCATGACGAAACGCCCTGCGATCCCTGCGACAGCGCGCCGGAGGAGATCGACATCGCGACCGCGATCGACCGACTGGAGCAGGTCGTGGACTGGCGGGTCGAGCGGGTGGAGCGGAGCTGGGCGGGGTTGCGGAGCTTCGCGCCGGACCGGCTGCCGGTCTATGGATTTGCGGCGGATGCGCCGGGCTTCTTCTGGTGCGCGGGACAAGGCGGCTTCGGCATCCAGACCGCGCCCGCCGCCGCCAAGCTCGCCGCCGCCTTGCTCCTCGGACGCGCGCCCGATTCGCTGGTCGCGCCCATCGATCCCGCGCCTTACGCCCCCGGCCGCTTCGCCGCCTGAAGCGCGGCGGCGCTGGCCAGCTGGTCGGCGCGCTCATTTTCCGGGTGGCCGGCATGGCCCTTCACCCAATGCCATTCGATGCGGTGCGGCGCGGTCGCCTCGACCAGCTCCTGCCAGAGCTCGGCATTCTTGACCGGCTTTTTGTCCGCGGTCCGCCAGCCGTTCTTGCGCCAGCCGTGGATCCACTTGGTGATGCCGTCGCGGACATAGACGCTGTCGGTATAGAGCTGCACGCGGCAGGGCCGGGTCAGCGCCTCGAGCGCCTTGATCGCGGCCATCAGTTCCATGCGATTGTTGGTGCTGAGCGGTTCGCCGCCCGAAAGCTCCTTCTCCGCCAAGCCGCTGCGGATCACCGCGCCCCAGCCGCCCGGGCCCGGATTGCCCTTGCAGGCGCCGTCGGTGAAGATCTCGACGTCGGTCACGCGAGGGGGATCAGGCGGCCTTGAGCGCGCTGGGCAGCTTGAAGACCATATTCTCCTCGACGCCCTCGACCGGCTCTTCGGTCACCGCGAAGCGCTCGTTCAGGCGATCGACCACTTCGCGGACGAGGATTTCGGGCGCGGAGGCGCCGGCGGTGATGCCGACTGTCCTTACCTCGCCCAGCCAGTCGAAATCGACATCCGCGCCGCGCGCCACGAGCCGTGCACGCGTGCCCTGGCGCTCGGCGACCTCGACAAGGCGCAGCGAATTCGAGCTATTCGAGGCGCCGATCACCAGCATCGCGTCGCAGCGGCTCGCGATCGCCTTTACCGCCGCCTGACGGTTCGAGGTGGCATAGCAAATGTCCTCGCTGCGCGGCACCTGGATCGAGGGAAAACGGCGGCGCAGGATGGCGACGATCTCGGCCGTGTCATCGACCGACAAGGTGGTCTGGGTGAGGAAGGCGAGCTGGTCGGGGCTGGGCGGATCGACCGCTTCGGCGTCCCCGGCGGATTCGACCAGGGTCATCCGCCCCGGCGGCACCTGGCCGAAGGTGCCGATGACTTCGGGATGCCCTTCATGGCCGACGAAGAGGATGTGCTTGCCCTGCGCGATCAATCGCTCGGCTTGGCGATGGACCTTCGAGACCAGAGGGCAGGTCGCGTCGAGATAGTTGAGCCCGCGCGCCTGCGCCGTCGCGGGCACGATCTTCGGGACGCCATGAGCGGAGAAGATCACCGGCGCGCCATCCGGCACCTGATCCAGCTCCTTCACGAACACCGCGCCCTGCGTCTTCAGACTCTCGACGACGAACTTGTTGTGGACGATCTCGTGGCGGACATAGACCGGTGCGCCATAGCGCTCGAGCGCGAGCTCGACGATGCGGATCGCCCGGTCGACGCCGGCGCAAAAGCCGCGCGGCGCGGCGATCAGCAAGGTGAGCGGAGGCTTGGCGTCTACCATCGCCGCGCATGTAAGGTGATCGCGCGCCAACGTCCACCGTAGCGGCCCGTACCGGCGGGACGGACAGCCCCCGTTCATCGCTTGCCTCGAATATCCCCGCTTCCTATCATCGCCACGCTGGCTTAGGGGATCAGCCTTACGCCGCATCCAGCATTCGAGGGTTCCTTGCGCCTGTCCAAAATCTCCGCGGTCGCCGCCGCCTGCCTTGCTGTCGCCCTCACCGGCTGCGCGCGCGAAGGCGACATTTTCCAGGCCGGCATCCTGACCAGCTACACCGCCTGTCCGCCGGTCGCGATTCCCGCCCCGGCCGGCGACATCACGCTCTTCGATCCCGAAACCAGCCGCGACGCCAGCGCGATCGACGTCGTCGCGCAGATCACCAATTTGCGCGGGGTCTGCAATGAAACGGGCGAGCAGATCGTCACCGCCATCAGCTTCGACGTGCAGGCGCGGCGGCGCGACAATCGCGGCGCGCGCGAGGTCGTATTGCCCTATTTCATTGGCGTCACCCATGGCGGCGGCAATGTTGTCGCCAAGCGGGTGAGCCGCGTCGCGATACGCTTCGAGGACGGCCAGTATCGCGCCACCGCCCAGGCGACCGCGACCTCGCAGGTGCTGCGCTCGGCCGCGACTTTGCCCGAAGATATCCGCCGGCGGATCACCCAGGAGCGCCGCCCCGGCGATCCCCAGGCGGCGGTCGATCCCCTGTCGGATCCGGCGGTGCGCGCCGCGGTCGACCGGGCCCGCTTCGAAGTGCTGGTCGGCTTCGAGCTGACCCCGGAGCAGCTGCGCTACAACGCGACGCGTTGAGGGCGGCCATTCCGCAAATTTCGGCCGGCACGTATCCGATCTGCCGTCATTGCGAGCCCTTCGACTGCCCTGCAGGCGCTCAGGATTAACTTCGCGAGGCAATCCAGCGCAGGGACCGGCGCCGACTGGATTGCTTCGTCGCTTCGCTCCTCGCAATGACGAAGGCCTAATCACCTGAGGCTTTCGGGGACGGCGGGCTGCGGCGAAGTTGAGGAAGTTGAGACTTGCCAAGAGGCGGTCATTCTTCGTCCTCGTCGTCGGCGAGCCGATCCCAGAAATCGTCCGACAGGCTCGCGAGCAGGCCGCCGCGCCAGGCGCGGGCGCGTTGATCGTCGCTCCAATCCAGGATTCTTGCGGGATCGAGGCCGGAGGTATCGACGCCGGATGCGTGGGCTTCACCCTCTTTCGCATTGGCGGCGGCGCAGGCGGCCTCGCGCTTGACATGGAAAGCGAGCGCCGCGCCGGGACCGGGCGGCAAACCGCCGCTCTGCCCGGTCCGCATTTCGAGCCAGAGCATGAAGCCGCTGCGGAAAGCGCGCACCCACTGATCGTCGTCCCAATCGGCGGTCAGGGTTGGATCGAGATCGCGCACCTCGATGTCATGCGGATCGACGTCGCGATAATCGGGAACGCCGGAGACGCGGGCGAAGAGGGTCAGATCGGGATCGTCATCGGCTTCTCCGGCTGAAGCCGGCGGCGATTCCGGCGTAGCGGCCACGCGAGCGCGCGCCTCGACGAAGGCGTCGCCATCGCCCCCCGTGGCGAGGCATTCGAGATAGTCGTCGAGATCCTCGGACAGGACGCGCAGATGCGCGTCGCTGCCTTCCTCGCGCTCGGCGAGGCGATCGAGGCGGGTGAGCAGGGCATTGGCGAGGCGATTGTCGTAATAATGATATTCGCCGACCACCACGCCGTCTTTCCTGCGAACGCTGACGCAGCCGGCGATGGCGCGCGACTGAAGCTCCGAAGCGAGCCGGGCGCGGCTGCGGTGGACGAGCACCGCATCCCACATCCTGGCGAAAGCGCGGCCCTGACGGCGGTTGCGGAAGGCGTAAGCGGCGGCAGCGGACATTCCGGCGGCGCGCGCGGCATGCTCGACCACGCCGCCGGCGGCGAGCTGGCGAAGGAAGGCGGCGATGGCTTCGGGGGTCCAGCCGTCATGGCGCGGCCTGGGCGTTTCGGGCGTGAAAGTCGCGTCCAGGGTCTCGGCGATGGCCTCGTCGAGGGAGTCGGAGAGGAGCGGTGGCGGTTCGAAACTCGGCGGTTCGGGCGGCGGCACGGCGCGGCCCGGATTGGAGCAGGAAGCGGGCTCATCGGTCGCCGCTTCGGGGGTGAAGATGTTTACGGTATGTTCCATCAAGCAGGATAGGCCACAAAAGGTGCTGTGTAGGAAAGTGCTTTTCGCCGAGTGCATTTCGCACCGGTTTTGCACATTTGCTTCAGGTCGTGACGCGCGTAGACTCGCGAGACTGACAGAGCATAGCCGGGGGTATTGAAATGGCCACTTTAGCCGGGCAGCCGCTGATGCAGTCGGTCGGCGACGGGCGATTTTTTCTGCGCAGCTCGATTTTGATGGCGGCGATCATCGTCGCCGGCTTTTCGTTCCAGCTGGCGATGGGCCGGTCGACGTTCGCCTCGCCCGTCCGTGTCCACGTGCACGCCATCCTGTTCATGGGCTGGGTGGCGATCTACCTCACGCAAAACGTGCTCGTGGCGACGGGACGGATTGGCCTGCACCGGCGGCTTGGCTGGCTCGCCGCGGGCTGGGCCGTCGCGATGGTGATCTCGGGCTTCGTCGTGACGGTCGTGATGGTGCGCAACGGCACGGTGCCCTTCTTTTTTCAGCCATTGCAGTTCCTGGTCTTAGACCCGGTCGCCGTGCTCGCCTTCAGCGGGCTGACCGCCGCCGCGATCCTGCTTCGCCGCAGGACTGAATGGCACCGGCGCCTGCACTTCTGTGGAATGGCGATCCTGCTTGGCCCCGGCTTCGGGCGGATGCTGCCGATGCCGCTTTTGCAGCCCTGGGCCTGGGAAGCCACCGTTGCCGTGAGCCTGCTCTTCCCGCTCGCCGGGGCCTGGTCGGATGTCCGGCGAAGTGGCCGTGTTCACCCCGCGTGGCGGTGGGGAATCGCGACCATAATGGCGGCGTTCATCCTGACTCAGGCTCTTGCCTACGGGCCGCTTGGAATCCCGCTTTACGACGCTGTCGCCGCAGGCTCGCCCGGGGCCGACGTGGACCCCCTCGCCTTTCCTCCGCCGCCACAGGGGCCGTTGATGACAGGGCGCCCCTGACGCTCAGCGACGCATCTGTTTCCCAACCGTTGCGGACACCCCACACGGTGCAGCCCGTGGCCCGCTTCCGATTGACTCCCGCCACCCCCTCCGCCATGCCGCCCGCGTCCATTAAGGACGCGCGGGAGAGGGTGGGGAGCGTTTCCCACCGCCGAAGGAGCAACCGCCCCGGAATCTCTCAGGCAAAAGGACCGCGCGGCCAAGGACACTCTGGAAAGCGTTTCCGCTCCGGCGGGAGCCACCGAAGGGGTAACTCCGGCGCGCCGGGGGAAAGCTCTCAGGTTTCCGCGACAGAGGGGGCATCGATGTCGTCGGCAACTTGCCGCCGGCGCTTGCGATGCGACCTTGGAGCGGATGATGAGCGACGAAGGCCAAAGGCTCCCCCTCGACAGCTGGCATCGCGGCCTTGGCGCGCGGATGGTGCCGTTCGCCGGCTATGAGATGCCGATTCAATATGAGGGGATTATCGCCGAGCATCGCTGGACGCGGGAGAGCGCCGGGCTGTTCGACGTCAGCCATATGGGCCAGCTCATCATTGCCGGG
>Ga0136633_1002447_pt1 | contig 12792 bp, 10 predicted proteins | sample AntDrymeUQ832206_2_FD_105494 | JGI IMG/M metagenome (GOLD analysis project Ga0136633, IMG submission 105494) | Polar desert sand microbial communities from Dry Valleys, Antarctica - metaG UQ83 (22.06) | ecosystem: Environmental > Terrestrial > Soil > Desert | place: Antarctica: Dry Valley... | reverse complement strand
CTCCCCGAGCTGCCCCCGCACCTACCTGTCCGCCGTGAAGACGTCGGGCGCCTCGGGGAGGCGCCCCTACCTTCGGGCGCCCCTACCTTCAGGCGCCCCTACCGCCGACCCTCACACCCCACGACGGTAGGGGCAGCTCCCCGAGCTGCCCCCGCACCTACCTGTCCACCGTGATTACGTCGGGCGCCTCGGGGAGGCGCCCCTACCTTCGGGCGCCCCTACCGTCGACCCTCGCACCCCACGACGGTAGGGGCAGCTCCCCGAGCTGCCCCCGCACCGACCTGTCCGCCGTGAAGACGTCGGGCGCCTCGGGGAGGCGCCCCTACCTTCAGGCGTCCCTACCTTCAGGCGCCCCTACCGCCGACCCTCACACCCCACGACGGTAGGGGCAGCTCCCCGAGCTGCCCCCGCACCTATCTGTCCACCGTGAAAACGGTGGCCGGATAGTCAGGGTCGGGGATGCGGCCGACCAGGGTCAGTCCCGGCGTGCCGCGGAGGCGGGCATCGAACTCCAGGAGATCGGCCGGCGCGTAGCGGTCCTCGTGGACGACGACATAGCGCACATCGTGAGCGCGCAAGGTAGCCATGCTGTCGCCCCGGGGGAACGCGACCATCGCGCCGAGCAGGTCGATGTACCGTGGCGGAAAGAAGCCACTGTAGCCGTTGACCATCGGATGGCGATGCGTCCGACCGTAGAAACTCCACTCCGCCTCATAGTGCGGCAGGGCGTTGGCGCGCGCGATCGGGAGATCGACGACGGCGCCGGGTGGCTGCAGGCGCAGCCACGCGGCGTAGATGGGCACGCGCTGCGGCCACCGATGCAAGGGCCCGACCTCGGAGGCGTACTCGACCGCGAGCAGCCCGACCAACGCCGCTCCCGCCACGTGACGGCGCCAACCACGCGGGGCCCGGCTCAGGACCCGTGACGCACCGAGACCGGCGAGCACGGCCAGGGCCAGTGCCACCACCATGCCGAAGCGCGACGGCGCGCGCAGACCCTGCAGCGGCGGCAGCACGGCCAGGGCCACGCGGTACAACGGCCCGTGCGTGCCGAGCGCCATCAGCGCAGCGGCGACCAGCATCGTTGCGTACATCCATGTCGCTGGCTGCCAGCGCGTCGCCCACACGCCAATCCCGGCCAGCAGAAGCGCCACCACGCCGGACCACAGGCGACCCTCCGGTCCGCCGTATCCCGCGGTCCATCCGTACAGGCGGCTGTCGACCGGCGCCGAGACAAAACTGGACGGCGTCGCGCTCCATGTGTCGATGTCGCTCGTCGAGCGCCCGCCGAGCACCTGCTGATTCGCGCGGTAGGGGGCCGCGTACGCAAGCAGGGGCGGTGCGCACACCATTGCCCCGACGACGAGGGCGCGAGCGATGGCGGCACACCGGGCGCGCCGGTTCGCCAGCAGCAGCAGTGGCGCGACCACGGCCAGCGTAATCACGAGAAAGATGCCGTAGTAGATGCAGCTGAGGAATTGCGCCAGCACGAACGCCGCCGTCAGCACCCCGTCGCGCACCTGCCCGCGCTGCACCGTCCGGTGCAAGGCCCAGCACGCGAGCGGCATCCACTGCGACCACTGCAGTTCCAGATGCATCAGATGCTCCACCCGGTACGGCAGCAGCGCAAAGATCGTCCCGGCCACGAGCGCTGGCCAGCAGATCCCGTCACCCGTGCCGCCCCCGGGACGCATGACGAGCGAGGCATCCGGCGGCGAGAGCAAATCACGGACGAGCAGGTACATCGCCAGCGCCGAGAGCCACGGGCCCAGCAGCAGGATGGCGTTACTGACTGGAAGGATGGGCGCACCCGCTGCCAGCAACGGGGTGGCGACCAGCCCCTGCAGGAGTACCGCGTCGGAGAAGGCGAGCGCCCGCGACGCCGGATGGAAGATCGGCGGATCGAGCAGCCGTGACGGCTGCGTCGTCAGCGCATCGGCGATCCACGAGAGCCGCCACATGTTGAACAGCGTGTCGTGATGGGCATGGCCGTGGGTCAGCCAGCGGGTGGGCAGCGGCCACAGGACGACGACCATGAGCGCGGCAAACAGCGCACCCGCCGTGAGCCACTCGCGCCACCGGGACGCCCCGTTCGGTCTGGTCGGTGCACGCACGCGAGCAGGGTACTATCTCGCGCATGTCGAGCACGCGCCGGGCCTTCCTGCAGCAGTCACTCGTGGCACCGCTTGCGACGGCGGGGCCGCTGATGCAGCCCGCGCCGCCCGTCCGACCGGTGACCACCAGCGGCACGCGCAAGCCGCGGCGCCTGCGCCCGGGTGATGTCGTCGGCATCGTGGATCCGGCCTCGGCCACCTGGGATCCGATCGACGTCGAGATCGTCGTGGAGTCCCTGGCGGTGCTCGGCCTCAAGGCCAAGATCGGCGCACACCTGCTCGACCGCCGCGGCTACCTCGCCGGGCGCGACGAGGATCGCGCGGCCGACGTGATGGCCATGTTCACCGATCCGGCGGTCGCGGCCGTGCACGCGTTACGCGGCGGCTGGGGCTGCGCGCGGCTGCTGCCGCATCTCGACTTCGAGGCCATCGCGCGCCACCCGAAGATCCTGCTCGGTTACAGCGACATCACGGCGTTGCTGCTGCCGGTGTATGCCAAGGCCGGCTTTGTGACCTTCCACGGCATGAATGGCGCGTCGCAGTGGAACCGGTTCAACGTCGACTGGTTCCGTCGGGTGCTGATGCAGGGCGAGGCCGTGACGATGAGCAACCCTCTCTCGGCGGGGGATCAACTGGTGCCAGTGGAGAACCGCATCCGCACCATCACGCCAGGACGAGCACGCGGACGCCTCATCGGCGGCAACCTGACGGTGCTGACGACCATCATCGGGTCGGGAATGCTGCCAGACTTCACCGACGCGATTCTCTTCGTGGAGGACGTCCAGGAAGCGCCCTATCGCATCGATCGGATGTTGATGCAGCTGAAGCTGTCGGGCATCCTGGCCGGCGTCAAGGCCGTCATCTTCGGCCGCTGCACCAAGTGCACGCCCGGGGAAGGCAGCTACGGGTCGCTGACCATCGGCGACATCCTGGACGACTACCTGAAGCCGCTGAACGTACCGGCCTGGGAGGGTGCGCAGATCGGGCACATCGACCGGCAGTTCATCATGCCGATCGGCGTGCAGGTCGAGGTCGACGCCGCGAAGGGCAGCATCCGGCTGCTCGAGGCGGCAGTACAGTAGCAATTCAGAATTCAGAATTAAGAATGCAGAATGCAGGGGGCTCGGAGGTCAGCCGCTCAATGCGCGCGTCAGGGCGACGCAGGCCCCGCGCTTCATTCTGAATTGCGAATCCTGAATTACGTCTGCAGCATCTGCTTGACCTGCTCGCCGATGGTCATCGGATCGAACGGCTTGAAGATCACGCCGCACGCCCCGGCCGCCAGCGCTTCCTGCTCGGCGCCCTCGTGTGCCGCGGCGGTCAGGAACACGATCGGCACCCTGGGCCACGCCTGATCGGCCATCAACTGCCGGCACACGTCGATGCCGTCGAGATCGGGCATGTTCCAGTCGAGGACGATGGCGTCAAACGCGGTGGCGCGGGCTGCGGCCAGCGCGGCCAGGCCCTCGTCCACCATCGTGACGGCGAAGCCCGCGCGCCGCAGACCGAGACGCGCCACCACCGCAATCGACTCGTCGTCATCGGCTAACAGGACGTGCATTGTCAATTCAGGTTCGTCTCACTGACATTCAAGCGCCACGTTGGGCGCGTTCCCGCGCGCCCGCGCCCGCCGTTGCCGTTCCATGGTCCGCATCTCGACCAGTGGGGTGCGTCGCGCCAGCCCGGCCTGGATGGCCTGCTGATCCGCATCCGGCAAAGTGGCCAGGACACTGCACGAGGTAAGAACGTTGCACCGCAGCGGCATCTCGCGGAGGCGCGGACCCGCCAATAGCCCTGATGTACCCGGAAGAATGGCGGAGCCGGCCCCGCGCTGCATTCTGAATTCTGAATGCTGAATTCCTAGTAGACCTTCAAGTACCGCGCAATTTCCCAGGCACTCACCTGCTGCAGGTACTCGAACCATTCCCGTCGCTTGGCCTCGATGAAGTGCTCGAAGATGTGGTCGCCGAGCGTGTCACGCATCAGCGCACTGCGCTCGAGCTGATCGAGCGCGGCGTCGAGGTTGTGCGGAAGTTCGTCGATACGCAACGAACGGCGCTCGCGTTGCGACATCTTGTAGATGTTCTTGCTGACCGGCGCGCCGGGATCGAGGTCGTTGTCGATGCCGTCGAGACCGGCGCGCAGCATCGCCGCGAATGCCAGGTAGGGATTGCACGACGGGTCCGGCATGCGCAGCTCGATGCGGGTGGACGCTCCTCGCGGCGCCGGGATGCGGATCAACGGGCTGCGATTGCGCTCCGACCATGCGATGTGGGTCGGCGCCTCGTAGCCGGGCACGAGGCGCTTGTACGAGTTCACCAGCGGGTTGGTGATCGCGCAGAACGCCTCGGCGTGCTGCAGCAGTCCGCCGATGTAGTTCATGCAGATGCGGCTCAGCTCGAACGGCCCATCGGCATCGTGGAAGGCGTTGATCCCGTCGCGCGACAGCGACTGGTGCGTGTGCATGCCGGAGCCGTTGACGCCAAACACGGGCTTGGGCATGAAGGTGGCGTGGACCCCATTGCGCCGGGCCACGTTCTTCACCACGAACCGGAAGGTGCTGACGTTGTCGGCAGCGGTCAGCACGTCGTCGTGGCGGAAATCGATCTCGTGCTGGCCCCAGGCCGCCTCGTGGTGCGAAGCCTCGACCTCGAAGCCCATCTGCTCGAGCATCAGGACGATCTGGCGCCGCACGTCCTCGCCCTGGTCCACCGGCGTGAGGTCGAAGTACCCCGCCGCGTCGTGGGTCTCGGTCGTCGGCTCGTCGTCGCGGGTCTGGAAGAGGAAGAACTCTGCCTCGGGGCCGGCACTCATCGTGTAGCCGCGCGACCTGGCCTGCTCGATCGCGCGCTTCAGCGTCTGGCGCGGGCACCCGGCAAACGACGTCCCGTCAGGATTGGTGATGTCGCAGATGAGTCGGGCGACCTTCTCCCCGGACGGGTCGGTCCACGGAAACACGCGGAACGTCGAGAGGTCGGGCGTGAGGAACATGTCCGATTCCTCGATGCGCACGAACCCCTCGATCGACGAGCCATCAAACATCACCTTCCCGTCCAGCGCGGTGGCGAACTGCCGATCCGGCACCTCGACGTTCTTGATGACCCCGAGGATGTCGGTGAACTGCAGCCTCAGGAACTTCACACCCGTCGCCTCGGCCTCCGCGAGGATCTCCCGCTTGCGGACGGCCTCGGCGTGGTCCTGCACTTGTTCACTCAAAGTGTTCTCCGTGACGTGTCGTTCCGGCGTGCGGCGCGGGCGCAGCAGGAGTCTGTCACAAGTGTAATCTGCTCGCAGTCAACCTTCGGGGCTGCCTTCCCGTCTCATGTAGCCGACATGGCCACGCATGGCCAGGAGGATGAAAAGATGCACACCCGACTCTGGCTTGCCGGCACGACGACACTGACGCTGGTCGCCGCCGGCGTGTTCCTCGCCAGCCCGATCGTGCACGGCCAGGCCGCACGAACGCCCGGCGCCGACCCCCTCATCGCCGTCCGACAGGCGGTCCAGGAGGCCGCCCGCACCGCCCAGGAAGTGGTTCGCGATCTCGACGTCGAAGTGATCGTGGACGATGCGTTCCAGGATGTGCCGGACATGGCGATGTTGGGCAGCCGGCCGCGCATCGGCGTGCGGACGCGTGACCTGACGGCCGAGGAGGCCAAGGCCGCCGGTCTTGCTGGCATCACCGGCGCCCTGGTGGCCGAGGTCCCCGCCGATTCGGCAGCAGCGAAGGCGGGGCTGACCGAGAACGACATCATCGTGTCGGTGGATGGCGAGACCATCCGCAGCGCTCGCCAGCTCGCTCGGGTGATCGCCGAATCGCCCGAGGGCCGCGGGCTGCAGGTCGGGTACGTGCGAGGCACCGCGAACCACGCGGTCACCGTGACGCCTGCGCCTCCGACGGCGACGAGTGGCGCCTGGCCTGCCGGGCGGCTCCCCCGGGGCGGACATGGTGCTGCCGCGGTCCCCTGGCAGGGACCAGGAGTTCTTCTTCCGACAGGCCCCGGGCCGCGCGATGCGCGTGTGGGCCGGCCGCGGCCGGCTTGGCGTCGTCGGTCAGCCGGTCACCGATCAGCTCGCGACCTACTTTGGCGTCAAGGAAGGCGTGCTCGTCACCCGGGTGACCGAAGGCTCGGCGTCAGCGCAGGCGGGCATCAAGGCCGGTGACGTGATCACGTCGGTCAACGGCAAGGCGGTCAAGGACACCGGCGACATCCTCGACCACCTGCAGGATGTCACCACCGGCACGGCCGTGCCGGTGGCGATCACGAGAGAGAAGAAGTCGCAGTCGATATCGGTCACATTGCAGGCGCCGGCGGACACGGAGCGGGACCGCTCCGCCCCGCGCAAGCCGCGTTTCACGGCATAGCGGTCGTGGGAGGGGGGCGAACCGGGCGCCCCGTTTTTCCGTCTACGTTCGACACCGCCGGAGTCCGCGGTTCAGGAGGGCGACCGTGACGTCTGCAGTGTTGGCCATGGGTATCGGAGCGGGGCTGGTGGCAATGACGACGGCAACGCATGCGGCCACGCCGATGACGCTGCCGTTCGGCGATGTCGGTTTCCAGGCGGGGGCCACGATCCAGTTACCGGTACCGCCCGCCCCGCAGGTGGCTCGCCCGGACGTGTCGCAGATGCGCCTGATCATCAAGCCGCAGCCACGCGGATGCGGCCAGCCGGACACGCGCCGCCCCGTCGGCGAGCGACGCGAGGTCGAAGCTCAGCCGTCGGTCAAGCGGTTTCGGTTGGGATGAGCACGGCCAGTTGCGCCGCGACGATCTGCGCGAGCGCGCGCGTCGCGGTGGCCGACTCGCGGCCGTGACGGATCTCTGCCGCCAGCACGCCCACGCATCCCTGCGGTACGAGCAGCGGCACGGCGATCGCACCAGGGGCCGTGTCGGTGGCGTCCACCACCTGTGTGACCGCATCACGCCACGCCGCAGCCGTGGCGTTGTCCTGATCGCGGGGCAGCGTCGGAATCCGGCGCAATGCCTCCTCGGGATAGCCATACGTCAGCAACGGCTTGAGCGATTTGCCGCCACCTTCGGTCACCCACACGATGACGCCCGACGCATCGAGCAGGCGAGCCGCGCGGCCCAGCGCATCGCGCAACTCGTCGGCGTCCTTGACACGTGCGAGGTCCGTGCAGACCTTCGCAGCCGCATCCAGCGCTTCGTCAGGCAAGGTCGCCACTGGTGTCCGTCGCGCGTCGATGGACACCGGCGGCGCGGGCGGCGCCACCACCGGCACGTCGATGGGCGCACGCATCGCGTCGGAGGCCGGCGAGACCAGAACCGGTGAATCGACGCGAGCCGAGCGCTCGTTGAGATGCAGTGAACTCTCGGACGCGTGCAGTTCCACCTCGGGCTCGGGCTGACGCCCCGTGGGCAGCAGCAACAGCGCGACGAGGACGGCACCGCCGGCCGCGGCGCCAGCGATGATGTACTGCAGCCGTCGTTGGTCGGAGCCGGTGCGGGCAGGCCCGACCAGCGCCGCATGCGCCTGCTCGACGCTCGCCCTGATCACCCCGGACGTCTTGAGTCCGTCCTCGTACACGGCATCTGCCGCCATCAAGGTCGTGCCGTTGACGACAAACCCACGAATCCTGCGGTCGATGCCCTCGTAGACCCTGAGGGCGCGGTCGGCAGCGTCGAGCGCCTCGACCGCGGCGGGCTGCCCATCGGCCTGCGTACGGAGCGTGGCCAGACCCTGCGTGAGGCCGGCGGTCGCCTCGGCGAACTTGGCTTCCCAGAAGTCCAGACCCTGGCCCGGAGCCAGGTACGCCTGTTGCGCCGTGCGCGAATCATCGATCGCGTGCAGCACCTGGTCGAGTGAGGCGTCGAGCCCCCCCTGCGTGCGCACGCCTTCGAGTTGCCGCTGCTCGATCACGTAGAGCTGCCACCCGGCCGCACCTACGCCAGCGATCAGCAGAAGGATGAGCGCAATGCGGACGGCCGGTCGCGTCATGCCGCCAGCACTCCCGGACCGTTCCTGCCGCGCGACGCATGCATGCGGTCGGTACTATAACATTCGCTTCCGCTGCGGTTTCGACTCACGCGCTCGCGGTATCCGGCACTGAAATGACCGTCGATCTCATCGTCAACCCGGCAGCAGGGCCTGTCCTCAGGCGACTGCCTCGCCACGAGCGGGTCCATGTCGTCAGCCGTTTGTTGCGCACACTCGGGGCCACGATGGTTCGAGCGACCGAGACCACCGGACGCGGCGACGGCGCACGCGCGGTCCGGGCCGCGCTCGACGCGGGTTCGGAACGCGTCGTGGTGTGGGGGGGAGACGGCACGCTGAATGAGGTGGCCGGCCAGATGCTCGGCACCGGGGTGCCACTCGGCGTGGTGCCGGGAGGATCGGGCAACGGTCTGGCCCGCGGCCTCGGACTCCCGCTCGTCGTTGCCGAGGCAGTCCGCGTGGCGATGCTCGGCACGCCCCGCGACATCGACACGGGCCTGGTCGATGGCCAGCCGTTCCTGAACCTCGCGGGTGTCGGCCTGGATGCTGCCGTCGCCGAGCGGGTCAACACCGGCAACCTGCGACGCGGCCTGGTGCCGTACGTGACGTCGGTGTTCCAGGAGTGGCGGACGTTCGAGGTGCAACGGTTTCGCATCCGGCTGGACATGGCGATGCCCGTAGACATCGAGGCGCACCTGGTGGTCGTCTGCAACGGCCAGCAATACGGCCACGGCGCCCTGGTGGCGCCTGACGCGGCCTTTGACGATGGGTTGTTCGATGTCGTGGCGGTGCCGCAGGTCACGGCAGCGCGAATCGTCCGGCACGGCTGGCGGTTGTTTGCCGGGACGCTGCCTCAGGTGCCGGGCGTGTACACGGCTCGGGCAGCGCGGGTAGAACTCTCGCAAGCGCAGCCGACGCCAGTGCACCTGGACGGCGAGGTGTTCGAAGCGGCGAGGTCGAGAACGTTCCAAATGCGTCCACGCTCCCTGCGCGTCATGACGCCCGGGTAGGCGGCCGAAACGCCGTGCCGCCCCGGATTGCTCCGGGGCGGGCGGCTCGGGCTCAGCGCCGGCGGCGGACCGGAGCGGTATTGGGCTGCGGCCTCACGTCTACGACGAAGCCACCGCTGTTGTCGCCCAACTCGTCGTCGTTGACGCCGAGGAACAGCTCGCCAGTGGCGGGCATGGGCACGATTGTCTGGTTGCCGATGCCAAACGGCGCGCCATTGCCGATGCGTCCGACCAGGGCACCCGCAAGAGCACTCGGGAGCGGCGCGCGATCGGCAGCACGCCGTCCGCCCTCGGCTCCGGCCGCGGTGGCGCGGTTGTCAGCCGATGTGCTGAGCTGGACCTCGCCCTGCACATTGAAGGTGACACTCTGGCCCTCAGTGACGCGAATGCCGGTGGCCGTCCAGGCCTGATTGGCCGGGACGCGGACGCCGGAAGCCGACTCGGGCATAGACAGCGTGCTGTTGGCTGAACCAGCAGCCTGGCCGGAGGGGAACTGGCCGAGGTACACGCGGCCGACCTGCTCGGCCGCCACCCGACGCTCCTCACCACCACTTGTCTTGAAGACGTACACACGGCGGTCGGCCGGCTTGTCCGACCCGACGCCGCCTTCGATGTCCAGCAGCCGTCCGGAGACGACCTGGCTATTGCGCATCACGAGCACGTGATCGGCGCCGCGCGCCGAGCCCAACTCGGTCTCCGGCAGGCCCTGCGCGCCGCCGACGTAGTCGATGAGCGCGACCTCGGCCACGGGCAGCTTGCGCTGATCATTAGGCGAAACCCGCACGAAAAGCGTGCCCGAGTTGAGGTCTTCCAGCCTGCCGCTGACCCGTTCACCGGATCGAAGCAGGACCGTGATGTCATCGGAACCCTGGGCCATCACCTGCCCAGGGACGAGCAGTGCGCCAGCGAGCAGCACGGTCGTGGCCATGTTACGGAACGAGAACGCGTGTCTCACGTTGGTCTCCTGTACGTAGGTCGTCATTGCCTTAGGACACTGCAAGGGAGGGGCCAAACGGAGAAAGGGGCGCCCTGGCGCCCCTTTCGTCGTCAACGCGACCGTGCGGACGGGGCTGTCTACTCGACCGGACGCAGCGGAATGACGTCGACAGCCGCCTTGGGCTTCAGCATGTCGGCGAACTTGACCGGCGGCAGGTCCTGGAACAGCGTGTCCCACTTGACCCGCTCGGATGCATTGCTGGACTGCAACCAGTGCGCGGCTGCCCGCGACTCGCCAAAGGCGGCTGAGGCAATTCCAGCCATGCCGGGCTCGTCTGGCAAGGTGTCGGCGATGGCCTGACGGACGGCCTCCGCTGACCCATAGCCGAGGTCGTGGCCGGTGGCCTTGGCGACCTTGAGGACGATGACGGCGTCCTCGAGGGATTCGCCGGGTGCCGGGAAGGCGCGCGACGCAAACTGCAGACGGCCCTGCTGGTTCGTGTAGGAGGCGTCCTTCTCGATGAAGGCGGCGCCTGGCAGGACGATGTCGGCGGCGGCGGCAAGCGGGGTCATCAGCACGCCCTGCACGACCAGGGTGCCGATCTTGCCGGACTTGCGGGCTTCGACGATCCAGCTCGTGTCGCCGATGGAGCCCTCTGGGCCGGGATCGAAGACATACAGCGCCTTCACCGAGCCCTCGCCCACGGCCTGTTTGAGCGAGGCAAGGTCCGGCGTGCCGGCGGTATCGCCAATCAGCCCGAGCATCCTGGCGCCGGCCACGTTCGGGGCATCGACCGGCGGCACGACGAACTTCGTGCCCGGCGGCTGCACCTTGACAGACGTGGTCCAGGCCACGTCGAAGGCGTCGCGGGCGGCGGCGCCGAGCAGGGCCTGACCGAGGCGGGCAAAGACGAACAGCTCCTCGTGGCTGGCATGCGCCGACAGCAGGAACCTCAGCTGTCCCTGCGCGCCGACGAGCACGTCACGCAGGCGGTCGAGGGCCTGATTCCACGTCGCCGAGGCTTGTCCGCCCTCGGCGTCGGCGAGCACGGGTCGGGTCAGCCGCCTGTCGCTTTCGATCCAGTGGTAGTCGAAGCGGCCGATGTCGCACATCCAGAACTGGTTGACGTCGGGATTGAAGCGCGGCGTGAAGCGCACGAGGGTGGCGCCCTTGGCCCATTCCGGCTTGGCCCGCAGCCAGGCCGTGGTGTTGCAGCCCTTCTCGCACAGCGTGCAGATCGTGTCGACGGCGCTCGGGTTGTCCCACGGGCGCGACTTGAAACGATAGTCGCGGGTGGTGATGGCGCCGACCGGGCACACGTCCATCAGATTGCCCGAGAGGATCGAATGGATGCCCTTCTCTTCGAAGGTGGCGATCTCGCTGCCGTTGCCGCGCGACAGCACGCCAATCTGCGCGTCGCCGTCGATTTCGCGCATGAACCGGATGCAGCGCGTGCACATGATGCAGCGATTACGGTTGAGCATCAGCGTCGGCCCGAAGTCGACGTCGGCCTTGACGCCTTCCCCGTCGAACACGCGGCGCGGGAAATCGTTGCGGCTGGCATCGGGGCCGAAGGTGTAGGAGAAATCCTGCAGCGGGCACTCGCCGCCCTTGTCGCAGACCGGGCAGTCCAGCGGGTGGTTCAGCAGCAGGAACTCGAACACGCCGGCCCGCGCCTTGATGACGTCGGGAGTCTGGGTGTACACCACCATCCCGTCGGACGCCGTGATTGCGCACGACACCTGCAGCTTGGGCATCTTCTCGATCTTGACGAGACAGACGCGGCAGTTGCCATCCACCCCGAGACCGGGGTGATAGCAGTAGTACGGCAGGTTGATCCCGTTCTCGATCGCGGCCTGCAGCACCGTAGTGCCCTTGGCAACGGTGACCTCGCGGCCGTCGATGGTGAGGCTGACTGAGTCCATATGATCAGGATTTCCGCAGGGAAATAGTGCTGTGCCGGGATCTTGGCGAGGGCGTCCCGCGACCCCCGATCATAGCAGAGGCCAGACGGCCCTTACGAGGGTCGGGACAGCTCCCCGCGCTGCCCTGACAGGGCGCCTCGGGGAGGCGCCCCTACCTGCGCAACCGTTCGACCTTCACGAGCGCGCCGAAGTCCTCGTTGAACCGGACATCACGCACGCGCCCGATGACCGGCACCTGGACCTCGGTGATCTCGTCATTGGCAACGGCAAGCACCTGGTCTGTCCGCCCGTCGGTGTACAGGACAGTGGCCGTCAGTGGAACGTCGTGCACAGGCGAGCTTTGTTCGAGGACGAGGCGCAAGGTGCCGCCAGCTGGGGCCTGGCCGTCGGCGCCAGCGGTTGCCAGCTCGATCTGCTCCCAGGAGGTGCGGATGACCGGGACGTCCGAGCCGTACACCCAGCGCTCGAAGAAGCGCCCGAGTGGGCGCCCGTACTCGGTCTCCATCGCGGCCCGCAGGTCGTCGGTGCCGACGCGTTGAAAGCGGCTCTCGCCGTAGAACCGTTGCAGGCCGCGCGAGAACGCCGCCTCCCCCATCAGCCGCGACAGCATGTGCAGGACCAGCGCGCTCTTGTTGTACACGGTGGCCCGGAAGATCCGGCTCTCGCCCTTCATGTGGCCGAGGCGGTAGCCGAGCCAGATGGGCCCCTGGTCGCTGACCTCCATGGCGGACCGGTACATCTGCCGGAAGATGCCTCCGACGGCGTCCTTGGAGCGGACCTTCTGCGCGTACAGGAGGGCGAAGTACTGGGCAAACCCTTCACTGAGCCACTGCTCGTGGTAGTTCTCG
>Ga0136633_1002446_pt1 | contig 12793 bp, 16 predicted proteins | sample AntDrymeUQ832206_2_FD_105494 | JGI IMG/M metagenome (GOLD analysis project Ga0136633, IMG submission 105494) | Polar desert sand microbial communities from Dry Valleys, Antarctica - metaG UQ83 (22.06) | ecosystem: Environmental > Terrestrial > Soil > Desert | place: Antarctica: Dry Valley... | reverse complement strand
CTTCATCCAGAACCCGAACCCGACCTCGCTCGTGGTCTTCGCGATCATCGGCCTCGTGGCCGTGACGGTGATCATCTATATCCAGGAGGGCCAGCGGCGGATCCCGATCCAGTACGCCAGCCGTGTGCGTGGCCGGCGGATGTACCAGGGCGGCCAGACGTTCCTGCCGTTGCGCGTCAACCAGGCCGGCGTCATCCCGATCATCTTCGCGGTCAGCATCCTGCTGTTCCCGCAGCAGATCGCGAGCTACTTCGTCAACTCGGACATCGCGCTCGTCGCCCAGATCGCGACGGGGATCGTCAACTTCTTCAACAGCACGTCGCAGGCCTACGTCACGCTCTACTTCCTGCTGACGATGGGCTTCACGTACTTCTACACGGCGTTCACGTTCAAGCCCGACGAGACCGCCGAGCAGCTCCGCAAGAACGGCGGCTTCATACCAGGGATCCGTCCGGGCCGGCCAACACAGGATTACCTTGCCAAGGTCGTGTTCCGGATCACGCTCGCCGGCGCGATCTTTCTCGCGACCGTCGCCGTCGCGCCCGCGATCGCCGGGATGTTCTTTCCGGAGCTCGCCAACGTCGCCCTCGGCGGCACCGGGCTGCTGATCGTCGTCAGCGTCGTGGTCGAGACGATGAAGCAGATCGAAGCCCAGCTGATGATGCGCAACTACGAAGGGTTCATCAAGTGAGAGCGCGCGCCGCGAGGGCCGGCGGCGGCTCGTGACTGTGCTCGTGCTGCTCGGGGCGCCCGGGGCAGGAAAAGGCACGCAGGCAACGGTCCTCGAGGAGCAGCTCGGCATCCCCCACCTGGCGTCGGGCGATCTGCTCAGAGCCGCCGTTGGACAGCGGACCCCGGTGGGCATCGAGGCCGACCGCTTCATGAGCCGCGGCCAGCTCGTGCCGGACCAGACGATGATCCGCCTCTTCCTCGATCGCCTCGCGCAGCCCGACGCGGCCGGCGGCGCGGTTCTCGACGGCTTCCCGCGCACCCGGCCCCAGGCGGAGGCCCTCGACAAGGCGCTGGCCGAGCGCGGCGCACGGGTCGACCGTGCGCTCCTCATCGACGTCCCGATCGAGGACCTTGTCCGGCGCGCCGCCGGGAGGCGCATCTGCGAATCGTCCGGCCACGTCTACCACCTCGCCGCGAACCCGCCGCAGGTGGCGGGCGTCTGCGATATCGACGCGTCGCCGCTCATCCAGCGCGAGGACGATCGCGAGGAGACCATCCGGGCGCGGATGGATCAGCAGCTCGGCGCCATGCGCGACGTCGTGGGCTTCTACCGGTCGAAGGGCATCCTCGACACGGTCGACGGCCGCCAGGCGATCAACGAGGTGAGCGACTCGCTCCTCGCCGCCCTCGGGCCGGCGAAGGGGGTCGCCTGACGTGGTCACCCGCAAGTCACGCCGCGAGATCGACAAGATGCGGGCCGCCGGGCGGGTGGTCGCCGAGGTGCTCGCGCTCGTCGAATCGGAGCTCAAGCCCGGGGTCACGACGGGTCACCTCGACCAGCTCGCCGAGCGCCACATCCGGGCGGCCGGCGCCACCCCGTCGTTCAAGGGCTACGGTGATCGCCGGAACCCGTTTCCTGCCTCGCTCTGCATCTCGATCGACGACGAGGTCGTGCACGGGATCCCCGGCAGCCGCCCGCTCAAGGAGGGCCAGATCGTGTCCGTCGATGCCGGGGCGATCATCGACGGCTGGCACGGCGACGCGGCCCGAACGTTCGTGGTCGGTCAGCCGAGCCCGGAGGTGGCCCGGCTCATCGAGACGACCCGGCTGGCGATGATGGCCGGGATCGGGGCGGCGGTGCCGGGCGCCCGAATCGGGGACATCTCGGGCGCGATCGAGGATGTCGCCCGGCCCGGGGGCTACGGGATCGTCCGCCAGTTCGTGGGCCACGGGATCGGGACGGAGATGCACCAGGACCCCCAGGTCCCGAACTACCGGGTCGGCCCCAAGGGCATGGAGCTGGTCTCGGGGATCTGCCTGGCGATCGAGCCGATGCTCACCCTCGGCAGCCACGAGGTGGGCATCAAGCCGGACGGCTGGACGGTGGTCACCCGGGACGGCTCCCTGGCGGCCCATTTCGAACATACGATCGCCGTGACGGATCATGGACCCGAGATTCTCACGACGGTCTAGGGGACGAGGCCGTCTTGCCTCGGAATGGGGGTTTCTGATACGCTACGCGTTCGTGTGTCGGTCCACCGCGGGCCGACACTCGCCGTGAGAAGGGAAGCATCGGAGGCCCGTGGCCAAGAAAGACGCGATCGAGGTGGAGGGGACGGTAATCGAGCCGCTTCCGAATACCATGTTCGCGGTCGAGTTGGAGAACGGGCACCGCGTCCTCGCCCACATCAGCGGGAAGCTCCGGATGAACTTCATCCGGATCCTGCCCGGCGACCGGGTCCGTGTCGAGCTCTCGCCGTACGACCTGACCCGCGGCCGGATCACCTACCGATTGAAGTAAGACACAGACTGCCACCGCGCACGAGGAACCGTTGAAAGTCAGAGCATCCGTCAAGGCACGCTGCGACAACTGCAAAGTCATCCGTCGCCACGGCACCGTGATGGTTATCTGCACCAACCCGAAGCACAAGCAGCGGCAGGGGTAACCGATGGCACGGATAGCCGGCATCGACATTCCGCGCGAGAAGCGCGTCGAGGTCGCCCTTACCTACATCTTCGGGCTCGGCCTGCCGACCAGCCAGAAGATTCTGACCCAGACAAACATCAACCCGGACACCCGGGTGCGCGACCTCACCGAGGAGCAGATCAACCGCCTCCGTGAGCTGATCGACCGGCGATACAAGGTGGAGGGCGATCTCCGCCGCGAGGTCGCACTCAACATCAAGCGACTGATCGAGATCGGCTCGTACCGGGGCCTGCGCCACCGGCGCAACCTGCCGGTCCGGGGCCAGCGCACGAAGACCAACGCCCGTCAGCGGCGCGGACCGAAGAAGACGGTCGGCGTGCGGCGCGCGAAGACGAAGTAGCGGGGGACCAGGACAGGCATGGCCGAACGAAAGCGGGCCGCCAAGCAGCGGCGTCGCGAGAAGAAGATCGTCCCCCAGGGGCAGGTCCACGTCCAGGCGACGTTCAACAACACGATCATCACGATCACGGACCTCGGCGGTGCGGTGATCAGCTGGGGCTCGGCCGGCGTGGCCGGGTTCAAGGGATCCCGCAAGAGCACCCCGTACGCCGCCGCCCTCTCGGCGGACGGCGCCGCGCGCCGCGCGATGGAGCACGGCATGCGCCAGGTGGAGGTCTACGTCAAGGGCCCCGGCGCAGGCCGGGAGCAGGCAATCCGGTCGCTCCAGGCGGCCGGGCTGGAGGTCACCGCCATCACCGACGTCACGCCCATCCCGCACAACGGCTGCCGCGCCCCCAAGCGGCGCCGGGTCTAGCGCGAGCCATGGGCCGCTACACCGATTCCGTTTGCCGGGTCTGCCGCCGCGAGGGCGCCAAGCTCTTCTTCAAGGGCACCCGCTGCTATTCGAAGAAGTGCTCGTTCGAGCGTCGCCCGACGCCGCCCGGCCAGCACGGCGTTCGCCGTCGCAAGGTCGGCGAGTACGGGCTCCAGCTGCGCGAGAAGCAGAAGGTCCGCAAGACCTATGGGGTGCTCGAGCGCCAGTTCCGGAATTACTTCGTCGAGGCCGAGAACCGGCCCGGCGTGACCGGCGAGACGCTCCTGCGGTTCCTCGAGCTGCGGCTCGACAACGTCGTCTACCGGATGGGCTTCGCCCCGTCCCGGCCGGCGGCCCGGCAGCTCGTCGGCCACGGCCACTTCACGGTGAACGGGCGACCGGTCACCGTGCCGTCGTACCAGCTCAAGCCCGGCGACAAGGTCGAGGTCCGCGAGACGCACCGTGCCCGCGAGCCCTTCAAGATCGCCAAGGAGTCCCTCCGTTCCCACCAGGCTCCGGAGTGGCTGACGATCGACGCCGCCAAGCTGGCCGGCGCCATCGTCGATCACCCCCGCCGCGACCAGATGCCGCTCGATCTCAACGAGCAGCTCGTGGTCGAGTACTACTCGAGGTAAGCCCCGCTCATGATTGAACTCGAGAACACACAGATCGAGCCCGTCGAGGAAGTCGGCACGTACGCCAAGTACGAGGCCGGTCCCCTCCAGGCCGGCTACGGCGTGACCCTCGGCAACGCGCTCCGGCGCGTCCTCCTCTCGTCGCTCGAGGGAGCCGCGGTGACGTCGATCCAGATCCGCGACGTCTACCAGGAGTTCTCCACGATCCCCGGCGTCAAGGAAGACGTCACCCAGATCGTGCTGAACGTCAAGAAGCTCCGCCTCAAGAGCTTCGCGACCCATCCCGTCCAGCTCCGCCTGATCAAGAGCGGTGCCGGCGCCGTGACCGCCGGCGACGTTGCCGAGTCCGCGGACATCGAGATCGTCAACCCCGAGCTCCTGCTCATGACGCTCGACACCGACGACGTGACGATCGAGATGGACCTGACCGTGGAGAAGGGCGTCGGCTACCTCGGAGCAGAGCGGGCCGAGGCGCTGCCGATCGGGGTCATTGCCGTCGACGCGATCTTCACCCCGGTTCGCAAGGTGAACTACTGGGTCGAGAGCATGCGCGTCGGTCAGATGACCAACTACGACAAGCTCACGATCGAGATCGAGACGGACGGCACGATCACTCCCGAGGAGGCCCTCAGCCGCTCGGCCGAGATCCTCGTCAACCAGTTCCGGCCGTTCATCACGATCGGGCTTGCCGCGGCGCAGGTCGACCGCGCCGCGCCCGGCGTCCCGCAGCTCCCCCCGAACATGCTCGACATGCCGATCGAGGAGCTCGACCTCCCGATGCGGGCCTACAACTCCCTCAAGCGCAACAACATCGTCAAGGTTGGACAGCTCCTCCAGCTCAAGGACGATGACCTCCTTCGAATGCGCAACTTCGGCAAGAAGTCGCTCGACGAGATGAAGGAGCGCCTCCGGATGCGTGGCTTCATCCTCCCGGAGACCGAGGCCGAAGGGCTCGAGGTTGACGGCGAGGAAGGCCTCGACGACGAGGCGGAGTCCTGACCCATGGCCCACCGGATCGGTGGCCGCAAGCTCAGCCGTAAGCAGGGCCCTCGGATCGCGCTGTACCGGAACCTGACGGTGTCGATCCTGCGCTACGAACGGGTGAAGACGACCGAGGCGAAGGCCAAGGAGATCCGCGGCCGGGTGGAGCGGATGATCACCCTCGCGAAGCGCGGCGACCTGACGGCCAGGCGTGCCGTCGTCGCAGAGTTTCCGAACGAGCCGCTCGTCGTGACGAAGCTGTTCGAAGAGATCGCTCCGAAGTACGCCGACCGGACCTCGGGCTTCACCCGGATCGTCCGCATCGGCCAGCGCCAGGGCGACGCGGCCGAGATGGTCCAGATCGAACTCGTCTGACTCGGAATCACAAGAGCGACCGAAAGGTCGTGCCGGGGCGCTATCGCGCGACGGTGGAATACGACGGCACGGACTTCGCCGGGTTCCAGGCCCAACCGGGAACCAGGACAGTCCAGGGTGAACTCGAAGCCGCGCTGGCTCGCCTCAGCGATGGGGAGCGCCAGGTGGTCGACGGAGCCGGCCGGACCGACGCAGGGGTGCACGCCACGGGGCAGGTGATCGGGTTCACCTACGCCGGGCGGCTCCAGGCAGAGGACTTGACCGACGCCATCAACGGGCTTCTCCCGCCGGATGTCGCGATCCGCGGCCTCCGTCGGGTGCCACCCGAGTTCAACCCACGCCGCGCGGCGCGGTACCGGGAGTACCGGTACACCATCTGGAACGGGCCGCGCAGCCCGCTCCGCGAGCGAACGGCGCTCGCGGTGCGAAACCAGCTCGATACGGCCGCGATGGCGCGGGCCGGGGCGGTCCTCGTGGGCCGTCACGACTTCAGTGCCTTCGGGCCGGCGGACCGCGAGACGGTCCGGACCGTTCTCTCGGTCCGGGTCCGGCGGGATGGACGGCTCGTGACGATCGACGTCCGGGCGAACTCCTTCCTGCGGGGGATGGTCCGACGGATCGCGGCGGTCCTCCTCGAGGTGGGCCGCGGACAACTGAATGAGAACGACGTCGCGGCGGCCCTGGCCGCTCGACGGCCGGCCCTCAACGGGGCAGCCGCCCCGGCCCGGGGCCTCTGCCTTCGCCGCGTCGTCCTCGGACGGCCGGCGGGGGGATCGAACGGAGAACACGAGACACGATGAACGTCAAGACCTATACGCCCCGCGAGAGCGAGATCGACCGTCGCTGGTTCGTCGTGGACGCGACGGGCGAGACGCTTGGCCGGCTCGCGTCCCGGATCGCGCGGGTGCTGGAGGGCAAGCACAAGCCCACCTGGAGCCCGACGCTCGATTCGGGCGACCACGTCATCGTCCTCAACGCCGGCCGGATCGTCGTCACGAGCGACAAGCTCGAGAGCAAGCTCTACATCCGCCACAGTGGATATCCCGCGGGCCTTCGGGAGGAGACCCTCGGTCACCTCCTGGCGCGCCGCCCGGAGGAAGTCATCCGCCGGGCCGTCAAGGGAATGCTGCCCCACACCAAGCTCGGCGTTCAGCAGCTGCGCAAGCTGAAGGTCTACGCCGGAACCGACCACCCCCATCAGGCCCAGCGGCCTGAGCCGCTGGCCTGACGAGGAGCCCGCCATGACTTCGCCCGCGTTCTACTCCGGCACCGGCCGCCGCAAGACCGCGATCGCTCGCGTCCGGCTCCTGCCGGGCGAGGGCGAGATCGTCGTCAACGGCCGTTCACTCGACGAGCACTTCGGCAACGCCGTCAACGAGGCCGATCTGCGGATGCCCTTCCGGGTCACCGGGACCGAGGGCCGGTTCAACACGATGATCAAGGTCGAGGGCGGCGGCGTGACCGGTCAGGCCGGGGCGATCCGCCATGGGATCGCGCGGGCTCTTCTCGAGCTCGACCCGGACTCGCACCGCCTGCCGCTTCGTCAGGCCGGCCTTCTGACGCGCGATCCGCGGATGAAGGAGCGCAAGAAGTACGGGCTGAAGCGCGCCCGCAAGGCCCCTCAGTACACGAAGCGCTAGCGGCTCGCTCGCGGCCGATGGCGTCGTTGGCCACTCCAGGCGCTCGCTCACGGACGTTCAAGTCCGCTCGCTCACGTCCTCGCGGCCGCCTTGCCCTCGGCGCGCCATCTCGCCGCTAACCAACGCCGCTACAGTGACGGCATGAACGTAGCGGCTGATCCAACCGTCTCACTTCGCGGTCGGGATTTCCTCAGTGCAGCCGACTTCTCGGCCGACGAGGTCCGAACGCTCTTTGCCCGAGCGACGGCCCTCAAGGCGGAGTTCCGGGCGACGCGCCGGCATGCCGACCCGCCGCTCGTCGGGCGGACGCTGGCGATGCTCTTCCAGCGGCCGAGCCTGCGGACCCGGGTGACGTTCGACGCCGGCATGGCCCAGCTCGGTGGTCACGCCATCTACCTGACCCACGACACCGTGCTCGGCGCGCGAGAGGCGGTCCGCGACGTCGCCCGCAACCTCGATCGATTCGTCGATGGGATCGTCGCCCGGACCGGGCCACACGAGGTCGTCACCGAGCTGGCCGCGCAGGCGACGATTCCCGTGATCAACGGCCTGACGCTCCGGGAGCACCCCTGCCAGGCCCTGGCCGACCTGTTCACGATCGGCGAGCGGTTCGGCGACACCCGCGGCCTCGTCCTCGCGTTCGTCGGCGACGGCAACAACGTCTACCACTCGCTCGCTCTCCTCGGCGCTGCCCTCGGGCTCGAGGTCCGCCTCGCCCATCCGCCCGGCTATGCGCCCAACGCGAAGATCGTCGACCGGGCGAAGGAGCTCGCGACCGCGACGGGCGGCCGCCTTGGCTTCGCCACGGAGCCGACGGAGGTCGTCCGTGGCGCGAACATCGTCTACACCGATGCCTGGACATCGATGGGCCAGGAGGCCGAGACGGAAGAACGCCGCGACGCGTTCGCCCGCTACCAGGTCAATGCCAGCCTGCTCGCTGCCGCCGGCCCGGATGCACTGGTCATGCATTGCCTTCCCGCGCACCGCGGCGAGGAGATCACGTCGGACGTCATGGACGGCCCACACAGCCTGATCCTCGACCAGTCGGAGAACCGGCTCCACGTCCAGAAGGCCCTGCTCGCGGAGATCCTCGGGCGGGCCGAGGAGGGGTCGTGACCACCGACGCCCTCTACGAGCGCTACAAGGAGGCACTCCGGCGCGGCCACGTGGCCGCCCTGCGCGACCGTCTCGACGCCGCCGCCGTGGCCTACCGTGAGGCCGCCGAGATCGCGCCGGAGCGGGCCCTGCCGCACGCGAGCCTCGGATCCGTCCTCGTCCGCCTCCGCCGGCCCGAGGAGGCACTCGCCGCGTACGGCGTGGCGCTCGACCGAGCGCCGCGGGACGAGGGCGCCCAGGCGGGCCGTGCCGAGGCTCTCGCAGCCCTTGGCCGCGCGGTCGAGGCGGCCGATGCGCTCGACCGCCTGGCCGAGCAGCAGGCGGCTGAGAGCAAGCTGCCCGAGGCGCTCGCGACGGCGAGGCGCGCCCTGGAGCTGGCGGAGTCGCGGCAGCGCCGGAAGCACGTCGAGACGCTGACGGGGCATGTGGGACTTGCGGGCGGAGCGTTGAAGCCCGGGCCCGAAACCGATGCCCCGGTGCGGACAGCGCCACCGAGGCCGGAGCCGGCTCCCGAGGCCGCGCCGGTGAAGGTCGTCGCGCCCGCGTATCCGGAACCGCCGGTCCGGCCCAGGCCGGAGCCCGCGCCCGAGCCTGCACCCGCACCCGAGCCCGAGAAGCCGGCAGACGGCGCGACGCTCTCGGCCCGGGCTGAGGCCCGGCTTGACGCGGGCGACGAGGGCGGCGCGCGGGATCACCTTGTCGCGGCGGCTGCGGCCCATCGCGCCGCGGGCGCTCTCGACGCGGCCCTCGACGCTTGTTACCTCGCGTTGGGCCTCGCTCCGGCGGACCCGGAGCTCCACCTCGCCCTCGCGGAGCTATACCTCGACCGCGGCTGGCGCGGCCCCGCAGCGGACAAGATCCTCCTCCTCGGCCGGCTCGTGGACTTCAGCCAGGACGGGACGATCCGCGAGCGGGTCTGCGAGCTCGTCGCGACCCGCCTCCCGGACGATCCACGGCTCACCGCCCTCTGCGCCTGACGTCGGCGGCTCGCCGGGCGCCCTGAACGGGAGGGGCCGGGCTCCGATGCTACACTCGATCGGCGATGCCGCCGATCCTCGAGTCGATCCTCGACCAGGTGACTGCGACCGCGCTGATCGACATCGGGATCACGGCGCTCCTCATCTACTGGCTCTTCAGCCTGATCCGCGGGACGCGCGCCGTGCGCCTGGTGATCGGCGTCACGGTCCTGTTCGCCGTCTATGCGATCGCCCAGGCGCTCGACCTCCAGCTCCTCACCCAGATCATGCAGGCCGGCGCGGTCGTCGGCCTCTTCGCGGTCGTCGTCGTCTTCCAGCCGGAGCTGCGGCGTGCCCTCGAGCGGATCGGGCGGGTGGGGTCGTTTGCCTGGCTCTTCTCACCGGCCGAGCAGCGCGCGGTCGAGCACGTCGCCGACGAGATCGGACGCGCCGCCGGCCTCCTGTCGCGGGACGGTCACGGCGCCCTCATCGTCCTCGAGCGTGAGACCGGCCTCGAGGAGATCGCCGAGACCGGGGTGATGATCCACGGCGACGTCTCGGCGGACCTCCTGCGAACGATCTTCGCGCCCCGGGCCGCGCTCCACGACGGCGCGGTCATCATCCGCGGCGAGTCGATCCTTGCGGCGGGCGCTCTCCTGCCGCTGGCCGAGACGACGATCCACACTGAGCGCTTTGGGACGCGCCATCGGGCAGCCCTCGGGATCACCGAGCAGACCGACGCGATCGTCGTGGTCGTGTCCGAGGAGAACGGGCAGGTCAGCCTGGTTGAGCGGGCCCGGATCGTCCGCAACCTCAACGAGGCCCAGCTCGCCCGCGCGATCAAGACGCTGCTCGGCGCGACCGCAGGTCACGGTATCCGCGGCTGGCGGCCATCGGCGGCCCCATCGCTCCGCCCGGGCGGCCGCGCCCCGCGCCTGTCCGAGCTGGGCCGGTTCGTCAGTCGAAATGGCCGGCGGCGGCCCGAGGCGAAGCCTGATCGGACGCCGACCGAGGAGGAGCTTGCCGCCCCCGCCCGGGTGCAGCGGTGACTCGGGCGCTTGCCTTCCTCGTCCACAACTGGCCACTGAAGCTCGCTGCGGTCTTCCTCGCCGCGCTGCTCTACGGCATTCTCGTCGTGACCCAGAGCACTCAGGCCCGCACGGATCTCCGCATTCCGATCCGGGGGATCAACCAGCCTGGCGACGTCATCCTCCTGTCCGGTCTGCCGGACGTCACCGAGGTCCGCTTCTTCATCCCGGACGACTCCGGCATCCGGGTCGACAGCTCCAGCTTCGAGGCGACCGCCGACCTGTCCGAGGCCGATCCGAACGCGCCGACGAGCATCGTCACCGTGAACATCCGCGCGATCGACGACCGGATCGAGGTCCTCGGCTTCGCGCCGCGCCGGATCAGCGTCCGGGTCGAGAAGCTGGACACGATCTCCGACGTGCCGATCGTCGTGACCCGCATCGGCGACCCCGAGGGCTTCGACATCCGCGCCCCCGAGCTCGCGCCCACGACCGCGACGGTGCGGGGCCCGGCCTCGGTGCTCCGCCAGGTCGACCGGGTCGAGGCCCGGATCCAGATCGACCCGTTCGGGCTCGACTTCGATCGTGACGTCCCGCTGATTCCCGTCGACGTCGTGGGCGAGCCGCTCTCGCCGGTCGATGTCGAGCCCGCGAGCGCCCGAGTCAGGGTCGCGGTGTTCTCGAACGGCCAGACGCGCTCAGTCCCCGTCGTCGCCAACGTCACCGGCACTCCGGCGCCGGGTTTCGAGATCGCGAGCGTCGTCGTGGACCCGCTCGTCATGCCCGTCGAGGGAGATCAGGATGACCTCGTCGCGCTGCCCCGGCTCGACACCGAGCCCATCTCGGTGAACGGGGCGACCGCGACCGTGGAGCGCACGGTCGAGCTCGTCCTTCCAGCGGGCGTGCGACCCGTCGCCGGCAACACCGTCCAGGTCACGATCACGCTCCGACCGGTGACGGCGACGAGGAACTTCAGCGCCGGCGTCGTCCTCTCGGGCGCCCGGTCGGATCGGACGTACCGGCTGTCTGTCGACAGCGTCATCGTGACGCTCGGCGGCTCCGTGGCGGACCTCAACCGGCTCGAGGGACGGACGTTCGACGTCCGGGCCGAGGTCGGCGGCCTCGGAACGGGGACTCACGAGGTTTCTCTCCGGGCCAACCTGCCGGCGGGGCTCGCCCTCGTCGCCACCAGCCCGGCCACCGTCGAGGTCGTTGTCGGCACTCCCGCCACAAGCCCGGTCCCCTCGGCCGTCTCGCCGTAGTCGTAGTCGTTCCCCGGAGGTCAATCTTGCCCCGTCTCTTCGGCACGGACGGAATCCGTGGCGTCGCCAACGTCGACCTGAAGCCGACGATCGCCTATGCCCTCGGCCGGGCCACGGCACGCCGGCTCGTCGGGCAGGGTGGCGCGCTCGTCGTGGGGCAGGACACGCGCCGCTCCGGGGACATGTTCGTCGCCGCGATCACCGCCGGTGCGACGAGCCTCGGCAGCGACGTCCACTCCGTGGGAGTCGTCCCAACGCCCGCCCTCGCGTTCATCGCCGGAGGCGGGCAGTTCAAGGCCGGGATCATGGTCTCGGCGTCCCACAACCCGGCCGAGGACAACGGCCTCAAGGTCCTCGACTCTGCGGGCCTGAAGCTGGACGACTCGATCGAGGACGAGCTCGAGCACCTCATCTGGCGGACGGAGGAGATCGGCGGCGTTGGCAATGCCGAGCTTGGCATCGCCCACGAAGCCTCGGCGCTCCTCGACGGCTACCGAGCCCACCGGCTGTCGCTCGCTGGATCGGTCGGTGCGGCCGGCCTCCACGTCGTCGTCGACTGCGCGAACGGGTCGGGCGGGACCGTGGCCCCCGAGGTCCTCGAGGCGGCCGGCGCCCGGGTGGACGTCATCAACAACGAGCCGGATGGCGTGAACATCAATGTCGCCTCCGGTGCGACGGACCCTCGAGAGTTGCAGCGGGTCGTCGTCGCGGCCGGCGCCGACGTCGGGTTCGCCCTCGACGGCGACGCGGACCGGCTCATTGCGGTCGATGCCCGCGGCAACGTCGTCGACGGCGACCAGGTCCTCGGGATCCTCGCCCTTGACCGGCTCGAGCGACAGGCCCTGCCGAATGGGGCGCTCGTCGTGTCGGTCCTTTCGAACGGCGGCCTCCAGTCGGTCGTCGAGGCCGCTGGCGGCCAGGTCATCCGAACGCCCGTCGGCGACAAGTACATCCTCGAGGGGATGCAGGTGGCCGGGGCGACGCTGGGCGGCGAGAAGAGCGGCCACGTCATCATCCTCGAGCAGACGACCTCCGGCGACGGGATCGTCACCGCTCTCGAGGTCCTCCGGGTGATGTGCCGCCAGGAGGCCGGTCTTGCCGACCTCGCGGCGCGGATTCCGATGCTGCCCCAGCAACAGCGTGCGGTGAAGGCCCGCCACAAGGACCAGTGGGAGGGCGACCCGCTCCTGCAGCGGGCGATCCGCGAGGCTCAGGCGCGCCTCGGGGCCACCGGGCGGGTGCTCGTCCGGCCCTCCGGCACGGAGCCGGCCCTGCGGGTCATGGTCGAGGGGCCGGATGCGGCCGTCGTCACCGAGCTGGCCGACGCGATCGCGACCCTCGCAGGCGAGCGACTAAACTAGGAGCGCGGTTGGAGCTGGTCTCGCCG